>Ga0207648_10004747_pt1 | contig 13887 bp, 22 predicted proteins | sample KBSMisM32_FD_184310 | JGI IMG/M metagenome (GOLD analysis project Ga0207648, IMG submission 184310) | Miscanthus rhizosphere microbial communities from Kellogg Biological Station, Michigan, USA - KBS Miscanthus M3-2 (SPAdes) (version 2) | ecosystem: Host-associated > Plants > Roots >...
GAATGCGCAGCCGACCTATCCCGATTGGGATGACTACCGCGATCAGGTGTTCGCAAGCGTCAGCGTCTTCACGGGCCGGCACGACATCACCGCCGGCTATCAGTTCAGGTATGTCGGACAGAAGGGCAAGAACATCTCGACCTCGGGCATGCGCGCGAATTTCACGAATGCCGTTCCGGTGTCGGTGAACACCTACACCGTTCCGATCATGGATGACTTCTCGGGGCCGATTCAGTACGAAGTCTGGGACAGGACCAACGCGCTCTACGTCCAGGATAAATGGAAACCGACCAAAAAACTTGTCATAGATTTCGGTCTTCGGTTCGAGACCGATTTCGCGTGGATCCCGCCAGGCTGCTCGGGGACCAACGTGTTCGTTGACGCGAAGTGTTTCTCGGAAATCAACGGTGTCCCGGACTTCAAGACCGTCGACCACGTGTGCGTGCTCGGGGCGGAGAAAGCCGCGTGGTTCAAGGACACGGAAGGCAACTACCTGTGCCTGCACGAGGACATCCCGCAGGACTCAGCGACTGCCCGCTGACGCCCGACGTTGAAGGTCAGCGCGGCCGCAGGCCGGCGCAGTCGGCCGAACGACCTCGGCTCGCTGCAGCGCTTAGACGCCTTGCCGCTCTGACAGCGCCGACGGGTTTGCGAGACGTGCGCGGCGCCGCCAGCGAAGCAGGCCGACGGCGTAGGCGACGTAGTACCCCGCCAGCGTGCCGAAGATCAGAAGCGTCAGCGGGCTGCGAGCGAAGGAGGCGGAGCCCTCTTGGATCGCGGCTGGCGCCCAGTACAGCTGCGCGGCCCGATAGCCGATGCGCGCGATGAGCAGCAGGGACAGAGCGATTCCCAAGTGGGCGTTCGGCGTGTAGAAGAGACCGAGCGGCGTTTGTTCGAACCTGGTGAGGCGCAGTCCGTACCACCCCAGGGCTGCGCCGGCGACGAGACCCGCGACCAAGGCGAGGGCTCCGTACGCATGAGACAGCGTGCCGGCCAGAAGCATCAAGGTGAGAAGCGGAAACACGCAAAGCGTCACCCAAGGGCGGACCGGCGACAACCGCTGTCGGCCGACCATGCGCCTGACGCGTGAGTACAGGCGCCACCCGATCAGCGCCGCGATGCCGAGCGGGAGCAGGAGCGAGGCAGGGTGAGAGAGATCCATGCGTAAGGGCTACAGAGTCCTGGTGTCACGCCACAAGCGCAGCAGCTCGGCGGGCTCCGCTGCCGCTTCATACCGCGCGACACCGCTCGGGAAGACAAACCACGGCAGAGCGCTGCGGGCGAACTGGTGGGCGATGGGACTGAATTCCTTTGCCTGCTGCAGCGTACCGGGTCGGAGAATTGCAAGCTTGGGCCGATTGACCGGCTCCGACCAGAGACGAATCGCGCAGGCCGGACATATCCTGTTCTTTCGTTGTCGGCCGTCGTTGGCGATCGACGACACGAGCAGTGGTGTGCCTTCGAGCACTTCGAGCGATTCGCGCTGCACCCACATCGACAGAAGCAGCGCACCGCCTGAGCGGCGCTGGCAATCGGTGCAATGGCACGCATAGAGCGTGAGGGGCTCTGCGGTCAGTTGGAACCTGATCTGGCCACACAGGCAGTTGCCGAGGTAAGGCGGCGACATGACAGGCGCTTCTTTCAGGGCCGAGCCTCGGCGAACTGCGGCAGTCCGTCGGTGATGGTCACCCACGGCGCCTTCGAACCGACGAACGCGTGGAAGCTGGGTCGGATGCCCGGATCGTCGCGCAGGGTGCCGCAGCGAACGGAGACGTAGTGGCTTGTGCCTTGCCCATGGCTGTAGATCGGCGAGCCGCACCGGGCACAGAAATGGCGGAGCTTGCCCGGGCTCGACTCGTAGGCGGAAATCGCCTCGGCACCGCCAGTCACGGTGAAGTCCGCGGTGGCAACCGCAATGTTGGTCGCGAAGCCTGCCCCCGAAGCCGAGCGACAGACTGCGCAATGGCAGTAGTACATGACCAGAGGCAAGGCGCTGATCTCGTACTGCACCGTGCCGCACATGCAGGAGCCGTGGAGCATGCTCAGTGGGCGCCGTGGCGTCTAGACGCCGGGCTCGGCATTGGCCTCGCCCTGCGGCGAATGACAGGCAACGCAGAGTTTGTTGCCATCCGGATCGCGGAAGTAGGCGCCATAGAAATCGGCGTGGTACTCAGGCCTTGGTCCAGGCTCGCCTTCGGAGGTGCCGCCATGGGCCAACGCCACCTGATAGGCCCGGCGAACGCCGGCCCGATCGGCCGCAAGGAAAGCCACCATCTGACCGTTGCCTGGACGAGACGGCTGCTCGTCATGCGGTGTGCCGATCAGAAACAGAGGCCTCGGGCCGCCTGCCGTCTGCCAACCAGCCCAAGGCCGGCTGCGATCGCAGAACCGGGGCTCGATCCGTAGAGCTGCCATGAGCGGCTCATAGAACTTCAGAGCCCGATCGAAGTCACTGACGCCGACGAAGATGTGCGAGAACATGGCTGAGCGTACGGTAGGCGACGCGCTGCGACGCTAGCCGCGCAGGATCGCTTGTCCGGTCCGCGGGTTTGCAAGGGTCACATTCTCGAGCGCTCGAATGCGCCAACTCTCGTCCTCTCGTGTCAGCACTGCGAGGATCAGCGTGTCGACGATGTGGGGTCCGGCGGGATGGGCGGCGCCGGCCGAGAGGCGACTCCAGAAATGAATGACTGCCACTCGATCAGCAATGTGGGCGACATCGATCAGCTCATTCTGAAGTACGGAGTCGCGATAAATGGTTTCGTGAATCGAGACGTGGAGGGCCACGATCTCCTCAACACCACGAACATAGTGCCCGAAGCGATTCACGAACGTCGCATCGCGATGGAACAGGCGGCCGAGAGCCGCCATGTCGTGACCGTTCCAGGCAGCTTGGAACGCGGCGGTTGCGTCTTCTGGCGTTTCCACTTCACTTGAGTTTTTTTGGTCACGCCATACGCCGGATTGCCAAGGCGTCTGACGTTTGAATGAGCGGTGGACCTTTGAGCGCCCCACAGCATGGACAGCCTAGGCGACAGGCGTCGTGGCTGGCTACTTGTCCTCCGGCGTGACGAGGATCGACTCGGCAGACCTAGCGGCCGGCCCGTGAAACACCGCCTCGATGTTGTTGCCGTCCGGGTCCAGGACGAACGCGCCGTAGTACCCCGGGTGATAGGAGCGCTCACCGGGCGGGCCGTTGTCACGCCCGCCAGCACCGAGGGCAGCCCGGTGGAATGCCACGACCGTTTGGCGATCGGGTGCCTGGAAGGCCAAGTGAATCCGAGAGACCGGTCCATCGGCTTTGTCCACGAAGAGCTCGTCGATGTGGAAATAGCCGCTACCTTCGACCAGGCTGGCAGGCCGCCCGAGTGACGCGATGACAGCGCGGTAAAAGCCCTTGCTGGCTTCCAGATCGGAGACACGCAGGTGAACATGGTCGATGAGCCGCCCAAGGTGGAATTGCATGGTGTTGGCCTTTCAGGTCTGGCGTTTGACAGGTTAGGCGTTTGCATCGCGCAACTGCTGCTTCAGCAGCCATCGTTTCGCTTCGTCGACGTTGCTGAAGATCGCGTCACTGCTGTACGCCGACGCGAACCCTTGATACCTGGAGCCCATCTGGAACTGCGTGGGCGTGCGCACAACAATCGCCGAGATCCAATGCTTGCCTTTCAGCAGCGGGGCAACGACTTCTCGTACGGCCAAATGAAGCTCTTGCTCCGAGAACAGAAGCGTTGCGCCTCGCAAGTCTGAAAGAGACTTCCGCAGTGCCATGGCGTTCTCATCGTGTAATAGCGTGCCCAGATGTTCTCTGAGATCGGCGCTCGAGATATCGCCGCTCCAGACCGCCGTGACGACGCCCTCTGTCTGGCATGCTTGGTAGCTTATGGGCACGCTTGCCGCCTCTCGTTAGCCACCTTTGGCCTCGAGTCGCGAAACCATCGTGGCCATGATCCGTAGTTGCGAAGCAGGATAGGTCACCGTAACGCCAAGGCTTTGCCGAGACACCGTCAGGGCGACAACAGACTGCTCCGAAGCGCCGATGCATTGGCTGGTTTCCTGTCGAGATGCCAACACCACCTTGCACATCACCCCATCCTCGAGATATTCACCGCGTGCCTGCCGTTGGGCCGGCGTATCTTCTTCACGTGCCTTGGCTTGCAGGGCGCGCAGTTGGCGGGCACGCTCGGGCACCGCCTGCGACAGGATGATCGACACGATGCCGCCCGAGTCGGCAACAGCAGCTCGGAATTGATACTTGCAAGCGTGCACGCCACCTGGCTGAGGTTCGCGCGACGGCACAGAATCCTTCGACAAGCCGAGTTCGATCATCTCGGCATCCGAGAGAAGCGAGCAAGGATCGATCGGGTCCGCGTTTGCTGCGGTTGTGAAGCCTGCTGCAAGCATTGCGATGACGAAGGCGCGATGGCTCATGACAGGCATCTCCTGATGGCCGACGTTCCACATGAGCGGCGGCGCAAAGGGTGCATCGGCGTTTGGGACGTCCGCTCGATGGAGAGGTCAGACTTCGGATTGGTTGGGTGAGAGCTCAAGCTCGACGTCTCCATCCTCCACCTTGCCAGTGGGCTTGAACCCGAGATCGCGGTAGAACTTTTCTGCGCTGCCTGGCACAGGCACATAGGAAAGCGATGGTACCGAGAACACTCCCTTGCGGCGAACGTGCTCGGTGACGAGCTGGTCGATCCCGCAGCCATGGCGGCCAAACCCGTGCCGAGTGCGGCGCGGCGCGATGTGAAGCTCATGTGGACGGTTCCTCCGAGTTGATCGAAGAAGAAGTCGGCTTCATGGCGTCAGCGATGCGTGCGAAGTCCGCCTCCGGGACCTTGACGTAGCCGAATCGGAACGCTCCGTCCCCGTGCGTCTTGCTCCGAATGAAGGAAAGCCGTTCGACGAGTGGCTTGATGGGCGCTTCCTTGCAGCTCGAAAACTCGACGTCGACACGGTAAGGCTTGAACTCCGGTGACATCTCGACCTGATAGACATTGCCGGATTGATGGTTCCGATTGCAGTGAATGCCTGGAGGACGGTACCGTGCGGATACGACTCTCGCGACGAGTACATCACCAGCATGTCGCCAGCCTTGAAACGCTGGATTCGATGGACGGGTCAGACGCCATTCGTTCAGTCACCGGAACTCTGCTGCCCGAGTTCTTGGGCGAGCCCGATGAGAATTCCTTCGGGGCCTCGGATATAGCAGAGCCGATACGCGTCCTGATACCGGACCACTTCGCCGACGAGCTTCGCGCCGCGTTTGACGAGCCGGGCCAACGTGTCGTCGATGTCGCCTACGGTGAACATCACGCGCAGGTAACCGAGAGCGTTCACTGGAGCGCTGCGGTGATCAGCGACCACTGGCGGCGCGAGGAACCGGGATATCTCGACTCGGCCGTGACCGTCGGGCGTACGCATCATGGCGATCTCCACCCGCATGTCGCGTAGTCCGGTGACGCCATCTGCCCAGTCTCCTTCGATGGGGGCGCGCCCCTCGAGCTCGAGGCCGAGTTCGGCGAAGAACTCAATGGCAGCATCGATGTCTGCTACCACGATGCCGACGTTGTCCATCCGCTTGACCGTCACGATGTCCCCTTGATGCCCAGCGTTCGACAGCCGCGCTCGGTGGACCGTACCTTCTCCTGTTATTGCGCCCCGCGGCAAAGTCGTTCCACCCGCTGCGGATAACTGCTCCAATCCGGGGGCCTGACAGGTTGTCCTCCGTACGTATTGCCCAGCGCGTGCGCTGCTTTCCAGACGAGCCTATACGGAATGGGTGCTTCCGCCATCTCACGCTCGAGCTGCTTAGCCTCGAGCTCGGCCCCAAGCTCGCGCTTCCACGCCTCTTCATAGGTGCGTGCCTTGGCCAGGACCAGCTGATTCAGCACGGCGCGGTCGGCGTCCATCATCCGGCCGCCGGGGCATAGGCGCGCGTTGCCATGCCCTTCAAGCCTTTCGAGCAACGGCGGGATCACCTCATCGCTTACAACACCCTGCTCATTCAACCCATGAGGGGCGAGCTGCCTGGAGAACGCGCCGGGCTCGAGCGCATCCCAGATCAGCTTGGTATTGATATTCGGAATGGCGTACCCGACGAAATGCCGGTCAATCAGTGCCCGCATCACCGTGCGGTCCGGCTCGCTCAGAGGGGCGCTTGCCGCGATCAACGCGGAATCGTCCATCGACATTGCCAGGCCGGCCATCCATCCGGAAGGCCTGGCAAGATAGCCGCTCGGAGTCTTTTGCCGCCAGGGATAGGTCCATCCTGTGCCCCAGATGCGTTCATGTTGTTGTTCAGCTATTTCCAGTATCCCGCCAAGTCCGCCGGCTCTGGCGTCACGACCCACGGCCTGCCCTGCCGCGAACTCCTGCTTCCAAAAATGCTCGTCCGTGTATGCGAGAACGAGGAAACCAGGCAGTAGCGCCACCTGCACGGCCATCCAACCTGTGACCCAACCCGGCCAGCGCCGGCCGTGGCGCATGGCCCGATACTGTCCGAGGGGAGCGATGACGATAAAGGGAACGAATACTGCGCTGGTCATCAAGAGCACGACCAACGACGCCCCACCCGGGGCGCCTTTGAAGAATCCTGCCCGTTCGCTCGAAGAAGCGGCTGAGCCAAGGAGGAGAAAGATCACCACCAGGGCGATGACGAGCCCGCCGACGACGGCCGCCCGGTGGCGAAAGATCTTGGCGAACAAAGCCCCGTCAACGATCACGCCATAGACGACGGTCAGCGCGAAAGCCAGAAAGAGACCCAACCCGTCCAATCGCATCTGGCCGTAACTCGCGTGTGCGGCGGCTGCAAATGCACACGAGGCCAGGAGCAAGAAAGCTTGGGTCAGGCAGCGTGTCAGCACGTTCTCAGTCATCAGCGATGAGAGCCGACATGAGCGGCGAGTACAAGTAGGCGCAGCCTGCGATTTGCGCCTCGATCGAGGGCCTAGGCCACGCGTTCAAGCGCTGCGACCGGGTAAATCTGGACAGAGCCCGGATGTGCTTCGGACTCGACGGCGTAGCCTTCCGGCGTCAGCCGTGTGCTGTACCAGCCGACGATACGGCCCTGCCACGCGGCGCCGGACTTCTTGCGAACGCGGTCTCCCAGCCCAAACGTCGCGGGAAATGGCGGTTGGATCTGGTGATCGTGTGATGCACCGACGGCAACGCTGCTCTGTTCCACATTCAACCTTTCGTTAAAACCGCATGGCCTGGCGTTCGACATGAGCCGCGGGCAAAGGCGCGAAGCGGCCTCTTGGACGTCCGTTCGATCGAGGGTTAGGCCTCACGGAGCTGGCGCGCGATTACCGGCGTCTGATGCCGCGATGGTTGCTGCGGCGTGCCATCGAGTGTTGCTCGCGCCTGTGCAAAGCAGTCGACCTGCCCAGGCAAGGCCACTCCGGTTTGTGCCGAGCGCACCCAGATATGGCTGGAAAGATCGACCGCGTTCGGATCGTCGTAGCAGCCGCGAGAGATCGCTCGGAACTCTGGCCACCGTTCGAAGGTCAGGCCCACCGTCGTACCGCACGACGGGCAGAAATGAACGAAGACCTTCTTCTTGCTGCCGTCTGACGTGTGTTCGTATTGCCGCAGCTCGCCTTCGTTGAACTGAACAGCGTCTATCGGGAACAGCGATTCCGCGTAGAAAGATGTGCCAGTCAGACGCTGGCAGAACGTGCAATGGCAGGCAAACGTCCGAATCGGCGGCTGATCGGCTTTGAATCGAACCTTGCCGCAGAGGCATCCGCCTTCGAGTGGAGTCTGCATGGGTGTACCGATGGAGGAGTTGGGCGTCGGCTGTGCATCACAGGCCGAGTTCTGACAAACCGACATGATCGGCTGGCCGTGGCCCCAAAGGCCAACGGTACTTGCGCTCGTTCTCCTGTATAGGCTGATCGTTGATGCTGGCGATGCGACGGCGCATGAATCCGTGTTCGTCAAACTCCCAGTTCTCATTCCCGTATGAGCGAAACCAGTTCCCGGAGTCGTCGTGCCACTCGTAGGCAAAGCGCACAGCTATTCGGTCGCCATGAAACGCCCACAATTCTTTGATCAGCCGGTAGTCGAGCTCCTTGTTCCACTTGCGAGTCAGGAACTGGACGATGGCCTCACGACCTGACAGAAATTCTGAGCGGTTACGCCAAACACTGTCCCGCGTATAGGCCAGAGACACACGTTCTGGATTCCGCGTGTTCCAGGCGTCCTCAGCCAATCGAACCTTCTGTGTCGCGGCATCCGCATCGAACGGCGGAAGTGGAGGTCTTGGCTTCTCCTGTTCGCTCATATCTGCTCCCTGAGTGCAAATGATGGATTGGACGGCGCCTAAGGCTCGATATGAGAGGCTCGACGCGCCTTGCCGGGGCGAGTGCTCTCGATGGAGGGGTTGGGCCTCAGTGAACAACACATGTCGTTCTTCTATGTACTTGCCTTGGGCCACCCGACTTCTGCGGCGCGACGAAGACTGGCTTTCACAACCTGGCGATGGAAGGGAGCAATGACAGATAGGTAGGTTCGACCCAACCGGTTGTGGCAGTGAACGACGGTTGATAGCGTCAGCTGGTTGCCGGTATTTTGAGGCGAGTCTGGCGTACAAAGAATCGACACTCTGAAGTCAAGGTGCTTGTCGTTCTCGCCCAAGACGACCTCAGTTTCGCTACTGCCGAACACCCTGAAGATGCTGATGCGCTTGGCTGCGGGATCACTCGAGAGCGTCGCGAGGTGGGTGGCGGTCTTCAAACCAAATCCCGCAACGATTGCATCTCGCACACCGGTAAGAACTCCGATCCAGGACGGCTGCACCGAGAAGATGAACCGGGCCAAGACGTCGGGATTTCGAGAGGCGCCAGGAGGAAGTCGGATCGAAAACGCGTCTGCGAGATTCACCGACTTGAATGCAGTCGCGATGGCAGACCGAGAAGGGATGGCAACCTGCTTTACTAGCCCGAGTTCGCTTGGCATGGATAGACCTTCTTAGGCCTCATTAATACTCGCGCTGAACGACATGCGAGAACCGTGGCGTCCCGCTCACCAGCGAAGCCTGCAGGAACGTCGGTCTCAGATCGATTGAGCCAAGCTCCTTCATGGCGAACCAACGGAACTCGAGTCCGCGATGCTTCTCAATGCCGAAGTGCGAGGCCGCCTTCGCAAGGAACGAACACTCGGCAGGAAGGTATGCCAGAAAGTACAGGCCGATCTCGTGATTGCGCCTGCCGTGAAGGTCAAAGAAGTTCTCGGCGAGGTGAAGCAGCTCGCCGCAAGTCACGTCGACGCCGAGTTCTTCCTTTATCTCGCGCGTGACAGTGGCGGATGCCTCCTCACCCACTTCGACCCGCCCGCCCGGCAACGACCAGAAGTCGTCTCCAGGTGCTCGGTGAAGCAGCACATGCCCGCCATCGAAGACGACCGCGGCCGCACGAACCTGAAAGCGTTGACCCTGAAGGTTGAAGGAGAGCATGAGACCTGGCGTTTGAGCTGAGCGGCGGACGGCAGCGTGGCACGTGGCCGCGAGGCGCGACATGTACCACAGCGCCGCGCAGCGCGGGCACCATTCCATTGGCCGTCCGCTCGCGCGAAGGGTTAGGCCGCATTTTTACGGTGGCCTGACCAGTGGGACACCTACTTTGGCCTGTGAAGCGCGCAGAGCTTGTTGCCATCGGGGTCGCGCACGTATGCGAGGTACATCGCGCCCAGTTTTCCCTCGCGCAGGCCGGGAGGCTCTTCGATGGATGTGCCTCCATGCGCAATTGCGGTGTCATGGAACTGTTGCACTTGCGCTGGCGAACTGCACTTGAACCCGATAGTGCCTCCGTTGGCGCAGGTCGCAGGTTCGCCGCTGATTGGCTCGCTCACGCAAAAGGAACTGCCATCGTGCCGGTAGAACAGGCGGGCTTGACCGGTGGCGTTCTGATTGCGAAATGGCTCGCCCGCTCCCAGAACGGCCAGCACCGCGTCATAGAAGCGCTTGGAGCGCTCGATGTCGTTCGTTCCGACCATCACGTGACTGAACATGCATGTGTCTCCCGTGTTTACTTGGCGATGCCGACTGGCGACTCGAAGAGCCGCGAATGGGTGTGGTGTGCCGGCCTGTGACATGAGGGGCGGCCGAAAGCAAGCGGCGTCGGCATTTGATTCACCCCCTACAGCCAGACATTCTGCGGCAACTCCTTCCGAAGCTCCTCGCACCGGTGCTCGATTTGGGCCAGCAGCTTTTCGAGCATGCGATGAAGTGCGCGCAGTTCGATTCGACGGAGAGGATGGCGTGCTGCTCGACATATGCCACCGTCACCTCCGGGAAGCTTTCCGGGACGGTTCGCTCGGCGACTGCCGAATGGCCCCGCGCATTCACGAAGGGGCGTGCTTACGAAACTACCAACGCTGTTGTGAGCGCGACAAGAAGCGCGCTGGGTTCCTCCCGACGAGGAAAGCGCAGGTTGGACTTCAGGATCTCTACGATGTTCGCCTTTGCCTCATGTAGATCAATGCGCGACAGCCAAAGGCGGCGGTAGAGGCGCAACTGCGGCTCCAATTGCGCTTTGACAGCGGTTCGCGCAAGTGGCATTTCCGACGCCTAACGTTCGACGTAGCGGCGCGCCAAAGGGCGCGCAGCGGCCTTTGCGACGTCCGCTCGATGGAAGGGTCAGACGTCACCTGAGCGCGACGGACTGGGAATCTTCTCTGCCAAGGCAAGCACCGCCCGAAAACCGACTGTGCGTGGCCCCCGTTCGAAGAGCGGCCCAAATGCACTCCAGCATGCACCCCGCGCATCCTCCTCGCTCATACCCGTTGAGATGGCCGCCTCAACGTTGGTCTCGCTCATGATGTATCGGATGTACGCATCTGCCGACATGGCGAGTTCAACGACGAACTCGTCGTGTAGCGTAAGCGCCAGCGCATGCTCTCGGTAAGGCAGGAACTCCAGATCGAGCGGGTAACCCGGTGGCCAGGGAAAACGTTGCTCGAAAGAGGCAAAGCAGGAGGCTGACAGCGTATCTTCGGGCAGTACGCGGCCCGTGCAGAAATCGTATGCGGCGAAGTACCCGTGCGGAGATAGCACTCGGGATATTTCGGAAAGAGCACGAGGGACGTCCGAGTAGTTGAGGGAACCCGCCGCGGTGACGAGGTCGAAGGCTTTCGACTCCACGGGCAGCGCGTCAGCGGTGGCTTGAAGGAATGTCGATGCCGGCAGCCGACGCTGGGCCTCGCGGAGCATTGCCTGAGACGGATCAACGCCGGTGACATGTCGGCTGTGAGCCACGAGGGCCGCGACGGATGCGCCGGCGCCGCAGCCCACATCGAGTGCAGAACGAATCTCAGCGCCGGACGGCAGTGCGGCGAAAAGACGCGCGCAGATCGCCTGATGGACCGGTGGCCTGTCGTTGGCGTAGCAATGAGCCAATCGATCACTGTCGTAGATCTGCGGATTAGCCGGCACGGTGACGTCTAACCATCGACATGAGCGGCGGGCAAAAGGGTGCGAAGCGGCCTTTGGAACGTCCGCTCGATGGAAGGGCTAGGCGGCACCTTCAGGCTCTGCGAGCGCAGCACGCGGTCTAAAAAGCTGGACTGATCGAAGGTCTTCAACGTCCACGCGAACTGCGTTCAGTCGAGAGGCCATGTTTAGCAGGGAACGACTCATGATCGGATGGTAGTCATGTAGCGACGAGCCGCCTAACCTGATGTATGCAGCAAGCAAGCCGCGTATCCGCAAAGCGCCGCCGCATGGCCTAGCGATCTTTGCGGCCCCGAACGTCGCTTGCGCTCTCATCCTCAGGCGATTATGCTGTATATCCATACAGTACTAAATCGCGATGAAGAACATCGGGCCTCGCTTGCCGGCGTTGCTGTCTTCAGGCCTGCTCGATCAGGTCCGTGAGCGCATCCGTTATCTGCACTGCAGCATAAGGACGGAGCAGCCCTACGTCCATTGCGTGCGCGCCTTCATGCGCTTCCACGAGCTGAAGCGCCATGCGTCCGAAATGTGCGCGGCGTCGCGGCCCAGGCCGCCATGGCCAGCGCGCATTCCATCGGTCGTCTACGCGTTGCGCTGATGCCCGCTGTGTCATGCCCCTTCCTGCCTATGCCGAGCTGCACTGCCGCAGCAACTTCACCTTCCTGACCGGCGCCTCGCATCCCGAAGAGCTGGTGATGCGCGCGGCCGAGCTCGGCTACAGCGCGCTCGCGATCACCGACGAGTGCTCGGTCGCCGGCGTCGTGCGTGCGCACATCGAGGCGAAGGCAAAGAAGCTGCACCTGATCGTCGGCAGCGAGATGCGGCTGACCCTGCCGCACAGCGGCGCTGCGCACGCGCGCCTCGTGCTGCTCGCGCAGACGCGGCGCGGCTACGGCAACCTCTCGCACTGGATCACCCTGGCGCGGCGACGCGCCGTCAAGGGCAGCTACCTCGCGCACCCCGGCGACATCGAGGGCAAGGAGCCGACCGCACCGATGCTCGCCGGCCTGCCCGACTGCCTCGCGCTGTGGGTGCCGCACGCCGGCCTGACGTTCGAGGAGGCGTTCGCGCAGGCGATGTGGGTCAAGACCTGGTTCCAGTCGCGCGCCGCGATCGCGCTCGAGCTGCTGCATCGCGCCGGCGACGACGACCTGCTCGACCTCGTCCACCGGGTCGCCCATTTCACCAACCTGCCGGTCGTCGCGGCCGGCGACGTGCTGATGCATGTGCGCTCGCGAAAGCCCCTGCAGGACACCTTGACCGCGACGCGCCTCGCACAGCCGGTCGCCGCCTGCGGGCTCGCGCTCGAGTCGAATGCCGAGGCGCATCTGCGTTCGCGCCAGCGCCTCGCCGCGCTCTACGAACCCGAGTGGCTCGAGCGGACGCTGGTGCTCGCCGGTGAATGCCAGTTCTCGCTCGACGAGTTGCGCTACGAGTACCCGCAGGAGATCGTCCCGCCGGGCGAGACGCCGACCAGCCACCTGCGCAAGCTCACCTTTGCCGGCGTGCCGCAGCGCTTTCCGCAAGGGCTGCCCGACGAATACCGCGCGCAGATCGAGAGCGAGCTCGCGCTGATCGAGCAGCTCAAGTACGAACCCTATTTCCTGACCGTCGCCGACATCGTCGCGTGGGCGCGCGAACAGAAGATCCTCTGCCAGGGGCGCGGCAGCGCGGCGAATTCGCTGGTCTGCTACTGCCTGCACGTGACCGAGGTCGACCCGCGTCGCGCGACCCTGCTGTTCGGCCGCTTCATCAGCGCCGAGCGCAACGAGCCGCCCGACATCGACATCGACTTCGAGCACCAGCGCCGCGAAGAGGTCATCCAGTACATCTACGGCAAGTACGGCCGCCACCGCGCGGCGCTCACCGCGGTGGTCATCTGCTACCGCCCGCGCTCGGCCGTGCGCGACGTCGGCCGCGCGCTGGGCATCGACCTGCAGCGCATCGACGCCGTGGCCAAGGGCCAGCACTGGTTCGACGGCCGCAGCATCAGCGCCGAGCGCCTGCGCGAGAACGGCTTCGACCCCGATGCGCCGGTGACGCGGCTGTGGGTGGAGCTCACCCACCAGCTGATCGGCTTTCCGCGCCACCTCAGCCAGCATCCCGGCGGCTTCGTCATCGCCAAGGAGCAGATGGAGCAGCTGGTGCCGGTGGAAAACGCCGCCATGCCCGATCGCAGCGTCGTCCAGTGGGACAAGGACGACCTCGACACGCTGGGCCTGATCAAGGTCGACGTGCTGGCGCTGGGCATGCTGAGCGCGATGCGGCGCGCGCTCGCCTTCATCGGCCAGAAGAAGGGCCACCCGTTCGAGATGCACGAGATCCCGGACGACGACCAACCCACCTACGACATGATCTGCGCGGCCGACACCATCGGCGTGTTCCAGATCGAAAGCCGCGCGCAGATGAGCATGCTGCCGCGCCTGAAGCCG
>Ga0207648_10004749_pt1 | contig 13885 bp, 10 predicted proteins | sample KBSMisM32_FD_184310 | JGI IMG/M metagenome (GOLD analysis project Ga0207648, IMG submission 184310) | Miscanthus rhizosphere microbial communities from Kellogg Biological Station, Michigan, USA - KBS Miscanthus M3-2 (SPAdes) (version 2) | ecosystem: Host-associated > Plants > Roots >...
AAAGGCCGCGATCGCAGCCGCGATCTTGGGGAACAGGCATGAAAAGGCACTATCAGGGACACCCCGTGAAGAGGCTGCCGTGCGTTCGGCGACTGACTCTATTCGTGAAGCGCGTAAGAACTTGTCGCAGGCGGCTGGAAAAAAATACGTCGAAATTAAGCCGGAACGAGTGGCAGCTGTTCCTTCTGAGCGATGATCTGACAGCTGAGAAGCCGGACACCGGACAATAATGTCGTCGGGGTGAGCGAGGCGGGACCTGGCTCACCCCCTGATCGTCTGATGGCGCTCTTTCACTGCTGAGCGCTCCTCTTGTTCCTTTCCGTCTTTTCTCAAGCAAGGCAGAATCCCTTCTTCAAGCCACGTGTACTCGCCGTTCATAATGGCCTTTGACAGCTGATACACGACCGAGTCTTTCTTGTACCGTCGTATTCTTCCAGCGATGGAGGAGGGAGGAGAGAGCCGATCTGCCATATCCTGACAGAAGTAGTCGACCAGCTCACGGATGCCCGGCTTCGTTCGCATCTCTGGTTGAGAGGCAAACCAGAGTATTGCAGCCATGGGGAGCAACAACAGACTGTCATTCACGAGGTGGTGCAGCAGGAGTTGTTTATTGTGCAGTTTCTGCCGGTGGTGAAGCGTCGCGAGCAGTGTCGCTCGGGTCAGGCCTCGGGAGGAGGACTCGATAAACCGTATCCACCTTGAATACTCTTTTCCGCAGGCCGCGGAGGCGGAGCGGGAATGCAGAAAAGGAAAACAGGAGGAAAGGCACATGCGGGCGTAATAGAGAGCCGCGGCGATTTTGCCTGACATGGGTCCTTGGAGAATGGCCAAACCCTGTTCGACATAGGGAGCGAGGGACTCGCGTGCCATCCAGATTCGGAGAATCTCGCTGGTCCCCTCCCAGATGAGGTTGATGCGGGCGTCACGGAGCATGCGCATCACGGGAATGGCCGCTTCACCACTCTTGCGTTGCGCCTCCATGGTCATGAATCCCCGTCCACCGCGAACCTGAAACAACTCATTGACGGCTTCCCAGTACCACTCGCTTCCAATAATCTTGGCTGCCGCTGATTCCAACCGGAGATCGCCTTTCTTGTTGGCCCATGCTCCGCAGAATGCCATGACCGCATCGAGAGCCAAGGTATAGGCCGCCACTCGGCAGAGCTTTTCTCCAATCAAATTGTGTTCCCCGATAGGCTTGTTCCATTGGACGCGTGTCTGTGCCCACCAGCGCATCGCAGCCAAACATTGTTTGAGTCCCCCTAGACAGGCTGCCGGGAGGGTCAGTCGTCCGACGGTGAGGGTGGCGAGGGCGATCCTCAGGCCGTCTTCTTCGCCGCCCAGACGGTTTTCAACAGGGACGTAGACATTGTTGAAACATGGGACCCCGTTATAAATCCCTCTGACGCCCTCAAATCGTAGACGAGAAACCGTACATCCCGACCATTGCGTTTCGACGATAAACGCTCCATAACGTTTCGAGGCCTGCGGGTCACGGAGATCTTCTGGGCGGTCGACGATGCGGGCGATGACGACGAGCATGGAGGACAGGAACTCTCCGTCTTGCTTTGCCGAGTTTGTGATGAAAAACTTCTCTCCTGTGATGCGATAGCCGACAGTCTTGTCGCCCTCTGTCACTCGAACGGCGTAGGTTTCCACTTTGGAAATATCGCAGCCGACGTTTCGCTCTGTGAGGGCAAACCCTGAGATCTCTCCGCTCGCAAGCCGAGGAAGATACTTGGCTTTTTGCTCTGCGGTGCCGAAGAGGCGCAAGGGTTCTGGCACGCCGATCGATTGCGCTGCCGACAACAGCACGGTCAAGGAGGCGTCGACGCTTCCACAAAGGGTCGCGACTTTTTGATATTCGTATTGGGTAAATTCCTGTCCGCCGAAGCTCTTCGGAATCTTGATGCCGAGTGCACCGAGGTTGGCTAGGGATTTAATGACGGATTCAGGAAGTTCTCCCTCGCTATCAACCCGGTCAGGATCGAGAGAAAGCAGGAGGGGTGAGAGCCCTTCAAGAAAGTCGAGGGCTGCAGGGCTTACCTCGGGAAGACCGATGCTGTTGAAGAGATTCCAGCGGACGTCGGCTTCAAATAAACCCGCAATAAAGCCGCTATAGGCAGCTTTGTCCCGAGCCGCTTCCGCTACTGCCTCGGACCCCTGAAACAGCCCCGATTTTGCCATGCTGCGTTCTTCCGACGAAAGGGTAGAGGCGTAGCGTGGGGGTATCGTTGTAAGTGTACCACCTTTTCGAATCGAACGCTGTCATTTGCGCACTTGACCCTAATGGGGGAGCCTAAATGCCATCCGAAAAAGGATGAAAATCGTCACTTGCGTGGTAGGATGTGTGTGAGAGCATTACTCCTGATTTCCTACGGGGTAAGCATCATGCGCAATGTCGTCGTCGTTGAGGGATTTCGTACTCCTTTTTGCAAGGAAGGAACGGACTTTCGCGAGATAGACGCGGACGTGCTTGGGGCGTGGGTGGTGCGTGAAATGATCGCGCGCTGTCACCGCTGGAACCTTCCGCCGAGCACCATTGATTGCGTACTAGGAAGCAATGTCGCCACGCCGATGCACGCCGTGAATCCGACGCGGGTCGCTGCGGTCACCGGAGGCCTTCCGCCCACCATTCCTGCCGATACTGTCGCTGGTAAGAATTGCGGTTCCGGCGTCACCGCCCTTTACTATGCGAGCCTGCGTATCCGAAGCGGCGATGTCGACACCGCGCTCGTCATCGGTATGGAGGCGATGAGCCGGATCCCTATCGCGTATGACCGTGCAGTCGCCGACCTGCTCCTGAAATACGGCAGAGCGAGAACGCCTCGCGAAGGGGTCATGACCGCTCTGACGCTCATTCCTAAATTGCTCAACCTCAAGCGCTACCCGCCTCGTGTCGGACTTGTCATGGGTCTCACCGACCCGATGTGCGACCTCATTATGGGACAGACCGCTGAGAATATTGCCAAGGATCCCTCCCTGAGCATGACGCGTGAGGAGCAAGATGCATTCTCTATTCGGTCGCACAAGCTGGCAGCACAAGCATGGAAACGCGGGCTCTTGGCAGAAGAAGTCGTACCGATGTTCGTCCCGGAAAGAAACAGCTGTGTCGAGCGGGATAACGGAATACGAGAAGATGCGGATCAGATGGCATTCCGCGATGTGAAGCCGGTATTTGACAGGCGCCACGGTTCTGTGACGCCGGCGAATTCCTCGCAAATTACGGATGCCGCCGCAGCCATGCTGTTGATGGAGGAGGACAAGGCCAAGTCGCTCGGGCTTCCGATTCTTGGGTATGTGAAGGACTATGCCGATTTCGGGTATGAACCTTCCTGCATGGGCCTCGCTCCTGTAGGAGCCATCGCCAAACTCTTGTCCAAAACTGGGTTGACTCTTAAAGATTTTGCGGTCTGTGAGATCAACGAAGCCTTTGCCTCCGTGGTGCTAGGCATCACCCGAATTCTTGGGTCATCCTCTCTCATGGAGCGCAAGTTCGGCAGATACGGATGGACGGAGCGTTTGGGTGAAATTCCCCCTGACGACTTGAATCCGCACGGCGGAGCGATTGCCCTCGGTCATCCGGTGGGCGTATCCGGTCTGCGCCTGGCGATGACTTCCCTGTTCGAGCTCAAACGACGGAATGCCGAGCGAGCCCTGATCAGCATGTGCGTGGGAGGGGGGCAGGGAGTCGCGATGATCGTAGAGAGAAAATAGCGATGTCCAGCGACTTCAAACATTTCAAGACCGCTCGTGTCCACGATGGAATTCTCCTGGCCGGGTTTGATTACGCCGGGAAAGCGGTCAATGTCCTCAATGCTGAGAGTTTCGCTGAATGGCAGGATATCGTCCGGTCGGCAGAGCAATCGAGGGCAGTCACCGGCGTGGTGCTCGTGAGCCTGAAGGAAGGAAACTTCTGTGCCGGAGCCGATCTGGAGCAGATGCATGGCGCACAGGAGCAACGGTCCTTTGAGGCATTAGAGCAATTGGTCAATACGGCCCATACGGTCCTCGACACAATGGAGCGCTCGCCAAAACCGTTTGTCGCTGCGGTGGAAGGGGCTTGTCTCGGCGGCGGGCTCGAACTCGCGCTGGCCTGCCATGCGCGCATCGCTAGCGCCCACGCGAGGACCATGTTCGGCCTGCCGGAAGTCAAGCTCGGCATCCTCCCTGGCTTTGGCGGGACGCAACGTCTTCCACGGCTCGTCGGTGTGCCGGCAGCGTTGGAGATGATCACCACTGGAAAGACGGTGTTCCCGCGCCAAGCCCTGAAAATGGGGCTTGTGGACGCCATGGTGACCTCGATCCCTTCCCCCCTCAGGACGTTGGACCAGATTCAACGCGAAGCGTTCGTTCAAGTCGCCATCTCCCGAGCGCGTGAACTTGGTTCATCGCCTGTTCGGCGGCGTTCGCTTCAGGGGAGGCAAAGATTCCTGAGCGCACCGGGAATTCGTGCGCTCGTGTGTGGCTATGCGCGGCGTCAGGTCATCAAGCGAGTGCGGCATTTTTATCCTGCTCCGCTCGGCGCCATCGACGCGGTGAGGCGGGGAATGCGTATGGCTGTGCTGAAGGGGTCGATGGCAGTCGAGAAGCCCCTGTTATTGGACCTCATGGCCAGCCCGGTTTCTGCCCACCTTGTTGGCTTGTTCTTGAAAGGTGAAGAGATCAAACGGAAGGCAGCGCGTGTCTCGGAGCCTGTGACGCGAGTGGGCGTGCTGGGAGCCGGCTTGATGGGCTCGCAAATCGCCGGTCAGCTTGCCGAAAAGGGGTATTCAGCCGTGCTGCGAGATGTGGCCTCGGATATTCTGGCAAAAGGCATGGGGAGGATTCATCAAACTCAATCCGTCCAGGTCCGGAAACGGATCATTCTTCCCTCCGACCTGCGCTATCGCATGATGCGGATTACCCCGACTATCCGGCTCAGCGATCTCGCGTCCGTTTCCCTGGCCATCGAGGCCGTGTCGGAGAAGCTGGATGTGAAAAGGGCCGTACTGGCTCAATTCGAATCCGAGGCGCGTCCCAATGCCATCTTCGCCACGAATACCTCATCCTACACCTTGGCCGACATTGCGGGAAAGGCCGCCCATCCCGAACGGTGCGTCGGACTTCACTTCTTCAATCCAGTCGCTAAGATGCAGTTGGTCGAAGTGGTGCGCGCGCCTTTCACGTCCGAGCAAGCCTTGGCGCAGGCCTCCAGCCTGGCGAAGCGGCTGGGCAAGTTTCCGCTCGTGGTCCGCGATGGACCCGGATTTCTCGTGAATAGGATTCTGGCACGCTATCTCGCGGAGGCGGTGATCCTCGCGAGCGAGGGAATCCCTATTCACCGCATCGATGCGGTCGCAAAGGACTTTGGCATGGCCGTGGACAGCGGGCATCCCATGGGCCCTCTCGAACTCATCGATTTGATCGGACTCCCCGTTGCGGTGCACGTGCTCAGCTCGCTTGCCGTGCTGGGATCACGCATTGAATCGCGTGACGCGCTGCTGCGCGGATTCCTTTCCGAGCAACATCCGGTCACATTTTGGAAGTCAGGAAAAGAAAACCCACGGGCCATCGACCTGGTCAGGCAGTACCGTCGTACTGAGTCGTCAGAGAGTGGCTCTGTCACAGACGAGACGCTTCACCAACGCCTGTTCCTTCCGATGGTGGACGAAGCAGTGCGCTGTTTGAAGGATAAGATTGTCGAGCATCCGTGGCAGTTGGATTTTGCCCTGATCTATGGGATTGGTTTTCCCGCGTTTCGTGGAGGTCTCCTGACCTGGGCGAGGCAGCACATGGCCCCGGCGCAGCTCACAGCGGCCTTGGAGGTACTGTCACGAACGTATGGCAAACGGTTCGAGCCTTGTCCGGCAATAGCACACGGAGGATGGTAGCGGCCCGGTCACCTCTAAAGGGAGCACGTCATGCCCGAACAACCTTGGTTCGTCCATTATCCTCAAGGAGTTCCCAAAGAACTCTCTCTGACGGATGAGACGCTCACGGCGATGTTCTCCAGAAGCGCGCAACGATTTGCGCGCCGACCGGCGCTGTATTTTTTTGGCAAGACCATCTCCTACCAGGAATGTCACGCGCTCGTCGAGCGATTTGCCTGCGGTCTTGCGGCGCTGGGCATCCGCAAGGGAGATCGCGTGGCGCTCTGCCTGCCGAATTCACCGCAGGCGGTGATCGCGTACTTTGGCATCTTGCGGGCCGGCGGCATCGTCGTCGCCTGCAACCCGACGTACACGGAATATGAGCTCGCCCATCAACTGCGCGACTCTGGAGCACGAGCCATTGTCGTGCTCGACTTGATGTACCAAAAAATACAACAGCTCAATTTGGAACTGGTCATCGTCACCCGAATTACCGATTTCATGACGACGATCGCGAGATATCTTTATCGACATCGAAATGGCCACCATCAGGCGCCTGACATTCAACCGGACGCCCGAACGCGTTTCTTGCATGATGTGCTCGATGAGGCGTCGTCTTCTGTCGCGGTGGAAGACCTTCCGGTCGCCTTGCCTGACGATATCGCACTCCTGCAGTACACCGGCGGCATCACAGGGATCTCAAAAGGGGCGATCTTGCTTCACCGCAACCTGACGGCGAATATCCGGCAACTGGTCAGTTGGTTTTCTCCCGCAGAACGAGTGGAGAGTTTTCTGGCGGCGCTTCCGCTCTTTCATGTCTTTGGCATGACTGTCACGCAAAATATCTGTCTGGGGATCGGTGGATGCATGGTGTTGGTGCCCGATCCCCGCAACATCCCCGTCCTGGTGACATTGTTGCGCAAGAGGCAACCGACCGTGATCACGATCGTTCCCGCGTTCGTGCGAAAACTGCTTGAGCACTGTGACGCAAAGGATTTTGCGTCGACGCGGTTTGTCATTTGCGGCGGGGCGGCGTTGCCATATGAACTTTTGAAGCAGTTCAAGGAGCGGACCGGGCATCTTATCTGCGAGGGCTATGGTCTCTCGGAAGCCTCACCTGTCACACACTGCAATATTGCTCGTGGCCTTTCCGTCAAGCGGTCGATCGGATTGCCCATCGGCAACACCGAGGCGAAGATCATGGATGAGCAAGGCCAGGAGGTTACGACCGGTGAACGCGGCGAACTATGGGTGCGAGGCCCCCAAGTCATGGCCGGGTACTGGAACAATCCCGTCGAAACCGCAAACGCCCTGAAGCCCGGTGGCTGGCTCGCCACCGGCGACATCGCACGTATGGATCAAGACGGCTTCTTCTACATTGTCGATCGGAAGAAAGACATGATCTTGTCGACCTCGGGGTTGAATGTGTACCCCGCCGAAATCGAGCAGGTGCTTATGCTTCATCCTCATGTGCGTGAGGCAGCTGTCATCGGAGTGCGGTCCCTGGACGGAGGCGAATCCATTAAGGCGTTCATCGTTCCGGCACGCGAGTCCGTCTCAGTGGAAGACCTCACCGCGCATTGCCGAAGTCATTTGGCCTCATACAAGGTTCCGAAAAAGGTTGAGTTCCGCACGGAATTGCCTAGATCAATTCTTGGGAAGACGCTCCACCGGGTCCTGCGCGCCGAGGAGGATGCGCAACTGCAACTGCAACGATCTACAAACGGTGAACCGCAGCCGAAGAACCCATCGGCCGAAAATATTGTTGGATGCAAGGTAGGTCACTGACGTGCCTCGCCAGCGCCAAAGCGGCGGACAGCCCAGGCGATTCAATGCCGACCAGATTGATGAGGAGGGGGGTGGCTCGATCGACGGACACGATGAAGTCGCTCTTTTTCTGCTTCCCGATCATCACGCATGGCCGGATGCCCGAATAGCCCCAGCGGAGATCAGATTCTTCCAGCACGGGGAGGAACTTCCGCAGGGCCTCGACGAATGTTCCCGGCGGCGTCTTTTCCGACAGATAGTCAGATTTATCCTGTACCGGTACCTCGTTGGGTCCCACGAACAATTGTCCGTTCGGCCGGGGGCTGAAGTGGATTCCCTTGCCCGTTGCTCTTGGCGGCAGGGCGGGGTACACGAGGCGTCCAATCAAGCCCTTCTTGGACGAAGTGACGAGTTCGTAGTACTCCCCCCGCACCGGTCGAATGCTATATTTACTGTGGGACAGTGCGAGGGCGGCGATGTCATCGGCATGAAGGCCTGCCGCATTAATCAGGCAGGCAACTCGCATCTTTTGACGGTCGGTCGTGATGAGGTACTCGGTGCCTGCGTCTTGGATGCCGACGACCCGGTTATTGAACGCGAATTCGACCCCACTGGCTTCTGCGTCGAGTTTCAGTGATTGCACAAAGGCGGGCGAATCGATGACACACACACTTGGAATGACAATGCCGCACGAGGCGCGGAGGTTCGGCTCCAGGGCCCGCAAGCCGGCTGGTGTGACGAACGACATTCGGATATTCGATCTCCATGCGTTCAGCCACAGCCGTCGGAGCATGGAGAGTTCACGCCAGAGACCTCGACGGATATCCTCCCGCGAAATGGCGATGACCATGCCGCTGCGGAGGAGAGGGATGGTGTGTTGTATCGCGTATGCCACGGCCAAGGCGCTCCCCTCTCTGGCCAACAGCGCCTTGAGTGAACCGGGATGTTCATGGATTCCGCTGTGCAGGACGCCGCTATTGCGTCCGCTGGTCTCCTCCGCAACCCTCTCGTGTCGTTCCACCGTGATGATACGGAGTGGGCGCTGCCAGCGACGGCCCGCGAGTTCCCTGGCAATGGCGCACCCGACGACTCCCGCACCGACAATGCCAATGTCATACGTCTTCATCGCATTGGATTCTCTCAGGCCGTTCATCGGTAACTTTCGGATCCAGGAGTCGTGGTATGCCAGATAGCCTCTCGACCAAATACGGCAAAACCCTCTTCGTCTTTTGTGGAGGAGGATGCAAGGCCATCCACCAAGCGGTGGCGGCGGCAGAGGTGGTCAATGCTGGCTTCACTCCGTCCCACATCATGAGTTCTTCGGCAGGCACATGCAACGCTCTCGGATTTGTCGAAAATCCCGGTCCCGTCGGAGCCGAGAAAACCATCCGCATCTGGGAAAACTATATCACTTCCCCCGAAGCGATTTACGAGGTCCATCCCTTCCTCAGGGACAAATTGACGCGCCTCTTGGGAGTCGTGCCGATGGCGACACAAGATTGCGGACCTTCCGGATCGATCCTCCACGATGTCCGGAGAGCCATCAAATTTCTGCCGTTGGTGCTCTCGTTCTGCGTGCGCATGCCATTGCGCGTGGCTGGCCGCACGGTCAGTTTCCTCTTTCGACTCATGGACACGTTCGAGGCCCAACATCAATCGTTCCGGAGACTTGTCCAAGCACCGGAGATTCTCGAAGCGTTCGATGAGGTGGACAAATACTTTGAATTCAAGCGGATGAAGGCGTTTCTCGACCCCTTTCCGCTCTTGGCCAGACTTGGCGAACAAATCGATCTGCAGAAGGTGCTCACCAGCTCCATCGTGTGGCACATCATTACCGAACGATATGAAGATGGAGCGACGGTGCTGTTTTCGAACAAGGATCCGGATCTCGTGATCGATGAACACACGGACGCGCGAAGTCAGAAGGTAAAGTACGATACGTTCTATAAACGGATTCGCGCCTCTATGGCGCTGTATCCTCTGTTCGAGTTGGTTGAAATGGACGGCTTCCGGTACCTTGACGCCGATCTCGCGAATCCCCTTCCGGTCGAGGAGGCATTCAATCTTGGGTGTGACACGGTCTTTATCTTCCTGAATGTTCCGAAAAGGAGCGTTCGAGTCGATCCGCATCCCTTGCGGGACCTTGTGGAGCTCAATGACCTGCTGCGATTGAACGAACGATACATCCATCACCGCCTCAAGGAAGCCCAGGTGAAAGCCAAGGAAGAAGGGATCAATCTTTTCGTCATCCGTCCAGACGAGATTCCTGCGGGCCTCGGACTGTTAGAGATCGATGGCAAGGTGATCGAATTCGTCAAGGGGCAGGAACGAAAAAAGATGAAGGACTATCTCGCGGATTTGGAAGCACACAATCTTCGATTTGCACCGCCGCTAAGCTGATTCCTCCCTTCGCCCATTGCTCTTGCGTCCACAATGCGGAGCGCTCATGCCTCGAGTGTTGAGAATCGGTCATCGCGGTGCAGCCGGACATGCGCCGGAGAATACCTTAGCCGCTGTTCGTCAAGGGATCGAACTCGGCGTCGATTTCGTGGAGATCGACGTGCGCCGGACGGCAGACGGTGTCCTTGTTGCGCTTCATGATGCGACGGTCAATCGAACTACCAATGGGAGGGGACGGGTCGAGGCGCTATCGCTTGGAGAAGTCAGGAAGCTCGATGCCGGAAACGGGGAGCGTATCCCGACGGTTGAAGAGGTGCTCCAGATGGCTGGAGGACGCACAGGACTGATGTTGGAACTCAAGGTCGATGGCCTGGCTCACCTGACTGTGCAAACCGTGCAGAAGGTCCAGCTGGACACTCCCGTCATCTATGCCTCTTTCTTACACAAGGAGCTCACACACGTTCGAGCGGTCGAGACAGAGGCTGCGCTCATGGTCTTGTTCGATAGGCTGCCTCGCGCTCCGGTGCCTTACGCGATGCAGTATCAGCCGGAGTACGTCGGCCTTCGGCACGACAGAGCCACCGGCCCGCTGGTCGACGCATTCCATCGAGAGAACGTGATGGTGTGGGTCTACACCGCGAATAGCCTCGCTGACATCGCGCGTGCAATCTCCATCGGTGTGGACGGAGTGATTTCCAACTTTCCTGAGCGCATCCCCAGCCGGTAACTGTCAGACAGGTCCGTCCTCGCTACGGACCATGGACTGACGTCGGGTTCCATACGTGCATCATTTGGCCCGAATCACTGCCAATCCTTGGTTGCCCATCGACACATAGACCGCACGTGGCGTCACGGTCGTGTCCATTACCACGCGACGGACGCTCGACACGCCTGGCCAGACCTGTACGGTCGATGCGGAGGGATCGAATCGAAGCAAGCGGCCGCTGCTGTCGACAATCCACAGGGAGCCGTCGGGATCCGCTGCGATGTCGACGAGGCCGGTGGCGGGTAAACCTGGCACGCTGACATAGTGACGAACTTGTGAAAAATCAAATTGGGCGATTGAATGGTTGTAGCTCGAGAGGCCGGTGGTGGTACTGACCCACCATGACGTTCCATCAGGAGTAATCGCCGCACCACGGTTCGCTTCACGATACTCTGCAGGCACATCGAGATCATGCTCGCCGTTGTTATAGGGTTCTGCGGGACCGTATGTCGTCATCGCCCACGCGAAGGGACCCAGCACCCAGGCCTTGGGATCGACGTTCCAAGACTGCACCCCCACGCCGTACCCGGACGCAGTCAGCAGGTCTCCGTTGGGAAAAATGGCGAGCCCGTATTGCTCACCCTGCTTTGTGACAATATGGCCATCGGGATAATGCCACTTCGTCTCCACATGGATGTGGTCTCCCCACGTGTCGTTGGCGACATGAACGACGCCATGGTCGAATCCGATAAACAGGTGTCCTGCGGCGGTCCCACTATGTCCGAACACCATGCGCCGTGCTGACCGCTCTTCCCAGCAATTGGGGTTGTCATCGCAGAGAAATTCATAGCGCCGCACGGCGATCGTTTCATCCAGATTGAGCGTGACTTTGTCGGCCTGTCCCAAGTGCCATCTGGGATCGCTGAAATCTGCATTGGGTACGCAGCACGACGGAGGTGCCGGGGGTGGAATGGTGGCTTCATATCCTCTGTATCCGAGGAAGACCTCGTTACTGTGTCCGCCCGCCAGAGCCGTGATATTGCTTACCGTGGTGCCGTTGGTATCCGTAATTGATTGAATATGAAGACCGTTGGAGGCCGTAAATGGCGTGAAGGTTGTTTGACCAGGGCGCAGGACATAGAGTGTATCTGGAGTCGCTGCCCAAATATTTTGTGCCTCGTCGGATCCCGCGTCGATAATCGTGCCGTTTAAGCCTTGAGTCGAGGCATACAGTGTCAGATCCGTGACGGGCCAAGGGCCCGCAACACCGCCAGGCGGCGGATTCGCGGGCGGCGGAGAAGAAGATGGCGGTGGTTCTGTTGATCCCGCCGGCGGAGCACTATCTGATCCGCTACAGGCGCTCAGAACACAGAGAAGAGCACAGAGGAACGCCCGCATCCACATGTGAACTCCTTGGGTGATCAATCCCGGCGTCAAGGGTCTCTCCTATGTCCTACCTTCCTTCCCTCAGATCCACTAGCTAGTAAGATCCCCTGAATAGCAGGGGTGAAGCCCTTGCCAGGGTTCATTGACGCCGTTTACGTCAATGGGCTAGGCTCCTGCCTCTCTCTCCTTGGAGGCCTCGTGGCTATGAAACATAAGATGCTCTGTGCGGCGTTGGTCTTGGGAATTTTAGCGGCGGGTAGCTGGACAATACGAGCGGCCGAACCGTCTTTCGAGTTGACTGCCCGCTACATTCTCGAGGTGGTCAAAGCGTTCAGGACGGCCTACGTGCTCAAGGTGGTGGAGCATGCCAAGGAGGGAGGAATCAAGCCGAACGAAGAGTGGCAGAAGGATTCGCATTTCATTCCGTTGCCCGCCCAGTTCGTCAAGGCCGCCGCCGATCAGCTCGACAATTTCGAGATCGGCCTCATCGGCCTCACACCGGTTAATCAGGCCAATTTTCCAAAAACGCAGGCCGAGACGGACGCGCTTCTCCAACTCATGAAAAATCGGGAGCGGTCGGTGACCTCTTTTGTCGACGGTGATCAATTCAAAGCCATCTCGGCAGACTTGGCGCTCGTGCAGTCTTGCGTGGATTGCCACAACCAGCATCCAAAAGCGACCCGAAAGGATTTCCAGCGATGGGATGTCATGGGAGGGCTTGTCGTGCGACTGAAGCGCGAGGCACGCTCTGAAGGCGCAGCAATTGGCCCCGAGCCTTCGAACCGTCCCATGGCTCCGATTGAGAGGATGACCCCTCCAATGACGACCCCACCGCCCTGGGTGCGATAGGCCGGTCTGGCCTTGACGCCCAGCATCAGGGGGGCGTAGGCTCTCAATTATACTTTTGCCGCCTCGCAACCGAGGTTGCAGTATGGTCCTCCGTGGTCGTCAGAACCAGCCGCGTGGACCTGCCAGGTGTTCCCCCTCACCAGACGGGACCTACTCCCTCAGACTGTGCCTTGTGAGCTCTCACCGCGCGGTGGCGTCCCAGCCGCGGTTTTTCTCTCTCCAGCGTCGTTTCACCAGACATGTCCGAGTCGGCCGACACTCCGCGATGGCCACGGTGTTGCCCGATGCGGAAAGGAGGTTGGTATGCCCTATCGCTTTAACAGCGTAGACATCCTTGTGGGTGTCGGTCTTTGCGCGATCGTTTTTGGTGCGATGATACTTGTCGTGGCAACCAGCGGCGCGTTTCTTGTCAGTGGGTCGCAGTCAGCAGCGATAGATGAGGTCCTTCCCTCAACCGAGGCAGCCTGGCTGCAGCCGGCTTTGGGGCGGGCCATTGTGGAGCGGGCGATACTTCAACAGCGTACGGACCAGATCACGGCGGCGGCGACTGCTGAATGGAATCGGGCCATCATGGCGCACCGCGACTTGCAATCGATGCAGGGTGGCCCATTTGCCTTCGTGATGGACCGTGCGGCCACCGTTCCACAGGAGCATGACGCGAGGGTACAAACAGTGATGGGACGAACCATCGTGAATTTCACGCAGCGCGGGATTCGCACTGGTGTGTTGTCGGCTGACTTGTATCTCTCGGATTACAATCAAGGCATGATTGCTGCCACCGAACTCCGTGGCCGGCGGATGCACGACGAGTTCGCGTCGACATGGCAATCAGTGCTCGGACGATGGATTGTGGATGTCAGTCGCGAGTACATGCGTCGAACGACTGAAGTGCAAGAGCAATTGGGGACCGCAATTGTGCACATGA
>Ga0207648_10004751_pt1 | contig 13884 bp, 9 predicted proteins | sample KBSMisM32_FD_184310 | JGI IMG/M metagenome (GOLD analysis project Ga0207648, IMG submission 184310) | Miscanthus rhizosphere microbial communities from Kellogg Biological Station, Michigan, USA - KBS Miscanthus M3-2 (SPAdes) (version 2) | ecosystem: Host-associated > Plants > Roots > Rhizosphere...
ACGCCAGCATGGCGGCACGATGCGCATCTCGATCGCCACTCGAAATCCCGGCGGCGTGTATTACCCGTACGGCGGAGGGCTTGCCCGCGTGATCAGCCAGTCGGTGCCGCGTGTGGACGCGACGGCTGAAGTGACCGCGGCCTCTGTAGACAACCTCAAGTTGATTCAACTCGGGAAGGCGGACATCGCCTTCGTGCTCACCGACACGCTTGACGATGCGATTAACGGCCGCGGCCCGTTCGCGAAGATGCCGGTCAAGGCGCGGACGCTGGCGGTCCTCTATCCGAACTACACGCAGGTCGCGACCGTCGAAGGCAAAGGAATCAACCGCCTCGCGGACCTCCGCGGACACGTCGTCTCGACGGGCTCTCCAGGCAGCGGCACCGAAGTGATCGCGTTTCGGGTGCTGCGTGCGGCCGGCATCGATCCGGACAAGGACGTCCGCAGGCAGGGCCTCACCGTGAACGCGTCGGTGGACGCGCTCAAGGATGGGAAGATCGACGCCTTCTTCTGGAGTGGTGGCCTGCCAACCGCGTCGCTCCTCGACCTGTCGAGCACGATCGGCATCACGGCGAAGCTGCTGTCGAATGACGAAGTCCTGCCGAAGGTGCAGGAACAGTTCACACCCGGCCTCTACTTCCGTCTGGTCATTCCGAAGGGAACCTACCCCGGTGTGAACTACGACAGCGGATCGGTCGGTGTCGCCAACGCGCTCGTCGTCAAAGACACGATGAGCGATGAGCTCGCGTACGAGCTGACCAAAGTGCTCTTCGATCGTCAGCCGGATCTCGCAGCCATTCATCCTGAAGCCAAAAAACTGAACGTCGGCACCGCGGTCCACGGGTCGCCCGCGCCCTTTCACCCCGGGGCGATTCGGTACTACGAGGAGCGTGGTGCGTGGAAACCGTAGCGACGGCGCCCGACGTTCCACTCCCAACCGCACCTGACGACGAACTCGAATCTCCGACACGAACATTGACCGGCTGGCCGGGGCAACTGGCCAACGTGCTCGCAACCGGTCTCGCCCTATATGCGCTGTATTGGGTCGTCGGGATCGTGCAGCCGCTCATCTATCGCGCGAGCTTCCTGCTGATTGTCCTCGTCCTCAGCTTCCTCTTCTACCCGGGCTCGGACACTCGACATGCGCGCGCGCACATCTCGCCCCTCGACTGGCTCTTCGCGGCGCTGGCGGTGGTGTCGCTGACGTGGCCGCTCGTGGACTTCGACAATTTCATCTACCGCGCCGCCGATCCGACGACGCGCGATATGGCGCTCGGCGCGATCTGCATTCTGCTGGTGCTCGAAGCGACGCGCCGCACCGCGGGATGGGTACTGCCCATCACGGCAACCTGCTTCGTCCTCTACACGTTTTACGGTCCGCTGCTCGATCTCGTCGGCCTCGGCATGATTGCCCACCGCGGCTACGACCTCGCGCGCATCGTCGGCACAATCTACATGACCCTCGAGGGGATCTTCGGCGTGCCGCTCGATGTCGCGGCCAGCTACATCATCCTGTTTTCGATTTACGGCGCGATCCTGGGAGCGTCCGGCGCGGGAAAATTTTTCCTCGATTGGTCGATGGCGGCGGTCGGCAAGTCCGGAGGCGGAGCGGGTCCCGGTCGCGCCGTCACCGTTGCTGGGCTGCTGCTCGGCACGGTTTCTGGCAGCGGGGTCGCAAACACGGTGACGCTCGGGTCGGTCGCGTGGCCGATGCTGCGGCGGGCAGGCTACAAACCGGACATGGGCGGCGCGATCCTGTCGGCCGCAGGCATCGGCGCCATCATCTGCCCGCCTGCGCTCGGCGCCGCCGCATTCATCATCGCGGAGTTCCTGCACATCACCTATCTCAAGGTGATTGTGATGGCGTCGATTCCGGCGCTCCTCTATTTCTTTTCGATCTTCCTGATGATTGAGGCCGACACGCGGCGGGCGGGCGCGCAGCCCGTCCCCATTGCCACACCGCCATTGTGGCAGCTGACGAAGCGGCACGGCTATCACTTCCTCGCCGTGATTGGCATTCCGATCATGTTGCTCTTCGGGATGTCACCGTTCCGTGCGGTGTTCTTCTCCATGGTCATCGCCGTCGCCTTGAGCTTCGTCGATCGCGAGAATGCGCTCGGGCCGCGTCGCCTGCTGCGTGCCCTGTATACCGGCGCGCGCAGCGTGCTGCCCGTCGCTTCGACGACCGCGACCGCCGGCATCATCGTGGGCACCGTGACGCTGACCGGGCTCGGGCTGAAGATCTCGGGATTGATCGTCGATCTGGCCGGAGGGCAGCTTTTCCTGACGGTCCTCTACTCCGCGCTGGCCATCTGGATGCTCGGCCTCGCGGTGCCCGTGACTGCGTCGTACATCATCGCCGCCGTGATGGTGGCGCCGGCGATGACCAAGGTCGGCGTGCCTGATCTCGCCGCCCACATGTTCATCTTCTATTACGCCGTGCTCTCAGAAGTCAGCCCACCAACGGCGCTGTCGCCCTTTGCCGCAGCGGCGATCACCGGCGCCAAGCCGGTGCCGACGATGATGCTGACGTGGAAGTACACGCTGCCGGCCTTCGTCTTCCCATTCGCGTTCACGCTGAGCAAGGAAGGCATGGGCCTGCTGTTGCAGGCACCGCTCGGCGACGTGCTGACCGCCACAGGCACCGCAGTCATTGGCATCCTCGCTCTTGGCGCGGGACTGGGCGGATGGATTCGGACGACAGCGAACACGGTGGAGCGCACACTCGCAACCGCGGGTGGACTGTTGTTGTTCTACGCGGGGACCGTGTCGGACGCTCTGGGACTCGTGCTCTTCGCGATTGCGATCGCGTTGCACCTCGGACGCGTCAAGGCGCGGCCGGCAGCCGCATCCGCGTAACACTCGGCACGCTGGCCGTCAGCGAGCCGATGCGTAGTACCCCGAGCGCGTGCGAACGACGACATCGTCACCTGTCGCACGAACCTGTACCTGATGCCATGTGCCATCACGCACGAGCGGTGATGGTACATAGCCGACGCGATACAGATTTCTGATATCCGCCGCAATCTGCTCGTAGATGGTCGTCAGATCAGTGGCGTGACGCGCAGCGACGGCCTTGCCCCCCGTATCGAGCGCGAGCTGCGTCATCCGCCACGGCGTCCCGCTGTCAGGCGCATCGTGCGGAGGAAGCACGACCGGGTAGACGAGAACCCTGCTGCGTCGCGCCTCGTCCAGGACGACATCGAAATCGACGCGGCGCCACGTGTCCTCACCATCGGTCAGCACGACGATCACTTCGCGGTAGGTGCCGTGCCGGGTTCGTTCCGCGTGCTGCTGCCGGCGAATCGCGACGAGTACCGCTTCGTATAGCGAAGTCCCGCCAGTTGGCGCCAGGTCCGAAAGCGTCAGCGCCGCGGCGTGGCGATCGGCGCCCATTGGATACAGAACCGCCGCACGGTCGTTGAAAGACATCACCTCGACGAGCGAATCGTCGGGAAGCTGATCGATCAGTGCCGTCGCGGCGGCCGTGGCCTGGTCGAGCAGGCCGTGATTCATGCTCCGACTGCCATCGATCAGGAGCGTGACCGCCAGCGGCAGGCGGTCGCCGGGCGAAAACAGTGCAATCTGCTGACGCGTTCCGTTATCGAACACCATCAGCGCGTCCGGATCGATATGCGCAGGCCGTCCGGAACGGTCGGTTGCACATACATCCATGGCTACGAGGTCGACGCTCGTCGTGAACTGCGACTGGGTGAGAACAGCTGTCGACGCCGGATTCAGCATCAGAAGAGCTGCGACAGGCAGGCAGTAAAGGCGCGGCACCCCGGACCACTTTGTCGCAGACGTCGTCCCATGGATGATTAGTTTTGTCGTTTCACGTCAAGATTTGTGGGCTGCAGGCGCGCAGACCCTTGACAAATCTTGACATCCAGCGCCGCCGGCACCGCCGATACTCGCTTGTTCGGCCCCGGCGCGGCGCAACCCACTATCAATGACTGGATATCAATCGAATACCAGCGTGCCGCCGGCGACACGCCATCTTCTCGTCGTCGACGACGACACCGAGCTATGTCAGCTGTTGTCCGAGTACCTCGTTCCTGAGGGATACGACGTGGAGTCGGTGCACAGCGGCATGGAAGGCGTCGAACGGGCGCTATCAGGCGATCACGCGCTCGTCGTGCTGGACGTCATGCTGCCTGACGTGCGTGGCTTCGAAGTTTTGCGGCGGCTGCGAGCGCGTTCGCGCATGCCGGTGCTGATGTTGACCGCACGCGGCAACGAGCAGGATCGAATCCTCGGCCTCGAGATGGGCGCGGACGACTATCTGCCCAAACCGTTCAACCCGCGCGAGCTGTGCGCCCGCATCGAGGCGATCCTCCGCCGATCGGGCAATGACGCCAGTGCACTGGACGTCCGCATTCCCGGAGATCTGATCGTCGACGACGTGTCGATCAACAGAGGGTCGCGTGCGGTTCGACGCGGCGGCGAAACGATCGAACTCACGACAGTCGAATTCGACCTGCTCGAGGCGCTGCTGCGAAACGCTGGAACCGTGATCCCGAGAGACGAGCTCGTGCGCACCGTGTTGAACAGATCGTTTTCACCGTTCGATCGCAGCATCGATACCCACGTCAGCAACCTGCGCCGCAAGCTCGGTCCCGGACCTGATGGTCTCGACCGCATCAAGTCGGTTCGCGGCGTCGGATACCAGTACACGCTCTGGGCTCTGTCCGGAGAACTGGAGAAGTAAATGCGCCTCCACATCAAGGTATTCCTGTGGTTCTGGCTGGGGGTCGTCGTGGTGAGCGGCACGTTGATTGGGTTGACCGAGCTCACCCACTCACGCACGCAGGACGATCGCCTATGGCAGGAGAAATACGGACCGCGGGTGGACCTCTGGGCACGACAGGAGACACATATCCTCCGGACGAAAGGCTCGGTCGCCCTCGAGGAATACGTCGGATCGTTTCAAGCGGATCCGGGCGTGCTGAACTACATGTTCGACGTCAGCGGGCACGAGGTGTTCGATCGGAAGGCGTCGACGCCCGTCCTGACAATCGTCAACGCGCTGATGCAGTCCTCCGGATGGACGCAACGCGTCGATCCGGTGGAGCGGATCATCGCCGAGCGTGTCATCGACGCGAACGGCAACCCGTATGTGGTGGTTGTCGACTTTCCGGAGCCGTCGGTGCTCTCCCGTCCGTTGTTCGAGCTCCTCTCCGCCGATTTCAGCGGACGGCCGACTCGCGCGTCGGCGGTGCGACTGGCGGCCGTCGTCGGCGTCGCAGGGCTCTTCTGCTTCGTGCTTGCGCGGCACATCGCCGCGCCCATCGATCGGCTGCGTTCGGCGACCAAGAAAATCGCCCGCGAGCAGCTCGAGACACGCATCGACCGCGACGTGCTCAATCGAGGCGACGAACTGGCCGACCTGGGGCGTGACTTCAACGGCATGGCCGATCGCATCGAGCACCTGGTCACCGCGCAGCGTCAACTGCTCTCCGACGTGTCGCATGCGCTCCGCTCCCCGCTGGCGCGCCTCAACGTCGCGCTCGGTCTCGCTCGCCGACACAGCGTGGCGGGCATTGCCGAGCACCTGGACCGGATTGAACTCGAAACCGAACGGCTGAACACGTTGATCGGTCAGCTCTTGACGATGGCACGGGTCGATAGCGGCGTCGGACTCGAACGCAAGGTGTTCGACGTCGCGGCTCTGGTCGACGAAGTCGCGATGGATGCGGACTACGAGGCGCGGGCACGCGGCTGTGTCGTGGCGGTCTCGGGTGAGCGGAATTGCCTGGTCACGGGCGCGGCCGACTTGATCCGGGGCGCCGTCGAGAACGTGGTGCGCAATGCGGTGCGGCACACGGCGGACGGGACGCGCGTCGAGATCTCGCTCGAACGTCGCGAGGGAGCGAGAGGTCCGTCAGTACTCATCAACGTCCGCGACCGCGGCGCGGGCGTGCCCGACAAGGTCGTCCCGCGGCTGTTCGTCCCCTTCTATCGCGGCCCACATACAGACAACAACCAGAACGGCACCGGCCTCGGGCTCGCCATCACGCGACGCGTGTTCGAGGTCCACGGCGGCAGCGCAACGGCCGCGAACGCCGACGGCGGAGGCTTCGTCGTTTCGCTCGAGCTGCCGTTGTACGTCCAAGGCGACATCCTTCACCAGCACGCCGACACCAGACCGACCACCGAGGAGCATGGCAATGCGATCACGGCGGCGTGAACGCCCCGCGCGGGCGGCGCGTCTTTTTCTGCCCCTTTCATTCGCGGCGGCCGCCCTGTTTGGCGGCTGTTCAAGGACATCTACGCCGGTGCAGGCTGTGCGTGCCTCGGCGGACGACAACGCCGTGCTCGTCACCGTCGCCCCGGTCGTTCGGAAACCGATGCCGCTCGAAATTCGTGTCATCGGCACCGCCGAGGCCGAGTCCACGGTCGCCGTGCACGCGCAAATCACGGGCGCCATCACGTCGGTGAACTTCAACGAAGGCGATGATGTCACCGAGGGACAAGTCCTCTTCACCTTGGATCGGCGGCCGCTCGAAGCGACCCTTGCGCAGGTCGAAGCCAACCTCGCACGCGACCTCGCGCAAGCCTCAAACGCTCGAACCCAGGCCGGACGGTATGAAACGCTGGCGGCACGAGGGCTCGTCTCAGGTCAGGAGATGCAGGCGAGTGCGACGGCCGCGGCCGCGCTCGACGCCACCGTCGAAGCGGATCGAGCGGCGGTGGACAACGCGAAGGTCCAACTCGATTACGCGACGGTCAAGGCGCCGATTTCGGGTCGCACCGGTGCGCTCATCGTTCATCCCGGCAACCTTGTCCGCGCCAACGACGCGACGCCGCTGGTCGTCATCAACCGCATCGCGCCGATCAACGTCTCGTTCGGCATCCCCGAGGGACAGCTCCCCGCGTTCAAGCGATACCTGGCCGAGCGAACGCTGCGGGTCGAGGCGAGCGCGCCGTCGGAGACCGTGACGTCAATGGGCCATATCGCGTTCATCGACAACGCCGTCGATCCCTCCACCGGCACGATCAAGATCAAAGGATCGTTTTCCAATGAAGACCGGCGACTGTGGCCCGGTCAGTTCGTCAACGTCGTCGTGACGCTGAGCATGCAGCCCTCCGCGATTGTCGTGCCGACCGTGGCGATCCAGGCCGGCCAGCAAGGGGACTTCGCGTTCGTCGTCAAGCCGGATCAAACCGTCGATCTCCGGTCGGTGACGGTCGACCGCACGAGCGGCGGCGAGAGCGTCGTGAAAAACGGCCTGAAGGTCGGCGAAACGGTCATCACGGACGGTCAACTGCGTCTGGTGGCCGGCAGTCGCATCAAGGTGAAGCCCGAGGCGGCGCCGCGCGACGGCGGCGCACAGGTCGCCACGCGATGAATCTCTCGGCGCTCTTCATCAAACGTCCGATCGCCACCACGCTGATCGTCCTCGGCCTGATGGTCTTCGGCGCGATGTCGTACCGGCTCCTGCCGGTCAGCGACCTGCCGACCATCGACTTCCCCACGATCCGGGTGCAGGCGAACCTGCCCGGGGCCAGCCCCGAGACCATGGCGGCGGCGGTTGCGCTGCCGCTGGAAAAGCAGTTCGCGACGATCCCCGGACTCGACTCGATCAACTCGAACAGCTCGCTCGGGTTCACGACCATCACGCTGCAGTTCAACCTCAATCGGGACATCGACGCCGCGGCTGCCGACGTGCAGTCGATGATCGCGCGGACGACGCGGCAGCTGCCCACGCAGATGCCCGCGCCGCCTTCATATCAGAAGGTCAACCCCGGCGACGACCCGGTGATGCAACTGGTGCTGTATTCGTCCACGCTGCCGATCTCGCAGGTGGACGAGTATGCGGAGTCGACGATCGCGCAGCGCATTTCGACGGTGCCGGGTGTCGCGCAGGTCGCGGTGGGCGGCGCGGCGAAATACGCGGTGCGCATCGATCTCGACCCGCGCAACCTGTCGGCGCACGGCATCGGCATCGACGAGGCGGCGTCGGCGATCCAGGCCGCGAACGTCAATCTGCCGACGGGCACCATCTACGGTGCGGATCACACCTACACGATCCTGGCGAACGGTCAATTGCTCCGCGCCACGGAGTACGCCTCGACGATCGTCGCGTATCGGAACGGCAATCCGGTCCGCCTCGATGCCATCGCCCATGTCTACGACGGCATCGAGAACGACAAGTCGCCCTTCTGGTTCAACGGCGAGCGCGCGATCTCCCTCTCCGTCCAGAAGCAGCCAGGCACCAACGTCGTCGCGGTCGTCGACGCCGTCAAGGCGCTGCTGCCGGAGTTCCGCGCGCAGTTGCCGCCATCGATCTCGCTCGACATCCGCAGCGACCGGTCGATTGCGATTCGCGAATCGGTCCAGGACATCAAGATGACGCTGCTGCTGACCATCGCGCTCGCGGTGCTGGTCATCTTCCTGTTCCTGCGCAACATCTCCGCGACCGTCATTCCCAGCCTGACGCTGCCTGTGTCGCTCGTCGCGACGTTCGCAGTGATGTATCTGCTCGACTACAGCCTCGACAACCTGTCGCTGATGGCGCTCATCCTCTCGGTCGCGTTCATCGTCGACAACACCATTGTGATTCTCGAGAACATCGTCCGGCACATCGAGATGGGGAAGGCGCCGATGCGGGCGGCGATGGACGGGTCGAAAGAGATCGCGTTCACGATCGTCTCGATGACGCTCGCACTCGTCGCGGTGTTCATCCCCGTGCTGTTCATGGGCGGCATCGTCGGCCGGCTGCTGAACGAGTTCGCGGTGACGATTGCCGTCGCGATTCTCGTGTCGGGGTTCGTGTCGATCAGCCTGACGCCGATGCTGTGCAGTCGCTTTCTGACGCCGCATGAGGAGCAGCATCACGGCTGGTTCTACAACGCGACCGAGCGCATGTTCGACGCCTGGCGACATGTCTACGACGTCACGCTGCGGCAGAGCCTCCGCTTCCACGCGCTGACGATGGCGGTCTCGATTGTGCTCGTCGGCGCGACGGCCTACTTGTTCACGCTGATCCCGAAAGGCTTCCTGCCAAACGAAGACGTCGGTCGCATCAACGTGACCACCGAGGCGGTGCAGGGCATCGGCTTCGACGACATGGTGCGGAAGGAGCAGCAGATCGCCGAGATCATCGGCCGCAACCCGAGCATCAACGGCCTGTCGAACTTTGCGAACGGCAATCGCGGCAATCTCAATATCGACCTCAAACCGCGTGATCAGCGCACGCAAACCGCGCAGGAGGTCATCGCGTCGCTGCGCCCGCTGGTGTCTCAGGTGCCAGGCTTGCGCGTGTTCATGAACATGCCACAGCAGATCAACCTGGGCGGCCAGCAGGGCGCGCGCAGCCCGTATCAGTTCACGCTGCAGGATACCGACACCGACGAGTTGTACCGCTGGGCGCCGATCCTCGAAGACAAGATCCGGCAGCTGCCCGGGCTCGAGGATGTCAGCAGCGATCTGCAGGTGAAGAACCCGCAGATTCGCGTCGCCCTGAATCGCGACAGGATCTCGGCGCTCGGCTTGACCGTCAACCAGGTGGAGACGGCGTTGAACAACGCCTACGGCACACGTCAGGTGTCGCAGATCTACGCCCCGAACAACCAGTACCAGGTCGTGATGCAGGTGGCGTCCGAGTTCCAGCGCGATCCGGCGGCATTGTCGATGCTCTACGTCCGCGCGTCCGGAGGACGCTTGATTCCGCTCGACACGGTCGCAAAAGTGTCGACCGATGTCGGACCGCTGACCGTGGCGCACACCGGGCAGCTGCCGTCGGTCACGATTTCATTCAACCTGAAACCAGGGATTGCGCTCGGCGACGCCGTCTCGGCAATTCAGACGACGGCTTCGACAACGCTCCCCTCGACGGTGACTACCAGCTTCCAGGGGGCCGCACAGGCATTTCAGGATTCGCTGCGCGGTCTCGGTCTGATTCTCCTGATGGCGATCGTCGTCATCTACATCGTCCTGGGCGTGCTCTACGAGAGCTTCACGCATCCACTGACGATTCTGTCGGGACTGCCGGCTGCCGGATTCGGCGCCTTGCTGACGCTGCTGCTCTTCAAGGCGGAGCTGAGCCTCTACGCGTTTGTCGGCATCATCATGCTCATCGGGCTGGTCAAGAAGAACGGCATCATGATGGTGGACTTCGCGGTCGCCTCACAGCGTGAACGCGGACTTTCCGCGCGGGACGCGATCCACGAGGCGTGTCTCGTCCGCTTCCGTCCGATCATGATGACCACGATGGCTGCGCTCGTCGGAACGCTGCCGATTGCGCTGGGACTAGGCGCCGGCGCCGAATCGCGCCGTCCGCTTGGTCTGGCTGTGGTTGGTGGACTCGTCGTGTCGCAGTTGCTGACGCTCTACATCACGCCGGTCTATTACGTGTATATCGAGAACGCGCGAGCGTGGCTGACAGGGCGGCGGAGGAAACCGGTGCGCGCGTCGGTCGAGGAACCCGGCGCGGCACCGGCGATCGCGATGGAGGCGTCCCGCTAGTTCGTTCCGTTGCTCTTTCCGTTGATTTCGACGAGCGCGACGCGGTTCACGCCGCTCTCGGCCATCGAGATGTTGCCGTTCGGCATCACGCTCATGTTGCGGACGACGCCGCCGCCGGCGGGGATGATCCAGCTCTGGAACTTCTCGGTCTTCGGGTCGAACCGCACGATGGTGTTCGGCCGGATCGCCGATTCGTTGTACCAGACGGCCCCGTTCGTATAGACGATGCCGTACGGCTGCGATTTCGGACCGCTCGGCGACGGCCACTCCTTCGACGCCTTCGTCTTCGGGTTGTACATCCCGAGATAGCCGCGCGAATAGTCCGCGTAATAGACCACGTCGTCGGGCGTGATCGTCAGACGGCGCGGCCGTGACATCGGATTCGGCAGCTCGTACTCGGTGATCGCCATCGTGTCGATGTCAAACTTTGCCAGCCGGTTCGCGCCGAACTCGCAGATGAACGGGCTGCCATCGGACATCATCACCAGGCCGTACGGCTGCGAGCGCGCCTGCGGCATCGTCACGAGCTTGATCTCGCCCGTGGCCGGGTTGAGACGGCCAACCATGTTCGCGTTCTGCAGCGTGAACCAGAGCATCCCCTTCTTGTCGAAGACCGGGGTATGCGGATCGCGCGCTGCCGGATCGGGCATCTTGTATTCCTTGACCTCGCCGGTCTTTGGATTCAGCTTGCCGATCAGGCCGCCGAAGTTGCCCGCGTACCAGACGTTCCCTTCCTTGTCCATCGTCAGGCCGTGCGGACCGGTCCTCGTCGTCGGCAGCGGATACTCTTTGATCGCGTTGGTCTTTGGATCGACGTGCCCGATCACGTTGCCCCACATGCCGGCCCAGTAGATGGTGCCGTCGGCTGCGGCCTGCGGATCGTGCGGGCGCGAGCCGAGCGTCGGCGCCACCCATTCTCTGATGTTGACCTTCAAGGCGCCGGGCACGACGACGGTCTTCGGCCGATCTGCCTTCTCGGGGAAGGTCTTGCCGAGATACGCGGCAATGATCGTCGCCTTGTCGTCAGGCAGCTTCACCATCGAGTCGAACGTCTCGCGCCAATCCTTCTCGCTGAAGCCCCACGAGTTGGTGATGTTGTTCAGGCCGTGGCACTTCGTGCACTCCTGCGCGACAACCTCCTTGCCCGGGCCGTCGGGCAGGTCGGCGACGCCGCCGTTTCTCTGGCCCGCGGCGGGCGCGATCGTGCACATGAAGATGGCGGCCGCTGCGAGCATTCCAAGCGAAATCTTCGACATGTCTCCTCCTCAGGAAGACCATTTGGCTGAGGGCGTGACTTTTGTTGCCGCGGATCGTACAGGAAACTGGCTTCCAGGTGGAATACCCCCGCCACTCCCGCTTTCATTTACACTTTTCTCGTCTTTCAGGAGGGATCTGACATGCATGCGGCGCGAATCTGGTTCGCGGCGGCGATTCTCGTCGGCGGCGCGGCCTCGCCGGCCGTCGCCCAACAGGCGCAACCCGACAATTCCATGAGTTTTTTCGTGACGAGCGTCGGTCCGGGCAAAGGCGGCAACCTTGGAGGACTGCTCGGGGCCGACCGTCACTGTCAGATGCTGGCGAGCGCGGCGGGCGCGGGCAATAAGACGTGGCACGCGTATCTGAGCGAGAACGGATCTGCCGGCCATCCGACGATCAACGCGAAGGATCGGATTGGTACCGGGCCCTGGCGTAATGCGAAGGGTGCGCTCATCGCCAACAATGTCGCCGAGCTGCACAGCGACAAGAACAACATCAACAAGATGACCGCGCTCACCGAGAAGGGTGAGGCGCTGCCGGGCCGCGGCGACACACCGAACAAACACGACATCCTCACCGGCACGCAGCCCGACGGCACCGCGTACCCGGGTTCCGATTCGGCGAACACGACGTGTGGCAACTGGGTCCGCTACTTCCCGATGTCGGGCAAGGCAAGGATCGGCCACTTCGACCGCAGCGGCAACGATCCGGTGACCGGCTCGTCGTGGAACTCAGCTCACGACACAGCCGGCTGCAGTCAGGACGAACTCAAGTCCACGGGCGGAGACGGGCTCTTCTACTGCTTCGCCGTGAATTAGTGGAGAGGCCGACCTGAAGGTCGGCCTCTACGTCGATCGGCGATCTGGCGACGAATCCTTGGTTCGATGTTTGTAAATGAGCATCCGTAGAGGCGGACCTTCAGGTCCGCCGTCCTATGCCTGCCGCGCATGAGCTCGTCGCGTTCGGTCCTGTCGAAGAGGACGCACGCAAACAGCTCGATCGCTGTCTCGATGCGGGCGGGGAGGAAGCGCGCGGCGTGTTGTGCGCGGATCACCATAAGGGCTATTCGATGCCCATCGGCGGCGTGCTGGCGTCGCAGTCGGTCGTCATGCCCGCCGGCGTCGGCTACGACATCGGGTGTGGGAACTGCGCCGTCCGAACGAATCTCATCGCGTCCGATCTCGACGTGAAAAAGGCGATGGACGAGATCTGGAGCACGATCTCGTTCGGCGTCGGGCGAAGAAACGACGAGCCGATTCGCGATGCGCCGGTGTTCGACGCGATCGCGCACAGCCCGGTTCCACAACAACGAGCGCTGCTCGATCTCGCACGGTCGCAGCTCGGCACGGTCGGCAGCGGCAATCACTACGTCGACCTGCTCGAGGATCGCGCGGACGGGCGGCTCTGGGTCGGCGTGCACTTCGGCTCGCGTGGCTTCGGCCACAAGACCGCGTCGGGCTTTCTCGCGCTGGCGAGCGGCAGGAAATGGGGCGACCACGTGAACGACAGCATGGACGCGTCTCCATCGACGATTCAGCTCGGAACGCCGATGGCCGACGACTATTTCGCGGCCATGAATATCGCCGGCGAGTACGCATATGCCGGCCGCGACTGGGTCGTGAACCGCGTGCTGCGGCTTCTCGACGCGAGCGACGAGCGGCGCGTCCACAACCATCACAACTTCGCCTGGTGGGAGCAGCACGACGGCCAGCAGTGGCTCGTCGTCCGCAAGGGCGCCACCCCCGCGTTTCCGGGGCAGCTTGGTTTCGTCGGCGGATCCATGGGTGACGATGCGGTGATTATCCGAGGGAAGGAGTCGCCGGACTCACGGCGCGCGCTCTATTCGACCGTGCATGGCGCCGGACGTGTCATGGGCCGCATGGAAGCGAAGGGCAAATGGAAAGGCGCACGCTGCGTGAAGCCGGGTCGTGTCAACTGGCGCCAGTGGCAGGACACGCTGCATACGCAAGGCGTCGAGCTGCGCGGCGGGGGCGCCGACGAAGCGCCCGAATGCTACAAGCGTCTGTCGGACGTGCTCGCGTATCACGGCGACACGATCGACGTCCTCCACACGCTCAAACCAATCGGCGTCGCGATGGCAGGCCGCGACACGTTTGATCCGTATAGAGACTGACGATCTCAGGTTTCAGGCACCA
>Ga0207648_10004752_pt1 | contig 13879 bp, 14 predicted proteins | sample KBSMisM32_FD_184310 | JGI IMG/M metagenome (GOLD analysis project Ga0207648, IMG submission 184310) | Miscanthus rhizosphere microbial communities from Kellogg Biological Station, Michigan, USA - KBS Miscanthus M3-2 (SPAdes) (version 2) | ecosystem: Host-associated > Plants > Roots >...
GAGGACGCGTGCGGGCAGAGCGGCGCAAGCGGGATCACGATCAACTGCCACGGCGCCACGTTCTACGCCGTCTGGTCCGGGAAAGCCGCTTTCACGCTCGAAGGCAACGACGTCACGATCAACGATGCCGGCGGCGTCGGCCTTTTCAACGCGGACGGCAACGGCGGGCTGATCCGGTTCGAAGGACGCAACTGCAGCGTCAACAACCTGCGCGCGTTCCGATGCGAAATGCCCTATCTGTCCGGCCTCAAGCATTCCGACAGCGTCGAAACGATCGTGCGTCCCTACATCCGCGACACGGAAGGGCGCAGCCCGGCAGGCGGGATCGGGCACGGACTCTACTTCGGAAAATGCGCCGAGGCGCGTGTCATCGATCCGGATATCGAGGGGACCGTGCTCGGGCACCTCGTCAAGTCGCGCTCCGCCAGGACGGTGATCGCCGGCGGACGCCTCGCGAAAGGCCCGCACACGTCGCGCGTGCTCGATCAGGCCCTCGGTGGACGAGTCGAGCTCGGCGGAAACCTCCACATCAAGTCGATCCGCGCCGACAACCCGGACATCATTGGTTTCGGAGCGGAATCATGGGCTGACGACACGCGCACGACGCGCGCGCCGACCTTCTCCGTCAATGTGGTCAACATCGCACCGGGCGTCGTCATCGACGACGAGCTGCGAGTCGACCCGGTGCGGTTCTACATTCCCGGCAGCGTCACGCACGAACGCAGCTCGATCCAGCCCGCAAGCGGCTCGTCGCTGAAAAAGTGATCGTGCGGGCGGACGCGCGGTCGATGGCCGCGACCAACTCCGTCGCTCCAAGAGGATTCGCGTCGCACCCCCTGCCGCGCATTGCTCTCGCTACGGTCATCGGCTACAGTCACCGGATGCGAAACGACGGGGACGGCCCATACGGCCCGGCGGCCGGCAAGTGAGACGCGGATGAACGACGCCGCGCGCGCCATCGCCAAGGTGGAATCGAAGGCCGAATGGGGCAGCGACAGCGTCGCGGACCTCCTGCGGGCGCTCGAGATCCCGTACATCGCGCTCACGCCGGGCGCGAGCTTCCGCGGCCTGCACGACAGCCTCGTCAACCATCTCGGCAACACCCGGCCCGAGCTCCTGCTCTGCATCCACGAGGAGACGGCGGTCGCGCTCGCGCACGGCTACGCGCGCGTCGCCGGTCGTCCGCTCGCGGTTGCGCTCCACGCGAATGTGGGCCTGATGCACGCGACGATGGCGATCTTCAATGCGTGGTGCGATCGCATCCCGATCCTGCTGCTGGGCGGTGTCGGCCCGCTCGACGCGATGAAGCGCCGGCCGTGGGTCGACTGGATCCATACCTCGCGCGATCTCGGCGCGCTTCTCCGCGGCTACACGAAGTGGGACGATCTCCCCGGTTCCGTCCCCGCGGCGCTCGAGGCGATCCTCCGCGCCTATCGAATCGCGATGACGGAGCCCCAGGGTCCCGTCTACGTTGCGCTCGACGTCGCACTGCAGGAGGAAGCGCTCGCGGCGCCGGTGCCCATGCCCGACCTCGCGCGTTTTCGCGCCGCGACGCCGGGAACCTCGCCGGAAGCGGTCGTGCGCGAAGTCGCGCAACTGCTCGAAGGCGCCGAGCGTCCTCTCCTCATGATCGGCCGCATGACGAGCGATCCCGACGACTTCGCGCGCCGCGTCGCGTTGGCTGAGCGCGTCGGCGCGGCCGTGCTCACCGACATCAAGACCGGCGCATCGTTTCCGACGCGGCATCCGCTGCAGCCGTTTCCGCCGAGCCTCTACGTGACGGGCGATGCCGCGCGTCTCATCGTCGATGCCGACGTGATCCTGGGCCTCGACTGGATCGACCTCGGTGGCACGCTGCGCCAAGCCTGCGGGGGCGACCTGCCGCGCGCCAAAGTCGTCCAGTGCTCGATGGACCAGTATGTCCACAACGGCTACAACATGGATTACCAGGCCATGCCGCCGACCGATCTGTCGGTGCTGGTCGCACCCGATGCGTTGGTCGCAGCGCTCGTGGCGATACTCGGCGCGCATGCCGCAGCGCCGGCGCGGCTGTGGTTCACGTCCGCCGCGAGCGGCAGCGCGGCCGCAACCTCGGCGGCAGCCGCGTCGCCGACAGCGCCGGTAGCGAGTGCAGCGGATCGCCTCCCGCTCGCCGAGCTTGCGCGCGTCACGATGCAGGCACTGGCCCCGCATCGTCCGTCGTACATTCGCCTGCCGCTTGGCTGGCCCGGCGAGCCGTGCGACTTCAAGCATCCGCGCGACTACATCGGCTTCGATGGGGGCGGCGGCATCGGCTCCGGCCCAGGCATGGCCATCGGCGCGGCGCTTGCGCTACGAGGATCCGAACGGCTGCCCGTTGCGGTGCTGGGCGACGGCGATTACCTGATGGGCGTGACCGCGCTGTGGACTGCAGTCCACTATCGCATCCCGGTCCTCATCGTCGTCGCCAACAACGAATCGTTCTTCAACGACGAGCTCCATCAGGAGCGCATGGCGCGCGTGCGCGGGCGGCCGGTTGAGAACCGCTGGATCGGCCTGCGCTTGAGTGAACCGGACATGGATCTCGCCGGGCTCGCCCGCGATCAGGGCGCCAAGGGGTACGGTCCGGTGCGCACGGTCAAAGCACTCGAGGACGCGATTGCACAGGGCGTGGCTGATGCGCGCGCAGGCGCCGTGGCCGTGATCGATGCGCGCGTCGCGCCCGAATATTCGCGCACGGTGTCCAGTGCGTTGATGCGCCACCTTCCCGCGCGCAGCTGACCCTGGCATGCTCGAAGCAGCTGCACCCGCCCTCGACTTGCGCCTGCCGCGGCATCGGGGCTTGTACTACGGCGGGCGTTGGCACGATTCCGATGGCGGGCGCACGATCGCCGTGACGGCGCCGGCGACCGGAGAGGCGCTCGGCACGACTGTCGACGCGACGGCGGAAGATGTCGATTGCGCGGTCGCGGCCGCGAGAAGTGCCTTCGGGGCGTGGCGCGATACGCCCGCGCAGGAACGGGCCAAGGCGATACGCGCCGCCGCCGCAATCCTGCTCGACAATGCCGACGAGCTCGCCTGGCTCGAAGCGCTCGATACCGGCAATCCCTTCCAGGCGATGCGCTTCGACGTCGAGATCAGCGCGGCGTACATGGAATACTTCGCCGGCCTCGTCACCGAGATCAAGGGCAGCACGATCCCGATCGGCCCCGGCACCCTCAACTACACGCTGCGCGAGCCGCTCGGGGTGGTCGGCAGGATCGGCGCGTTCAATCATCCGCTGCTCTTCACGGCGGGCAAGTGCGGCGCGCCGCTCGCCACCGGCAACACGCTCGTCGTCAAGCCGGCGGATCAGACGCCGCTGTCGTCGTTGCGCATCGCCGAGCTCTGGCACGGCGTGTTTCCACCCGGCGTGTTCAACGTCGTCACGGGTGGTCGCGACGCGGGCGTGGCGCTCGTCGCGCATCGACAAGTGGCGAAGATCGGCTTCATCGGCAGCGTCGGGGCGGGGCGCGCCGTGATGGCTGGCGCGGCCGCGACGCTCAAGGCGCTGACGCTCGAGCTCGGCGGCAAGAACGCGCTCATCGCCTGCTCCGATGCGGCGCCGGACGAAGTCGCCGAAGGTGTGGTGCGGGGAATGAATTTCCGCTACGTCACCGGACAGTCGTGCAACTCGACGTCGCGGGTCTACCTGCACGACGCGATCTACGAGCGAACGCTCCCCGCGATCGTCAAGTGCGTGGCGGCGATCAAGGTCGGCTTGCCCACCGAGCGCGACACCGAGATGTCCTGTCTCACGAGCCAGGCGCAGTTCGACAAGACGATGAGCTACATCAAGCTTGGCGTCGAAGGCGGGGCGCGGCTCGCGTACGGCGGCAAGCGGCCCGACGGTCCGACGCTCGCGCGCGGCTTTTTCGTCATGCCCACGGTGTTCGCCGACGTCACGGACGACATGCGCATCGCGCGCGAGGAGATCTTCGGTCCGGTGGTGAGCATCCTCCGCTGGTCGGACGAGGACGATGTCGTCGCGCGGGTCAACGCGCTCGACGTCGGCCTGACGGCATCGATCTGGACGCACGACCTCGATCTCGCCCATCGCCTCGCGTCGAGGGTCGAAGCGGGCTACGTCTGGATCAACGGCGCCAGCACGCATCACGTGGGCGTGCCGTTCGGCGGCGTCAAGCAGTCGGGTATCGGCCGCGAGGAGTCGATCGAGGAGCTCCTCGCCTGCACGCAGATCAAGAACGTGAACGTAACGCTGAAAAGCCGACCGCCTGCGGGATAATGATCGCAACGAGACCGGCGCCTTGAGGCAGCCGGCCGTCGACTTAAGGAGGATTACGCCATGCATCGCCTGAGTTCGTTGTTGCTGGGTGCGCTCTTCGCCGGCGCGTTCGCCAATGCCGCAGCCGAGGAAATCGCTGTCGGCAACTATGGAGTGTCGGCCAACGGCATGCCGTTCGGCGTCGCGCTCGCCAAGGGTTACTTCAAGGAGGAAGGGCTCAACATCACCGGCCTCATCTCGTCGGCGGGCGGCGGTACGTCGCTGCGCAACATGCTGGCGGGCGGCGGCGTCCCGTACGGCGAGGTGAACCCTGGCGTGGTCGTCTCCGCGATCCTCGCGGGTGCCGACTTGAAGATCATCAGCGACAACGTGCTCACCGTCGCGGAGTTCGTCTGGGCGGTGAAGCCCGAGTCCTCGATCAAGTCGGTCAAGGACTTCAAGGGCAAGAAGATCGGCTACACCAATCCCCGGTCGACGAGCCAGGCGCTCGCGCGAATGCTATTGCAGGCGGGCGGGTACACCGAAGCGGACGCCGAGCTCGTGAAGACGGGGGGCTTCGGCGAGGGCATTGCCGCACTCGACTCGGGCCAGATCGACGTCGCGCCGATCACCGAGCCCCTGTGGTCGAAGGTCAAGGGCAAGTATCGCGCCGTCGTCGTCGCGAGCGAGGTGCTGCCGCCGCTCGACAACGTCGTCGGCGTGACGACGGTCGAGATGGCGGAAAAGAAGGGCGACTTCCTGCGCGCGGTGATTCGCGCGCGGCGCAAGGCGGTGCAGTTCATGAAGGCCAACCCCGACGAAGCCGCAGTGATCGTCGCCAAGGAATACAAGATCGATCTCGACGTCGCGAAGAGCGCCGTGCGCAACCTCGTGACGAGCACGACCAAGGGCGTGCCGTACTGGGGCGAAGGCGAGATCCACATGGACGGCTTGAAGCGGATGATCGAGGCCCAGCGCTCGGTCGGTGCGATCACCGGCGAAGTCGATTACAGCAAGATCATCGACACACGGTTTCTGCCCGACGATCTGAAGGCCCTGAAATAGCCGTTCCCAGGCTGGGTAGAGCAGCGGCCGAGGACGTCCGAAGCGTGGCGGCCGACGAAGTCCGGCGCACGGGCGCCGAGCACGTCCGGGTCACCGGCGTGAGCAAGGTTTTCATGGCGGGCGAGCCGCCGGCGCCGCTGCACGCGGTCGGGCCCATCACCCTTGACCTCCTCCGCGGCGAGTTCTTCGCCGTCGTCGGACCGTCGGGGTGCGGCAAGTCCACGCTCCTCGAACTGATCGCCGGGCTTACGCCTCCTACCCAAGGCGCGATCGAATTCGAAGGGCGCCCGATCGCCGGCAAGGCGCCCGAGGGCATGGGCGTTGTGTTCCAGGAAGACGCGTCGCTGCCGTGGCTCGACGTCACGGGCAACGTCGCGTTCGGCTTGCGCCGTGCCGATCTCTCGCGCGAGGCGAAGGACAAGCGCGTGCGCGACGTGCTGAAGCTCGTCGGCCTGTCGGACTTCGCGACGAGCTATCCCGCGCAGCTTTCCGGCGGCATGCGCCAGCGCGTGTGCATCGCACGAACGCTGGTGATGCAGCCGCGGCTCATCCTGCTCGACGAGCCGTTCGGCGCCCTCGACCAACAAACGCGGCTCCTCATGGGTGACGAACTGTTGCGGATGTGGCGCGAAACCGATGCGACGGTGTTTCTCATCACGCACGCGCTCGACGAAGCCACGATGCTCGCCGATCGCATCGGCGTGATGTCGGCGCGCCCGGGTTGCATCGTCGACGTCGTCGAAACGCGCTGGCCGCGCGAGCGCGACAGCACGATCATCCAGGACGCCGAGTTCGGCGCGATCACCGCGCGCCTCTGGAAAACGCTTCGCGAGGAGTCGCTCAAGACGATCGGTCGCGGCGGGCGCGGCGCATGAGCTTCCGATATCAGGCGCGCCGACCGCGAGTGACGCAAGCCTTCGGGCTTCATGTCTTCGTGCGGCGCAAGGGCAGGGTCCTCGGGCTTCATACCCCAGGCGCCCGCGGATCCTGCCCTTGCGCCGCACGGGACCCTGCCATTCCGAAGGCACGACGGTCGCGTTGTGGGACCACAGGCGGTGCAAGCCGGCGGGCGCCTGGGGTATGAAGCCCGAAGGCTTGTGCCGCCTGTGGATCTGATCCGCACGAGCGGGCCCGACGCATGAGCCGCCTCGCGTGGTACCGCATCCTGGTCGTCGGCGCCGCGGTCGCGCTCCTGGAAGTGCTGTGTCTCACGGGCGTCATCGACAAGATCACGATGCAGGCGCCGCACCTGATCGTGCGCGATCTCTACCGGATGCTAGTGTCGGGGCGGATGAACGCGGCGATCGTGAAGACGCTGTCGAACACGGCATTGGCGCTCGTGCTGGCGCTCGGCGTCGGCGTGATCGCCGGAGCACTGCTGCACCGCGTGCGTGCGTTGCGCGACACGCTCGACCCCCTGTTCGCCACGTACTACGCGGTGCCCGTGTTCGCCTTCTACCCGTTCTTCATCGTGGTCTTCGGTCTCGGCGACCTGCCGCAGGTGCTGATTGCCTTCATGCTCGGCGTCGTGGCGGTGATCGTCAACACGCTGAACGGGCTCGACCGCGTTCCGCAGGTGCTGCTGAAGACCGCGAGGATCATGCAGATGTCGCCGGTCGACACCGCGTTGCGGATGACGCTGCCCTCGGCGGGCCCCCATCTCGTGACAGGCGTGAAGCTCGCGGTCGCCTACTCGTTCATCGGCGTCATCGGGTCGGAGTTCATCATGTCGAGAGGCGGCATCGGCTACGAGATCAGCTTCGCCTACGCGAACTTCGACAACGCGACGATGTATCCGCTGATTCTCCTGATCCTGCTCGCCTCCGTCGCCATCAACGGCGTGCTGTCGCGCTACGAGCAGCGCCTCCTCGCCCGCCGGGGCATGCGATGAGCCTGTGGCATCGCGGGTGGGTCCACACGCTGGTTCTCGTGGCGGCGCTCGTCTTGATTTGGCAGGCACTCTACTGGTGGATCGGCGACGTTGCGCTGGCGTCGCCCGCAGCGACACTCGCGTACACCGCGAAGCTCTTCGCGACCGAGTCCTTCGACGCGCAGGTGATCGAGACGCTGCGAGCCTTTGCGATCGCCTATGCGCTGTCCGTCGTCATCGGGCTCGCGGTGGGATTCTGGCTCGGGTTCGACCGCCTCTCGGGCGATACGCTGGAGCCGATGATCGTCTCGCTCTATGCCATCCCGAAGCTCACGCTCTATCCGATCCTCCTGCTCGCGTTCGGCCTCGGCCTGTCGGCGAAAGTGGCCTTCGGCGTGCTGCATGGCGTGATCCCGATCATCCTGTTCACGCTGTCCGCCGTGCACAACACCAAGCCGATCCTCATCAAGACCGGGCGAGTGCTCAATCTGTCACGTTGGCAGATGGTGCGCTGGATCCTGTTTCCGGCAGCGGTGCCGGAGATCTTCACCGGTTTGCGCGTCGGCTTCGCGCTGACGCTGATCGGGTCGCTGCTCGCCGAGATGTTCGCGTCGCAGCGCGGCCTGGGTTACATGCTGATGAACGGGATCGGGCTCCACAACGTCGAACTCATCATGGCGGTGACGCTCGTCATCGTCGTCTTCGCGTTCGCCGTGAGCTCGCTCCTGCTGTACGTCGATCAGCGCCTCCATCGCCGGGCGTAGCGGTCCGGCCCGCAGGGCATCAGGTCGCGAGCGACGCGCCGTCGATTCTGTTGCGGGCGAACGCCTCCGCAACGAACCCCGAAGCCTTCGCGTCTTCGACGAAGCTCTTGAGGTAGCGCGCGCCGGTGTCGCGTTCGCGCGGCGTCCCCATTGCCTGGTTGATCGCCATGAATCGCCGCGGGAGAAGGCGCAGGCGGCCCACGCGCCTGGCATCGGCCTCGAGCACCGGCTTGACGCCGGCGACTGCATCGAGCCCGCCGCCTGCCCAGAGGCCCATCACCGCCTCCTGGTCCGCCGCGCGGACCATGGCGGCCTGCTTCAACTCGCGCGACAGGAAGAGATCGTAGGCGCTGCCGACGATCACGCCGATGCGCGTCCCGCTTCGATCCAATTCCTCATTCGAGCGGAAAGGTGAATCGCTCGCGACCATGTACACACCTTCGATCACGATGTAGGGAGTCGTGAACGCGATCTCGGTCGCGCGCAGCGGATCGATCGCGAGAAAACAGACGTCCCACGCGCCTGCCTTCAGGCCTTCGACGACCTTGCCGGCCTGGTCATAGAGGACGGGCTCGAACGGCACGCCGAGCCGGCGGGCGAGCTCGCGAGCGATATCGGTGGAAATGCCCCCGGGCTCCCCGGTGGCGGGATTGCGGTTGGCAAGCACCGGATTGCCGTAGTTGATCGCAGCCCGCAACCGGCCTTTCGGGGCAAGGTCGGCGACCGCGTCGGGCGTGGGAGCGGAGGATTGCATCGCGTTGGCAGCGTACCACGCGAGCCCCCGACCGGAGACGGCACGGCCAAACCACGAAGAGGCCGCCCGTGTAGTCCATGCCCTACGCAGGCGCGGCGTGTCTGCCGATTGGCGTAGCGAACCCGCGTCGCGATGATCATCAAGATTGCAGAAGGTCGGCCCGTGGCTCAATCGGGGGCCATGACTTCGACGACACGGACCTTAACGGATGCGACGATGGTAGCGAGCATTCTCGATGAAGAAGTGTTCGGGGCGAGCGGCGAAGCGCGCGACCGCGAAGCGGCGCGCGGCGTCGTCGTCACCTATCCCGTGGGGACTGCGACGCTGCACAATGGCCACATGGCTTCGACGCGCAACGAGCTCGCGCGACGGTTGGCGTCGCTCACCGGCTTCTCGTATGCCGGCGAATACGATCCGCTTCGCCACCTCGCGATGCCCACTTATTTCGTCCCAAGCGACACCCTCGACAGCGAGGCCGCGACGCGCGCGGGCATTCGGCGCGAAAGCGACCTCTTCGGCGGGGTCGTGCCCCATCCCTTCGTCGCCACCAAGACGATCACGCACCCATTGCCGGATGCCCCGTCCTGCCTGCCGATCGGGTGGGCACGGGAATTTCCCCGCCGCGTCGCGGGTGTCGTGTTGAAGGGCGCGAGCGCATTCGCCAAAGGGGATGCACTCTCCGCGGGCAACATGCTGCTGGCGATTGGCCCGGTGCGCGTGAAACCCGGGGGAGGCATTGCGGGACTGGGGCAATCCGTCGTCGACAACGTGATCGACTTGGCCATCGCGCTCGAAACGATCGAGCCCGACGCCATGTCGCGATCGGGCGTCGTGGTCGAGGAGAACCTGTCGGACGTCACGACCTACAGCATCGGCCAGGTTCGCGTGGCGGATCAGGTCGCCACTTATTGCGGCACCCAGTTCATGACGATGAACAATCGCGGAGCGGAGGTCTATGGCGGTTCTGATCTGACCGTGGTCCGGGGCGGTTTCGACAGGTTGCTTGCGCTGCCGTTGTCGAAGGAAGTCGCCCTCGCGATCGATCAGGCGCGCACCTACGATGCCGCAGCGAGCGAATGCTTCGAAGGTTTGTACGCGTCGCGGCGCAACTACGACGTCGCGCAAGGCCTTGACGGAGCGGGCCGCTGGGTTTCGGGAGTGCTGGAGCAGTCGTGGCGCCTTGGCGGGGCGAGCGGCGCGGAGATCGGCGCGCTCGAAGCGTTCCGGGCGGATCCGTCGCTTCGGATCGTGCGCGCGACGACGCGCGAAGTGTACGGCGAGGCGCCGGAGCTGCCGACCGGCGCGGTCGTCTATTACTCGGGCGTCGACGAGAGCGTCGGCGCGTTGACCAAGTATGCGTTGACGGAGCCGCATGCCCACGCGCGATGAACCGGTCTATGTCCGGGTCGAGGGTGAGCACATCCTCGGAACCCTGATCTCCCCCGGAGCGCTCGTGCCGGGCGTGCTCTTCGTCCACGGCTGGGGCGGCGACCAGCGGCAATATCTCGCCCGGGCACGCGACGTTGCGGGATTGGGCTGCGTGTGCCTCACGTTCGATTTGCGCGGGCACGCGCAGACACAAGCGCAGTTCGAGTCCGTCTCGCGGGAGGAGAGCCTGCGCGATGTGCTTGCCGCGTACGATTTTCTCGCCGCGCAACACAACGTCGATTCCGACGCGATCGCCGTCGTCGGAAGCAGCTACGGCGGCTACCTGGCCGCGATGTTGACCGAATTGCGGCCGGTCAAGTGGCTCGCACTGCGCGTGCCGGCGTTGTACAAGGACTCGGAATGGACGCTCCCGAAGCTCAAGCTCCGGGGCGAGCAGGACCTCGAGAAATACCGGCTGCAGCCGGTGAAGCCCGAGGAGAGCAAGGCGCTGCGGGGATGCCGGTCATTCACCGGCGACGCGCTCCTGGTCGAGTCCGAGCACGACACGATCATCCCGCACCAGGTCATCGTCAATTACCGGGAAGCTTGCGTCAGCGCCCGGTCGCTCACGTATCGGATGATCGAAGGCGCGGACCACGGGCTGTCGAGCGAGTCCATGCAAGCCGCGTACACGACGCTCCTCGTCAAATGGTTCAAGGAGATCGTCTTCGGCGCCAAGCCGGCGGACTCCGTTCCGGCGGCGGCGCCGGCGAGCGCGACTTCGGAAACGGCGCCGGCGGTTGCTTGAGTCGCCGGGCGGCGCAGGTTCGTGCTGCGGACGCGGACTAGCCGCTCATCCGGTGGGTTGTCCTCGACGCGTTGCCGTTCGGGCGCTTCTTGAGAAGCTTCGCGTACGTCGCGTTGAGAGCGTCGTAGCATGGGCACGATGCCGTCTCGAGTCCCTTGCGATCGAGCACGGTGAGCACGCCATGGCCGTAGCGGATCACGCCTTTCGCCTGCAGCCTTCCCGCGGCTTCGGTGATGCCCGCTCTCCTCACGCCCAGCATGTAGGCGAGGAATTCGTGGGTCAGGCGGAAGGTGTCGCTGAATGCGCGGTCGTGCGTCATCAGGAGCCAGCGTGCGAGTCGCGCATCCAGTGAGTGAAATCGACTGCACGCGGCCGTTTGCGCGATCTGCGCCGTAAGGATGTAAAGGTACCGGTTCAGGATCTTCCTGAAGGGCGCGCTCTCGTTGGCGACCTCCGTGAACCGGCTCGCCCGCATCTGCAGCGCGGGGCCGGCGCCCTGGATGAGCCCGAGCACCGGCGAAGTCTTCACATCGAGGAGCACCGTGACGCCGAACATGCCCTCGCTGCCGACGAGCCCGACTTCGAGGCTCTCGCTCGCCCCGGCGGGCGTGATCAGCGAAATGTAGGAGTTGGTCGGAAAATAGACGTGCTGGATGCGGTCTCCAGGCGTGTACAGGTTGGAGCCGAAAATCAGTTCAGTGGGTTCGCAGGCTTCGCCGACAAGCGCCGCGTCGCTCGATGGCAACGACGCGAGCAGGGAATTGGCGAATGCGGCCTTGCGGCGGGGCTTCGGCATCGGGTACCTCATGGGACGTTGGAAAAAATCCAACAGTCGGCAAGAGGTTGCTGGCCCGATGTCGATTGGTGAACGAACCCACCGAGTATACGCGTCCACGCATTCCGCAAGCTTGTTTTCGTACGGTGGCGGACAATGCTTGCGCAGGCTGCCGGAGGTGAACGCGAAATGGTTCCTGCGTCGGGCACCCCACGCCGCAGCGTCGTCCCCCTCCGGGTCGAAGGGTCTTGAAACCGCCGGCAGGCTCCGGCAGCGACGACGCTCACGTTGCGTCGTCGGCTGGGCGAAGTAGAATGCGCGGCCCGATATCGCCTTGCGGCCCGCCGACGAGCGCGCAGGCCAACTCCCAAGCGCGAATTTCCCTGAATGCGCGTAGCGCGGAGGTTAGACCATTGAATGCCGAAGTATTGCCTTGCATTGAACAGGAGACCGGCCCCAACCCGAACGCCGCCGTGATCTGGCTTCACGGCCTCGGCGCCGACGGCAACGATTTCGTCCCGATCGTCGGCGAGATGCGGCTGCCGGCGTCACTGCCGATACGCTTCGTCTTTCCGCATGCGCCGGTGCGACCGGTCACGCTCAACAACGGCTTTCGGATGCGGGCCTGGTACGACCTGTCGGCGGGGGACATCACCAATCGCGCCGATGTCGCCGGCGTGCGCGAGTCGCAAGCGCATGTCGAAGCGCTCATTGCGCGGGAAAAGGCGAGAGGCATCGAAGCGCGGCGCATCGTCGTCGCCGGCTTCTCTCAAGGGGGCGTGATCGCGCTGCACACGGGCGTGCGCCACGCCGAGCGGCTGGCGGGAATCATCGCGTTGTCGACGTATGTCGTGCTTCCCGAAAAGCTCGCGGAGGAGGGGAGTGCGGCCAATCGAGACGTGCCGATCTTCATGGCGCACGGAACGTTCGATCCCATGGTCCGCCCGGAATGGGGCGAGGCCGGCCGGAATGCGTTGACCGCCGCCGGCTTTTCCGTCGAATGGCATACGTACCCGATGCCGCATTCGGTCGTATGGGAGGAAATCGAAGCCGTGAGCGCGTTTTTGGCGCGCGTCCTCGCCTAGCCCGAACGCGCGCGTCCCGCCGGCACCTCGTAGCGCCGAAAGCTCGGGAGACTCAATCGTCGGCGCCGCGGGGTTCCCGCGGTTTCGCCACGCTTTTCTTGAGGGCGATGCCACGCCGCGCGAGTGCGTCGCGCAGCAGGAACTCGATCTCGGCGTTCATGCTGCGCAGTTCCGCCTGTGCGAGGCGCAGGACGGCCGCCCAGACGCCGGGATCGACGCGCAACAAAAACGCTTTCTTGTCGGCCATGGCCAATTGCGACGGGGAAGGGGGGCGCGCCGCGGGCGCGGCGGCGTGTCGAAGACGCGGTCAGCGCCGGGCGACGTAGCCGCCGACGATGCCGAGGACGAGCCCGAGCGCGAGCCCTATTGAGGCGACGCCGAGCATGACGCCCACCAGCGCGCCGGCGGCGGTACCGACGGCGATCCAGAGTCCCCCATTCCTCGACAGCGTATTCATCGTCGGACCTCCCAGGTCGTGAACCGGGCCCGGCGTCGCGGCGAGGACCGGCAGCAATCCGCCGCAGCACGATGCCGAGGCAAACTGATATCACTAATATATTACAATAATATCAGACGCCGTCAAGCGCTGCGACCGCACATTCCAACTGCGTCGATGACCAGGCGCGGGAGCGCGGACCATCGATACCGGCGCGCGGACCCAGGTCAACACGCCCGCGCCCCGTTGTGCCAAGATGGAGCGATGAAGCCTTGGCTCTCTCTCGTGGGTCCGGTGGCGCGCTGCGCGCTCGCTGCCGCCGTAGCGCTCGGCGCCATTTCGCCGGCTCCGGCGCAGATCGACTTCGGCAAGGTCGAGATCACGACCGCAAAGCTCGCGGATGGCATTTACATGCTGACCGGCTCGGGCGGCAACATCGGCGTCGCCGTTGGCAGCGACGCGGTCTTCGTGATCGACGACCAGTACGCGCCGCTGGCGCCGAAGATCCAGGCGGCGATTTCCGCGATCACCCCCAAGCCGGTCAAGTTCATTCTCAATACGCATTGGCACGGCGACCACACGGGCGGGAATGAGCGCTTTGCCGAAGGCGGTGCGCTGATCGTCGCGCACGACAACGTGAGAAAGCGGATGTCGAGCGAGCAGTTCCTGGACTTTTTCAAGATGCGCGTCGAGCCCTCACCGCGTGCCGCG
>Ga0207648_10004753_pt1 | contig 13875 bp, 10 predicted proteins | sample KBSMisM32_FD_184310 | JGI IMG/M metagenome (GOLD analysis project Ga0207648, IMG submission 184310) | Miscanthus rhizosphere microbial communities from Kellogg Biological Station, Michigan, USA - KBS Miscanthus M3-2 (SPAdes) (version 2) | ecosystem: Host-associated > Plants > Roots >...
GGGCTTCGTCTGGAACCTCGATCGCGATCGTGTCTTCGGCATTCGCGCCGAAGGTGGCTTCGTCCAGTACGGGAGCGAGACGATCGGCGGATGCCTCGTGAGCTGCCGTGTTCCGGTCGACGTGACCACCACCAACGACATTGCGTTCGGCGGCATCGGACCGCAGATCTCGGTGCCCACCGGACCGTTCCGCCCCTACATCAACGCGACCGCCGGCTTCACCTATTTCTTCACGCATTCGTCGATCAACGAGAGCGACGAGTACGACTCCGGGGCGTACGACCACACGAATCACGACGACGTGGTGTTCGCGGTGACCGGTGGTGGTGGCGTGCTCATCCCGCTCTCCATGCGAACGATTCCGGTGCTGCTCGACCTTGGCGCGACGATGCACCGGAACGGCCAGGCGACCTATCTCCGAAAGGGAAGCATCAAGGATCTCCCGGACGGCGGCATCGTGATCAATCCCATCCGCAGCGACGCGAACTTCGTCACGTATCGCATCGGGATCTCGATCGGCATACCGGCGGGACGTTAGGCTCTCAACTTTCTTTTGTTCAACGACCTCAGGAAGCACTCGCTTCCCAAGGTCGTTCATTCTCGACTCGGCTCGTGGCGAGCGGAGATGTCACTGGCGAGGAGCGATCAGCAGCATCCGAGTGATCCGATGCATCCGCTCCCCCTTTCGTCTGTGCGGCCGGCCCTCTCAGGGCTGGCATCTACTGCATCAGTCCTCCCGCCAGCGCCGCTCCCGCTTCTTCTCGCTGAGTCGCCGCTTCGACTCCAGGCGCGCCTGTTTCGCGCCGCGACTTGGCTTCGTGGGCCGTCGCGTCTTCGGGACCACGAGCGCCTTGCGCACGAGCTCCGCCATCCGCGCCTCGGCGCTCTCGCGATTCTGTCGCTGACTCCGCCGATCGCTTGCGACGACGCGCAGGTTCCGGTCGCCGTCCAGCCGCGACGACAGCTTCTGCATCACGCGCTCGCGCTGCTCATCCGTCAAGGCGCGCGACGCCGCCACGTTCCAAACCAGCTCGATGCGCGTAGACGACGTGTTCACGTGCTGTCCGCCCGCGCCGCCCGACCGCGAAGCCCGCGCCGCGAGCTCGTCGCGCGGGATGACGACGCTCTCGTTGACGCGAACGCCGTCCACCGTGTCGTCGGCCATGCCCTAGTGCGCCGCGGCTCCGGCTGGCGTGGTCGCGGCCACCTTGTCCGCGTTATCGCGATGCACGCGCAGGCCGGCCACCCGGCGCCCCTCCAGCGCAATGATCTCGAGCTCGCCGCCCGGAAACGCCACGCGGTCGCCGATCTTCGGGAGGCGCCCGAGTCGCCCGAACGCGTAGCCGCCTAACGTGGTCCAATCGCCCTCGGGGATGCGAAGGCCGTAATCCGAGCGGACGTCCACGAGCGACATCGACCCGGCCAGCTCGAGCACGCCATCCATGATCACGGCCGTCCGGGACGCGAAGTCGTATTCGTCCGCGATGTCGCCGACGACCTCCTCGACGAGGTCCTCCATCGTCACGATGCCCGCCGTGCCGCCGTATTCGTCGAGCACCACGGCCATCTGAGCGCGCGTCTTTCGCAGGTCATCCATCACACGCTCGGCCGGCTTGCTCGACGGAACGTACAGCGCCTGCCTCACGAAGGCCTTGAGCGAGAAAGGTTGCTGGCCGTCGTGGAGCCAGAGGTCCTTGGCGAGGAAGACGCCGAGCACGTCGTCGAGCGTGTCCCGATACACGGGATAGCGGGAGTAGCGTTCGCGCCGCACGACCGCCCACACCTCCTCCTCTGTGCTGTCGATGGCCAGCGCCGCGACCTCGGTCCGCGGACGCATCACGTCGTAGGCCTTCTTCTCGTGGAAGTCGAACACACCCGCGAGCATCGCGGAGTCCGTCTCGTCCAGCGTCCCGTGAGCGCGCGCCTGCATAACGAGCAATCGCAGCTCTTCGGGCGAGTGCACATGGTGGGCGTCCGACTGGGGACTCACGCCGAGCCGCCGCAGCAGCACGTTTGCGGCGCCGTACAACAGGCTGATCGCCGGCGACATGACCTTCGCGAAGACCATGAGCGGCACCACGAGATAGCGGCTCACCCCCTCCGCCTTCACGAGCGCGATCGCCTTTGGCGTCAGCTCGCCGAGCACGATGTGAAGGAACGTGATGACGACGAAGGCGGTGGTGGCGCCTGCCACGGTGTGCAGGGCTGCCCCCGGCGGTCTGATCCCGAATGTGGCAAGCGCCCGGTCCATGAGCCCGGCAAGCGCGGGCTCGCCGATCCAGCCAAGGCCGAGCGAGGCGAGTGTGATACCGAGCTGGGTGGCCGAGATGTAGCGATTCAGGTTCTTCATGGCGGACTGTGCCGCCTTTGCGAGCCGGTCGCCCGCGCTCGCCATCTGATCGATTCTGCTGCGGCGCGCGCTCACGAGCGCGAACTCGGCGGCAACAAAAAACGCGTTCGCCAGGACCAGGAGAACCACCAGTCCCAGCCGCCACGCGTACGAGCTGAAGCTCAGATGTTCAGCTGCTTGCACTCGGAAACAACCTCCCTACGAGATCGTCCAGATCGTAGCAGAATGCCATAGCTCGCCTGAAGTCTACTCCAGCGCAATTTGCAACGCGTTCAGTCTGTGCGCCCCATCACGAAACCAGACGGTCCCACCCGTCAAACGATCCTCGATCCGCTCAAGATTCTGCGCTGGGTGCACTTGGCTCGGCTGGCAATGTCGGGGGCGATCTTCGTTGCGGCGGTGCTGGCGTGGAGAAATGCCGACGAGAGCCTGACACTCGTGGCCTCGCTGTTGATCACGGGCGCCCTCGTGTTCACCTCAGGCTCCGCGCTGTACAGCGGGATCTACAAGAAGCCTCTCGGCCCCGCGTTCTTTTACACCCAGTCTCTCTTCGACCTCCTCGTCGTCACCACGATCGTGCACGTGACGGGCAGCGGAACCTCGCAGTTCGCCGCCCTGTACATTCTCGTCATCGCGGCCGCGTCGCTGCTCCTTCCATACGCCGGCGGCCTGCTCATCGCGGCGCTCGGCTGCGTTCTCTACTTCGCCGACGTCATCCTCACGCCGGGCACGCCGCTGGAGCTCGGGGTCTGGTTGCAGCTCGGTGTGTTCTCGGCGGTCGCGCTCGGGAGCGGCTACATCGCGGCTCGGCTGCGTCAGGCGGGTGCGGGCACCGAGCAACTCGTGGCGGAGCTGGTGAAGGTCCGCCTCCAGGCCGCCGACATCCTCAAGAACATACGCAGTGGAATCGTCACGGTCGACGCCTCGGGCGGACTCGTGTACGCGAACCCGGCAGCCTCGCAGCTCCTCGGGATTCCGCTCGATGACCACTTGGGCTCCCGGGTAATCGAAACGATCTCCGGCGCCGCGCCAGAGCTGGCCCGCGCGCTCGGTCGCGCTGCTCGAGACGGTACACGCACGTCCCGCGCCGAAGGCACCATCACGGTGCGCGACCGGCGGTTCCCGATCGGCCTGAACACGACGAGCTCCGAGGGAGACGGCAGCGCAACGACCGCCACGGCGACGGCGATCTTCCAGGACATCTCCGACCAGAAACGTCTCGACACGCTGAACGCACGCGCCGAGCGTTTGGAGGCGGTCGCTGAGCTGAGCGCTTCGCTCGCGCACGAGATAAAGAATCCGCTCGCCGCGATCCGGAGCGCAGTCGAAACGCTCGGTCGCTCGCCCCGCAGCAACGCGGACGAACGAACCCTCGCTGACCTCATCGTGCGGGAATCCGATCGACTTTCACGCCTGCTGTCCGAGTTCCTCGACTTCGCCCGCGTTCGCGTCGCACGGGTGGCGCCGCTCGATCTCGCCGGCGTCGCGCGTGGGGCCGCGAGTCTTGCCGCCGCGCATCCCGACCGTCCCACCGACGTGGATGTCGTCTGCGTGGGCGCGAGCGAGCGCATCGTCGTCGAAGGCGACGAGGATCTGCTGCATCGCGCCGTGTTCAACCTCGCGCTCAACGCCGTACAGGCGTCGCCGCGCGGTGGGCGTGTGCGTGTGGAGCTCGCGCCGCTGTCGATGGATCAGGTGCCGGCCGGCGTCTCGTTCGACCTGGGTGGCGTGGCACTCCGCGTTTCCGACGACGGGCCGGGAATCCCCGTCGAGATCCGCGACCGCCTGTTCGACCCGTTCTTCACCACGAAGCCCGGCGGCTCCGGGCTCGGCCTCAGCATCGTGCACCGGGCGATCGAGGCGCACGCGGGGTTCGTGTTCGTCGACAGCGACGACAGCGGAACGCGCGTGACCGTCCTCTTGCCCTCCCATCAGTCCGATACCGGAGAACTCGTGTGACCGAGCGTTCGAACGGCGCGCCTAACGTCCTGATCATCGACGACGAAGCCGGGATCCTGGACTCCCTTCGCATCCTCCTCAAGAACGAAGGGTTCACGCCGCACGTGGCCCTTGGCGGAAAGCAGGGGCTCGACCAGATCGAGTCTCTGTCGCCCGACATTGTTCTGAGCGACGTGCGCATGCCCACGGTGAGTGGCCTCCAGGTGCTGTCCGCTGCCAGGCAGCGAGATCCAGACACGCCGGTCATCTTGATGACCGCCCAGGCGACGCTGCAGTCGGCCATGCAGGCGGTGAACGAAGGTGCCTTCTACTACATCCAGAAGCCGTTTCGCAACGACGAGCTCGTGGCGATTCTGCGCCGTGCGGCGGAACACCGTCGCCTGCGCGTGGAGAACACATCGCTCAAGCAGGAGATCCGACGCCGCGACAGGCACACCGGGTCGCGCCCCATCGGGAACAGCCGCAACTGGCTCGACGTCCTGCGCCTCGCCGAGACGGTCGCGCCCACGGACTCCATGGTGCTCATTCAGGGTGAGTCGGGTACCGGAAAGGAAGTGATCGCTCGCTACATCCGCGACCTCTCGAACCGGGTCGACGGGCCGTTTCTCTCGATCAACTGTGGTGCGCTTCCGGAAAGCCTGCTCGAGAGCGAGTTGTTCGGGCACGTGAAGGGCTCGTTTACTGGTGCGGTGAAGGACAAGGTCGGGTTATTCTCCGCTGCAGCGAAGGGTACGTTCTTCCTCGACGAGATCGGCGAGACGACGGCGGCCACGCAGGTGAAGCTGCTCCGGGTGCTGCAGCACCGCGAAGTGATTCCCGTTGGCGCGACCGAGCCGCAGCCGATCGATACGCGACTGCTCGCGGCCACGAACCGGGATCTCGAGGAGGAGATTCGGCGCGGCACGTTCCGGCGCGACCTCTATTATCGGCTCAATGTCATCGCCATCCATCTGCCGCCCCTGCGTGAGCGCCCCGACGACATTCCACTGCTCGCCGGTGCCTTCCTCGATCGCTCGGGGACACAACGCGGGGAGACGCCCAAGCGACTGAGTCCCAGCGCGCAGGATGCGATGATGCACTATCAGTGGCCCGGCAACGTCCGCGAGCTGGAGAACGCGCTCGAACGCGCGGTGATCCTGTCGTCGGGCGAGGTGATCGAGCTCGATTCGCTGCCCGAGCGCATCACCACGCCCGAGCCGATAAGGCTCGTGGACGAGCGTCCGGCGCGAAACCCGACGCTCGAGGCGATCGAGCGGGCGTACATCATGTGGGTGCTGCAGAGCGAGGCAGGGAACAAGACGCGCGCGGCGGAGACGTTAGGCATCGATCCGTCGACGCTGCACCGCAAGCTGTCCAGGTTCGGAGCAGAAGCATGATCCTCGGCTTGACGCGAGGACACTACACGCCCGAGGGAACCGGCCACGACCGGTTTCAGCGGTGGGCGCTGGTGGCCGTCGTGATCACGGCGACGCTCGCGTACGCGAACGCGCTCGCGAACGGCTTTGTCCTCGATGATGGCCCCATTGTTCGGACCAACCCGCTCGTTACGTCACCCGGCCAGGCGTGGCGGGCCTTCGCAATGCCGTACTGGCCCGACCGGACTGGCGCCGGCCAATATCGGCCTCTCGGGATCGCATCATTCGCGATCGATTGGGTCCTGTCGGGAGGGGACGCGCGCTGGTTCCATGCCGTCAACGTTGTCTGGCATGCGCTGGCGACGGCAGCGGTGTGGATGCTTGCGGCGGAATTGCTCCTGCCCACGCCTGCGCTCATCGCCGCGCTCACGTTCGCCGTCCACCCCGTGCACGTCGAAGCCGTGGCAAACGTCGTCGGGCGCCTGGAGTGTATGGCCGCCGTGTTCGTCCTCGGTGCGCTGCTCGCCCATCGGCGCAGCCACCGAAGTGCGCCACTCTGGCTCGCCCTCGGTGTCTTCAGCAAAGAGAGCGCGATCGTGTTCATAGGATTGGCGGCTGCGCACGACGTGCTCCTCTCCGAGAACTGGCGAGAGGCACTCTCGGCGCGTCGCTGGTGGTACGCCAGCTACGGCGCGGTGGTGGTCGCGTACGTCCTGATACTCGCGGCCGTCTTCCACGACCGCGCGCTGGCGATGGAAGCGCGGGTATTGGTTGGCGCCACGTCGCTGGAGCGCATGGCGCTCGTCGCCAAGGTGATTCCGCACTATGCGCGGCTACTGCTGGCGCCGGCCGAGCTGTCAGCGAGCTATGCACCTAACGTGATCATGCCCGACGGTGGACTCTCCAGCGGCACCATGCTCGGTGTCGCCCTGCTGGTCCTCGCCGCTCTGGCTTTCGTTGGCTGCGTCCGGGGGCGACGCTGGCCGGTGATGGCGTTCGCGATGCTCTGGGTTCCGATCGCGCTCTCGCCGGTGTCGAACGTGTTCTTCGCCTCGGGCATCCTGCTCGCCGAGCGTACGCTGTATCTCGCGAGTGTCGGCGTCTGCCTTGGCGTGGGCGCAATCGCGGAGCGGATGCTCATCACCCGACGTTCCGCGGCCTTGACCGCGATCGCCGTGGTTCTGCTGGCGTTCGCCGCGCGCACGTGGACGCGAACTCCCGTGTGGCGAGACGATCGCGCGTGGCTGCTCACGCTCCTGGCCGACCACCCGGAGTCGTACGAGGCGCACCGCACCGCCGGCGGCATTCTGAAAGGGGCTGGCCAGTTGGATCACGCGGCGCGCGAGCTCACCATCGCCCGCGAGCTGTATCCGCGAGACCCGCTGGTGTATCGCGAAGCCGCCGACGTCGCGTTGCGTCAGCAGCGCACGCAGCTCGCGGCGGCGCTGCGAGATTCCGCGAGGCTCGCGCCTACACTGCCACTTCCGCGACGATGACGGTTTCACTCCGAACTCCGAACGGGATGGGCATTTCCGGCGGGTACGATGCGCTCGACGACTCCGAGCCGGCGGCGCGCACGACGCTCGCGGATCCACGCACGATCGGTGTGCTCGTCGCGGCGATTGCCCTGGCGATCGCGCTGACCGCCGTGCCCAACTGGCCGGCCGGTGTCTTCCAGGATGACGGCATCTACGTCATCCTCGGCAAGGCGCTCGCGACGGGAGAAGGGTACCGATACCTCAATCTGCCCGGCGCGCCGTACGCGACGCATTATCCGCCCGGGTATCCGCTCTTTCTCGCGCTGCTCTGGAAGGTGTCACCGCAGTTCCCGCAGAACGTCGGACTCTTCACGTTCGCGAGCGCCGGCTTCCTGGCGCTCGCGGCGTTCGGCACATTCCGCTTTGCACAGGGCCGGCTGGGGCTATCGTCGTTAGGCGCCGCCGTGGTCGCGATCGCTGGCACCGTATCCATGCCGGCGATCATCTTCGGCGTCTTCGCGCTCTCCGAGCCGATGTTCATGGCGCTTCTGCTCCCCGTGCTCATCTACGCTGAACGGGTGTCGGACCGCGCCGGATGGCGGGACGCGTTGTTCGTCGGGCTCGCCGGTGGCGCGCTGGCGATGGTGCGCACGACGGCAATGTTCGTCGTGCCGGCGTTCGCCCTGGTGCTGCTCGTCCGTCGGCGGGTCGTGCCGGCGGTGTGGGCATTGGCGGGATGCGCGGTGTTCCTCGTCCCGTGGCATCTCTGGGTCGCGGCCCATGGCACCGAGATCGCGCCGATTCTGCTGGGCAAGTACGGGCCGTACGATGCATGGCTCATCAACGCGATTCGCGCGCACGGGCTGCCGTTCGTGCTGCAGGTGATGTGGACGAACGTACGCGCGCTGTACGGGATGCTGTGGGTGATGTTCACGGGAAGTGAAACCTCGCCCGTGATCTTGCACCCGCCCGTCGTGGTCGCGGCCATTGTCGTTCTCGCGCTGGGGGCGTGGCGCTTCGCGCGTCGGGCTCCTGTGACGGCGTGGTTCCTGGCCGCGTACATGGCGCTGATCGTGATCTGGCCGTTCGAGCCGACCCGGTTCGTCTGGGCGCTGCTGCCGCTGTTTTGCGCGATGGTTGCGCTCGGTGTCGGGGCGCTCGTCGAATGGCGTCCCGCTGCCGCGCCCATGCGTTACGCGCGCATCGCATCGCTCGCAGCCGCCGGAGCCCTCGTTGCCGGGTTCGGGTGGTACAATGTGACTGGCATCCGGCAGGAGTGGAGAGACTCCGTGCCGCGCGTCACCGCCGCGCGCGCCACGCCCGTGGTGGAATGGGTGCGAGCCGCCACCCGGCCCACCGACGTGATTGCGATGGAGGACGACCCGCTGCTCTATCTCTACACGGGACGTCGCACCGTCCCGGTCGGCACGTTCACCCCCGAGGAGTTCTTGAAGGCGCAGACCTACCCGCTGGCCACAGAAGCGCTGCGCACCATCATCGCGGCGTACAAGCCGACCTACGTGATCGGCACGACGTCGTACGGCGTGATGGCCGCGCGCGCGCTGTCCATGCGAACGCCGCCCGAGCTTCGCGTCCATGCGCTGCTTCCCACGGCCGCCATCTTCGTTCCCGTGAAGCAATGACGATCGCGGGTGACGCAGCGCGCGCGATCGCGCCGGCCAGGACGCGGGTCGTTTGGTCGATCGCCTCCGCCGACCGCATCGCCCCCCTCGTGCTCGGAGCCATCGTCCTCGCAGTCGCGTCGATGACGATCACCCCGTGGCCGGTGGGCGTCTTTCAGGACGACGCGATCTACGTCGTGCTCGCGAAGGCACTGGCGTCGGGGGAGGGCTTCCGCATGATCGACATGCCGGGAGCGCCGCACGGCACGCACTTTCCGCCGGTCTATCCACTCGTGCTCGCGGGGCTGTGGAAGCTGTTTCCGTCGTTTCCCGACAACATCGTCGTGTTCAAGTTCCTGAACGCGGCGTTTCTCGCGGGGACGGCGGTCGGCACGTATCGCTTCGGCCGGTCGCGGCTGGGCCTGGAACCGTTAGGCGCGGCCACCGCGGCGATTCTCGGCACGATCTCGGTCGTCGTGCTCATGATCACCGGGGTCGTGCTGTCCGAGCCGCTCTACATGCTCCTCGTCATCCCGACGCTGCTCGTGGCCGAGCGCGCCGGCGAAGACGGGAGCCCACGATCCGCGGCGGCTGCGGGTGCGCTGATCGGCGTCTTGGCGCTCGTCCGAACCGTCGGGACGTTTCTCGTTCCCGCGGCGCTCCTGGTGTTGCTCGTCAGGCGGCGCTGGCGATCCGGGGCGATCCTGCTCTGCAGTGCGCTCGTCTTCATCGTGCCCTGGCAGCTCTGGATTTCAGCCTACCAGGGCGAGATGCCGGGACCGTTCGTTGGGAAGTATGGCGCCTACGGCCCGTGGCTGGCCCAAGGCTACCGAACGGGTGGGCTGCCCTTCGCATGGGCCGTGCTCGGGAAAAACGCCAACGAGCTGTTCGGCTTCCTGGGGTACGTCGCGCTGCCGGTCGCTCCGGTCTGGCCTCGCCTTGTCTCGTTAGGCACCGTCCTTGGCCTGGCCACTGTCGGCGCGGCATCGGTGTGGCGCCGGATCCCGATCACCATCGCGTTCCTGCTCTGTTATGGCGCCATCATCCTGGCGTGGCCATTCGAGCCGACGCGCTTCGCGCTCGTCTGGTGGCCCGTGCTGGCGGGCTTGTGTGTGGCCGGCGTCCGACGCGTGTGGTCGTGGCGTCCGAATCCGCTGCCGCTCCGGGTGACGCGATTCGCGGCGCTGGCGGCGACGCTCGTGATCGCCGCGGGCTACGGCACGTACAATGCGCGCGGCGCGCGGCAGAAATGGTGGGCCAACCTGCAGGGCGATGCCGGTGTCACGGCCAAACCGATCGCCGAGTGGGTTGCTCACGCCACCACGCCGAATGACGTGCTGATCACCGACCACGACCTCATCGTGTACCTTTATACCGGGCGGCGCGCGGTGCCCACGGCAACGTTTACCGCGCTCGGGCGCATAACGCCGACGACCGCCGCACAGGACGCCGAGGTCCTCCGCGGGATGCTGGCGCAGCTCGGCCCGCGCTGGTACATCGCGTCATCGCAGCAGAGCATCGACGCTGCCGCGATTCTCACGGCGCAACATCCCCCACTCCTGCGTTATGCGGGCAGCATCGCCACGGCGAGAGTCTACGAACCTGTGACGAAATGAGCCACACGACTTCCGACCCAACGACCGAATCCATGACCGACGCGATCGAGATCCAGGGATCCATGCCGCGCATGCGTGGCCGCACGCCGATCGACCGGGACTCGCTCGTGTTGTCGGTGCTGATCCCCGTGTACAACGAGCGCGACACGATCGAGCTGATCCTCGATCAGGTTCACGCCGTGCCGATTCGCAAACAGATCATCTGCGTAAACGACTTCTCGACCGATGGCACCAAGGAGATCCTCGATCGCCTGCACGCCGAGGGGCGAATTCACCGGCTGATCCATCAGCCGCGCAACATGGGGAAGGGTGCGGCGATTCGGACGGCCCTGGCCGCGAGTACCGGTAACGTCGTCATCGTGCAGGACGCCGATCTCGAGTACGATCCCGCCGACTGGCCGGCGCTGCTCGAGCCCATCATCTCCGGGCTCGCTGATGCCGTGTTCGGCTCGCGCTTTCTGAGCGGTCCGCATCGCGTGCTCTACTTCTGGCATTCCGTGGGAAACAGGCTGCTCACGACGGTGAGCAACATGTTTACGAACCTGAATCTCACGGACATGGAGACGTGCTACAAGGCGATTCGCGGCGAGGTCGCACGGGCACTCACCCTAACGTCGGATCGCTTCGGGTTCGAGCCCGAGGTAACGGCGCGGCTCGCGCGCGCGCACGTTCGCATTTTCGAGGTGCCGATTTCCTACTCGGGTCGCACGTATGCCGAAGGAAAGAAGATTGGGTGGAAGGATGGCGTCGCGGCATTCTGGCACATCGTGCGATACAACGTATTCGCACCGTGACGCGCATCGCGTTATGCATGCGGTGGTTACGGGGATTTTCGCAGCGCGTCCTCGGTACGTAGCGCGAAGCGTCGCGAGGTCGCCCAGGGGGCCGAGCACGCAGCAGGCAGTCTGGCTCAGGTGGGAGGCGGCGAATGCCGTGGCAGACTGCAAGAGAGCGCGCAATTCACTCCCCGTCGTGGGCATTGCGACGCAGCGCACAATTCGCGCAAGTCGTTGCGGGTGAAGACGGAACAAGCGGTGAGAACGAGTGGTCCGCGCGTTGCCTTCTCCCCAGCCGTGAATCGTGCATTGCATTGCGAACAGTACGTCGAACCCCTCAGGCATTCGGAGAGCACACGCATGCGCAACACCACTCGCAAGGGCTTTACGCTGATCGAGCTTCTGATCGTCGTCGTGATCATCGGTATTCTCGCCGCGATCGCGATCCCGAAGTTCGCCAACACGAAGGAGAAGGCGTACCTCGCCTCGATGAAGTCCGACCTGCGTAACATGGCCACGGTCGAGGAGGGCTACTTCTCCGATTTCCAGGTCTACACCACCGGGACCGGCAGCAACGTCGGCGGCACGACGCAGTCACTGGTCGGGTTCGTTCCCTCGGCGGGCGTGACGGTGAGCGCGACGGCCACGGGTGGCACGGGCTGGAGCGCCACGGCGGGCCACTCGGCGACCACGCGCACCTGCGCGATCTTCATCGGCGTCTCGGCGGTGAGCCCGGCGGCCGTCGAGGGCGAGCCGAAGTGTAGCTAAACGCCAGTCGCGAAACAGACCATACTGAAGGGCGGTGGCCATGAGGCCACCGCCTTTCGTATTTCGTTGATCCTTTCCAGCTGCGACGCTGCTGCGTCGAATGACGGAGGCTGCGGCCATCGTCGGCCGACATGGTCGACTCGCGTCCCAACGGCCTCTCTCGAGCATGACAAGCGGTACGGTGGATGAAGCTCTCGTTGGTCACCGTGGAGCGCGCGCCGTCCGCGCCGTCACGGCGGTCATCCTCGCTGGCGCGGTGCTGCGCCTGATTGCGTATTTCGCCGCCCGGTCGCTGTGGCTCGACGAGGCCATGCTCGCCAACAACATTGTCGGGCGCACGTTCGTCGCGCTGCTCGGGCCGCTCGGTGAAAACCAGAGCGCACCATGGCTCTTCCTCTTTGGTGAGCGCGCCGCGACGGTGGTGGCCGGTTCGAACGAGCTCGCGCTCCGACTCCTGCCGCTCGCCACCGGTATTGCGCTCCCGTACCTCGTCTGGCTCACAGGCAGGCGAAGCTTCGATGACACCGCCAGCATCGTAGCGGCCGCGATCGCGGCGCTCTCGCCGCTGCTCCTGTATTACTCGAATGAAGTGAAGCCGTACGGGATCGACAGCGTCGTGTGTGTGAGTCTCGTGCTTTTCACACTTCGCGTGCTCGATGACCCAAGCCAATCGGCACGGTGGGTCGCACTCTTGCTTGCGGGCGTCGCCGGGCTCTGGACGGCCTTCCCGTCCGCATTCGTGCTCGCGGGTTGCTGGTGTGCGCTTCTCTCTTCCGCCGAAGCACGCCGCAGCCGGCGTGCGCGTCGCATGCTCCCACTCGCTGTCATTGCATGGGGCGCCGCGTTCGTGGCGCCGTACGTCCACGTTATCCGACACGCCGCAACCGACCCATTTCTGACCACGTTCTTTGCCGACCGGTTTCTGATCCCCGGACGTGGGGCGCTCGTCAGCCTATGGCGCCTGTGGCAGGATGTGTCGATCGACGTTTTCATGGGGCGTGACGCCGTCGCTCGCGCTCCACGGAGCGCTGAGCTCGGGTTGTCCGTGGTGATACTGGTCCTGTGCGCATTGGGCGGGCGGGAGGTAGCACGACGCCGCGGTGCGGCAGGGGTCCTGCTCCTGGCCGGGCCCATGGCGATCGGGCTGCTCGCGTCAACGCTGCGTCTCTACCCGCTCGCCATACGACTCTGGGCGTTTTCCGCGCCGCTCTGGGCGCTCCTTGCAGCGGCTGGCGTGAGCCGTGGGGCGCGGGCCGTCGGTGAGCGCACTCGTCGCGTTGGCGCGGCATCGGTGGGCGTGTTTGCGACCGCGTCTCTGCTGTCGCTGCCGGTGCTGGATGCGGCGTTAGGTATGGGGAATCCCTACTGGCGCCGTGCCCACATCCGCCCGCTCATCCGTGTGCTGCAGGCGCAGCAGCAGGCGACCGGCGACGCGATCTACGTGACCGCCCGCGCGGCGCCACAGTGGCTCTTCTACACGACGGCATGGCGCACCGACCCGGCACCCGTCCAACGCGATTCCGCCGTGCAGTGGCTGGAGGCGCGCACGTGCTCGCGGCCGACCGCGGTCCCACGCGCCTGTCAGCTCCTCGGCAAGCCCTCGTCGGTCGTGTACCGGGAGCTGACCGGGTTCGACGGGCGCCCGGATACCGCGTGGGCCTCCGGGGAAGTCGGTCGGCTGCGGGCGGTGGCCTCGCCGTGCGGATGGGTTCTCATGCACCTGCCGTATCCGGGTGAGCCTGCAGCCTTCGCGGCAGCGTTCGCGGCGCAGGGCGGGCGCGTGGATGACGCGTTGGAGGATCGCGAGCACCCGAACCGCGATGCGGCGACGAAGGCTTTCCGCGTCTGTTTCGATACACCCGCGCGCCACATGTGACTGCTGCATAACGAGTGAAATCGATGGATCCGGCACACGAACGATGCCGCTCCCACCGGCCGGTCAGCCATCTTG
>Ga0207648_10004757_pt1 | contig 13868 bp, 18 predicted proteins | sample KBSMisM32_FD_184310 | JGI IMG/M metagenome (GOLD analysis project Ga0207648, IMG submission 184310) | Miscanthus rhizosphere microbial communities from Kellogg Biological Station, Michigan, USA - KBS Miscanthus M3-2 (SPAdes) (version 2) | ecosystem: Host-associated > Plants > Roots >...
CGCCATCCGGATCGCGATGCCGTTCGTCACTTGCTCCTCGATCACCGACGCGGGTCGATCGGCGACGTCGGAGTCGATCTCGACCCCGCGGTTCATCGGGCCGGGATGCATGATCAGCGCGGTCTCGGGCAGCATCGCCGCCCGGTCCGTCGTCAACCCGAACAGCCGCGCGTACTCGCGGACGCTCGGGAAGTACTCCAGTCGTTGCCGCTCCCGCTGCACCCGGAGCATGTAGCAGACGTCGAGCTTAGGGATCACGCCATCCAGGTCGTAGCTCACCTCCACGCCCCAGGCCGGCGCCTCGGGCGGGATCAGGGTCGGCGGGCCGACCAACGTGACCTCAGCGCCGACGGTCACCAAGCCGATCGACAGCGACCGCGCGACCCGCGAATGCAGGACGTCGCCGACGATCGCGACGCGGAGCCCATCGAGGCGGCCGTGCTTCTCGCGCATCGTGTACAGGTCGAGGAGGGCCTGCGTCGGATGCTCGTGCGTGCCGTCGCCGGCGTTCAGGACGTGCGCGTCGACCCACCGCGTGAGCTGCAGCGGCGATCCGCTCGACGAATGCCGCACGACGATCGCGTCGGCGCCCATCGCCTGCAGGGTCAGCGCGGTGTCCTTCAGCGACTCGCCCTTGGCGACGCTCGATCCACCGGCACCGAAGTTGATCACGTCGGCCGACAGCCGCTTCGCCGCGAGCTCGAAGCTGATCCGTGTGCGGGTCGAGTTCTCGAGGAAGAGGTTGACGACGGTGCGCCCGCGCAGCGCCGGCACCTTCTTGATCACCCGGGTGCCGACCTCCCGGAACGATCCCGCGGTGTCCAGGATCCTCGTGACGTCGTTCCCCGAAAGGTCGTGCATCGACAGCAGGTGTTCGTTCATGCCCCCCCCTCGCCGTCGTCGGATCGGCGAACCGTCACCGCATCGGCGCCGTCGAGCTCTTGGACCTGGACGCGGACGTTGTCGTCGCGGCTCGTCGGCACGTTCTTCCCGACGAAGTCGGCGCGGATCGGGAGCTCCCGATGCCCGCGGTCCACCAGGACGGCCAGCTGGATCTTGTGCGGCCGACCGAGGTCCATGAGCGCGTCCATCGCCGAGCGGATCGTCCGGCCCGTGTACAACACGTCGTCGACGAGCACCACGACCTTGCCGCTGACGTCGAACCCGATCCGCGTCTCGTGCACCTCCGGCGCCTCGGCGCGCAGCCCGATGTCGTCGCGATAGAAGGTGATGTCGAGCACGCCGACGGGGACCTCGACATCCTCGATCCGCGAGATCTCCGCGGCCAACCGGCGGGCGAGGTCGTCACCGCGGTCGGCGATCCCGACGAGCACCACGTCGGCGGCGCCCTTGTCGCGTTCGAGGATCTCGTGCGCGATCCGCGTCAGCGCGCGCCGGATGTCGTCAGGGGCCATCACCGTTGCGGTCATACGACAACGCCCCCTCGAGCGCGCGAGGAGGCGAACGTGTTGTGGCCCATCCGATGCTCCCTTCCCGGCCTCACGGGACCGGCGTTAAAGGGGTGCTCGTTCGGTCGAAGGATACACGGTGACGCTGTCCGGACGCCCGCCCGGGGGCTATCCTGGGGTCCAGGACCGCTCCTTGGAAGGGACCGACATGGGTACGGATGTATGGGTCGTCGTGGTGATCGGCGTGGTGCTGTTGTTCGGCGCCACGAAGCTGCCCCAGATCGCGCGCAACCTCGGCAAGGCGCAGGGTGAGTTCAAGAAGGGCATCAAGGAAGGCCACGTCGAGGACACATCGACCCCGCCGCCGGCCGCACCCACGCCCCCCGCGCAGGCGCAGGCGGACCCGCCTGCCGAGGGCGAGACGCCAACCGCCTGACGCGCGGTCGCCGCATCGCTCAGGCGACGCCTTCCTCACGCGCGATCCGTCCGAGCACGCCGTTCACGAAGCCCTTGGCATCGGCCGCAGACAGCTCCGCGGCCGCCTCCACCGCCTCCGAGATCGCGACCGAGGTCGGCACGTCGTCGCTCCAGAGCAGCTCGTAGACGCCCACCCGCAGGATCGTCCGGTCCAGCGACGCCATCCGCCGCACGGTCCAGCCCTCGGCGTGCGTCTCCAGCAGCAGGTCGATGTCCGGGAACCGATCCGCGACGCCGTCGACGAGCGCTTGGGCGAAGGGCGGCACCTCGCGACCGACGTGGCGCCATCCGGCGACGACGGATGCGGGCGCGGCGTCGGTGATGTCGGCTTGATACAGGATGTCGATCGCGACGCGCCGGTCCTCGCGGCGGGTCACGGCTAGCCCTTCACGCGCTCGATGTAGTCCCCGGTCCTGGTGTCGACCTTGATCCTCTCGCCCTCTTCGACGAACAGGGGCACCTGCACGACCGCACCGGTCTCGACCGTGGCGGGCTTGAGCGCCCCCGTCTTCGTGTCGCCCTTCGCGCCCGGCGCGGTCTCTCGGATCGCCAGGACCACCGACGCCGGGAGGTCCACCGCGATCGGGACGCCCTGGTGCATCGCGACCTGGGCCTCGGCGCTCTCGGCGAGGTAGCGGCCGGCATCGCCGATCACCTCGGGACCGACGTGCACCTGGTCGTAGGTGTCGAGGTCCATGAAGACGTAGTCCGTGCCGTCCGAGTAGAGGTACTGCATCCCCTTGCGCTCCACGATCGCGAGCCCGACCTTCACGCCCGCGTTGAACGTCCGCTCGGTCACGGCGCCGGTCTTCACGTTCCGCAGCTTCGTCCGGACGAACGCACCGCCCTTGCCCGGCTTCACGTGCTGGAACTCGACCACCTGGAACAAGACGCCGTCGAGCTCCAGGGTCATGCCGTTCTTGAAGTCGTTGGTCGAAACGCTCACGCGGGTCCTCTCGTCTAGAGCTCGATCAGCTCGCGGGCCGACGTGCCGACCACGACGCAGCCGTCACCGGTGACCTCCACCATGTCCTCGATCCGGACGCCGCCGACGCCGGCGAGGTAGATACCGGGCTCGACCGTCACGACGGCACCCGCGGGGAGCGGATCGTCCTGCTTGCGGCCGAGGCTCGGGGCCTCGTGGATCTCGAGGCCGACGCCGTGCCCGAGGCTGTGGACGAACGCGTCGCCGTACCCGGCGCGCTCGATCACCTCGCGGCTCACCGCGTCGACCGCCGCGCCCGTCACGCCCGCCTTCACCGCGTCGATCCCCGCCTGCTGCGACTCGCGCACGACCTCGTGGATCGCTCGGAGCTCCGCGGGCGGCGAGCCGAACGAGATCGTCCGGGTCATATCTGCGTGGTAGCCCGAGGCGAGCGCGCCGAAGTCCAGCTTGATGATGTCGCCTTCGCCGAGCGTGCGATGGGTGGGCTCGTGGTGCGGTTCGGCCGCGTTCTCGCCGAAGGCCACGATCGAGTCGAACGCCAGTCCGTCCGCGCCCTCGTCGCGCATCGCCATCTCGAGCTTCCGCGCGATCTGCTGCTCGGTCACGCCGACGGCGAACCCGTCCAAGATCGCGGTGAACGCGGCGTCGGTGATCGCCTGCGCCTGGCGGATCGCGGCCCGCTCGTCGTCGTCCTTCACGGCGCGCAACGGCTCCACGACGTCGGTCGTGGGCACCAGCTCGACGTCATCGCCGAGGGCGTCCGCGAACCGATCGCGAGCCGCCACCGTCACGTCCTCGGCTTCGAACCCCAGACGGTGCACGCCGCTGAGCAATCCCGGCAGCTCTTCACGCAACGGGTTGATGTAGGTGTGACGCTCGAGACCGGGCACCTCGCGGCGGGACTGCTCCGTGTACCGCCCATCCGTCAGGAACACCGCGCCGTCGGGACGGAGCAGGATCTGGCCGTTCGAGCCGGTGAACCCCGTCAGGTACCGCGTATGCAACAGACGGGTGATCAGCAGCGCGTCGACACCCAGCTCGTCCAAGCGCGCGGTGAGCGCGCGCCTCCTCACGTCGTGATCCACGGGATCGCCTCCAGCGCCAGATGATAGCCAGCGGCTCCAAGACCGCTGATCGTGCCGCGGCACACGGCCGACACCACCGAGGTGTGCCGGAACGTCTCCCGTGCCGCGATGTTCGACATGTGCACCTCGATCACGGGCAGCTCGCACGCCTCGATCGCATCGCGCAGGGCGTACGAGTAGTGCGAGAGCGCCCCCGGGTTCAGGACGACCACGTCGGTTCCGTCGGCCTGCGCGGCGAGCAACCAGTCCACCAGCTCGCCCTCGTGGTTGGACTGCCGCCACGTCACGACGTGGCCGATCTCGACCGCGCGCCGTTCGACCGCGTCCGTGATCTCGGCGAGCGTCTCGCCGCCGTACGTCTCGGGGTCGCGCGTCCCGAGCGCGCCGAGGTTCGGCCCGAACACGTACAGCACGTTCACGCGGCAGCCCCCATCTCCTGCAGCACCGCTCGCAGCTCCTCCTCGGTCACGCCTTCCACGATCGTCGGCTCCCCGATCCCGCGCAGTAGGACGAACCGCACCCCACCGTGGAACTTCTTGTCCATCCGGAAGGCCGTCAGGATGTCATGCGACGGCGGCAGCGGCCCGTCGGTCTCGAGCCCGAGCGAGCTGAGCACGCGGACGGTCCGTCGCGTGAGGTCTTCGCCCGCAAGCCCTCTGGCCGTCGCCAAGCGTGCGGCGAAGACCATCCCGATCGCAACCGCCTCGCCGTGGGACCGGCCGGCGAACGCGTCCAGCCGCTCGAGCGCGTGCCCGAGCGTGTGCCCATAGTTGAGGAACAGGCGGCCGGCGGCGTCGCGCTCGTCGGCCGCGACGGTCGCCGCCTTGATCCGCACGCACCGCGTCACGAGCGCCTCGAGAGCGGCCGGCTCGCGCGCCAGCACCGCCGACGGGTCCCACTCCAATCCCTCCAGCAGCTCGGGGTCAAGCGCCAGTCCGTACTTCGCGACCTCCGCCAGCCCGGAGCGGAAGTCGCGGTCGGGAAGGGTCGCGAGCGCTCCGACGTCGCACAGCACGGCGAGGGGCTGGTGGAACGTCCCGACGAGGTTCTTGCCCTCCGGCAGGTTCACGGCGGTCTTGCCGCCGATCGCGGCGTCCACCTGTCCGATCAACGTGGTCGGCACCTGGACGACCTCGAGTCCCCGCATGTACGTCGAGGCGACGAACCCCGCGAGGTCGCCCACGGTGCCGCCGCCGAGCGCGACGACGAGGTCGTCCCGATGCGCTTCTTGCGAGGCGAGCTGGTGCACCAACGTCCCGTACACGTCCATCGTCTTCGCCGCCTCGCCCGACGGGACGGTCAGCGGCACCACGTGCAGGGAGCGCGTCTCGAGCGCGCCGGCAAGAAGGCCCAACCACGGGTCGGTGACCGCCGCATCGACAACGACGAAGGCCTGCGCCGCGCGACCGAGATCTGGCAGGTTCGATCCCGCCCCATCGACGACGCCCACGCCGACCGTCACCTCGTATGGCCGCCCCGGGATCGGGACGGTCACACGGTCCAACGGAGCTCCTCCACGATCGCATCCGCCACTGCACCGGGATCGCCCGCGCCGTCGACCACGTGCGCGGCGAACTCGCGGTACAGGGGCTCGCGCTCCGCGAGGATCCGTTCGAGGTCGCCCGATGCTCGGATCAACGGGCGGTCGGCGTCCGGACGGACCCGCATGGCGAGGACGTCTATCGGCACGTCCAAGAAGACACACGTGCCGGTGTTGCGCAGCGTGATCCGGTTCGCCGGCTCGAGCACCACGCCGCCGCCGCAGGCGATCACCGCCGGATCGTGGGTCGACGCGTCGAGCAGCTCCTTCGCCTCGAGCGCACGGAACCCCGCTTCGCCGTCGGCCTCGAAGATCTCCGTGATCGACCGGCCCGCACGGCGCGCGATCTCGACGTCGAGGTCCACGAACGGGACCCCGAGGCGCCCGGCCAGCTCGGCTCCCACCGTCGACTTCCCCGAGCCCGGCATCCCGACGAGGTACACGATCACGGGAGCGTCTCCAGGTACGCGTCGAGGTTCCGCGACGTCTCAACGAGCGCGTCGCCCCCGAACTTCTCCAACGTGGCGTCGGCGAGCGTGCACGCGACGACCGCCTCGCCGACGACGCCTCCCGCCGGCACGGCACACACGTCGGTGCGCTGCTTTATCGCGAGCGCCGGCTCCCCCGTCGCGAGGTCCACCGTGCGCAACGGCTTCGGAACGGTCGAGAACGGCTTCATCGCGGCGCGCACCCGGATCGGCTGGCCCGTCGACATCCCGCCCTCGATCCCGCCGGCCCGCGCGGTCGCGCGCGTGAGCCGACCGCCCCGCGCCACGATCTCGTCGTGCGCCTTCGAGCCGGGACGCCCGGCCGAGGCGAAGCCGTCGCCGATCTCGACGCCCTTCACCGACTGGATCGACATCAGCGCCGCGGCGAGCCGCGCGTCGAGCTTGCGGTCCCAGTGCACGTAGGAGCCGAGCCCGACCGGCACCCCGTACGCGAGCACCTCGAAGACGCCGCCCGCGCTGTCCTTCCCCTTCCGCAGGCGGTCGATCTCGGCGACCATCGCTCGCGACGCCTCGTCATCGGCGCAGCGCACGGGCGATGCGTCGATCCGCGTCCGCTCCTCGGGCGTCGGCGGGGCGCCGCGGCGCGCCTTCACCTTCCCGATCTGCACCACGTGCGACAGGATCTGCATCCCCAGCTCGGCGAGGAACGCCTTGCACAGGGCGCCGGCCGCCACCCGCGCGGCGGTCTCGCGGGCGCTCGCCCGCTCCAAGACGTTGCGGACGTCGTCGAACCCGTACTTCAACGCTCCCGCGAGGTCGGCGTGTCCCGGACGCGGCCGCCGGAGCGCCTTCGACGGGTCGTCGGCCCCGTCGGCGGCCATCAGCTCGCTGTACTTCTGCTCGAACTCGACGTTCGGGATCGTGATCGCCACCGGCGCGCCGATCGTCCGTCCATGGCGAACCCCCGCCTGGATCTCGAAGGCATCGGCCTCGAACCGCTGTCGGCCCCCGCGGCCGTAGCCGTGGCGGCGTCGGGCGAGCTCGCCCGCGATCGCCTCGTGCGAGACCGGCACCCCTGCCGGCAAGCCCTCGACGATCACGACGAGGCCGCGGCCGTGGGACTCGCCGGCGGTCAGGTAGCGCAACACGGCGCCATCATAGGGAAGGGCCGCGGGCGCCCGGCTCGGTGGTCTCTGTTGATGGTGGGGGCGGCCGGAGCCGCCCCCACCCGACCGGCGACCGCTCCCCCCGTGGGCGCATCGCCGGCGTCGATAGCGAGCCGCTACTTGTTCTGCGGCACGCAGAGCGTGAACGACTGATCCCCGAACAGGAACGTCGCGCAGTTCCCCGAGACCGACTGCAGCTTGTACTGCTTGTTCGGTCCGAACGTCTGGCCGGCCGAGGGCCGGTAGACCGTGCCGTCCACGGATACGGTCGCCTGCTCGACGCCGTTGGTCGTGAAGGTGTCGATCAAGGTGACCTCATGACCTCCCACCGTCTCGGTCGCGCCGCTCGGCTGCGTCGGCGTGCGCGTCCCGCCACCCGGCGTGGTCGCCGAGGTCGTCGTCGTGGTCGTGCTCGTCGTGGTGGTTCCCCCGCTCGTGATCGACGTGCCGGTCGTGGTCGAGCCGCCAGACGTCGTGCTGCCACTGGACGAAACCGGGAAGCCGGCGGGGATGGCGAACGGATCGCGCACCGGCAGCACCAGGACGGGCGAGGGCGCGAGGCTCGGCGACTCGCTGCCGCTCGCGGTGCCGCCGCCGGTGCTCCCACCGGGGGCAGACGTGGTCGCGCGCGGCGAGAAGCCGGCCGTCGCGTCCTCCTCGGAACCGCCGCCACCCAAGAACTTGAGCAACAGGAAGGCGACGAGGAGCACACCGAGGATGATCCCGCCGATGCGAAGCGTGCGCTTGTCACGGTCGGTCATCGGCATGTCAGCCCGCCTCCGTGGGTCCGGGATCGGAACCGGGTCCGGCGCTCGTGTCGCTCGTGTAGGCCTCGATCGTCGCGGTCATCGTCAGCGGCGGCGACGTCGAGGTGCTGGTCGGCGCCGCGCTCGGCGACAGGCTGAGTGCCGTGATCTTCGCCGCGCGCGGCAACGTCTCGATCCGGTAGGTGAAGGCGGTCACGTCGCTGTACGTGCCGACGGCGCTCACCTGCAGCACGATGGTGCTGAGCCCCGTGGAGTCGTCGAACGTCGGCGTGCTCGGGTTGATGTTGACGATCGGGAAGCCGGAGTCGAGTGCCGCCTTGTTGATCAGGTTGAAGAGGCCGCCCTCGTCGACAGTCGGGGGGATCTGCTGGTGGACCTGCTCGATGATCTTCCGGTTCTCGGCCGCGTTCGCTCGCGTGTCCTCGAGGGCGTTGCGCTGCACCGTCAAGGTCTGCTCCTGCTGCTGCGCCTGCGCGAGATCCTCCTTCGCCTTGGAGACCTTGCCCATCTCGGGCAGGACGAGGAACACGACGAGCAGGACGGCGAGGACGACGCCGCCGATGATCGCGAACAGGGGAGCGCGCTGGTTACCCACTGGCTGCTTCTCCCGCTGCACCGCGCTGTGTCAGCGCGTCTTGGGTCAGGTCGACCGAGGTGTCGAAGGCGTAGGCGCCGGCGACCGCCGAGTCTGCGGTCACGTTCGACGTCCACGGGTTCACCCATCCTTGGACCGACTCGAGTCGGTTCAGCCACATGCTCATCGAATCGAAGTGCAACGTCTCGCCGGAGAACGTCATGTTCCCGACGAACGTCGTGGTGCTCGTGCTCGACGGCGTCGTCGTGGAGGACGAGGACGACCCCGGAGGCTGCAACGTCGCAGAGAAGTTCGTCAGGTAGGTGTCCGACGGGATCACCTTGGACACGTCGACGAGCATCCCCGAATACGACACTTCGCCCGCGTAGGCGGAAGACAGCAGGTCCTGCTCTTGCTGCGCCTCGGTCTGCAGTTGCTCGTACTTCTGCAGATCGTTGATCTGAGACTGGATCTCGGCGTTGGTCTGGTTCTGCGCATCGATCTGGCTCTGCACATCGCTCAACCGCATCGACTGCAGGAACCAGAACGCCAGGACCAACAGCACGAGCGCGATCCCGCCGAGCAGGAACAACGTGAACCGGCGCCGGGTCTCCTGACCCTGCTTGATCTCGCTCGGAAGAAGGTTGACGCGGGTCACGAGCCACCCTCCGGCAACGCCAGGCCGACCGCGACCGCGAGCAGCGGCTCCGCGGCGGCGACGTCCGCAGGATCGAGCTGGTGGGCGACCGTGCCGAACACGCCACCGGGCTCGACCGGAACGGGGATCCGTTGGCGCATCAGATCGAACAGGCCGTCGAGGCGGGAACCCCCGCCGGTCACCTTCACGCGGCCGATCCGAACCTCTTTGGCCTGCGCCGTGTAGAACTCGAGCGAGGAGCGCACCTCGTCGACGAACGCGGCCGCGCGCTGGAGCGCCGCCTGTCGGACCTGCTGCGGGGGCGGGGCGTCCTCGACCTCTTGACCGCGCTTGAGCCGCTCCGCCACGTCGTCGTCGACCCCCGCCGACCGTGCGATCGCGACCGTGATGTCGCGGCCGCCGCTCGGGAGGATCCGGACGAAACGCGTCTCGCCGCGCGCGTGTACCACGATGTTCGTGACGTGCGCGCCGATGTCGACGATCGCCTCTTCGACCTGGCCCTCGTTGAGATCGAGGCCTTGGTCGGACGCGCCGATCGAGCGCACGAGCGCGAACGGCACCAGGTCGATCCCGACCGGGTCGAGGCGCGCGGCGCTCACCGCCTGCACCAGCAGGTCGACCATGCTCCGCTGCGCCGCCACGAGGAGCATCCGCAGCATCTTCCGGTCGTCCTGCTCGAACTCGCCGATCGTGTGGTAGTCGAGCACGGCGTCGTCCACCGGCATCGGGATGAACTCCTGCACCTGGAACCCGAGCGAGGAGCGCAGCTCCTTCTCCGGGAGGTACGGCAGGGAGATCTCGCGGACGACCACCCGCTGGTTGCCGACGCCGAGCCACACCTGTCGACCCTTGAACCCGCCCTCGGACCAGAGCTTCCCGAGCGCATCCGAGACGGCGGCAGGGTCGCGGACCTCGCCGCTCTCGACCGCGCCGGCCGGGAGGGCAACCTGGCTCGCCCGCACGACCGTCGCCGGCGTGCCGACGAGCTCGACGGCGCGCACGGCCGTCGAGCCCACGTCCAACCCGATCCGACCCTTCTTCGCCATCAGGGACCGTCCACTTGCACCGAGCGCGACGCGAGGTACTGCTCGATCGCCGAGCCGCGCACCCGGTAGCTCCGCCCGACACGCACCGCCGGGAGCTCTCCGCTCTTGATCAGCCGGTACACCGTCATCGTCGAAACGCGCATCGCCGAGGCCACCTCAGCAACCGTCAACAGCGACGTGCCGTCGCCCCAGAAGGTCCGAGCCCCACCGCTCGCCATCGCGCTCTCTCTCCTAGCGACCGCTCGAGGGTCGCGAGTCACATGTGCCACATCTGCCACAAGACGCTCAAGAGGGCCTACTGGCCCCGGAAGCACGCAAAGGACACATCAGGGAACAAGGTGAGTCAAACACCCCAGGGGTCCATTTCCGCTGGTACGAACGGGTGTTCGACGCCGGCAAGGCTGGGACCGGGCGAGAGATCAGACGTGCAGGAACGTCCGCTGGTACCAGTCGGCGATCTGCGGTCCCCAGAGCGCCGCCACGACGGCGCCGGCTGCCAGGAACGGGCCGAACGGGATCGCGCCCTTCCGGCCGGCCCCGCGAGCGAGGGCGACGACGGCGCCGAGCGCCCCGAGGACGATCGCAGCGCCGGCGGCGACCGCGACCTGCCCGAGACTGAGCGCCCCGAGGACGAGCCCGATCAGGGCCGCGAGCTTCACGTCGCCCATCCCCATCCCCCGCGACACGAGCGCAACGACGAACAGGATGCCGCCGTAGGCAGCGAAGCCGATCACCATGCGGACGAGGTCGACCGGCGCGTCGAAGAGATCCGCGACGACCAGGAAGATCGGGAACGCGATCAGCGCCGGGTAGACGATCCGGTTCGGGATGATCCGCCGCTCCAGGTCGATGACCGAGATCACCGGCATCAACGCGAGCAGCCCCGAGACCGCGCAGGCGATCCACACGCTCTCGTACACGAGGAACGGGGCGGCCATCAGGATCGCCGTGGACAGCTCCAGGATCGGATAGCGGACCGGGATGCGCTCCCCGCAATCGCGGCAGCGGCCGCGCAGCAGCACCCAGCTCACCACCGGGATGTTGTCGCGGTTGCGGATCGTCGCCCCGCACCGCGGGCATCTCGACCGGGGCGCGACGACCGACTCCCCCGCCGGCACCCGGGCGGCGACGACCGTCATGAAGCTGCCGATCGCGAGGCCGAACAACGCGGCGGCGGGCGCGAGCCAGACCGTAGGCACGACGAGAACCCTAGATGTTGAGCTCTTGCCAGAGCACCTGCTCGTAGGACGCGCCGAACCCGAGCACGCGCTCGACACGCGAGTTATAGATCACGTTGAACCCGTTCTTGAAGTCCATCGACTGCGCGTAGAGGGCGCCGTCACCGACGTCGGCGATGTTGTTCGAAGAGTTCACGAACGCCATCTTCCCTGTCGTGTAGAGCAGGCCCACGACGCCGTCGTTCGGGTCGGACTGCACGCCGGAGTCGAACTCCACCGAGTTCTTCCCGTAGATGCTGCAGTCGGCACCACCCGTGTTGAAGAGGGACGCGGTCCACGACCCCGTCGGCTGGTAGGTCGAGACGACGAACAGGTCAGCAGCGACCGAGGACGACGTCGTCGTGACCGTACTCGTGTTCCCGAACGTGACGGGGGCATTCGTGATCAGGGTGAAATCCCCCGACAGCGTGATCCCGTCGAGGTTGATCGCGGTCGTGGACGACGCCGACCGCTGCCACACAGCGAACGTCCCCGTGAGCGAGCTCTTGTGCGCGCTGACGTAGCTGTTGAAGGTTGTGACCGCGTCGGTGGCGTCGTTGGCACCGCAGTTCGTGATCGGGGTGGTCGTCGGATAGCACTGCAGATGCAACGGGTCCGACGAGTCGCTCGAGTAGTTGTTCGGATCGAACGTGAACGCGGGGAACGTCACCGGCACGGGCTGGCTTGTGGAGGAGCCCGCGGTCTTCGTGGCCGCGGTGATGCTCGAGGCGATGCCGCCGCACGCGGTTGCCGTGCCCGTGACGGTGATCGAGCCCGTGATCGCGTAGGTCGCGCCTCCCGTTCCGCACGTGGCGGTGGACGGGTTCGACGCCTTCACGCTGCCTTGGACGGTCCCGGTGGTGCCGGTGGCGATGCCGTTCGAGCCGCCGGTCCACACGTTCCCGGACTTACCGGAACACCCGAGCGCTGAATAGGTCTTCACGATCGAGGCTCCGTTCTGCATCGTCACCCCGCCGCCAGACGACAGGACGCTCCCGCACACCGTCGCGTTGGTCCCGACGGTCACATCGCCAGCCGAGTAGATGTCGCCCATCACGGTCATGTTGTTCGCGACCGACAGCGCCGTCTGGGAGAAGATCGCGTACTTGAACGACGGGATGGGCTCGTAGGTGATCTCGACCTCGCGGGCGAACTGCGCGTCGGCCTTCGTCGGGTAGTACCCGACCGACGTCACGACGATCTGGCTGCCCGACGAGGTCCACCGCACCTGGTACTGCCCGTCGACGCCGTTGCACACGTTGTTGGTACCGATCGCACAGCTGTTGGTCGCCGCGCGACTCTCCCCCAGCGTGGTTACAGCGGCATCGGCTCCGCCCTCTGCAACCGTGAGCGCCTTGCTCCACTCGAGCGAGAGGCTCGACTGACGGAGCGACGCCGATCCAGCGTCGAGCGAGACGGCGAGCAGCACCATCATGATCGCCATCAGCAGCATCGAGATGACGAGGGAGTAGCCCTCCTCGCGGTGCATCGCGCGCAGCAGTGCGTTCCTCATGGTGGCTCCTCAGGTTTCCACGTTGCGAAGTTGGACGTCCGAGATCAGGTCGACGGTCGAGGTGCTCGTCTCGAAGGTGAGGTCGATCGTCACCTGGTCGACGATGCCGGCATGTTGGACGTACGTGAAGGGGTCGGCGGAGCAGCCCGTGTCGGTGGCGGTCTTGCACAGGATCGGCGAGACCAGCGGCGCGAAATGCGCGCCTCCGTCGCGCGACTGTTCGAGCGTGTACGGTGCGCTCGAGCCGGTCACTCGCCACTCGATGGTGCTCTGCGTGCCGTCGATGTAGCCGCTGAACTTGAGCGTGTAGGCGTTGCTCGTGGTCAGATCCACCGACTCCCCTTGCCGGAGTTGCTTCGTCATCTGGTCGATCGCGATCCGGCCGTCGGCGAGCACGTCGCGGCGGTTCGTGATCGTCGAGGTCGTCGTGAACGACCGCATCGCCACGGCCATCATCGCCGTGGCGACGATGCTCATCACCGCCATCGTGACGACGAGTTCGACCAGGGTGAACCCGGCCTCGCCGTCAGCCTGTCGGATTCGGCGTCGCAGAATTCGGACTGACATTGGTCGCAAGGTCATAGGCCACCACGTAGTACTCGTAGGTGTCGGTCTTCTTGTGGGTGTCGCTGCACGTCGTCGCGGAGGTATCGCAGACGAGCGTCCAGGCGCCGGTCGAGGTGATCAGCCGCTTGTACATCCGGTAGCCGCCCAGGTCGGTGACGCCCACGGGCGCGGTCCACCCGAGGTTCACCGTCGTGTTCGCACCGGAGAATCGGACGGATAAGCTGTACAGCGCGTTCGTGCAGGATGAGATTCAGCTGGTGCCGGACCGATTGAAGCTCACGCTCGGTTCAAAGTTCGAGCACAATGACTTCTCGGGCTTCGAGATCGAGCCCAACGCGCGATTGCTCTGGACGATTGACAAGCAGCAGACGGCGTGGGCTGCCGTATCCCGGGCCGTCCGCACGCCGACCCAGCTCGAGCAAGACCTGGCGATCATCACCCCCACCGTGTCGTA
>Ga0207648_10004761_pt1 | contig 13859 bp, 14 predicted proteins | sample KBSMisM32_FD_184310 | JGI IMG/M metagenome (GOLD analysis project Ga0207648, IMG submission 184310) | Miscanthus rhizosphere microbial communities from Kellogg Biological Station, Michigan, USA - KBS Miscanthus M3-2 (SPAdes) (version 2) | ecosystem: Host-associated > Plants > Roots >...
TGCTCACTGGAACACCCTTCGCGCTACGCGCTGCGGGATGAGCGCTTCGGAGCGGCCGGGCACGCTCATGCGTCGACGGACATGCGCAACGGGTCGATGCCGGCGGCTCGCAGCAACGCACTGGTGCGGATCAGCGGCAGCCCGACCAACGCCGTAGGATCATCGGAGTGGATCGCGTCAAGCAGCGCAATGCCCAAGGTCTCGCACTTGGCGCTGCCGGCGCAGTCGTAGGGCTGCTCGGTGCGCAGGTAGTGCTCGATCTCGGCGTCGGACAGATCGCGAAATCGCACCGTCACCGGCACCAGTGCGGCGCCGAGGTAGCCGATCGACGCATGCACGACCGCCACTGCGGTCTGGAAAACGACCGAGCGCCCGCGCATCGCGCGCAGCTGCTCGACGGCACGTGCATGCGTCCCGGGCTTGCCAATTGGCTGGCCATCGAGGTCGGCGACCTGGTCGGAGCCGATCACGACCGCGTCCGGATGCGCCATCGCGACTGCCTGCGCCTTGGCCAGCGCCAGGCGTTGCGCCAGCACCGCGGGCAGCTCGCCGGCGATCGGCGTTTCGTCGACCGACGCCGGCGCATGGACCTCGAATGGCAGCCTCAGGCGCTCCAGCAGTTCACGGCGATAGCGTGAGGTCGAAGCCAGAATCAAGGGCGGTCGCGTGCTCATCCGGCGATTGTCACATCGCCTCGAGGGGCGATCGGGCGCCGTACACTGCCGCCATGGCCGCGCGCGAATTCGATCCTTTCCGTTTGGATGTCGTCGCGTTCGCCAACGAGGCCGCGCATCTCGAAGGGCATTGGCCGCTGAGCCAGCTCGACCGCGTCACCGACGCGGCCGTGGCGCATCCGGCGTCGCCCGAGGCCGACGATGTGCAGTGGCGCGTGCATGGCGAGCGCCGGGCGATGCGCGGCGGCGAGGCGCAGACATGGCTGCATCTGACGGCTTCGACGCAGGTCGCGCTCGAATGCCAGCGCTGCCTGAAGCCGGTCGTGGTGCCGGTGCAGATCGAACGCGACTTCCTGTTCGTTCAGGGCGAGGACGCGGCGGCGCAGCTCGACGCCGACAGCGACGACGATGTCCTGGCGATCACGCGCGCGCTCGACCTGCGCGAGCTGATCGAAGACGAGTTGCTGCTGGCACTGCCGCTGGTGCCGCGCCACGAGGTGTGTCCGGAGCCGCTCGTCGTGCCCTCGGCCGCGGAGCCGACAGACGGCGATGACGCGCCCAACCCGTTCGCGGTGCTTGCGGCACTGAAGCGCGGCCCACCGAACTGAGGCCGGGTCGAAGGCGGCAGGGCCGTGACGGGCGGCGTGCTAGAATGTCGGGCTTTTCGGCAGGCGAAGAATCATCAGCCTGCTCCAGTGCAATCTGGCATCCGACAATCTGGCACCCGATATTGCCATTGGCTCCCAAGCGGGCCCCAGGAGAACCCCATGGCTGTTCAACAGAACAAGAAGTCCCCGTCGAAGCGCGGCATGCACCGCTCGCATTACGCCCTGAGCACCCCGGGCACCGCGATCGAGCCGACCACTGGCGAGAACCATCTGCGTCACCACATCAGCCCAACCGGCTTCTACCGCGGTCGCAAGGTGCTGAAGACGAAGGCCGACGCCTAACACCAGAGCGTCCGCGTCCTCGAAGCGATCGCGCCCGTCGAGTTTGTCGCGTGCACGGTCCGTTCTTCGAGTCGTTGCAGATCCAACCCGATTGCCCGGCCCGCGTCACGCGAGGCCGGGCGCTCGCGTTGGCGGGTGCGCGGCATGAGCGTTGACATGGCCGTTGCGCCCGGGCCGATACGCCTGGCCGTCGACTGCATGGGCGGTGACCACGGCCCGGCCGCGACCTTGCCGGCCTGTCGCGCGTTTCTCGCCGCCCATCCCGAGGCCGAACTGATCCTCGTCGGCCGCGCCGACGCGCTCGGCGCGGCGGCCCGATGGCCGCGTTGCACGGTCGTCGTCGCGACCGAGGTGGTCGAGATGCACGACCCGGTCGAGGTCGCCTTGCGGCGCAAGCGCGATTCGTCGCTGCGCGTCGCGGTTAACCAGGTCAAGGCCGACGCGAACGGCGTGGCCGCGGCGCATGCGTGCGTCTCGGCCGGCAACACCGGCGCGCTGATGGCGGTGTCGCGCTACGTGCTCAAGACCCTCGAAGGCATCGACCGGCCGGCGATCGCCACGGTGCTGCCGAACCAGCATGACGGCGGCACCACGGTGCTCGATCTCGGCGCCAACGTCGATTGCAGCGCCGAGCATCTGCTGCAGTTCGCGGTGATGGGCAGCGCGCTGGTCGCGGCGGTCGACGGCAAGGCCAACCCCACGGTGGGCCTGCTCAACATCGGCGAAGAGGCGATCAAGGGCAGCGAGACGATCAAGCAGGCCGCGCTGCTGCTGCGCCAGGCCGCGGCGGGCGGCATGATCAATTTCTTCGGCAACGTCGAAGGCAACGACATCTTCAAGGGCACGACCGACATCGTCGTGTGCGACGGCTTCGTCGGCAATGTCGCACTGAAGACTTCGGAAGGCCTGGCGTCGATGCTGTCGGAGTTCGTCAAGCAGGAATTCACGCGCAACGTCTTCACGAAGCTCGCGGCGCTGATCGCGCTGCCGGTGTTGCGCCATCTCCAGAAGCGCGTCGATCACCGCCGCTACAACGGCGCGGCGCTGCTGGGCCTGCGCGGGCTGGTGTTCAAGAGCCACGGCTCGGCCGACGCCTTCGCGTTCGAGCATGCGCTGAATCGGGCTTATGATGCCGCTCGAAACGGCCTGCTCGACCGCGTCCACGACCGGATACTCGAAACGCTGGCCGCGATGCCTGCGCCCACCGGCGCCTCGGCAAAGCCCTCCGACCCGGCCGCCCCCGACTTCGCCCTGACCGCATGACCTCGACCTTGCCACGCTTTTCGCGCATCACCGGGACGGGCAGCTTCCTGCCCCCGAATCGCATGACGAACGACGCGCTGGCGGCGCAGCTCGCGCGCGACGGCATCGAGACGTCCGACCAGTGGATCGTCGAGCGCACCGGCATCCGTGCCCGGCATTTCGCCGCCCCGGACGTCGCCTGCAGCGACCTCGCACTCGAGGCCGCGAAGCGCGCGCTCGCCGCCGCGGATGTCGATGCCGCCAGCATCGACCTGATCATCGTCGCGACCTCGACGCCCGACATGGTGTTTCCGTCGACCGCCTGCCTGGTGCAGCAGAAGCTGGGCGTGCACGGCTGCGCGGCATTCGACGTGCAGGCGGTCTGCTCCGGCTTCGTCTATGCGCTGACGGTGGCCGATTCGATGATCCGCACCGGGGCCGCGAGCCGGGCACTGGTGATCGGCTCCGAGGTGTTCTCGCGCATTCTCGATTTCAAGGACCGCGGCACCTGCGTGCTGTTCGGCGACGGCGCCGGCGCGGTCGTGCTCGAAGCCAGCGAAACGCCCGGCATTCTCGCCAGCGAATTGCACGCCGATGGCCGGCACGTCGGCATCCTGTGCGTGCCCGGCCATGTCTCGGGCGGCCAGGTGCTGGGCGACCCGGTGCTGAAGATGGACGGCCCGGCGGTGTTCAAGGTCGCGGTCAACGTGCTCTACGACGTCGCGCTCTCGGTGCTCGCGAAGGCCGGGCGCACCGATGCCGACATCGACTGGCTGATCCCGCACCAGGCCAATATCCGCATCCTGCAGGGCACCGCGAAGCGGCTCAAGCTGTCGATGGACAAGCTCGTCGTCACGGTCGGCGAACACGGCAACACCTCGGCGGCATCGATCCCGCTGGCGTTCGACGAGTCGGTGCGCGCCGGCAAGGTCGCGCGCGGCGACACGGTGCTGCTCGAAGGCGTCGGCGGCGGCTTCACCTGGGGCGCGGTGCTGCTCGATTTCTGAGCTGCTCCGAGCCCGCGGCCGCCATCGGCGATCCCTTCCTTATCTGCACGGCGTCAGCACAGCGATGACTACATTCGCATTCGTATTTCCGGGCCAGGGTTCGCAGGCGGTCGGCATGCTCGACGCATGGGGAGATCACCCGGCGGTGCAACAGACCTTGCGCGAGGCCTCCGATGCGCTCGGCGAGGATGTCGCAGCCCTCATCCATGCCGGCCCGAAAGAGCGCCTCGACCTGACGACCAACACCCAGCCGGTGATGCTGACCGCCGGCGTGGCGTGCTATCGCGCCTGGATCGCCGAGACGCAGCGCGCGCCGAGCGTCGTGGCCGGGCATTCGCTCGGCGAGTACGCGGCGCTGGTCGCGGCCGGTTCGCTGACCCTGGCCGATGCCTTGCCGCTGGTGCGTTTTCGCGCGCAGGCGATGCAGGAGGCGGTGCCGGTCGGTGTCGGTGCGATGGCGGCGATCCTCGGGATGGACGCTGAGGCCGTGCGCGTCGGCTGTGCCGAGGTGGCGGCTGCCACCGGCGAGGCGGTCGAGGCCGTCAACTTCAATGACCCGAAGCAGACCGTGATCGCGGGCACCAAGGCCGGCGTCGAGAAGGCCTGCGAAGCGCTGAAGGCCAAGGGCGCGAAGCGCGCCTTGCCGCTGCCGGTGTCGGCGCCGTTCCATTCGAGCCTGATGAAGCCGGCGGCCGAGCGGTTGCGCGATCGCCTGTCGACGACGCCGTTCGCGGCACCGCGGATCGATGTGGTCAACAACATCGATGTCGCGGTCGAGACCGATCCGGCCGCGATCCGCGACGCGCTGTACCGCCAGGCCTTCGGCCCGGTGCGCTGGGTCGAGACGGTGCAGGCGATTCGCGCGCGCGGCGTCACGCACATCATCGAATGCGGCCCCGGCAAGGTGCTGGCGGGCATGGTCAAGCGCATCGACGCCGACGCGGTCGCGGCGACCCTGCTCGACCCGAGCTCGCTGGCCGACGTGAAAGGGTTGCTCGCATGAGCGAAATCAAGGTCGCAGGACAGATCGCGCTGGTCACCGGTGCTTCGCGCGGCATCGGCAAGGCGATCGCGCTGGCGCTCGCCGCGCAGGGCATGAAGGTCATCGGCACGGCCACGACCGATGCCGGCGCCGCCGCGATCGGCGAAGCCCTGGCGCCTTTCGAAGGCAGCCGCGGGCTGTGCCTGAATGTCAATGACGGCGCGGGACTCGACCTCGCGATCGATACCGTCGTCAAGGAACTCGGCGCGCTGCACGTTCTCGTCAACAACGCCGGCATCACGCGCGACACCTTGTCGATGCGCATGAAGGACGACGACTGGGACGCGGTCCTCGACACCAACCTGAAGGCGGTCTTCCGGGCCAGCCGCGCCGCGATCAGGCCGATGATGAAGCAGCGCTACGGCCGCATCGTCAACATCACCTCGGTGGTGGGTTCGAGCGGCAACGCGGGCCAAGCCAACTATGCGGCGGCCAAGGCTGGCGTCGCGGGCATGACGCGGTCGCTCGCGCGGGAGCTCGGCAGCCGCGGCATCACCGTCAACTGCGTCGCGCCCGGGTTCATCGAGACCGACATGACCAAGGCGCTGTCCGAGGCGCAGACCAGCGCGCTGATGGCGCAGATACCGCTCGGGCGGCTTGGCCATGCCAGCGACATCGCGCACGCGGTCGCGTTCCTGGCGTCGCCGCATGCCGGTTACATCACCGGCACCGAGCTGCATGTCAACGGCGGCATGTTCATGAGCTGAAAGAGGCTTTCAAAATCTTCGCCGGATCGTCCGACCGGCGGGCGGCCGGGCCCTGAGGGCCCGCACACCAGAGGCCGTAGAATCTCGGGCTGTTTCCGTAAACACACTCCCGGAGGAGTCATGAGCGATATCGAAGCACGTGTCAAAAAAATCATTGCCGAACAACTCGGCGTGCCCGAAGCCGATGTGGTGAACGACAAGGCTTTCGTCGCCGACCTCGGCGCCGATTCGCTCGACACGGTCGAACTGGTGATGGCGCTCGAAGACGAGTTCGGCATCGAGATTCCCGATGAGGAAGCCGAGAAGATCACCACGGTGCAGTTGGCGATCGACTACGCGGTGAAGCACCAGAAGGCCGCCTGAGCCGTTGTCGGCTCGCGCACCCCACTCCTCTTCAGCATCTGAACGCATGACCCGTCGTCGCGTTGTCGTGACCGGCCTCGGCCTGATCAGCCCCGTGGGCAACACGGTGGCCGAGGGTTGGGCCAACCTGCTGGCCGGCCGCTCGGGCATCGCCAACATCAGCAAGTTCGACGCGACCAATTTCGCGTGTCGGTTCGCCGGCGAAGTGAAGGGCTTCGAGGTCGAGGACTACTTCCCGGCCAAGGATGCGCGTCACATGGACACGTTCATCCATTACGGCCTGGCGGCGTCGATCCAGGCGGTGCGCGACGCGGGCCTCGCGACGAACGACGCGCTCACCGAAGAGCAGGCCGAACGCATCGGCGTGCTGGTGGGTTCAGGCATCGGCGGGCTGCCGCTGATCGAGAACACCCATGGCGAACTGGCCGCACGCGGGCCGCGGCGCATCACGCCGTTCTTCGTGCCGGCTTCGATCATCAACATGATCTCGGGCCATGTGTCGATTACCTACGGCTTCAAGGGTCCCAACCTGGCGATCGTCACTGCCTGCACCACCGGCCTGCACAGCATCGGTGAAGCCGGCCGGCTGATCGAATATGGCGACGCCGACGTGATGATCGCCGGCGGCTCCGAGGCGACCGTGTCGCCGTTGGGCGTCGGCGGGTTCGCGGCGGCCCGCGCACTGTCGACCCGCAACGACGACCCGCAGACGGCGTCGCGGCCCTGGGACAAGGACCGCGACGGTTTCGTGCTCGGAGAAGGTGCCGGCGTGCTGGTGCTCGAAGAGTACGAGCACGCGAAGAAGCGCGGTGCCAAGATCTACGCCGAACTGATCGGCTTCGGCATGGGCGCCGACGCGTACCACATGACCGCGCCGAACGTCGACGGCCCGAAGCGCTCGATGAAGGCCGCGCTGCGCAATGCCGGCCTCAATGCCGACGATGTGCAGTACCTCAACGCGCACGGCACCTCGACGCCGCTGGGCGACCTGAACGAGACCAACGCGATCAAGCTCGCGTTCGGCGACCACGCGTCGCGCCTGGTCGTCAATTCGACCAAGTCGATGACCGGCCACCTGCTCGGCGGGGCCGGCGGCATCGAGTCGGTGTTCTCGGTGCTGGCGGTGCATCACCAGGTCTCCCCCCCGACGATCAACATCTTCAACCAGGATCCCGAGTGCGACCTGGATTACTGCGCGAACACCGCGCGTGACATGAAGATCGAGCACGCCGTGAAGAACAACTTCGGCTTCGGCGGCACCAACGGCACGCTGATCTTCAAGCGGGTCTGAGGCCGAGAGGCCTCGCGTCGCGGCTGAGAGGGTGATGCGCCCATCCCCGTCGTTCCAGGTCGCACTGTGGCGCTTCGGCATCTGGCGCGGCGTCGTGGCGGCGCTGGCGGCGCTGGGCTGCGTCGCGATGTTCATGTGGTTGCTGGGGCGAGATCCCTGGGTGCCGCTCGAAGCCGCGTCGGTCGCGCTCGGGGCGCTGGCGACGGTCGGGCTGGCCGTGTCGCTGAGTCGAGTGGATGCAGCCGACCTGCGCTGGGACGGACGCTGCTGGCACCTGAACCAGCCGGCCGCCCCACAAGGCGAGCCGGTGCCCGGCAATCTGCAGGTCGCAATGGACCTGGGCCCGTGGATGTTGCTGCGGTTCATGGCGATCGCGCCTGCGTCAGGGGCCCGCGTGGTCTGGCTGCCGGTGCAGCGTCGCGGCATCGAGGCGCAATGGCACGCCCTGCGCTGTGCCGTCCACTCGCCGCAGCCGGCGCGCGCTGAGCCGGCGGGCGACGGGACGCACTTGTGAACATCCCCAGGAAATGTCTTCGACATTCCCACCCCCGAGGGTCAAGCAACGTGGCAAAGCCACATTGGCTTGAGAGCACGCCCCCATGAACGCGGCGGATGCCGACGCCCCGCTGATCGAGCGCGTCAAGAGCGGGGACGTCAAGGCGTTCGAGATGCTGGTCGTCAAGTACCGGCGCCGGATCGAACGCCTGATCGGGCGAATGGTGCGTGACGTCGATCTGGTGCCCGACATCGCGCAGGAGACCTTCATCCGCGCCTACCGCGCGATCCCGCAATTTCGCGGCGAAAGTGCGTTCTACACCTGGCTCTACCGCATCGCGGTCAACACCGCCAAGAAGGCGCTGATGGAGCTCAAGCGCGACCCGCTGGTGACCGAATCGGCCCGCGCTTCGCGCGACGAGGACGACGAAACTTCGCGGGTGGAGAACGAACTAAGCGACGGCGAAACGCCGGACGCCGTGCTCGCGAGCAAGCAAATTGCTTCCGCGGTGAACTTTGCGATCGAAGCCTTGTCCGACGATCTTCGCCAGGCGATCACGCTGCGCGAGATCGAGGGCCTGACCTACGAAGAGATTGCCGAACTGATGAACTGCCCGATCGGCACCGTGCGCTCACGGATCTTCCGGGCGCGCGAGGCGATCGCGTTGCGCCTGCGCCCACTGCTCGACACCCGTGACGGCGAGCGTTGGTGACGGCACAGCCGTGCTTGATGGAGAAGAACATGTCGACGGAGTCTGAACGCAACGTGGCGGCGCTCGAGCGCCTGTCGGCACTCGTGGACGGCGAACTCGACGGTGCCGCGGTCGCACAGGCCTGCGGCCACTGGCGGCAAAGCGCCGAAATCCGGTCGAGCTGGCATGCCTACCATGTGATCGGCGACGTGCTTCGCTCGAGCGACCTGGCTGCCCATCCGGCGCGCGATCTGCAGTTTCTCGAAGCCTTGCGGGTGCGCCTGGAGGCGGAGCCGGTCGTGCTGGCCCCCGGGCCGCTGGCCGCGGCCGGCGCAGCGCCGGCCCGCGCCGTCAACGCCGGGCCAGTCCGTCACGCGTCGTGGCTGCTGCCTTCGGCGGTGGCGGCGGGCTTCGTCGCAGTGGCCGGGTTCTTGATGCTGGGCCGGGGCCCGGGCGCGCCGACCGATGCGGCGGCCGGCCCGGAACTGGCGCGCCTCGGCCCGCAGCAACAGGTACAAGCCGCGGCGCCTGGGCAGGATGCATCGACCACGGTCGACGCACTCGCCCCGCCGCTGGCCAGCGCCAGCGAGCCGTCCGCGATGGTGGCCAGCGGCCAGATGATCCGGGATGCTCGTCTCGACCGCTACCTCACGGCGCACAAGCAGTTCGCGGGGAGCTCGGCGCTCGGGGTGCCCTCGGGCTTCCTGCGCAATGCGACAGCGATCGAATCCGCTCGCTGAGCGCAAGCCATGCACCGCGACGACGATCTGCGCGACCGCTGCACGACCGGCCTGATCCCGTTGCGACCTGTCATTGCGCTCGCGCTGGCCGGCGTCGTCGGCCTGGCTGCGTGGTCACCTGCGGCCCGGGCCCAGGCGAGTGCGCCGACCGACGAGGCGGCGGGGCAGGCGCGCGAGGTTCGCGCGTGGCTGTTGCGCATCCACGAGGCGGCGAGTCATCGCAATTTCCAGGGCACGTTCGTGGTCAGCGCCGGTGGCACGGTATCGAGTGCGCGCATCGCGCATTACTGCGAAGGGCCGAGCCAGTACGAGCGCAGCGAATCGCTAGACGGTCAGGCGCGTCACGTGTATCGCCACAACGATGTCGTGACGACAGTGTGGCCGGCCACCAAGGTCGCGATGGTCGAGCAGCGCACGCTGCTGGCGCAGTTTCCGGCGCTGCTCCAGGCCGGCGACGACCGCATTGCCGACCACTATGAAGTGCGTCAGCAAGGCGTCGAACGTGTCGCCGGTCATGAGGCCAGCGTCCTGATCGTCCGGCCGCGCGACGGCTACCGTTATGGCTATCGGCTCTGGGCCGAGCGGACCACCGGTCTGCTGCTGCGCGCCGACGTGCTCGGGGGGCACAACGAGGTGCTCGAATCGTCGGCATTCTCCGATGTGGCGATCGGGGTGAAGCCGCAACCCGAGACCGTTCTGGCGCCGATGCGGCGGCTCGAGGCGTATCGCGTCGTGCGCCCGATTCTGACGCCGACGACACTGGCGGACGAAGGCTGGACCATGGGCGCGCCGGTGGCCGGCTTCAGACGGGTCAGTTGCGTCAAGCGGCCGATGGACGGCACCGGTGTGATCGATTCGACTGCGCAGGAACAGCAGGTCCTTCAGACGATCTACTCCGATGGCCTGACCTACGTGTCGGTCTTCATCGAACCGTTCGATCCGAAGCGCCACGCGCGGCCTATGCTTGCTTCGGTCGGCCCGACCCAGACCTTGATGCAGCAGCATGGCCGCTGGTGGGTGACCGTGCTCGGCGACGTGCCGCCGGTGACCTTGCGCCTGTTTGCGAAGGGGCTGGAGCGCAGCAAGAACTAGTGTCGACACGGGGCAGCCGCCGACGTGCGCCGCATGCTGCCGCAATCCGATGTCGATTCAGACTCACGACAGGGAGGCTACTTGAACCCATCTCCGTTCACTTCGACGTTTTCGACGCCGCCAGCGGCGCATTCACCGATGCGTCGGCGCGTCTGGCTGGGCGCGTTCAGTCTCGCGCTGGCGGTGACCGGCGCAATGGCCGCGCCGCCGGCCAGCGCGCAAGGCCTGCCCGATTTCACCGACCTGGTCGAAAAGGTCGGGCCGTCGGTGGTCGGAATCCGCACCACCGAGCGCGCACGCAGCGCGCGCAGCGGCGGCACGCCCGAGATCGATGAAGACATGCTGGAGTTCTTCCGCCGCTTCGGCCTGCCGATTCCGAACCAGCCGAACCGGCCGAACCCGCGCTCGCCGCAGCAGCCGACACCCGATTCGGAGCCGCAGACGCGCGGTGTCGGCTCCGGCTTCATCCTGAGCACCGATGGCTATGTGATGACGAACGCGCACGTCGTCGACGGCGCCGACGAGGTGTTCGTGACGCTCACCGATTCCCGCGAATTCAAGGCGAAGATCACCGGTGTCGACATGCGTTGCGACGTGGCGCTGGTCAAGGTCGAGGCGGGCGGTCTGCCGATCGTGCGCATCGGCGACGTGAATCGGCTGAGGGTCGGCGAATGGGTCATTGCGATCGGCTCGCCGTTCGGCCTCGAGAGCAGCGTCACCGCCGGCATCGTCAGCGCGAAGGCACGCGATACCGGCGATCTCGTCAAGCTGATCCAGACCGACGTGGCCATCAATCCGGGCAATTCGGGCGGCCCGCTGATCAACATGCGCGGCGAGGTCGTCGGCATCAATTCGCAGATCTACAGCCGCTCGGGCGGCTACATGGGCATCTCGTTCGCGATCCCGATCGACGAGGCGATCCGTGTCTCCGACAGCCTGCGCACCAGCGGGCGCGTGGTTCGCGGACGCATCGGCGTGGCGATCGGGCCGGTCACGAAGGAAGTGGCCGAATCGATCGGTCTGGGCAAGCCGGTGGGTGCCCTGGTCAGCAATGTCGAGGCGGGTGGACCGGCCGACAAGGGCGGTGTCGAGGCCGGCGACATCATCACCAAGGTCGACGGGCGCACCGTCGAGAAATTCGGCGACCTGCCGCGCATGGTGGGCAGTGCGAAGCCCGGTGCCAAGATCGCGCTGCAGTTGTTCCGGCGCGGCTCGTATCGCGACGTGACCGTCTCGGTCGTCGAATACGAGCCCGAGCGCAGCGCCAGCGCGGCGGCACGCGAAGCGCCCAAGGCGCCGGCGCAGCCCGGTGCGCTGGGTCTCGCGGTTGCAGACCTGACCGACGCGCAGCGCCGTGATCTGAAGATCAAGCACGGCGTGCGTGTCGAGTCGGTCGACGGCGCGGCCGCGAAGGCCGGCGTGCGGGAGGGCGATGTCATCTTGTCCGTCGACAACGCGGAAGTCACCGGCGCGAAGCAGTTCGAAGGTCTCGTCGCCAAGGCCGACAAGACACGCCCGATCACGCTGCTGGTCCGTCGCGGGGAAAGCGTCAACTTTGTGATCGTTCGACCGGCCCGGTGACAATCCCAGTGGATTTCCAGGTCTTTCCGCAACGTGGAAACGGAACGCGCATCGGGCGAGGCATAGACGCACTCACGAAACGGCACGGAAGTTTGTAACCGCTCACATCCTGACGCCAGGATCTTCATTGCTGCTGCCGGTCGGTACAATCAGGCCGTCGGATGCGGTGCATTGGCCGATTTGGACAACGAACAACGGCGATTGAAACTATCCCCAGACGATCCACAAGGCTTTGTGGATAAGCTGTTGATGACTTATCCTGTTGGCCGACTGCAACGGCAAGAAATCAAGCAACGGCGCGGTTTGCAGCGCGGCTCTTTTGACTACAATGAAATCCCAACAAGCAGTTGCCATACGTTTTGTTGGAAGGCGCGTCATTGATTCGACGTGCCTTTTTTTTGTTTCCAGCATCGGCCTTCGGGCCTTCACATCGCTTCGCGATATGAGCCTCGCCACATCACGGATGCACCGTCGTGATGCCGCGTCGAGGCGCACGTGGGTCGCATCGCAGCAAGCATGAATCACATCCGAAATTTCTCGATCATTGCCCACATCGATCACGGCAAGAGCACGCTGGCCGATCGCCTGATTCAACGCTGCGGTGGCTTGTCGGACCGCGAGATGGAAGCCCAGGTGCTCGACTCGATGGACATCGAGCGCGAGCGCGGCATCACGATCAAGGCGCAAACGGCAGCACTCGAATACACGGCGCGCGATGGGCAGGTCTACAACCTGAACCTGATCGACACACCGGGGCACGTCGATTTCTCATATGAAGTAAGCCGCTCGCTCTCGGCTTGCGAGGGCGCGCTGCTGGTGGTCGACGCGAGCCAGGGCGTTGAGGCGCAGACGGTGGCCAACTGCTATACCGCGCTCGACCTGGGCGTCGAAGTGATCCCGGTCCTCAACAAGATGGATCTGCCGAACGCCGACCCGGAGAACGCGAAGGCCGAGATCGAGGACGTGATCGGCATCGACGCCGATCACGCAATCCCGTGCAGCGCCAAGACCGGCGAAGGCATCGACGACATCCTCGAGGCCGTGATCTCGCGCATGCCGGCACCGCGCGGCGTGGTCGACGCGCCGCTGCGCGCGATGATCGTCGATTCGTGGTTCGACAACTACGTCGGCGTCGTGATGCTGGTGCGCGTGGTCGATGGCGTGCTCAACAAGGGCGAGCGCATCCGTATGATGGCCAGCGACGCCGTCTACAACGCGGACAGCCTCGGCGTGTTCACCCCGAAATCGGTACCGCGTGATCGTCTGAATGCCGGCGAGGTCGGTTTCATCATCGCCGGCATCAAGGAATTGCAGGCTGCGAAGGTCGGCGACACGATCACGCTCGAAAAGAAGCTTCCGAACAACAAAGGGCCGGCGGCCGAGGCGCTGCCGGGCTTCAAAGAGATCCAGCCGCAGGTCTTCGCCGGCTTGTACCCGACCGAAGCCAGCGAATACGACCAGCTGCGCGACGCGCTCGAGAAGCTCAAGCTCAACGATTCGTCGCTGCGCTACGAACCCGAGGTCAGCCAGGCGCTCGGCTTCGGCTTTCGCTGCGGCTTTCTCGGGCTGCTGCACATGGAGATCGTGCAGGAGCGGCTCGAGCGCGAGTTCGACCAGGACCTGATCACCACGGCGCCGAGCGTCGTCTACCAGGTCGAGCTCGGCAACGGCGATGTGCTGCAGGTCGACAACCCGTCGAAGATGCCCGACCTTGGCCGGATCAACGAGATCCGGGAGCCGATCGTGCTGGTGCACCTGTACATGCCGCAGGATTACGTCGGCCCGGTGATGACGCTGGCGAACCAGAAGCGCGGTACCCAGATCAACATGGCGTACCACGGCCGCCAGGTGATGCTGACCTACGAGATGCCGCTGGCCGAGATCGTGCTGGACTTCTTCGACAAGCTCAAGAGCGTGTCGCGCGGCTACGCGTCGATGGACTACGAGTTCAAGGAATACCGCGCCGCCGATGTCGTGAAGGTC
>Ga0207648_10004765_pt1 | contig 13856 bp, 13 predicted proteins | sample KBSMisM32_FD_184310 | JGI IMG/M metagenome (GOLD analysis project Ga0207648, IMG submission 184310) | Miscanthus rhizosphere microbial communities from Kellogg Biological Station, Michigan, USA - KBS Miscanthus M3-2 (SPAdes) (version 2) | ecosystem: Host-associated > Plants > Roots >...
TTCGGCGCCCTGCAAGTCCTGAAGGGCATAACGCTGGAGGTCGGCAAGGGGCAGGTGCTTGTCATGGTCGGTCCGTCGGGGTCGGGCAAGTCGACGTTCCTGCGCTGTATCAACCATCTCGAGCAGGTCAACGCGGGCCGGCTGTACGTCGACGGTGATTTGATCGGTTACCGCGAAAAAAAACGGGGTGACAAGCTGTACGAGATTTCGCCCCGTGACGCCGCCAAGCAGCGCCGCGACATCGGTATGGTGTTCCAGCACTTCAACCTCTTCCCGCATCGCACCGCGCTCGAGAACCTCATCGAGGCGCCGATACACGTCAAGGGGGTCAAGAAGGCTGACGCTGTGAAGCGGGCAAAGGATCTGCTGGATCAAGTGGGGATGGCGGAAAAGGCCACCGCCTATCCGGCACAGCTGTCCGGCGGCCAGCAGCAACGCGTGGCGATCGCCCGCGCGCTCGCGATGAACCCCAAGCTGATGCTGTTCGACGAGCCGACCTCGGCGCTCGACCCCGAGCTGGTCGGCGAGGTGCTGGAGGTGATGAAAAAGCTGGCCCAAGAAGGCATGACGATGGTGGTCGTTACCCACGAGATGGGCTTCGCCCGCGAGGTCGCCGACCAACTCGTGTTCATGGACGGCGGCGTCGTCGTGGAGAGCGGACCTCCCCGTGAGGTACTGGCAAACCCGAAACACGAACGCACGAAAGCATTTCTGTCCAAGGTGCTGTAGTGCGCGAGCCGGACCCTGTCGCCCCGCTTTGGCGGGCGGCGCAGGTATTCCGGCTGCTGAGTTGCCTTTACGCGCTCGGCTTCCAGATCGCGATCAATCCCGACCTCGACCACCCGACGGCCGGCTGGCTGCTGTTCGCCGTCCTGATCGGCTGGAGCGTTGCCTGCGCGGTGGCATATCTGCAGGGATTCGGTCGCAGGCGCGCCTGGGTGATCGCCGAAATCGTCGTGGTGGTCGCGCTGGTGCTGTCCACCGAGTTCGTCGCCTCTGCGCAGTGGGCGCTGGACAACCAGTCATGGCCGACGACGTTGTGGGCCACCAACGCAACGATCTCCGCGGCGATCCAGTTGGGTCCGATCCCCGGCATGCTCGCCGGTGTGGCGGTGATGATCGCGAGCACGGTCGTGAAAGGCTTCATCGACTACGACCTCGGCCGCAACGCGACAATCGTCATCGAGCTGGCGGTAGGCCTCGCGGTGGGCATGGCAGCGCAGACCGCCAGGCGCGCCCACGCCGAACTGGAACGCGCGACCAGGCTTGCGGCCTCGCTGGAAGAACGTGACCGGCTGTCGCGTCAGGTGCACGACGGCGCGATACAAGTTCTCGCGCTGGTGGCTCGGCGTGGGCGCGAAATCGGCGGGGAGACAGCCCAGTTGGCCGAACTGGCCGGTGAGCAGGAGCGCGCGTTGCGGCGGCTGGTCAGCGCGGCCGGTGCCGAGCCGCGGACGGGTGCGATGGCCGACGTCGGGGCGCTGCTGCGGCGGCGAGCGTCGGATCGCATCTCGGTCAGCGTGCCCGCGGAGCCGGTGTTGCTCGGCTCGGCGGTGGCCGACGAGCTGTGCGCGGCGGCGGCCAACGCGTTGGACAATGCCGCGGCGCACGCCGGACCCGAGGCCCGTGCCTACGTCCTGCTGGAGGACCTCGGCGACTCGGTCACCGTGAGCATCCGCGACGACGGTGTCGGCATCGCCGAGGGCAGGTTGGAGGAAGCGGTCGCCGAGGGCCGCGTCGGGGTTGCCAGATCGATTGTGGGACGGATGAATTGGCTGGGTGGCAGCGCGAAGCTGACCACCGCGCCGGGATGTGGGACGGAATGGGAACTGACGGTACCCCGACGGTGATGGTCGTCGACGACCATCCGATCTGGCGCGAAGCAGTGGCCCGCGATCTCACCGAGGACGGCTTCGCTGTCGTCGCGACCGCGGACGGGGTGGCCGCGGCTCGGCGCCGCGCGGCCGTCGTGCACCCCGACGTGGTGGTGATGGACATGCAGTTGTCGGACGGCGACGGCGCCCAGGCTACCGCCGAGGTGCTCGCGGTTTCGCCGTCGTCACGCATCCTGGTGCTCTCGGCGTCCGACGAGCGCGATGACGTCCTGGAGGCGGTGAAGGCAGGCGCCACAGGCTATCTCGTCAAGAGCGCATCGAAGCAGGAACTCGGCGACGCGGTGCGCGCGACCGCTGACGGGCGTGCGGTGTTCACTCCTGGGTTGGCGGGACTCGTGTTGGGGGAGTACCGGCGCATCGCGCAATCCGCTACCACCGGCCCGCCTGGGACGTCGGTGCCTAGCCTGACGGAACGGGAAACCGAGATACTGCGCCACGTCGCCAAGGGTTTGACGGCCAAACAGATCGCGGCCCGGCTCTCGCTGAGCCACCGCACAGTCGAGAACCACGTGCAGGCCACCTTCCGCAAGCTTCAGGTCGCCAACCGGGTCGAACTGGCCCGCTATGCGATCGAACACGGCTTGGACAAGGAGTAGTCGAGTAGTCCTACTCATCCGCTTTCGCCCGCGCGCTGTGACGCTGTTCGACATGACCGAATCGCCTCATCGCGCCGTCATTTCCCGGTTGTCCGCGGACTTCGCCACGATCTCGCAGCAGCTGGCCCGGGCGTCCGCGGATCTGACCGAGCTGGATCGCCTGTTATCGGAGCAGCCTCAGCCCGCCGCGCAGCCACAGGCCACGCCTTACGTCCCACCTGCGGTGCCGTACTGGCCGCAGTACCCAACGCCGTACGGGCCGCGCCCATATGTTCCCCCGCCACCTCAGCCCGTTCCGGCGAAGCCCAGGCAGGACCGCTCCGAAGGCTGGATCGGCAAGATGCTGGCTGTAGCCGGCGTCGCGGTCACCCTGATCGGCGTCGTGTTGCTGCTGGTGCTGGCGGCCCAGGCGGGCATTCTGCGTCCCGAGTTCCGAGTCGCCGGCGGCGCCGTGCTCGCCATGGCATTGATGGCCACGGCGTGGTGGCTGTCCGGCAGGCCTGGTGGACGCGTCGGCGCGATCGCGCTGGCCGCCACGGGCGTCGCGGCGGCCTACATCGACGTCATCGCCGTCACGACGATCTACCACTGGGTGCCCGCACCCCTCGGGCTGGTCATAGCCGCGGTCGTCGGCGGCGGCGGTTTGACCCTGGCCAGGCGCTGGGATTCCCAGCATCTCGGCCTGCTGGTGCTGGTGCCGCTGATCGTGCTGGCTCCGGTGGTCACCGACGGCATCACGCTGCTGCTCGTCGGTTTCATGCTGGCGCTGACCGCCGCCTCGCTGCCGGTGCAGCTCGGCAAGGACTGGATCTGGCTGCACGCGTCGCGCACGGCGGCCAGCACGGTCCCGCTGCTCGTTGCGCTGGCCGGGGAGTACTTCGACGACGGCCGCGATCTGTGGCTCGCGGGCGCCTGCGGCATCGCCGCTGTGCTGGCCGTCGCTGGGGCGCTGATCCTGTTGCCGCGCATGGTAAATCGGGCCGCCATGGCCCTGCTGACCGCCGCAGGTGTGGTGCCCGTGCTGTCCGTCTCGCTGGCCGTCGACCGGGTCGTGGCCGCATCGATGGCGGCGGCACTGGCCGCGGCGCTGCTGGCGATCGTGCTGACCGGTCTGCCGGGAGTGACGGGCGTAGTGCGCCAGATCTGGTCTGCGCTGTCGGCGATCTCGGTGCTGATCGCGGTGACGGTCGCGTTCGACGGGTACATCGCGGGTCCGGTTCTGCTGGCGATGTCCGTCGTGGTCGCGATCGCGGGGCGCCGCGATGAGGTCGCGCGGTGGGCGGCGATCGGGTTCGGTGTCGTCGGTGGCGGCATCTTCGGCAGCTACGCCCCGCCGAGCACATTGGTGGAAGCGACCGAGACGACCGCCGCTGCGGGCATCTCTACATTGGTCGCGAGCCTGCTGCTGGTGGCATCGGCGATCACGATCGCGTGGTCGTGGAAGTTCGCCTCGGGGCAGCAAGGAGCCGTTGTCTGGGCGGGTGCGGCAGCGGTGATCGCGTACGCCGTCACCGCGTTCACCGTCACCGCCGGTGTGCTGGTGGGCGGCGACAACGGTGGCTTCTTCGCAGGACACATGGCGGCGACGATCTGCTGGATCGCGATGGCGGCCGCGCTGTTCGGCTACGCGGCGCGCCTGACTAAAGCGGACCGGTCGCTGCCGATCGGCGGAGGGTTGGCGCTGGTCGCCGCGGCGATGGCGAAGCTGTTCCTGTTCGACCTCGGCACACTCGACGGCATCTTCCGAGTGGTGGTGTTCATCGTCGTCGGGCTTGTCCTGCTGGGCATGGGCGCGGGCTACGCGCGGCTGCTGGAGAGGCAGGACCAGCAGCAGGACCACGCCGGTGTGACCGGGGCGACACTTTAATCTGGACTTATTCCAGATTAGCGGGGCGTTGATCGAGGCATGAGCACCACAACACGTCGCACAGACACACAAGTACACGGATTTCAGGCATCGCCCGAGTTGAGCGCCAACCTGCAGCGGGTCTTGGTCGACCTGATCGAGCTGCACCTGCAGGGCAAGCAGGCACATTGGAACGTCGTCGGGACCAACTTCCGCGACCTGCATCTCCAACTCGACGAGCTCGTCGACTTTGCCCGCGAAGGCAGCGACACCATCGCCGAGCGGATGCGGGCGCTGGACGTCGTGCCGGACGGGCGGTCGGACACCGTCGCGGCGGACACCACGTTGCCGGAGTTCCCGCCCTACGAGCTCAACACCGGAGAGGTCGTCGACCTGATCACGGGCCGGGTGTATGCGGCCGTCGACACGATCCGCACCTTGCATGACGCGGTCGACGCCGAGGATCCCAGCACCGCCGATATCCTGCATCAGCTGATCGACGGCCTGGAGAAGCTGGCCTGGCTGATCAAGTCGGAGAACCGCAAGGTCTAAGCAGGCCGCCCGGACGAGGTCACGGCTGCGCTACTGGAACTGCTGGCGAGGCACTAGGCACTGCCTGCGGCGGCGCGGTGTTCGACCGGGTGCCGAATGGCTTCGTCGTTACGCCGCCCGACCAGGTACCAGGTGTGCATCACGCCCTTGCCCTTGATGTCGACCTCGCCGCGCTCCTCGAGTAGGAATGCGTGGTTGAGCCGCTCATAGACGTCGTGCGGCACCTGGATTCGGCCCTCGACATCTGTGGTCTCCATCCGGGCCGCGACGTTGACGGCGTCACCCCACACGTCATAGAAGAACTTGCGTGCCCCGACGACTCCGGCGACCACGGGCCCGGCTGCGAGGCCGATCCGCAGTGGCACCTCCCGTCCCTGCGGATCTTTCAGACCCGCAACCGCCTCGGCCATGTCCAGCGCGAGGCAGGCCAGTGCCTCGATGTGATCGTCGCGGGGCTCCGGTACTCCGCTGACGACCATGTACGAGTCGCCGCTGGTCTTGACCTTCTCCAGGCCGTGACGGTCGACCAGGGCGTCGAGATCGGTGTAGAGCCGGTCGAGAAACCGCACCAGTTCGGTTGGCGCGGTGTCACTGGCGCGCTTGGTGTAGCCGGCGATGTCGGCGAACAGGATCGACGCGTCGTCGTATTTGTCGGCGATGATGTTGCGCGATGGGTCTTTCAGCCGCTGGGCGATCGTGGCCGGCAGGATATTGGTGAGCAGTCGTTCAGACCGTTCGTACTCGGACTCCATCGCTTCGCGGGCGCGACGGATTTCCCGCAGCGCGTACCAGACCACCGCGACGACCATCACCCAGGCGGAGATCACCGAGAGGATGAAGCCCAGTCGGAATGACCAATCCGGTTGCACGCCAGTGTTGTAGGGAACGAGGATCGCGAGAACGATGACCGTCGTGGCGCCCAAGGCAGCGAGTACCGATGCGAGCCCGATGTGCTCGACGCCAAGGATCAGCACCATGAGGGTGGCCGCCACCAAGTAGTAGAAGGGGAGACCCGAGCCGGTGCCGAGGTGCCAGCACAGGACCGTGATGGATGTATAGGCGACGAAGAAGAACACCAGTGGCGCAACCAGTTCACCGAACCGGTACAACAGCGGAATCATCAGAAAGATCGCGCCGCTGGCCAGGTTCAGCATGGGGATCCACAGCACGTCCTGGCCCACGATCAGGCCTTGGATGCCGAAGAAGAGGCCGACGGCAGCGCCGATCCGGGCTGTGACGGTCAGAACCCTGAGGTGACGCGCAACGGTCTCGCCATCGTGCCGCGTCCGCGCGGGGACACGGCTTTCGAGCGCCACGTCCGGCACGCAGACGGGTCGGCCCTTGACCGCCACGAGCTAAGCGTAACGCGGCAGGGCTGCGCCGACCTGGGCTTTTCTTAGCCAGACGACATCCGGGCGGCGTCGCGGGCCCGCAGTGCCAGCCACAACTCGTGGCGGTCCTGCGCGGAGTCCATTCGCCGCCCGGTCAGTCGTTCGATCGCTTCGATGCGGTTGCGCATGGTGTGCCGGTGGACCGGCAGCGCGGTGGCGGCTGATCCCCAGTGCCCGTTGTGTTCCAGGAACGCGGTGAGTCCGCGTAGCAGCTCACCCGATCGATCCGTCGCGTCCGGCGGCCCGAGTACTGCATCGGCGTATGCCTGAAGGGGTTGCGCCCCAACCGTGTTGAGCAACACCCGGCTGCTGGCGATGTCCTCGGCGTGCATGTGCTTGCCTTGCAGCCGGCTGGCAGGCAACGCCGAGCGGGCTTGACGGAGCGAGACCACCAGCGCACCCGGCCGCACCGCGATGCCGATGCCTGCCGCCCGGCCGCCAGCCAATGTGCCGAGGACGCCCGGCAGATCGGTGTCGAGCGGTACGGCCAGTTCGACCACCTCGCCCACGACGCGCACCAAGGCGGCAGGCAGGGTGATCAGCAGGTCGGCGGCCAGGTCGTCGGCATCGTCCGGCGCGGCGACAACAACAGGCTGTACGTGGCGGGGTGGGGCATCGTGATGGGGCGACGATGTTCAAGTTCGGCATCGAGGCGAACGAGCCGATCTACTTCGGACTGGCCTGCGGACTTGTGGTGTTCGTGATCGGCAGCCTCGTCAGCAAGCCCACAGATCCTGCGGTGCTCGCCGAGTGGGACCGCCGCAGCAGCGGACGCGAGGCTGAAGCGGCGCCCGCGCTGGCGTCATAGGCGGCTCGCCGCGAACGCGGCGGCCTGCCCGGTAGCGCCGGACGCAATGTACTGACCGTGGGCGTCGAGGCTGACGCCGTCGGTCGAGCACACCAGGTCGCCGGGCACACAGAGGTCGATGGTCTTCGGCCCGAATGCGGGACTGAGCACGTTTAGTGGGCCGCCGCCGAACTTGCGTGACGGATTCCCGAAAAGGACGACGGCGGCCACATGGTCGGCCACGTCTGGGGGTAGCGGACTGGGATCTCCCCACGCCGTACCGGTCGGCGCCGTGAGGAGTCCGACCACGTCGGCACCCTGGGAATAACCGCCCAGCACGATCTTGGTCGACGGGCATGCCTGGACCGTCTGTTCGATGTGTGCGAGTGCGTCCTGTGCGCCCGCGGTCGTCGAGGGTCCGAAGTCGAGGGAGCCCGGGTAGTCGACTGCGTACACGCTCATCGTGCGGTTTCCGATCTGCGTGCGCAGCGTGTCGACAAAAGACTGCCCCACCCGGCTGAGCCCGGGCGAACCGCTGGTACCGCGCGCGAACACGACGTGAATGTCGGTGCAGGGGTCGGCATTCGACGCCGGTACACCGGCCGCCCACTTCAGTCCGCCGAGAACCGAGAGCAGCGCTGCGAGGATGACGAGCACTCGGATCGAACGCACCGGTTCATCCTGGCACGGATGCGCCAAGAAGACGCCGTGTCTCAGCTGACTCGCAGAGTCGCCCGCGTCACCTTGGCCTTCATCGGCTGACCTCTACGAGGGTGCGCTATCGAGCTCGCGTACCCTAGCCTTGCTTCTTTGCAAGCCCGAGTGGCGGAATTGGTAGACGCGCCGGACTCAAAATCCGGTGGTGGCAACACCGTGTGGGTTCGAGTCCCACCTCGGGTACTTATTCGGCGTGGACGCCGTCCAGTTCCAGTTCCACGGCGACCACCCTGCCCGCGACGGCCGAGAACATCAGCCGACCTAACTCTGCCTGTTGCATGCCCCGCGGTCGCTGATCGCGCGTGGGACCGCCACAATGTGTCCCATGACCGGGTCACCGACCGACGCCGACAAGCCGCGCCGTGTTCTCGTCGCCGAAGACGAGGCACTCATCCGGCTGGACTTGGCCGAGATGCTGCGCGAAGAAGGCTACGAGGTCGTCGGCGAGGCCGGCGACGGGCAGGAGGCCGTCGATCTGGCCGAGAGCCTCAAGCCCGATCTGGTGATCATGGACGTCAAGATGCCGCGTCGCGACGGCATCGACGCCGCGTCGGAGATCGCAAGCAAGCGGATCGCGCCGATCGTCATCCTCACCGCGTTCAGCCAACGCGACCTGGTCGAGCGGGCTCGCGATGCGGGCGCCATGGCGTATCTCGTCAAACCGTTCAACATCACCGACCTCATTCCCGCCATCGAGGTGGCGGTGAGCCGGTTCAGCGAGATCACCGCGCTGGAGAACGAGGTTGCGACGATGTCGGACCGGTTGGAGACCCGCAAGCTGGTCGAGCGCGCCAAGGGTTTGCTGCAGACAAAGCAGGGGATGACCGAGCCCGAGGCGTTCAAGTGGATCCAGCGCGCAGCGATGGATCGCCGGACCACGATGAAGCGCGTCGCCGAGGTGGTGCTGGAAACCCTCGATGCTCCTGAGAAGGCGTAAATACTGCGTTTCTGACCCGCCGTTGACAACGATTTAGCAGTCGGTTGGGCGTGTGCGTCTTCCAACATCACGCGTCATGGCCCCCTGTTGGCTATGGTCTTCCCGAAGCATCGCCGACCCGGCCTACCTGGGCAGGTGCGCTGATGCCGATGAAAACATTGACCCGGAGGTGAAGCGTGCGCGGTCGCATGGCACGGAATGCATTTGCTCTCGGTAGTGCCGGATTGGTTGTGCTCGGCATTGCCGCCTGCAACCAGTCCAAGCCGGAAGCGGAGTCGTCGCAGACCCCGCTGAAGATCGTCGAGCAGGTGCAGATCGACGAGAACGGTAAGGAAGTCAAAACCGCCGAGGGTGCCGCGCCTGCCGACCCCGCCGGGGATGGCAAGGCGACCTGCCCGCCGGTGTCGATCGCGATGGCGGGTGCGCTCAACGGCCCCGACGCGGCGCTCGGCATCAACATCAAGAACGGCGTCCAGATGGCCATCGACAAGCACAACGCCGCCAACCCCGGCTGCCAGGTGCAGTTGAAGCCGTTCGACACCGAGGGCGATCCGCAGAAGGCCACCGCGATCGCGCCGCAGATCGTCGACGACCAGTACACGATCGGCCTGGTTGGCCCGGCGTTCTCCGGTGAGACGAAGGCCACCGGGACCGTGTTCGATCAGGCGGGCCTTGTCGCCACCACCGCGTCGGCCACCAACCCCACGCTGAGCCAGAACGGCTGGAAGACGTTCTTCCGTGGCCTGGCCAACGATGCCGTGCAGGGCCCGGCGGTCGCCAACTACATGAAGAACACGCTCGGCTACAAGAAGGTCTGCGTCGTCGACGACAGCACCGACTACGGCCTCGGCCTGGCCTCGGCGATACGCGAGACACTGGGTCCGGTCGCCGATTCGGCGTGCAACATCTCCGTGAAGAAGGGCGATAAGGACTTCTCCGCCGCGGTGACTCAGGTCAAGGGCGCCAGCCCCGATGCCGTGTTCTACAGCGGCTACTACTCGGAGGCGGCACCGTTCGCCCAGCAGCTCAAGGACGGCGGGGTGACGGCGCAGTTCATCAGCGCCGACGGCACAAAGGATCCCGAGTTCGTCAAGCAGGGGGGCGAAGCGACGAAGGGCGCCATCCTGTCCTGCCCGTGCGGCCCGGCCACCGGGGCGTTCGCCGACGAATACACGAAGAAGTTCAACACCGCTCCCGGCACGTACAGCACCGAGGGCTATGACCTGGGCACTATCCTGCTCAAGGGCATCGACTCCGGGGCGATCACGCGTCCCGCGCTGCTGGACTTCGTGAAGAACTACAAGGGTCAGGGGACGGCCCGTGAGTACCAGTGGACTCCCACCGGTGAGCTCACCACCAACCTGATCTGGATCTTCAAGGTTCAGTAGTCGCTGAAGCGAGGCGCGTCCGAGACCGATTGGCTCGGGCGCGTTTTCGCTCCGAGTACCGGCGAGGAGCCGCCACCGGATGATTCACGAGTGCGTCGACCAGTACGCCTGCCTGGCCGCCAACATCAACTTCAACCTAGAAGGCCTGCGAATTGGCTTCTGGCAGTTGACGATCGACGGTCTTTCGTGGGGCGCCATCTATGCGTTGGTGGCCGTCGGCTACACGCTGGTGTACGGCGTGCTGCGGCTGATCAACTTCGCCCACTCCGAGATCTTCATGCTGGGCATGTTCGGCGCGTACTTTGCGCTCGACATCATCCTTGGCTTCACCCCCAGCGGCAATGCCTATAACAAGGGCATCGCGCTCACAGTGTTGTACCTGGGCATCGCGATGCTGTTCGCGATGCTGGTGTCGGGATCGGCCGCGGTCGGGCTGGAGTTCATTGCGTATCGGCCGCTACGAAGACGCAACGCCCGCTCCCTGTCCTTCCTGATCACCGCGATCGGTATGTCGTTCGTGCTGCAGGAGTTCGTGCACTTCGTTCTGCCCAAGCTGCTCAAGGGATATGGCGGCAGCAACGCGCAACAACCGATCATCCTGGTCCAGCCCAAGACGCAATTCACGGTCTTCGGCGCGACGGTCTCCAACATCACCATCGTCATTATTGTCGCGGCGATGATCTTAGCGGTGCTCACGGATTTCGCGATCAACCGCACCAAGTTCGGCCGGGGAATTCGCGCCGTCGCCCAGGATCCGACCACCGCGACGCTGATGGGTGTGTCGCGCGAACGCATCATCATGATGACGTTCCTGATCGGCGGGCTGCTCGCCGGCGCCGCGGCGCTGCTGTACACCCTCAAGGTTCCGCAGGGCATCATCTACTCGGGCGGATTTCTGTTGGGTATCAAGGCGTTCTCGGCGGCGGTGCTCGGCGGTATCGGCAACCTGCGTGGTGCTCTGCTGGGCGGTCTGCTGCTTGGCATCATGGAGAACTACGGCCAGGCCGTGTTCGGCACCCAGTGGCGCGACGTGGTGGCGTTCGTGCTGCTGGTTCTGGTGCTGCTGTTCCGGCCGACCGGCATACTCGGTGAAAGCCTCGGGAAGGCACGGGCATGAGCGGCAAGCGAGGAGCCGAAGGCGGATCGCGCATCGGCACCGTGCTGGCGCCCGGCGACCGCCTCCGGGAGTGGTGGGATGGCCTGTCCCGAGTGCAGAAGTGGGGCTTCGGCATTCCGCTGTTCGGGGCGCTGGCGCTGCTGCCCCTGTACACGCCGCCGTTCCTTAACACGCCCGGCATCAGCTTTGGCGGCACCATGGCCCAATTCGCGATGGTGGCCATCATCGCGATCGGGCTGAACGTGGTCGTCGGCCAGGCCGGCCTGCTCGACCTTGGCTACGTCGGTTTCTACGCCGTCGGCGCGTACACCGTCGCACTGCTCACCAGCCCGGACAGCCCGTGGAACAGGTTGGGTCCGACCGGGGCCTTCAGCGCCCCCTGGGCGTGGCTGTCCTGTGTGCCGCTGGCGATGGCGATGACCGCGCTCGCCGGCCTCATCCTGGGTTTTCCCACGTTGCGCCTGCGCGGTGACTACCTGGCGATCGTTACGCTGGGATTCGGCGAGATCATCCGCCTGATGGCCGACAACCTGGCCGACATCACCAACGGCCCGCGCGGGCTGAATCGGGTGGCGTATCCGAGGCTGGGGGAGAGCGAGAGACTTCCCGAGGGCGTGTTCTCCAGCGGGAACTCCTCGGGCCACGCCAACTACGGCACCTGGTGGTTCTGGCTGGGTTTGGTGCTCATCGTCGTCATCCTGCTGTTGGTCGGAAACCTCGAACGCAGCCGGGTGGGCCGGGCGTGGGTGGCGATCCGCGACGACGAGGACGCCGCGGAAGTGATGGGTGTCAACACGTTCCGGTTCAAGCTATGGGCGTTCGTGATCGGCGCGGCGATCGGCGGGCTGTCCGGCGCGCTCTACGCAGGCCAGGTGCAGTACGTCGCACCGCCGAGCTTCAACATCATCAACTCGATGCTGTTCCTGTGCGCGGTGGTGCTCGGCGGGCAGGGCAACAAGCTGGGCGTGATCTTCGGGGCTTTCATCATCGTCTATCTGCCGAATCGGCTGCTCGGCGTGCAGTTCCTCGGCATCAACATGGGCGATCTGAAGTACCTGTTCTTCGGCCTGGCGTTGGTCGTCATGATGATCTTCCGGCCCGAGGGTCTATTCCCGGCCCGCCAGCAACTGCTGGCGTACGGCAAGGCTGCACGTGATCTGCTGATGAAACCCGGCCCCATCGGGAAGGAGCCGGTGAAATGACGATCGAGGAGCTGGCAGGCGTCCACCGCGAGATCCACGCAGGCGAAGGCGAAGTCCTTCTGGAGACAAAGGATTTGACCGTGAAATTCGGCGGCCTGGTGGCGCTGGATTCGGTGACGTTCAACATCCGCCGGGGCGAGATTCTCGGCATGATCGGGCCCAACGGCGCCGGCAAGACCACCTGCTTCAACGCGATCACCGGTGTCTACCGGCCGAGCTCCGGGACCGTGACCTTCGACGGCGCGCCGCTGGGCCGGATCAAGCGTCACCGGATCACCCGCCGCGGTATCGCCCGCACCTTCCAGAACATTCGGCTGTTCGGCGAGATGACCGCGCTGGAGAATGTCATGGTCGGAACCGATGCCCGACACAAGACCTCGGTTCCCGGTGCCCTCGTTCGCACCCCACGCCACCGTCGCGAGGAACACTCGGCGATCGAACGCGCCGCGGCGCTGCTGCATTTCGTCGGCATCGCCCACCGCGGCGAGGAGAAGGCCAAGAACCTGCCCTACGGCGACCAGCGCAGGCTGGAGATCGCCCGAGCCTTGGCCACCGAACCGAAGTTGCTGTGCCTAGACGAGCCGGCAGCCGGGTTCAACCCCAGCGAGAAGGCCGCCCTGATGGACCTGATCCGCAAGATCCGCGACGACGGCTACACGGTGCTGCTCATCGAGCACGACATGCGGGTGGTCATGGGTGTCACCGACCGCATCGTGGTGCTGGAGTTCGGTCGCAAGATCGCCGACGGCCTGCCATCCGAGATTCGTGAAGATCCGAAGGTCATTGCCGCCTACCTGGGGGTGCCCGATGACGAGCTCGAGTGACGCCGACGAACGGGCCGTCCTGCTGGAAGCTCGCGACATCGTCGTGCACTACGGCCGGATCGAAGCGCTGCACGGAGTCTCCGTGGTGGTGCGCGAGGGCGAGCTGGTGACAATGCTGGGCGCGAACGGCGCCGGCAAGACCACGATGATGCGCGCCCTTTCGGGACTGCGTCCACCGTCGGCGGGCTCGGTGTGGTTCGAGGGACGCGACATCACCCGGGTCAAAGCGCACCGCCGGGTCGTCGACGGGCTGATCCAGGCGCCGGAGGGCCGCGGGGTCTTTCCCGGAATGACCGTCACTGAGAACCTGGAAATGGGTTGCTACGGACGCAAATTCGCATCCAAGGCCGAACACAACGAACGGCTGGACTGGGTGCTGGAGACATTCCCGCGGTTGGCCGAACGCAAAAACCAGGTGGGTGGCACGCTGTCCGGTGGCGAGCAGCAGATGCTGGCGATCGGTCGCGCGCTGATGGCCCGGCCGAAGGTGCTGCTGCTGGACGAGCCGTCGATGGGCCTGGCGCCGATGGTGATATCGCAGATCTTCAAGATCATCGCCGAGATCAACTCGCAGGGCACCACGGTGCTGCTCGTCGAGCAGAAC
>Ga0207648_10004766_pt1 | contig 13855 bp, 16 predicted proteins | sample KBSMisM32_FD_184310 | JGI IMG/M metagenome (GOLD analysis project Ga0207648, IMG submission 184310) | Miscanthus rhizosphere microbial communities from Kellogg Biological Station, Michigan, USA - KBS Miscanthus M3-2 (SPAdes) (version 2) | ecosystem: Host-associated > Plants > Roots >...
ATGGTCGGTCGGCGACCTCGACACCTACGACGGCGATGCGCGCAACCACGCGATCGGGGCGGGCGCGGTGGTGGTGTCGGTAGATTACCGACTGGCGCCCGAACACCCCTACCCCGCCGCGGTCGAAGATGCTTGGGCCGCAACACAATGGGTGGCGGCGCACGCTGGCGAGCTTGGCGCCGACCCGGACCGGCTTGCCATCGCGGGCGACTCGGCGGGCGGCAACCTGACGGCGGTGGTGGCGCAACTGGCACGCGACGCCGGCGGCCCGCCGATCCGGTTCCAGCTGTTGTGGTATCCGGCGACGACGTGGGACACGTCGCTGCCTTCGTTCACAGAGAATGCCGACGCGCCACTGCTCGGCGGCTCGGCGGTCAAGGGGTTTTCCCGGTGGTATGTGGGCGATTTGGACCTCTCCGATATGCCCGCGACGCTGGCACCGGCGCGCGCCAAGGACCTGACGGGACTGCCCCCGGCGTATATCGCGGTTGCGGGCTACGACCCGCTGCGCGACGACGGCAGCCGCTACGCCGAACTGCTTGCCGCGGCGGGTGTGTCCACGCAAGTGCACAATGCCGAGACGCTGATCCACGGCTACCTCGGGTATGCGGGTGTGGTGCCCGCCACAGCCGATGCGATGGACCGCGGATTGTCGGCGCTGCGTGAAGCGTTGCACGCGACATGAACAATTCCGTCGACATTGTGCACGCCTTCTGGGAGCAGGTGTGGAACGCCCATGACCCGGGGGCGGTCGACCGATTCGTGGTCGACGACTTCGTCATCGGTACGGGCGGCGAAATCGTCACCGGCCGCGAGAACTTCAAGAAATGGATCGAAGGCTTCCTGGCGAAGATCAATGATCTCCACCTCGACGTCCTGGAGTCGTTCCAGAACGCTGACGGCAGCCGCGTCGCCTCCCGCTGGCTGTTGACCGGGAAGAACAACGGCTTCGCAGGCACGGCGCCGGATCAACAGGACATCGAGATGACGGGTACCGCCGTGTGGGCCGTCCGCGAGGACGGCAAGCTGTTGAGCAACCACGTCGAGCGCGCCGCGCTGGAGCAGCTGCAGCGGCTCACCCGGTCGACTTGAACCGGTCGCGGTATGCCCTGGGCGAGATGCCGAGCTGGGTGACGAATACGCGCCGCAGCGTCTCCGCGCTTCCGAACCCGGCGAGTCGCGCCGAGTCCGCAACCGAGCGACCGGCATCGAGCGCCGAACGGGCCGCATCGATTCGGATCATCTCGACATAGCGGGCCGGAGTGGTCCCGAGTTCGCTCTGGAACAGCCGGGTCAGTTGCCGGGTGCTCAGAGATGCCTGCGCCGCAAGCGTTTTCACGGAGTGGTTTGCGCCGGGGGCGACCGCGATCGAGTCTGTGAGCGCGCGCAGCTGGGAGCGCTGCGGCGGACGCGATTCGACGAGGACGGAGAACTGCGACTGCCCGCCCGCCCGCTTCAGGTATACGACCAGCGATCTGGCGACATCGCGAACGAGGTCCGCACCATGGTCGTCTTCGACGAGCGCCAGCGCCAGGTCGATGCCGGCCGAAACCCCAGCCGAGGTGTAGATGTCGCCGTCGCGCACGAAGATCGCGTCCGGTTCGACGCTGATTCGCGGATAGGCACGCGACAGCAGACCGGTGTGCCGCCAATGGGTAGTCGCACGACGGCCGTCGAGCACTCCGGTCTGCGCCAAGATGAACGACCCCGTACAGATCGACGCCATCCGGCGGGTCCGCCACCGCAGGTCCGCCACCGCCGCCACCAGTCGTGGGTCGATGGGGCGACCGACCAAGTCGTCACCACCCGACACCACCACGGTGTCAGCCGATTTGGCCGAACCGATCGACGTCGAGACGGCGATCCTTGTGCCGACAGACGTCACCACGTCCTGACCGTCCACCGACGCCATCACCACCCGGTATGACGCGCCGAACCGGTTCGCCTCGGTGAACACCTCCGCCGGCCCGGCGGCGTCGAGCAGTTTCATACCGTCGAACACCACGAACACCACGACGCGATCAGCAGCCATGACTCCACGATATGTCGCTTTTCGTGGGAAAGATGGCTCAACGGACACGGCCGGTCATGGGCCTGATGCGCCGACACTGAAGCCATGACAACGCAGACGATCGCGGGAATCGCGATTCCAGACACACCTCTCGTGCGAGACACCACCGAGTACATCCGAGACGTCGAGGATGACCTGCTCTTCGACCACTCCCGGCGAGTCTTCCTGTTCGGCGCGCTGCAGGGTCGACGGCGGGGCCTCGAGCCCGACCTCGAACTGCTCTACGTCGGGGCGATGTTCCACGACATCGGCCTGACGGCAGACTACCGAGATTCCATGTTGCGCTTCGAGGTCGACGGGGCCAACGCGGCCGAGAAATTCCTGCGCGACCGCGGAACCGACGATGCGGCCGTGCGCAAGGTATGGCTCTCCATCGCGTTGCACACCACGCCCGGCGTTCCTGAGTTCCTCGACCCGGAGATCGCGCTGGTCACCGCGGGAGTCGAGACCGACGTCCTCGGCATCGGTCGCGACGACCTGCCCGACGACGTGCGCAATGCGGTCACTGCTGCGCACCCCCGACCGGATTTCAAGCGCCGCATACTGCGGGCCTTCACCGACGGCAACCGGCACCGTCCCCGCAGCACGTTCGGCAACGTCAACGCCGACGTGCTGGCACATTTCGACCCGACGTTCGTCCGCGACGACTTCGTCGAGATCATCCTCAATAACAGCTGGCCTGAGTAGGCAGTCGCGGCGGGGGCGCTACCGTGAGGCCATGGCCGAACCCACGACCGCGCGGCCCGGCATCGATCCGACCATGCAGGCACTGCTTGAGGCATTCCCGTTCAAGTTCACCTCCGACGACGGTGTCGAGGTGGCCCGTGAGCAGATGCGGCAGCTGAAGGCGCCACCGGAAGCGTTGCCCGACATGCGAATCGAGGAACGCACCATCGATTACGGGGATATCACCGGCATTCCCGTGCGCACCTACTGGCCGCCGATCGCGCAACACGACAACCTGCCGGTGGTGGTGTTCTACCACGGCGGCGGCTGGGCGCTCGGTGACCTGGACACTCACGACCCGGTGGCGCGCGCCCATGCCGTCGGAGCCGAGGCCATCGTGGTGTCCGTGGACTACCGGCTGGCGCCCGAGCATCCGTACCCGCAGGGCATCGACGACTCGTGGGCGGCGGGCCGCCGCTGGTCTTCCAACTGCCGTGGTACCCGTCGACGTCCGGCGAGATGACGCTGCCGTCGATGATCGAAAACACCGACGGGCCGATCCTGGATAGCGACGTGGTCGCGGCGTTCGTGCAGTGCTATCTGTCGCCCGACTTCGACATCAGCGAGCCCGCCAAACTCCCGCCCACACTGGCGCCGGCCAACACCGCTGATCTGTCCGGTCTGCCGCCCGCCTTCATCGGCACCGCCGAATACGACCCGACACGTGACGACGGGGCGCGGTACGCCGAATTGCTTTCCACCGCAGGGGTTCCCGTGGAACTCTACAACGCGCCGACGCTGGTGCACGGCTTCATCAGCTTCGCGCTGGTGGTGCCCGCAGCGGCGGGAGCCACCAACCGCGGTCTGGCGGCGCTGAAGGCCGCGCTGCACCGCGGATGACCGAGCGGCAGGTGCTCGACGCACGCACACCGCAGCAGTGGGAAGAGTGGCTGGAGCACAATCACGACCGGGCCGGCGAGATCTGGCTGCGGCTGCTGAACAAGAACGCACCCGAGCCTGGCATGTCGTACGGCGAGGCGGTGGAGATCGCCCTTTGCTTCGGGTGGATCGACAGCCTGGCGCGGGCCTACGACGAGGTGTCCCGTATTCAGCGGTTCAGCCCGCGAAAGCCGCGCAGTGGGTGGTCGAAATCCAATGTGGAACGGGTGCAACGGCTCATCGACGCCGGTCGCATGCGGCCACCCGGCCAGCGCGTGGTCGACGCCGCCAAGGCTGACGGCCGGTGGCCGACGTCCTAGCCGGTGCGCGGGTACGCGCCGGGGTTGGACTCCGCGCCAGCGTTTGAACGCGTGGCAGAACGTCGAGGTGTCGGTGTAGCCCACATTCGACGTGTGCCCCACCTATCCGGTAGAACTCGAAGCGACGCTGACATTGCGGCCGAAGCACTGTCTGCACGTCATCGCCCACCCACGTGAGGGGCCGCGGACGTGAGGAGCACTGATGATGAAGACAGTGCCCGATTTCGACACCGTCATCGTCGGCGCCGGTTTTTCCGGCATCGGCACCGCCATCAAGCTCGACAAGTCGGGCCTGACCGACTACCTGGTGATCGAGGCCGGCGGCGGGCCGGGGGGCACCTGGTACTGGAACACTTATCCCGGTATCGCCGTTGACATCCCGTCGTTCTCTTACCAGTTCTCCTTCGAGCAGAGCCCGAACTGGTCACGCACCTACGCGCCCGGGCACGAATTGAGGGCCTACGCCGAGCACTGCGTCGACCAATACGGCCTGCGCCGCAAGATCAGGTTCAAGACCAAGGTGCTCGGCGCCGACTTCGACGAGACACAGGACCTGTGGCACATCCGCACCGACCCCGGCGGCGAGGTCACCGCCAGGTTCCTCGTCAACGCCAGTGGGGTGCTCATCACGCCCAAACTCCCCGACATCGACGGCGTCGACTCATTCGCCGGTCTCACCATGCACACCGCGCGCTGGGACCACGACCAGAACCTGACCGGCAAGCGCGTCGCGATCATCGGAACGGGCGCTTCGGCGGTCCAGGTGATCCCCGAGATCGCGCCAATCGTCAAGCACCTCACTGTTTTTCAGCGCACGCCGATCTGGTGCTTCCCCAAGTTCGACGTGCCGTTGCCGCCGTCGTCGCGCCGCGTGATGCGCCTTCCGGGCGGCAAGACTATCCAGCGGTTCCTCAGCCAGGCCTACGTCGAGCTGACGTTCCCTCTGGCGGCGCAGTACTTCACGGTAAACCCGATGGCAAAGAACATGTCGAAGGTCGGCGAGGCCTATCTGCGCAAGGAGGTCGACGACCCGGAGATGCGCGACAAGCTCACGCCGCGCTACGCCGTCGGCTGCAAGCGGCCCGGGTTCCACAACACGTATCTTTCGACGTTCAACCGCGACAACGTCCGGCTGGTCACCGAGCCGATCGACAAGATCACCGGTTCCGGGGTGGCCACCGAGGACGGCGAGAACCACGACGTCGATGTGCTGATCCTGGCGACCGGCTTCAAGGTCATGGACACCGACGACATGCCGACGTATCCGGTTACCGGGCCTGGCGGCCGGTCGTGGAGCCGCTATTGGGATGACCACCGACTCCAGGCCTACGAAGGCGTGAGTGTGCCCGGCTTCCCGAATTTCTTCACGGTGTTCGGACCATACGGCTACGTCGGGTCCTCCTACTTCGCGCTGATCGAGGCGCAGACGCACCACATCGTGCGCTGCCTGAAGCGGGCCCACCGCCGCAATGCCAGTCGCGTCGAAGTGACCCAGGAGGCCAACGACCGCTACTTCGCCGAGATGATGCGCAAGCGGCACCGGCAGATCTTCTGGCAGGACAGCTGCCGGCTCGCCAACAGCTACTACTTCGACAAGAACGGCGACGTGCCGCTGCGGCCCGCCAGTACCGTCGAGGCGTACTGGCGCAGCCGCCGGTTCCCGCTCAACGACTACATCTTCAGCGCCTAGCGATCTTCAGCGCCTAGCGCCGAAGCTGCGCGCAGTGCTTTGGCGCCACACTCAGCCGATCGGCTCGGGCATCCGTACCGTTTGATATTCGACGCCTATTACGTCCCGGGTGGCGGGATCAGTCATCGCAACCTTCCAGGTGTCCGCAAACTGGTTGACACCGTGCAGCATTGAGATCGTCCCGGAGATCAAAACGGTGCCGGGGCGCGCGTCGCCACGCTCGGTGAGAACGTCGAGCCAGTACCTGGGCGCGAGGAGATCGCCGAGCGTACCTTGCTGGATCAGCTCGATGGTGTCTCCGTGGCCTACCCACGCCTCGAGTGCGATGTCGTCGAGTCGGTCGGCAATGTCCGAAAGCCGCCATGCCTTGCTACCGAGTACGTCGGGCGCTGCGTTCTTGCTCCACCGCTGTGCACCTCGAGGTCGCGATCGGTGTGGTCGCACGCGGCGGTGATCAATACGTCGTTGTCGGTGATGATCATCGCCCACTCGGCTTCGCCGGAGGTCCGACCGTGTTGCACGTAGACCCGATCGGTCTGCTGGGCCAGATACGGCGAGATCGGGTAGAGCGCGGGGTGGTAGTAGGGGCGGGTACGCCCAGGGCTGCCAGCTCGGCGATGTGCGATGCAACTTGGCCTGGTTACGTCCGGCGTAGCCGGCGTTGAGCAGCGCGGTGACATCAACCGACTCGATGGAGCCGTCGGGCATGGTCGTCGACATTGCCGGTATTCGAGTCGGTTTCGCGATCTGTTACGACCTGCGGTTCCCGGGGCTATTCCAGACGATGGCCGACAACGGTGCACAACTCCACGTCATCTCGGCATCGTGGGGAGCAGGCCCGGGCAAGGTCGACCACTGGGAACTCCTCGCCCGTGCCCGCGCGCTCGACACAACGACCTTTGTCGCGGCGTGTGATCAGGCATCGCCCGTTGAGTACCGCGGTTCAGCCCCACGGGGTGTCGGCCACAGCCTCGTCGCGGCGCCCGATGGAGGCGTGCTCGGATCGCTGGGCGCCGAACCCGACTTACTGACGGTCGACCTCGAGCTCGACACGGTAGACGCCGTACGCCGTTCACTTCCGGTACTCGCGAATCGGCGGATCTGAGCCTCGCCCCGCAGTCGTCGTCAGACAGTGTTTGCCGCGTCTGACTCCTCAGCGGGGCTCGTTCCTCGCCCCGCAGTCGTCGTCAGACAGTGTTTGCCGCGTCTGACTCCTCAGCGGGGCTCGTTCCTCGCCCCGCAGTCGTCGTCAGACAGAAGCCTTCAGCTCGTCGACCTTGTTGGTCTGCTCCCACGGCAGCTCGATGTCGGTGCGGCCGAAGTGGCCGTACGCGGCGGTCTGCGCGTAGATCGGGCGCAGCAGGTCCAGGTCGCGGATGATCGCGCCGGGCCGCAGGTCGAATACCGAGGTGATGGCCTTCTCGATCCGGGCGGGGTCGACCGTCTCGCTGCCGAACGTCTCCACGAACAGGCCGACCGGCGCCGCCTTGCCGATCGCGTAGGCGACCTGCACCTCGACCCGCTGGGCCAGGCCGGCGGCGACGATGTTCTTGGCTACCCAGCGCATCGCATACGCGGCCGAACGGTCCACCTTGGACGGATCCTTGCCAGAGAACGCGCCGCCGCCGTGGCGGGCCCATCCGCCGTAGGTGTCGACGATGATCTTGCGGCCGGTCAGGCCTGCGTCGCCCATCGGGCCTCCGAGCACGAACTTCCCGGTCGGGTTGACCAGTAGCCGGAAGTCGGAGGTGTCCATGGTGTCGTGGTTGAGGTCCGCCAGCACGGTGTTGACGACCTTCTCCCGGATGTCCGGCGTCAGGGTGGCGTCGAGGTCGATGCCCGCTGCGTGCTGCGTCGAGAGGACGACGGTGTCGAGGCGCACCGGCGTGGTGCCGTCGTATTGCACAGTGACCTGGGTCTTGCCGTCGGGCCGCAGGTAATCCAGCACGCCGTTCTTGCGCACCTCGGTCAGCCTGCGCGACAGCCGGTGGGCCAGCGCGATCGGCAGCGGCATCAGCTCAGGGGTGTCCTTGATCGCGTAGCCGAACATCAGGCCCTGGTCGCCCGCGCCCTGAGCGTCCAGCGGGTCCTGTTCGCCCTCGACGCGTGTCTCGTAGGCGGTGTCTACGCCCTGGGCGATGTCGGGCGACTGCGCGCCGATGCCGATGTTCACGCCGCACGAAGCGCCGTCGAAGCCCTTGTCGGAGGAGTCGTAACCGATCTCGAGGATGCGCTCGCGCACGGTGTTGGTGATGTCGGCGAAGGCCTCCTTGGCCAATGTGGTGACCTCGCCGACCACGTGCACCTGTCCGGTGGTCACCAGCGTCTCCACCGCGACACGCGACTTGGGATCCTGCGCGAGCAACGCGTCGAGCACCGAGTCGCTGATGGCGTCACAGATCTTGTCGGGGTGGCCCTCGGTTACCGACTCACTGGTAAACAGCCGAGCATCGCTCACGGTTCGATCCCTTTCCGAAACTTAGCTACTCGAATTATATCTCTGTCTGATGTCGCCGCCTTCGCAGCTCTGTGCCTCGGTGCACCCAAGCGCGCCCCGCCCTCTCGCGCAACCCTTAGGTGCAGCCTGATGCCTGCGTTGGCGTTACCCGCCGCTGCTGCGCAGGAAGGCCACGATCGCGTCCACAATACGGCTGGCCATCAGAGTTTTCGAACCGTGCTCCAATGCCGATTCGGTTCCGTCCGATGCGAGCAGCCATCCGTCGTTGTTGTCGACTTCGAACGCCCGATTCTCGCCGACGGCATTGACGACGAGCAAATCGCAGCCTTTGCGCTGCAATTTGGCGCGGGCGTGGAAAAGCACGTCGCCGTTCGCATCGCCGGTTTCCGCAGCGAATCCGACAATGGCTCGCATGTTGGGCAATTGACCGTCGGTACGGGCCCGCACGGCACCGGCGAGCACGTCGTCGGTGCGCGTCAGCTCGATGACCGGCGCGGCGGCGTCAGGGTCACTGGATTTCTTGATTTTGTTGGTCTGCACCTGCGTCGGCCGGAAGTCGGCGACCGCAGCGGCCATCACGAGTACATGCGCATCGGGAGCGTGTTTGGAAACCGCGTCGCGCAGCTGGCCGGCCGAGCCGATGTGGACGACCTCGACACCGGCCGGATCGATCAGGCCCGCGGTGTTGCCTGCGATGAGCGTGACGTCGGCGCCGCGCTGGGCCATCACACGGGCCATCGCGTAACCCTGCTTACCCGAGCTGCGGTTCCCGATGAATCGCACCGGGTCGATGGGCTCGCGGGTTCCGCCGGCTGAAACCAGAATCCTGACGCCGGCCAGGTCATACGGCAACGCGTCGCCACGATCCAGCAGCAGCTGCGCGAGCGTGGTGATCTCCTCTGCCTCGGGCAGCCGGCCTGCACCGCTGTCGGCACCCGTCAGGCGGCCCGACGCGGGCTCGAGAACGATTGCGCCCCTTTGGCGCAACGTCGCGACGTTCTCGACGGTCGCCGGGTGATACCACATCTCGGTATGCATCGCGGGCGCGAACAGCACGGGGCATCGCGCGGTCAGCAGGGTCGCGGTCAGCAGGTCGTCGGCCCGGCCGACGACCGCACGGGCCAGCAGGTCAGCGGTGGCCGGGGCGACCACGACGAGATCGGCTTCCTGGCCGATACGGACGTGCGGCACCTCGTGGACGTCATCCCATACGCCGGTGTGCACTGGATTGCCGGATAGGGCTTCGAAAGTGGCGGCGCCGACGAAGCGCAGCGCGGACTCGGTGGGCACGACGCGGACGGAGTGGCCGGCCTCGGCGAGCTGGCGGACGACGGTGGCGGCCTTATAGGCGGCGATGCCACCGGCGACACCGACGATGATTCGCTTGTGCTCCGTCGTCACGCGCCGGGGTCCTCGGCTACTCGCCCTCGGTGTGCTCGAGCAGGTCTTCGTGGATTTCGCGGAGCGCGATCGACAGCGCCTTCTCCTGCAGGCCGGGCTCGACCAGTGGCCCGACATACTCGAGGATGCCGTCGCCGAGCTGGTTGTAGTAGTCGTTGATCTGGCGCGCGCGCTTGGCGGCGTAGATCACCAGGGCATACTTGCTCGACGCGCGGTCAAGCAACTCGTCGATGGGCGGGTTGGTAATGCCCAACGGCGTGTCGTAGGCGCCGGCGGCGGCCGGATCGATGTCGTCCACAGCGGCCAGCTGCGCATCGGCGTGCGGGGTGCTCACGTAGAAATTCTCCTGGAGGGTTAGGTGGCTCTCGGGCCGGAGCGGATGGTGCCTGGCACTCGGGTCAGTCGCGGCCCACCAGCAAGGATACCAATTCGGTGCACGCGGATTCCAACTCGCTGTTCACGACGAGGACGTCGAAGTCTTTTTGAGCGGCCAGTTCCGCACGTGCGGTGGCCAGTCGGCGCGCCATCACCTCGGCGGTTTCGGTGCCGCGCCCGGCCAGCCTGCTCTCCAGCGTTTCCCAGCTGGGCGGGGCCAGAAAGACGGTGGTGACCTCGGGCATCGCCTGTTTGACGGCCCGCGCGCCGGCGAGATCGACTTCGATCAGGACCGGCTGACCGGCCTCGGTCGCGTCGAGGATGGGCGCTGCGGGCGTCCCGGATCTATGCAGGCCGCCGTGGATCTCCGCCCATTCCAGCAGCGCACCATCATCGATCAGCTGCTGGAACCGCTCGGCGGTCACGAACGAATAGTCGACACCGTCCACCTCACCGGGGCGGGGCGCCCTGGTGGTGACGGACACGGAAAAGTGCAGGTCGGGAACCCGGTCACGCAGGCAGCGCACGACTGTGGATTTCCCGACGGCAGACGGGCCGGACAGCACCACGACCGGAGCCTTTGTCCTGCCCGGCCCTCCGCCTTCGATCACTGACCTCCCTTACGAGAAGTCGAACTTTTCCAGCAGCGCCTTCCGCTGACGGTCGCCCAGGCCGCGCAGACGGCGGGTCGGGGCGATCTCGAGTTCGGTCATGATCTCCTGCGCCTTGACCTTGCCGACCTTGGGCAACGCCTCTAGAAGCGCAGAAACCTTCATCTTGCCCAAGACCTCGTCGGTCTCGGCGTCCTTGAGCACCTGCTTGAGGTTGGTGCCGCCGCGCTTGAGCCGATCTTTGAGTTCGGCACGTGCTCGACGTGCGGCAGCAGCCTTCTCCAACGCTGCCGCGCGCTGTTCGTCGGTCAACTGGGGAAGGGCCACGGGTTCCTCCGTCTCGTCTCACCATCATCTGTTTTGCCTCGGCTGATCCGTAAACCAGCCAGCGACGACGACCGTACCCACGCATTCTGACGAAAGCGAACCCCACCCCCTGGTTAGCGGGTCAAAAGCCCAGCGTGTAGTGCGCCCGCGCGAGGCCCCCACGACGGCCTCCAGCGGCGGAACGGACGCGATCAATCGCCCGATCTCGGTGGAACTGCCTGCATATCAAGGGTTTTCGTGTCACCGACTTATCGTCACGGCTTCGCGGTCGTCGTGCGGTCCGACGGTGCAGTGGCCTGGGTGGGGCCGGGTGCAGAAAATTTCGCCTGGTCACGGCGTGTCGGGCGTGTCGCGGGAGGTTCAAGCCAACTGGTCAGTTGACAGTTTGACTGACTAACTTCATCGCCACAATGAATCCAAAATTCGTGCGCAGCGTTGCCCTGTGACGGAGTTTGAACCCTTGCGAAGCCAGCCGACGGCCAATTTGGGCCCGCGGACGGCCCAGGGTCATCACCAGGACGTCCCTGACGGCCACCAGGAGGCCCGCCACGCGGTTGAAACGACGAGCCCGGGCCGGGGAAACCCGCCCGGGCCCCCGGGAGCCGTGGCGGCCGCCGCCGTACTTCCTGTCGATCCGGCCCGAGTGCCGCGGATGCCCATCAACTACAGCCTGTAGTAGATCCGATTCGGCTCATCGGGGAGCGACAGATGCTACAGGGTTCAAGCATTCCTCACACTGTTCGGTGTCATCGTGATCGCCATTTCGCTCGCGCACATGTCGATCGGCCCGCGAGCGATCATCGGCGGCGTTGCGGTTAATCCGACGATGGCTGGCGAGACCGGTTCTTCGCCGGCGGGATCGGACGGTTCCCAACTTCCCGTGGCCCAACTCGCCGTCGTGCTCGACCGCATACCCCATCCGTTCTACGTCGCGATGCCCGTGCTCGAGTTGGCGCTGCCGCCACTGACGGTCGTCGTGGCCAAGCGGGTCGCCAAGCCCGCTAACGTTTGATCTCGACGAGCAACACCCAGGCGTTCGCCGTTGCCGCGACGAAACCCGTTGTGACGGAAGCAGTTACCCAGTACAGGCCACCGCCGCGCTGCAACCACAGCGAGACCGCGCCCGCGATCAGCATCAGCGCCGGAACGAGCGGGAGCAGCGTCACGTACATCGTTCGGGCTCGCGACCGTTCGTCACGCTGGTACAGCCCTGACACCCACGCCCCGACCGCCACGCAGATCCCGACGACACCGATCTCCGCCGCCAGCGCGCGAGGGTCCTGTCCGGGCGTGGCGACGAAGATCGCGGTCAGCAGTATCGCGATGGTCAGCCCGAGCGTGACAGCGGCGCGGGCGGGCACACCCGGATACTTCAGAACGTCGGCGAGATTCAGCGACAGCCCGACGAACAACAGGCCGGCAAGCGCCGCCGCTCCCCCGGCGACCGTGTTGGCGAAGTCGGCCCATGCCGCGACGTCGTACGCGGTCATGCCAGATAAGCCACCGCGTCACGGAAGCGCTCGGCCGCGGCGCGCAGGGCAGCGACCTCGGGTCCTGCCCGCAGCACCTCGCGCGATACCGCGGGCAGCAGCTGCCCGGGGCGGGCCCCGCCAAAGCCGCCCAGCCTGTCGGGCCGTCCGCCCTGGGCGCCGACGCCGGGCACCAACACAGGACCGCCCAGCGCGCTGAGGTCGGGCGGATCGGACAGCGTCGCGCCGACAACGACGCCGACCGAGCCGGGCTCGGGCGATGCCTCGCGATTGACTGCGGCGGCGGCATCGACAATCGACTGTGCGACGGTGCCCCCGTCGGTTTTGGCCCGCTGGATGCTGGCGCCCTCGGGGTTCGACGTTGCGGCCAGCACGAACACCCCTCGACCATGGGCGGCAGCCGTGTCGAGAAGCGGCTTCAGGGAACCGAATCCGAGATACGGCGAGGCGGTCACCGCATCCGCGGCCAGCGGTGAATCACCGGCCCATGCGTCGGCGTACGCCGCCATCGTCGAGCCGATGTCGCCGCGTTTCGCGTCGGCCAGTACGAGCACGCCCGACGCCTGCAGCGCGCCGATTGTGCGCTCCAGCACCGCGAATCCCTCGGCGCCGAACGCCTCGAAGAACGCCACCTGCGGCTTGACCACGGCGAAATCGGCGAACGCTGCTACGCACACGTCGCAGAACTTGGCGAGTCCGACGCTGTCGGTCGACAGTCCCCAAGCACGCAGGAGCTCCTTGTGCGGGTCGATGCCGGGGCATAACGGTCCCCGCCGCGATACCGCCTCAGCCAGCCGGCGACCGAACTCGCCCACCGCTACTGCCCCAGCGCGCTGTGCAGTTCTTGCAGCGACATCACGCCGATGTCCCCTCGGATGCCCGCCTCGATGCCCTGCACGGCCGCCGAAGCGCCCTGCACCGTCGTCACGCAGGGGATGTTCATCGCCACCGCAGCCGAACGGATTTCATAGCCGTCAATGCGGGGGCCGGAGTTGCCGTAGGGCGTGTTGATCACCATGTCGACCTCGCCGGCCTTGATGAGGTCCACGGCCGAAGAGGCGGGCCTGCCGTCGCCCGGCTGCTCGAAATGCTTGCGCACTTCCTCGCAGGGAATGCCGTTGCGTCGCAACATCTCCGCCGTGCCCTCCGTGGCCAGCACCCGGAAGCCCAGGTCGGCCAGCCTTTTCACCGGGAACACCAGCGACCGTTTGTCCCGATTGGCCACCGATACGAACACCGTGCCGTGGGCAGGCAGCGAACCATACGCCGCGGTCTGACTCTTGGCGAAGGCGCTGCCGAATTCATGGTTGATACCCATCACCTCGCCGGTCGATTTCATCTCCGGGCCCAGCAACGAGTCGACCTGTGCACCGTCGGCCCTGCGGAACCGGTGGAATGGCAGCACGGCTTCCTTCACTGCCACGGGCGCGTTGCGCGCGGTGGTGGCACCGTCTCCGGTCGCGACCAGGATGCCCTCGTCGCGCAGCTGGGCAATTGTGGCGCCTAG
>Ga0207648_10004770_pt1 | contig 13848 bp, 8 predicted proteins | sample KBSMisM32_FD_184310 | JGI IMG/M metagenome (GOLD analysis project Ga0207648, IMG submission 184310) | Miscanthus rhizosphere microbial communities from Kellogg Biological Station, Michigan, USA - KBS Miscanthus M3-2 (SPAdes) (version 2) | ecosystem: Host-associated > Plants > Roots > Rhizosphere...
CACCGTCGCCGTCACCGTGACGACGCCGTCGATCAACTGGCTCGATGTGGGCTGGAACACGACGAGCCTGCCGCCGGGCTTCCAGGCGAACATGTTCCTCACGGCGCGCACCGCTAACCAGGGCACGATCATTCCCGCGACGTTCACCGTCGAAGCGCTCGACCCGGCGATCGCCGACGTGCTCCCGGTTCCGAATGCCGTCATGATCCAGGCGATCGCGGCATCGGCGACAAAGCCGCGCTTCAGAATCACGGCGACCCCGATCGCCGGCGGTACGCCGTACGTCTTCACGACGGGCGCGTCGACGTCGATCACCATCGAGACGCCGGTCAGCGGACCGCTCACGGACTACTCGCCGAACGACGAGTTCGGCGATCCGACTCCCGCGAACGCGTCGACGCCGAACGATTTCCTGATCACCCGGCCGCAGTACGTGATCTCGTACAATCAGTCGCGCGGCACGCCCAATTGGGTCGCCTACGAGCTGGATAACCGTCAGTTCGGTCCCGAGGATCGCTGCAACTGCTTCACGGCCGATCCGAATCTCCCGTCGGACAAGCAGATCTTCACCTCGGACTACACCAACGGCGGATACGACCGTGGCCACATGGCCCGCTCGGCCGACCGCACCGTGGCGAACGTGGACAACGCGGCGACGTACTACCTCACCAACATCGTCCCGCAGAAGGCCGATCTGAATCAGGGCGTGTGGGCACAGTTCGAGAACGCGCTCGGCGACTCGGCGAAGGCCGGTCGCGCCGTCTACATCGTCACCGGTCCGATCTACTCGTCATCGCACCCGCTCGTCTTCCTCAAGAACGAAGGCAAGGTCGCGGTGCCCGACAGCACGTGGAAGGTCGCGCTGATCGGTCCGATGAACGGCGGCGCGCCTTTTGGCCGCGGCAACGTCCAGAGCTGGAACGACGTCTCGGGACTCACCGTGCTCGCCGTCAACATGCCGAACGACAGCGGCGTGCGGAACGATCCGTGGCTGAAGTACCTCACCACGGTCGACAGGATCGAGCAGTCGACCGGCTACGACGTCCTCTCGCTGCTCCAAACCAACTTCCAGGGCGCGCTCGAGGCAGGCGATCGGTCGCCCACCGCTGCGTTCTCATTCAGTGGAACGCAGCAGGAAGGCTCGGCGATCGCGTTCGACGCCTCGGCGAGCACCGATCCCGATCTCGGCCGCACCGACCTCGGTCGCACGGAGAGCCTGAGCTACGCGTGGCAGTTCGGCGACGGCACCACCGCGACCGGACAGACGCCGAGCCACACCTTCTCCAACGACGGCAACTTCACGGTGACGCTCACCGTGAGCGACGCGTTCGGGTGGCAGAAGACGCTGACGCGGACCGTCACGATCGCCAACGTCGCGCCCTCCGTGACGCTGAGCGCGACGTCGCCAGTCTCGATTTTGTCGGGTGATGCCGTGAGCGTCGCGGGGAGCTTCACCGATCCGGGGAACGACGCGCCGTGGCAATCCGTCATCGCCTGGGGAAATGGCACCTCCACGTCCGCGACCCAGGCGCAGTCGGGCGCGTCGATCACCGGCACGAAGACCTACCTCGCCGTCGGCGCATACACCGTCTCGCTCACCGTGACCGACAACGACGGTGCGAGCGGCGCGCAGTCCCTCTCGGTGGACGTGGCTCGCCGGCCCGTGACCGGCACCGCCACACCGAGCTCGATCTTCATGACCGATCTCGCCGGCGACATCAAGATCACTCTCTACTCCGACAACCGTACGGACGTGACCAGGCTCGACCTCTCCAGCGTCCGCATCGGCAACGTCGTCGCGAACGCGAAGAAGGTGCAGCTCAAGGCCGACGCGACCGGCACGAACATCACACTGCGCTTCCCCAGGCAGGCGCTGGTCGATGCGGGCGTGCTCACGCCGACGACGACGCAGCTCGACGTCATCGGCGATCTGACGACGGGAATGCAGATCGTGTCGCAGGTGCCGTTCAGCGTGAAGTGAACGACACGATGAGGTAGGAGGGTGAAACGGCCGAGCCGCGAGGGCACCGAACCTCGCGGCCGGTCCACTTCACCGCGCAATCATGTGACGACGTGCACTTCGTCGGCGTACTTGCGCCACCGCTCCTGCGCGAGGATGTCGTCGATCAGCGTCACCGCCGCCTCGAGCTCCTCGTCGCTCGTGTAGAAGTGCGGCGCGACGCGGATTCCCGCGCCTGGCCGAAAATCCACGATCACGTTGTCCGCGAGCAAGGCCAGCGCCACCTCCCGCGCGTGCGGGACGTCGAACGCCACGGTCCCGCCGCGGCGCGCCGGATCGCGCGGCGCGGTGACGGGATAGCCGCGCGCATCCGCCAGCTCGATCAGCCGCGACGTCTGCCGCACGCTCTTCGCCCGCACGGCGTCGATCCCGACACTCCGTAGAATCCGCGGACCTTCCGTCGCGGCGAACAGCGCGGGAATCACCGGCGTCCCGCCGAGCCATCGCCACGCCGCATCGGCGTACTCCATCTCGGCCTCGAAGGCGAACGGGTGGCGATGCGCCTGCCAGCCGGTGAGCGCGGGCGCGATCGTCGCACCGACCTCGGGCCGGACCCAGAGGAAGCAGCCGCCCGGCCCGCCGCATAGCCACTTGAGCACTCCCCCCGTGAGGAAGTCGGCGCCGAGTGCGTGCACGTCCACCGGCAGAACACCCACAGAGTGATAGGCGTCGAGCGACACGAGCGCGCCGACCGAGTGGGCGTGCGCGGCGATGCGCGCCGCGTCCAGCACGTACGCGCTGCGAAAGAGCACGTGCGAGATCGCGACGAGCCGCGTCCGCTCGTCGATCGCCTCGATCAACCGCTCCTCGCTCACGCCGACGCCGTCGTCGCTCGGCACGACGACGATCCGCGCGCCGAGTCGGGCCGCGAGCTCGTCGTAGACGTAGCGCACGGAGGGAAAGTCCAGCGCCGTCATCACGATCGTGTCGCGGCCGCCGCCATAGTCGAGTGCGGAGAGCACCTGCGCCTGCCCCACCGACACGTTCGGCACCATCGCCACTTCGCCGGCGCCGGCGCCGATCAGCGGCGCGATCTCGTCCCCGACGGACACCGGCATCTCCCACCAGCCCTGCGCCCACGCCCGGACGCCGAGCGTCGCCCACTGCTGTGCGTACTCCGCGAGCCGCTCGGGAACCGTGCGCGGCATCGCGCCGAGCGAGTTGCTCACCAGGTACGTCGACGTGGCGAGGATCGGGAACTCGTCGCGATAACGGAGCAGCGGATCGCTCATCGGCTCACACGACTTCCGCTACGCGTCGACGGCGAGCGGCGGCGGTCGCGACGTACAGCCCCATCGCCACGAGGATGACGAGTCCCGCTGCGTACCATTCCTCGCGTCGCAGGCCCCACAGCATCCATCCGATCACGGCAACGGCCAGCCACGGAACGATCGCTCCACCGGGCACGACGAAGGGAACGCCACCCGCTCGCACGTCGCGCCGGCGCAGCTCACCCGCCGCGAGGCAGCACACCGCGTAGACGGCGAGCCCCGTCGCGTTCGCCGCCACGGCGAGAACCTCGAATTTCGCGAAGAGCGCCACTGCCGCGACGATTACCGCCTGTGCGGCGATCGCGACGTACGGTGTGCGCCACGCGGGATGCACGCGCGCCAGCGCTGCTGGCAGGAAGCCGTCGCGCGCGAACGCGAACAGCATGCGCGGGACGTTGAGCATCATCCCACTCACGTACGCGAACATCGACAGCGACGACCCGACCAGGATCAGCGTGCGCCCCGCCGGCCCGAGTGCGACGGCGGCAGCCGATGCGAGCGGCGTGGGATCGTTCGCCAGCGTGTCACCGAGCAGTCCCTGCGCCACGAGCTGGATCGTCAGGTACAGCACCGCCACCGCCGCCATCGCGAGGAAGATCGCGCGCGGCACGGTGCGCGCCGGATCCTGCACCTCGCCGCTCGGGACCAGCGCGCTCTCGATGCCGAGAAAGGCGAAGATGAGCAGCACCGAGGCACGCGACACCGAGCCCGCACTCGGCACGCCGTGCCAGGCGAGATTCGACCAGTTCATCGCGATGAGCCCCGCGAGCACGAGCAGCACGAGCGGCAACAGCTTCGCGACCGTCGCGAGCGCGTTGAATCGCGTCACGCCGCCCACGCCACGCATGTTCGCCGCCGCGAGCACCGCCAGCACGACGACGAGCGCGACACGCCGACCCGTCGCGCCGAGGCCCGGCACGAGCGCGAGCAGCGAATCACCGAAGAACGTCGTGACCGCGGAGAGCGCCAGCGTGATGCAGACCCAGAGCAGCACGCCGGAAACGAATCCGACGAACGGACCGAAGGCGGTCTCGATGTACGCGTACGGCCCGCCCGTCATCGACACGCGGCTCCCCGCCTCGGCAAAACAGAGGACTATCAACCCCATGGCGAGCGTGCACGCGAGGTAGGCGAGCGGCGCCGCCGGTCCGACCGCGGCCGCGACTCCCGCCGGGAGTCGGAAGATCCCGCCCCCAACCGTCACGTTCACGATCCCCGCCGCGAGCCCCCATACTCCGATCACGCGCGCGAGACCGCGCTCGCCACTGGATGCGGTGGGTGCTGCGACTTCCGTCATGGCTGCGGCGGCGCCGAACGGTGGAACTCCGCGTCGGCGTTCCACGTCGGCAACCCAGGCGCGTCCGCGACGCGGCGCGCGAAGCGATAGATGACGTCGGTCATCTGCACCGCGCCGGCGAGATTGAGGTCGGAGCGATACTCGTCGGACGGCTGGTGGTAGCGATGCGCGTCGTAGTCGTCCACCTGCGCCAGCCCCCACTCCTTCGGCCGGCCGACGAAGTCGAGCCCCTTCTCGATCGTGATGGCCGGAACGCCGGCCTTCGCGAGCGAGAAGTGATCGGAGCGATAGAAGTGCCCTGCCTCGGGGTGCTCCTTCGGTGTGAGGTGCATCCCTTCCGTACGCAGCATCGCCCCGAGCTGCGGGCCGAGTGAGCTCTTGTTCTCGCCGAGCGCGACGAGGTCGCGCGTGCGCCCGCTGAAGTTCGTCTCGTCCACGTTGATGTTCGCCGCGATCTGCGAGAGCGGCACCGTCGGGTTCTGCGCGAAGTAGGCCGACCCGAGCAGCCCCGACTCCTCACCCGTCACGAGGAGGAAGAGGAACGACCGCTTCGCCGGCGGCTGCGCGGCGGCGGAGCGCGCAATGGCGAGCACCGACGCCACGCCGGACGCGTTGTCGAACGCTCCGTTGTAGATCGAGTCGCCGTTCACCGGCGTGCCGATGCCGAGATGGTCCCAGTGCGCGGTCAGCGCGACGTATTGCTTCGAGAGCTGGGGATCGCGGCCACGCACGACGCCGACGACGTTCTCCGAGGAGACGCGCTGCACCGTGCTCTCGAGCCCGAGATCCATCGTGATCCCGGTCGGGACGGGACGGAAGTCGCGCGTCGCCGCCTGCGCGCGGAGCGCGGCCATGTCGAGTCCGGCCTGTCGCAGCAGCGCTGTCGCGGCACTGTCGGTGATCCAGCCACGAACGCCGACGGGCGGAGGCAGCTTGGGATCGCGCGGCAGCAACCGCTGGCCGGTGGAGTTCGAGCCGACGAGCACCTGGAAGGGATAGCCCGCCTGGTCGGTGCGATGGACGATGAGCACTCCCGCCGCGCCGCGGCGCTCCGCCTCCTCGTACTTGTAGGTCCACCGGCCGTAGTACGTCATCGCGATGCCGCCGAAGAGATTCGGCTCGGCGGCCGAAGCGGGCGGATCGTTCACGAGGACGAGCAGGATCTTCCCCTTCAGGTCCACGCCCTTGAAGTCGTCCCACTTGTACTCGGGCGCCACGGCACCGTACCCGATGAACACCAACTCGCCGTGCGCCGCGGATTGCGGCGTGGCGCTCCCCGCCGAGAGAACGACGTCCTGGCCGGGCCGAAGCGTCGCCGTCGCCTTGCCCGACGCGGACGCGTGGACCGACGACTGCTGCGTCGTCAGCACGTCGATCGGCACGGGCTGGAAGTAGGAGCCGTTGACGCCCGGCTCGACGCCGAACGAGCGAAGCTGGCTGGCGATGTACTCGGCGGCGAGCCTGCCGCCGCGCGTGCCCGGCGCCCGCCCCTCGAGGAGATCGGAGCTGAGAAAGCGCAGATAGCCGTCGATCTCGGCGTTGGTGATCGGGGACACACTGCGCGTCTGTGCGACGAGCGTGGCGGGAAGCGCGAGCAGCGCTGCAACGGCCCAGCGGACGTGTCGATACATAGATTGTGCGCCGAAGGATTTCGCGGCCCGATCTTAGCAACGTTTGCAACGGACACGCGTCTCAAGAGTAGACCGGGCGCCGACGAGGCGCCACCACGCCCGCGCGTCATCCAGCCCGGCGCGCCGACCCAAACTTCGACCTCTCAACACATGCACGTACGTTCTCGTCACACTCTCCGCGCCACGCTCGTGGCCGGACTGGTGCTCTTCGCGGCGCGGCCCGCGCACGCGCAGGCCCTCGCCCCGCAAACGCCCCGCGCCGACGTCGCCGCCCCGAAGAAGGCGGAGTCCGGCCCGACGATGACCTCGGCCAGCGTCGCCGTTCGCCCGGTCGAGACGAAGGAGTTGAAGCTCAACGCGGCTGCCGCGCCTCGGAAAGGCTACGGTCAGCCGGTCGCGCTCATGGTCGTCGGTGGCGCCGCGCTGCTCACCGGATTGATCATCGGCAACGATGCCGGCACGGTGATCGCCATTGGCGGAACCGCCATGGGCCTGTACGGGCTGTACGAGTACCTGCAATAGCGTTCGATCGTCTTTGGGGTATCAGGAAGGGCGGACATCCTCCGGTGTCCGCCCTTCGACTCATTGACACAGTGTTCCGCTCTTCTGCTTTGCCCGAGTCGCCAGCCGGGCACGGCATTTGACCTTGAGGGAGGACATGCCGACGCCGCGTCAGCCCCTGCGAACACACGGAGCACCCGTGAGCCGGCGCATCGCGCTCGTCCTGGGCGGTGGAGGCCTCAAGGGGTTCGCGCACATCGGCGTGCTCCGTGCGTTGGCCGAGCGCAGCATCGTGCCGGACATCTACGCCGGCACGAGCATCGGCGCGCTGATCAGCGCCGCTCACATCAGCGGTACGTCGATCGAGGAGCTCACTGCGCGTGCCGAGGCGCTGCGCAAGCGCGACCTGTTCCGCATCAACCACATGGGGATGCTGCTCGAGCGGATGCGCTCCCCGTCGATCTATCTGGAAGAGCCGCTCCGCGCGCTCGTCGGGGACGCGGTCCCGGACGTCACCTTCGCCGAGCTGCCGAAGCGGCTGCTCGTCAACACGGTGGACCTCGATCGTGGAGCACGCGTCGTCTGGGGGCTGCCGGGCCTCGAGGACGTTTCGGTGCGCGATGCGATCTACGCATCGTGCGCCCTGCCCGGCTTCTTCCCGCCCGGCCGCGTCGCCGAGCGGATGTGCATCGATGGTGGTGTCGTCGACAACCTGCCCGTCTCCGTCGCGTCGAACTTCGCCGACCTGGTCATCGCGGTGGACGTCGGCAGCTCGGATCAGTCGCGCGCCGACGCCGCCTCGTCAGGATTCGCCGGCACCTACATGCGCGCGGCGACGATGATGATGCACGCGCTGCAGCAGTTCCCCCTCCAGCACTGGCACGGCCCGCCGATGGTGCTGATCCGTCCGCGCGTCGACGACGCCAACTGGCTGAGCTTCAGCGATACCGCGGCGAACATCGCCGAAGGGTATCGCTCCGCGACGCGCGCGCTGGAGCGCTTCGAGTCCTACTGGGACCAGCCGAACTGCGTCTTCCCTCGCCGGCGCGTGCAGATCGACGTGATACGCGACCGGTGCACCGGCTGCGGCACCTGCGTCTCGCTCGCGCCGTCCATCATGGGGCTCGACGGCAGCGGCAAGGCGTTTGCCCGCACGCACATCGTGGAGTGGTCGCCGGCCGAGGGCGGCTTCGTACACGAGTGCCCGACGGCGGCCATCACCGCGACGAACGTCGACCGCCGCTCCACGAGCGTGGACGTGCATACGATCCACGACCCGACCCCGAGCGGCGGCGGCTCGGGCGGCGAAGCGGCGGCGGACGACGAGGAAAGCTCGGCGGCCTAGCCGAAGCGAGCGATCAACGCCACCCCGCTGCTCACGAGCAGCGCACCCGTGATGCGATGCGAGCCACCCCGCTCGCGCAGCACGAGCACGCCGACCGTCGTCGCGATCAGGATGCTCGTCGAGACGACGGCCATCACGTAGCCCGCCTGCGCACGGCGCAGCGCGTTGTGCAGCCCGACCTGCTGCACGGCGAAGGACACGGCAATCGCCAGCACCACGAGTGTCCACGGAAGTCTGTTCTCTGCACTCGGTGGTCCGAGCCCGCCCGGCGTGCGCGCGACGAATGGCAGCGCGAGGGCGAGCACGAGTCCGGAGCCGAGTGTGAGCGTGGTCGCCCACGGCATCGGACCCACCTGGCCGATCCCTACCTTGTGCGTCAGCGAGGTCACCGTCCAGAACAACGCCGCGAGCAGCCCGTACCAGCTCGCGCGCTGTGTCGCGAAGGCGCGGAGAGGATCCCACGCGGAGCCGCCGCGCCGCAGGCCGACGAAGTACAGCCCGAACACGATGAGCAAGACCCCCACGACGGCGATCGGACTCGGCAGCTCGTGCAGGAAGAACGCGCCTCCGATCATCGTGAACAACGGGATGAACCCCATGATCGGCTGCACGACGGAGACGTCGCCGAGGCTCAGCGCCAGCGAGAGGCAGAGCATCCCCCCGATCTCGTTCGGGATGACGACGGCGGTGGCGCGCCAGTAGGTGGGCGTGAGCGCGTGCCACGCCTCGGCGCGCAGGCATGACAGCAGGAGAATCACGCCGGCGACGACACGGAACGCCACCGTGGAGACGACGACGCCCGCCACACTGACCGCCCGTTTGAGCAGAAGGCTGGTGGCGGCGGAGGCGGAGGCAGCGAGGAGGGCGAGGACGATCCACATCGAGCACCAAAGAAAACGGGGCGGCGGGCGAGAAGGAACCTCGCCGCCGCCCCGATTTCATTGCGCCGTCAGGGAACCGTGACCGACTGCGACGTGCTGTTCTGCTGCCCCTTGGTGTCCGTCACCGTGAGCGTGACCGTGTAGACGCCCGATGCCGCCCACGTGTTCTTCCCCGTGGGTGTGGTGTGCGTCTCGCTCCGTCCGTTGCCCCAGTCCCACTTGTACGACACGATGCCGAAGTCGTCCGACGACGTGCTTCCGTCGACCGCACACTGGCGCGGCAGCAGGCCGGCGCAGGTGTAGGTGAACCTCGCCGTCGGCGGCAGATCGGTCTGCGGCGGCGGCGCGGTGACCGTCACCTGCTTCGTGATGCTGTTCGACAGCGAGCCGCCGTCGTACACGGTCAGCGTGACGCTGTACGTGCCGGCGGACGCGTAGCTGTGATTCGGCGAGACGACATTGCCCGCCGAGCTGCCGTCGCCGAAGGTCCACGTGCGGTTCGTGATCCCGACGTCGTCGGTGGACCCGCTCGAGTCGAAGGTGCACGCGAGGTTCGTGCAGCTCGAGCCGAACGCTGCCACCGGCGCCTGATTCGGCGGCGGCGTCACGACGCCCACGGACACCTGCTTCGACGTGCTGTTCGACAGCCCGCCGCCGTCGGTGACGGTGAGCGTCACGGTGTACACGCCCGCCGTCTGCCAGGTGTTCTTCGCCGTCGCTCCGGTGCGCGTCTCGCTGCGGCCGTTCCCCCAATCCCACTTGTACGACACGATGCCCTTGTCGTCCGTCGACCCCGAGGCGTCGAAGGTGCACTGCATCGCGGGGCACGTGTACGTGTAGCTCGCCACCGGCGGATTGTTCGGCCCTGAGCCGCCGATGAAGCTCGTGTTGAGCAGCAGGTTCGGCGAACCCGTACCCGCGCCAGTCACCTTGCCGGAGATCGCGCCGCCGGTGATTGCCGTCGCGACCGCCGCGGGCGTCGCATTCGGATTGCCCTGGAGATACAGCGCGGCAACGCCCGTGACGTGCGGCGTGGCCATCGACGTGCCGCTCAACACGTTCGTCTGAGTGTCGCTCCCGTTGTACGACGACGTGATCGACTGGCCGGGTGCGAAGATGTCGACGCAGGTGCCGAAGTTCGAGAACGATGCGCGCGCATCGGTGCTCGTCGTCGCGCCGACGGTGATCGCCTGCGGCGTCCGTGCCGGCGACTGCGTGCAGGCGTCGGCGTTCGAGTTGCCGGCGGCGATGGCGTACGTCACGCCGCTCGCGATCGACGACTGCACGGACTGATCGAGCGTGGTCGACGCCGACCCACCGAGGCTCATGTTCGCCACCGCCGGACTCACGTGATTGGCCGTGACCCAATCGACGCCGGCGATGACGCCGGAGACCGTGCCGTTGCCGGCGCAATCGAGCACGCGCACGGCGTACAGCTTCACGGCCTTCGCGACGCCGTACGTCGCGCCGCCCACCGTGCCGGCGACGTGCGTGCCGTGTCCGGCGCAGTCGTTGGTGCCGTTGCCATCGTTGATCGACGTGAAGACGCCGCTCGCGCGCCCACCGAACTCGGTGTGCGTCGTGCGGATCCCCGTGTCGATGATGTACGCGTTCACGCCGCTGCCCGTGGCGTTGTACGTGTAGCTGCCGTCGAGCGGGAGATTCGTCTGGTCGATCCGGTCGAGCCCCCACGTTGCGTTGTTCTGCGTCGTGATGGCGGTGACGATCTGATCGGGCTCGATCACCGCGATGTCGGGGTGATACTTGAGCGTCTGGATCGCCGCCGGCGACAGCGCCGCCGCGAAGCCGTGGATCGTGTGGACGTACGTGAACTCGAGCTTACCGCCCTCCGCCGCGACGAGCGCCTTCGCCCGCTCCGGCGTGTCGGTCACATGGTTCTGGAACACCACGATGTAGTGGCCGGATCTCGGCACACCGCTGACGGATCGCAGCGCGCCACCGGGCGCGAGGGGCGACGACTGGACGCTCTCCGATCTTTGCGTGGGAGCATCCGCGCACGCGGCAATGAACGCGAGCGCAGCGAGGGTGAGCAGCGAGCGCCTGATCATGACGAGCTCTCTCTCTTGAACTGGAAACGCGGGACCTCACGAGCTGCACTTCGACGATACGTCCGGCGTGGCGTCACCACAGCCGTGTCCGCAATCGTGCACGCGCTCGCTACCATGCGAGCTCACCACATCGCGAGCTGCTACGTCGCGCGATATTAGCGCTTGAGAAGCCGGTCCTGCAATATCTCCACGATCCGCTCGTAGCTGTCCGCGGCGGCGCGCAGGTCGGCGAGCGCGACGTGCTCGTCGTCGCGATGCGCCACGTGGATCGAGCCCGGACCGAACAGATACGGCGTCCCCCACGCCGGCATCGCGGGGATGTCGGTCGCGAAGGCGACGACCGATGTCGGAAAGCCCGGTACCGTACCCAGGCGCATCGCCGGGATCTCGACGCTCCGCTCCAGCAGCGCGCGATCGCCGATCCACTGCTTCAGTCGCAGCCACACGTCGTCCGACGGCCCGACGATGCGCGCCATCAGCCGCGCCTCGGCGCTCGGCGCGACGACGTTGTCCGCCACGCCGCCCTCCAGCCGCCCGATGTTCACCGTCGTCTCACCGAGCAGCTCGTCCTGCGGCAGCTCGAGCGTATCGAGCTCCGCGAGCAGATGCACGAGCTCGCGCGTCGCGGAACGTCCGAGATGCGGATACGCCGAGTGGGCCGCTTCGCCCACGGTGCGCAGGATGACGCGCATCGCACCCTTCGTCCCCAGCGCGAGCGTGCTCTCGGTCGGCTCGCCGTTCACGAGTGCGAGGCTCTGGAATCCGTTCGCGCGCGCCCACGCGTCGGCGGCGTGCGCGCCGTCGTGCGTCGTCTCCTCACCGACCACGAACAGCATCGCCACCGATCGGCCCTTTGCGCGCAGCCGCTCCGCCGCCACGAGCATTGCCGCGGCGATTCCCTTCGCGTCGCAGGAGCCGCGGCCGTGCAGTTGCTCGGCGTCGACCCGTGGCGCGAAGTACGGCGGCACCGTGTCGAGGTGCGTCGAGAGCGTCACGTACGGGCCCTCGCCCGACGTCGCGAGCACGTCGACGCGCGCGCCGCTCACCGGGATGCGCGTCACCGCCCATCCCCGCGTCGCCAACGCGTCGGCGAATGCGTGCATCAACCGCTCCTCCGCGCCGCTCGTCGAGTCGGTGGACATCAGCCACTCGGCGATCGGTGTGGGATCGGTCGAGTCCGGGAAAGGGCGTGGTGGCATGGGGGGATAGTAATGGGAGGATGCCCGAAGGCCACTGAAGTACTGCGTACAACCGACGTACTGGGTACTGAGACCCGGCGGGACGCCCCACGAATGCTTGGCAGCACTGCTATGCCGGAGAGGCACGGCCGTACTCGGTACCAGGTACTGGCACGAGGTACCCGGTACGAAGTACGGCACTCCCGTCCCCGAGACGGAGCCCGCCGTGCATTCGTGGGGGCAGCCCCAGGTCTCGGTACTCGAGTACTGCGTACCAAGTACTTCAGTGGCCGTTATCCGATATAGATTGCGGATTAGCCTGGCCGAGGTTGAAGCCTCCGCCAGTGGCTCCGTTCTCCACCGTCGCCCGGCCGAGGACTGCGGCGACACCGAGAGACAAACTCGCAATGACCTCACTCGATTCGTTTGCTAGCCGCGCGACGCTCGACGTCGCGGGCAAGTCGTACACGATCTACAGGCTCGATGCGCTGAGCCAGGCGTCGAAGGGCAACAGCGACAAACTTCCCTTCAGCCTCAAGATCCTCCTCGAGAATCTGCTCCGGAACGAGGACGGCGCCTTCGTGAAGCGCGCCGACGTCGAAGCGATGGCCAACTGGGACGTCCGCGCGAAGGCCGAGAAGGAGATCGCCTTCCGCACCGCGCGCGTCCTGCTGCAGGACTTCACCGGCGTTCCCGCCGTCGTCGATCTCGCCGCCATGCGCGACGCGCTCGCGAAGCTCGGCGGCGATCCCCAGCGCATCGACCCTCTACAACCAGTAGATCTCGTCATCGATCACTCGGTGCAGGTCGACGAGTACGGCACGGACGCCGCCTTCCTCATCAACACCGATCTCGAGTTCGAGCGCAACGTCGAGCGCTACGTCTTCCTGCGCTGGGGCCAGGACGCGTTCAAGAACTTCCGCGTCGTCCCGCCGGGTACCGGCATCTGCCACCAGGTCAACCTCGAGTACCTCGGCAAGACCGTGTTCGTGAACGAGGAGACCGGCGAGGCGTACTGCGATTCACTCGTCGGCACCGACTCGCACACGACGATGATCAACGGGCTCGGCGTGCTGGGCTGGGGCGTCGGCGGCATCGAGGCGGAGGCCGCGATGCTCGGCCAGCCGGTGTCGATGCTCATCCCGGAAGTCGTCGGGTTCAAGCTCTACGGCAAGCTTCCCGCTGGCGCGACGGCGACGGATCTCGTCCTCACCGTCACCGAGATGCTGCGCAAGAAGAAGGTCGTCGGAAAGTTCGTCGAGTTTTATGGCAGCGGGCTCTCCTCGCTCAGCCTCGCCGATCGCGCGACGATCGCCAACATGGCGCCCGAGTACGGCGCGACGATGGGCTTCTTCCCCGTCGACGCCGAGACGCTGAAGTACCTGCGCCTGTCGGGACGGAGCGAGCAGCACGTCGCGCTCGTCGAGGCCTACACGAAGGCACAGGGCCTCTTCCGCACCGACGACACGCCGGATCCCGTCTTCACCGACACGCTCGAGCTCGACCTCGGTACCGTGGAGCCCAGCCTCGCCGGCCCGCGCCGCCCGCAGGACCGCGTGCCGCTCAAGCTCGCGAAGCAGATGTACCTCGACTCACTCAAGGTCGACCTCGAGAAGGCGGGCACGCTCGCCGGCGTCGCCGGACAGCAGACTGCG
>Ga0207648_10004771_pt1 | contig 13847 bp, 6 predicted proteins | sample KBSMisM32_FD_184310 | JGI IMG/M metagenome (GOLD analysis project Ga0207648, IMG submission 184310) | Miscanthus rhizosphere microbial communities from Kellogg Biological Station, Michigan, USA - KBS Miscanthus M3-2 (SPAdes) (version 2) | ecosystem: Host-associated > Plants > Roots > Rhizosphere...
GGCAGATCGGCGAGAAGCCGGTCTGCGCGACCTCGTACGCCTTGAACGTGAGGCCGGTCCGTGCCCACCCCGGGAACAGGCCCGAGTCGAGCGCCGCTATCTCGTCGGTCGCGATCGAGATGAAGTAGTGGTCCGACACGGCGCGGTAGAACTCGACGACGGTGACCGGCTGCGCGAGGCCCGGCTCCGGCGTTCCCGCCGAGGACTGCCCGGTGCCTTTGACCGCGATCGACGAACGCCGGCCGTCCGAAGCGACGACGACGAGTTGCGCCGAGCGAAGCCCCGACGCCGAGGCAGTGAAGCCGACGTCGACCGTGCAGTTGGTGCTCGGCTGCAGCACCGTGCCCGACTTGCACTGGCCCGAGCGGGCGAATTCGTTCGCCTCGGGGCCTTCGAACGCCAGCGAGCCGATCGTCACCGGGGCGCTGCCGACGTTCTTGAATTTCACGCGCTGCGTCGTCGACGGCGTGCCGATCGCCCACGGACCGAAATCGATCTGCGCGAGGTCGGTCTGGAACGCGCTGCCCGCGCCGCCCGTCGCGGTGCCGACGAGCTTGATGCGATACGGTTCGGGCTCGTTGACAGCGATCGACAGCTGGCTGCCGAAATCGCCCGCGACCGTGGGCGAGTACGTCACCTGCATGTTGCAGGTCTGGTCGGGCACGAGCGTCGTGCCGGCGCCGCACCCGTTCGTCACGTAGGCGCCGCTCGCCGACGTGATGCCGCTGATCGTGATCGACGCGTTGCCGTTGTTCTTGAGCTGGATCGACTGTTGCGTCGACGTGCCGGCCGTGGCCTGGCCGAAGTCGAGCACCGGCGGAATCGTGCACAGGAGGCCCGAGCTCTGGCCTGGCGGCGGGCCGTAGAGGCAGCGGCAGCCGCGGATGTCGTCGGTCGCGATCGAATCGAGCGTGTTGTAGTTCGAATACGGCGGCCCCGACATCAAGGTGCCGTCGAACTGCGAGTGGTTGAGGCCGATCACGTGACCGAACTCGTGCACCAGCAGGCGCTCCAGCGTCGACGCGTCGGGTAGCTTCGACGGATCCACGATGACGTCCGCGTCGACGATCGGCCAAGCGCCTTCGGCGGCGGGCTGCGAATAGCCGATGGTGTAGCCCGCGATGCCCGCGGGGGTCGGGCGCCAGCCGACCACGTTGATCTGGTCAGGCTGCGGTCCGTTCTCCGCGTCGAGCACCGCGTGCTCGGGATCGACAGACGTCGTTCCGGCGTAGGACGCGGGAACGTTGCAGACGGCCTGCCATTTCGAGATCGCCGTCTGCATCGCGTTCGCCACGACCGACGCGTTGGCGAACTGCGCAGGCGCGCCGGCCGGGTTGTAGCTCCAGAACAGCATCGACGGCCAGGCGGCGAGCGGGTCGTAAACGAAGCGGAACTTGGGCTGGCTCGACTTCTCGTACTGCACGAAGTCGGTTTGCGCGAAGGCCGAGCCCACGCTGGCGGCCAGTGCCACCGCGGCCGCCACGTGCGCCAACGCACGCCCCGCTCGATGAGCGGGCGTGGAAGACTGCGCAGGGAAAGCGGTCTTTGCGTGATTCATGGCCGGGACGCCGGGACTCCGTCGCTTGCGAGCACGATTGCAAGGCAACGTGCCGGCTTTCCGTCGGGGCTGTGATGATTCGAAAACTTACCACGGTGGCAGGGGCAAACTGCAGGACAGGCCCCGCCCTTCGCGTCGGCGGCATGCGCACGCCCGGGGGTCACGATGCCAGATGGGGTGTCGGTGGTCAGCCGACAAGGCGAATATTCGACCCCCTTGGGGGGAGAATCTTCAGCGCGGGGCGCAGAACGTCACGATATCGGGCCCGCTGCCCTCCGCGACGTAGCCCTGAGCGACCATTGTATCGCGAACGGTGCGCGACGACGTGTAGCGGTGGTTGGTGTCCGCGCGCCGGTTCCAGACGCGATACACCGGATCGGTGCCGGCCGGGCATGCGCCGCTCAGCGGATCCGGCGTCGCGAGGTACATGACGGCGGTCGATTCGAGCACGAACGCGGGGTTCTGCTGGTGCACGACCGCGCACTCGGCGGGGCTCGCGGAATAGAAGTGCGTGTCGCCGTAGCCGGGAGGCAGATAGAAACGGCAGATCGACGCGAAGCCCGGCTGCGCCGATCCGTGCGCCTTGAACGAGAGGCCGGTACGCGCCCATCCGCCGAACACGCCGGCGTCGAGCGCCGCGATCTCGTCGGCGCCGATCGTGATGAAGTAGTGGTCGTAGGCGGCGTGGTAGTACTCGACCACCGTCGAGGCGACGACCGGCGGCGGCGCGATCGCGTTGCCCGCGAGCGTGACCAAGGCATTGCCCGCGTTGGTGGCAAAGGCGAGCGTCGCGCTCTTCGCGCCCGCGCTCGCCGGCGCGAAGCGCACGCTCGCGGAACATGACTGTTGCGCCGCCAGCGCGCGGCCCGCCGTGCAATTCCCGCCGAGCGTGAAATCCGCCGACGACGCGCCGCCGAGCGCCGCCGACGACGTCAGCGTGAGCGTGCTTCCGCCGGCATTCGTGACGGTGACGCTCTGCGATGCGCTCTGCGTGCCGACCTGCTGGTTGGCGAACACCAGCGCGCTCGTCGAAACGGCGAGCGCCGGCGGTGTCGCGGGAGCGGCGCCCGTTCCCGACAACGCGACGACCGGGACGCTGCCGCTCGAAAGCGCGACGGCAAGCGTCGCGTTGCGCGCGCCCGAGCCGAACGGCGAGAACGTGAGCACGATCGAGCACGACGTGCCACCGCCGAGCGTCGTGCCGACCGCGCACGTTCCCGCGCGGTTGAAGTCGCCCGGATTCGCCCCGCCGAGCGTGAAGCCGCTCACCGAGAAAGCCCCGCTGCCGAGGTTCGACAGCACGAGCGTCGTCGGCGAGCTCGTCGTGAACAAGGCCTGGCTGCCGAACGTCGCGGACGTCGGGGACAGCGACGGCGACGGCGCGGACGGCGTGGTCCCGGTGCCCGAGAGCGCGATGCGGTAGGGCTGCGCCTCGCCCGCGACCGGGATCGACAGCGTCGCGGCGTACGCCGTCTGCGCCGTCGGCGCGAACGTGACCGAGAGCACGCACGACTGGCTCGGCGCGAGCGTCGTGCCGGCCGCGCAGCCACTCGCGTTGAAGCCGCCCGGCGTGATCGACGACGCCTGCAGCGTGAGCGAAGCGTTGCCGTGATTCGTGAGCGTGACCGGGGAGGTTCCCGTCGTTGCGCCGACGGGAGCATTGCCGAACGCGAGCTCGCGCGGCAGCGTGCAGAACAGCCCCGCCGACTGGCCCGCGGCGGGCCCGTAGAGGCAGCGGCAGCCGCGAACGTCGTCGTTGGTGAGCGTCGTCAGGTTGTTGTAGCTCGAGTACGGTGGCCCCGACATCGCGGTCTGGTCCATGTTGGAGTGCGCGAGGCCGACCAGGTGTCCCCACTCGTGCACGGCGACGCGGTCCATCTGGCCGGTGGTCGTGACCAGCGTGGGCGACAGGATGATGTCGCCGTCGATGAGCTGCGGCACGCCGCCCGGGGCCGAGTACCACGTCCATGTCGTTCCCGCCGTGTTGCCCTGGAGCGGCGCCCAGCCGACGACGTTCGCGTAGTCCGGCTGGCCGCCGGGCGTGTTGTTCGGCGTTGCCGTCGTCGTTCCCTGGTAGCTGTGGCTGACCGCGCAGACGGCCGACCACTTGTCGAGCGCGGCGGTCAGGCGCGCGACCGTGGTGGCGGTATCCGCGAAGCCGGCGGGTGCGCCGGCCGGGTTGTATCGCCACAGGATCGTCCCGGGCCAGCGGACCGGATCGTCGAACGTGAACAGGAACTTGGGCTCGCGCTGCGCGGCCGGCGCGTCCGCGTCCCGGACGACGTGGTCCGGCGCCTCGGCGCCGAGCGCGGGCGGAAGCCACGCGAAGGACGAGGCGGCGACGAACAGCAGGGCGAGGCGGCGGACGGGCATGGGTCGCGGCGATTATGACATTGGCATCGCAGGGACAAGCAAGAAGCGCTCCGCGGTATCCTGCCGCGGCGATCCCGTCTCCCGCTCATGACCCACGCGCCCTTCGAGCCCGGCTATCCGCGCGACCTCGCCGGCCACGGCGAGGATCCGCCGCATGCGCGCTGGCCCGGCGGGGCACGCATCGCCGTGCAGTTCGTGCTGAACCACGAGGAAGGCGGCGAGAACGCCGTGCTGCACGGCGATGCCGCGTCGGAGACGTTCCTCTCCGACATCGTCGGCGCACAGGCCTTCCGCGCGCGCCACATGAGCATGGAGTCGCTCTACGAGTACGGGACGCGCGCCGGCGCGTGGCGCCTTTTGCGCCTGTTCCGCGAGCGCGGCATCCCGCTGACGATCTTCGGCGTCGGCATGGCGCTGCTGCGAAGCCCGTCGCTCGTCGATGCGTACCTGCGCGACGGCCACGAGATCGCGAGCCACGGCTGGCGCTGGATCGGCTACCAGGACGTGCCCGAGGACGTCGAGCGGGATCACGTCGCGCGCGCCGTCGAGGCGATCGTGCGGCTCACCGGAGCGCCGCCGCAAGGCTGGTACACCGGCCGCGACAGCCCGAACACGCGACGGCTCGTCGTCGAGCACGGCGGCTTCCTGTACGACGCGGACAGCTACGCCGACGACCTGCCGTACTGGACCGAGGTCGAGTGCGCGCGCGGCCGCGTGCCGCACCTCGTCGTTCCCTACACGCTCGACGCCAACGACATGCGCTTTGCGACGCCGCAGGGCTTCAACAGCGGCGAGCAGTTCTACGCCTACCTGCGCGACGCGTTCGACACGCTCTACGCCGAGGGTGACCCGGGGGGGCTCGACCGTCCGAAGATGATGTCGATCGGCCTGCACATGCGCATCGTCGGCCGCCCGGGACGCCTCGCGGCGCTTCGCCGCTTCGTCGACCATGCGCGCGCGCACGACCGCGTCTGGTTCGCGCGGCGCGTGGACATCGCGCGCCACTGGGCCGCCGCGCATCCGCACGCGCGCGCGGTTCTGCCATCATGAGCCCTTCGGCCCCAGCGGGCCGGCGCAGACAGGGACGGTCGATGCCATCGTCGATGCGGCGGCGGCTTCTCGTGGCGATCGCGGGCGCACCCGCGGCACGCGCCGTGCGCGCGCAGGAGCGTATCGCGCATGTCGGCTTCCTGAGCTGGCAGAGCGCGGGCGCGTACTACGTGGCGACCGAGCGCGGCTTCGTCGCCGGGCTGGCCGACGAAGGTTATGTCGAAGGACGCAACGTGATCGTCGAGCGCCGCTCGGCCGACAACGACGCCGAGCGTTTCAAGTCGCTCGCCGCCGAGCTCGCCGCCGCGAAGGTCGACGTGTTCTTCGCGCCGGCCACGCCGATGGCGACGGCCGCCTGGTACGCGTCGCGCACGACGCCGATCGTGATCGCCACGATCATGGACCCGGTCGAGCTCAAGTTCGTCAAGTCGCTGGCGCGCCCCGGCACGCGCGTGACCGGCGTGACCACGATGAACGACGAGCTGATGCTCAAGCGGATGGAGCTCCTGAAGGAGGTCGTGCCGGGGCTCAAGCGCGTCGGCATCGTCCTCGACGACGCGATGCATTCGGCGTGCACGCAGGAAATCGACCACGCGATGGTGTCGGCGCGCGGACTCGGCCTCACGCTCGTCTACCAGCATTTCGACCGTCCGGAGTCGATCGACGCCGGCTACAAGCGATTGATTGCCGCCGGCGTGCAGGCCGTGATGATGACGCTGCTGTCGACGCGCCACGGCTACGAGAAGGAGCACGCCCAGGCGGCGATCAAGGCCGGGCTGCCGTCGATGCACGAGCTCGAGATCGGCGCGCGCGAAGGCGCGCTCCTGAGCTACGGGCCCGACTTCGCGGACATCTACCGTCGCGCGGGCCGCTACGTCGGGCGGCTGCTCAAGGGCGGACGCGCGTCCGAGATGCCGATGGAGGAGCCGCGCGAGTTCCGGCTCGCGGTCAACGTGCGCACCGCCGAGACGCTGCGCGTCGTCGTGCCGCCGACGATCCTGGTGCGCGCCGACGTCGTCTATTCCTGAGTCGCCGCGTCGCCGGGAACCGCGCGCGCGAGCGGCGCTTCGTTCGCGCGCATCCGGGCGAGTCCGCGCCGCCGAAGGAGCAGGAACGCGGCAGGGATCACGAGCATCGACAAGAGCGGCGCGGTCACCATGCCGCCGACCATCGGCGCGGCGATGCGCTGCATCACCTCGGCCCCGGTGCCGTCGGAGAGCATGATCGGGGCAAGGCCCGCGAGGATCACCGCGACCGTCATCGCCTTCGGCCGCACGCGCAGCACCGCGCCCTCCTCGATCGCCTGGCGAAGCGCGTCCTCGGTCGGCTCGACGCCGGACGCTAGACGCGCTTCCCAGGCGTGCCGCAGGTAGATCAGCATCACCACGCCGAATTCCGCGGCGACGCCCGCGAGCGCGATGAAACCGACGGCGGTCGCGACCGACGTCGCGTAGCCGAGCGTCCACAGCAGCCAATAGCCGCCGACCAGCGCGAACGGCACGGCCAGCATCACCATCAGCGCCTCGTCGACTCGGCGGAACGCAAGGTAGAGCAGCACGAAGATGACCACGAGCGTGATCGGTACGACGTAGGCGAGACGCGCCTTCGCGCGCTCGAGGTACTCGAACTGGCCCGACCACGCGATGGACGTGCCGGGCGGCAGCTTCACCTCGCGCGCCACCGCCGCCTTGAGATCGTGCACGACCGAGACGAGGTCGCGGCCGCGCGCGTCGACGTACACCCAGCCCGACAGCCGCGCGTTCTCGCTTCGCAGCATCGGCGGGCCGTCGACGATGCGCACGGTCGCGACCGCCGACAAGGCGACCTGTGCGCCGGTCGCCGTCACGATCGGCAGCATGCGCAGGTCGTCGACCGAGTCTCGCAGCTCGCGCGGATATCGGACCGACACCGGGAAACGCGCGCGGCCCTCGATCGTCTCGCCGACGTTCTCGCCGCCGACCGCCGCCGCGACGACGTCCTGGACGTCGGTCACGGTGAGCCCGTAGCGCGCGGCCGCGCCGCGGTCGATCGTCACGTCGACGTAGCGGCCGCCTTCGAGACGCTCGGCGAGCGCCGACGTGACGCCCGGCACCGCCTTGGCGGCGCGTTCGACCGCGCGCGCGGTTCCGCCGATCGTCGCCAGGTCGGGCCCGGCCACCTTGATGCCGATCGGGCTCTTGATGCCGGTCGCCAGCATGTCGATGCGGTTGCGGATCGGCGGCACCCACAGGTTCGACAGGCCCGGCACGCGGACCACGCGATCGAGCTCGTCGACGAGCGCGTCCATCGTGAGCCCGGGCCGCCACTGCTCGCGCGGCTTGAGCCTGATCGTCGTCTCGATCATCTCGAGCGGCGCGGGATCGGTCGCGGTCTCGGCGCGGCCGATCTTGCCGAAGACGCTCGCGACTTCGGGAATGGTTCGGATCATGCGATCGGTCTGCTGCAGGATCTCGGCTGCCTTGCCGGCCGACAGCCCGGGTAGCGCCGTCGGCATGTACAGCAGGTCACCCTCGTCGAGCGGCGGCAGGAACTCGCCGCCGAGCCGCGCGACCGGATACGCGGTCGCGACGAGCGCGAGCGCCGCGACGGCGAGCGTCGCTTTCGGCTGCGCGAGGACCGCGCGCAACAGCGGCCGGTAGATCGCGACGAGCGCACGGTTGATCGGGTTCGCGCCCTCGGCAAGGATCCGGCCTCGGATGAAGTACCCCATCAGCACCGGCACCAGCGTTACCGCGATCGCGGCCGAGGCGGCCATCGCGTAGGTCTTCGTGTACGCGAGGGGCTTGAACAGCCGGCCTTCCTGCGCCTCGAGCGCGAACACCGGCACGAAGGACAGCGTGATGATCAGCAGGCTGAAGAACAGCGCCGGGCCGACCTCGACGGCGGCGTCGACGACCACCTGCCAGCGCGCGGCGCCGGCGGCGTCCGCGCCGTGCGTGCGCCGGAAATCCTCGAGCCTCCGGTGCGCGTTCTCGATCATCACGATCGCCGCGTCGACCATCGCGCCGATCGCGATCGCGATGCCGCCGAGCGACATCAGGTCGGCGTTGACGCCCTGCGCGCGCATCACGACGAACGCGGCGAGCACGCCGAGCGGAAGCGAGACGACCGCGACCAGCGCCGAGCGCAAGTGCAGCAGGAACGCGAGGCACACGAGCGCGACGACAACGAATTCCTCGACGAGCTTCCCGGAGAGGTGCGAGACGGCGCGACCGATGAGCGCGGAGCGGTCGTAGGTCTCGACGATCTCGACGCCCTCGGGTAGCCCGGGCTTCAGTGCCTCGAGCCGCGCCTTGACCGCCTCGATCGCGTTCCAGGCGTTCCGGCCCGAGCGCAGCACGATGATGCCGCCGACGACCTCGCCCTCGCCGTCGAGCTCCGCGATGCCGCGCCGCATCTCGGGCCCGAGCTGGATGCGCGCGACGTCGCCGAGAAGCACCGGCGTCCCCGCCTCGCTCGACTTCACCGGGATGCGGCGGAAGTCGTCCAGCGTGCGCAGGTAGCCGCGCACGCGCACCATGTACTCGGCCTCGGCGAGCTCGAGCACCGAGCCGCCGTACTCGCGGTTCGAGTCGCGGATCGCCGCGATCACTTTCCCGACCGGCAGCCCGTACGCGGCAAGCCGGGCCGGGTCGAGCACGACCTGGTACTGGCGCACCATGCCGCCGACCGTCGCGACCTCGGCGACGTCGGGCACTGCCTTGAGCTCGACCTTGAGGAACCAGTCCTGCAGCGCGCGAAGCTCGGAGAGGTCGTGCTTGCCGCTGCGGTCGACGAGCGCGTACTCGTAGATCCAGCCGACGCCGGTCGCGTCGGGGCCGAGCGACGCCTTCGCGCCCGGCGGCAGCCGGCCCTGCGCCTGCGCCAGGTACTCGAGCACGCGCGAGCGCGCGAAATAGAGGTCGGTGCCCTCCTCGAACAGCACGTGAACGAACGAGTCGCCGAAGAGCGAGTAGCCGCGCACGACCTTCGCGCCGGGGACCGACATCATCGTCGTGGTCAGCGGATAGGTGACCTGGTCCTCGACGATCTGCGGCGCCTGGCCCGGCCAGGTCGTGCGGACGATCACCTGCGTGTCCGAGAGGTCCGGGATCGCGTCGAGCGGGATCGAGCGCAGCGACGCGACGCCGAGCACGGCGACGACCCCCGCCGCGAGCAGCACCAGCAGCCGGTTGTGGACCGACCAGCGAATCAGCGCGGCGATCACTGCGATTTCGCGGGCGCGCGCGACGGCACGATGCTCGTCGTCGCGTACTGCCCTGACGGCGCAAGCACGAACTCGAAATCGACACGGACGCCCGGCTTCACGTCCTTCGGCACGCCGCCGGGCGGCGCCTTGTAGCCCATCGTCATCGCGCCCATGCCTGCGCTCGCGATCGCCTCGTGCTCGATGAACACGTCGTCGCCCGAGACGGCGCGCACGATGCCAGACCCGCGATGCCTGACCGCACCGCTTGCGGCCTTCGGCGCGCCGTGCCCCGCGTGCGGATCGGCCTGCGCGACGAGCGGCGCCTCGGTATTCATGCGCTGCAGCGCGCCTCGCAAGCTCGCCTCGGAATCGATCAGGAACTGGCCGGACACGACGAGGCGCGTTCCGGGCGTGACGCCGCGCACGATCTCGGCCAGGTCGCCGGACTCGCGGCCGACTTCGACGTCGACCGGGATGTAGCGCCCGTCGCCGTCCGCGACGATGACGAGGTCGCGCGTGCCGGTCCGGATCAAGGCCTCGGCGGGAACGAGCACGCCGCTCGGCGACTTCGCGCCGCGGAAGGCCACCGTCGCGTACATGCCGGGCTTGAGGATGCCGTTCGGGTTCGCGAGCTCGATGCGCGCGCGCACCGTGCGAGACGCGGCGTTCACCTCGGGCAGCATCGCCTGCACGGTGCCGCGAAGCGCGCGGTCCGGGAACGACGCCGCGCGCACCTCGACCGGCGCGCCCGCCGCGACGAGCCCCGCCTGCGCTTCGGGAATCTCCGCAATCACCCAGACGGTGCCTAACACCGCGATGCGCACGAGATTCTGGCCGGGCATTACCGCCATGCCGTCGCGCGCACCGATCTCCCAAACGATGCCGCCGATCGGCGCCCTCACCGTCACGCGCCCCGAGCTCCGTCGCTCGCGCTCGACGCGGGCGATCTCGTCGTCGGGCATGCCGAGCTGGCGCAACCGCTGCCGTGCCGCGTCGACCAGTGCCTCCGCGCCGGCCAGGCGGCTGGCACGGAGCGCGAGCAATTCCTCCTGCGCCGCGACCCATTCGGGCACGAACAGGTCGGCGATCGGCTGGCCCGCGCGGACCGGGTCGTAGGTCGCCCGCACGTGCAGCCGCTCGACGAAGCCTTGCACGCGCGACTGCACGCCGGTCAGCGAGCGCTCGTCCACGGCGACGGCGCCGGTCGCGCGGAAGCCGGTCTCGAGCGTGCCCGACTTCGCCTCGACGGTGCGCACGCCGAGGCGCTGCGCGAGCCGCGAGTCGATGGCGACGCCGCCGCTGTCGGATGGCGCGTCGGCGTAGACCGGCACGAGCGCCATGTCCATGAACGGGCTCTTGCCCGGCTTGTCGAAGCGCTGGCCCGGCGCCATCGGGTCGTGCCAGTAAAGCACACGGCGACCGCTTGCATCGGTCGTCGCGCCGGCGGCATCGCTCGCGCTCGTTGCGGATGCGAGCGGCGCGGACGGCGGCGCGAGCGTGCGCGATCCGAACCAGTATCCCGCCAGCGCGGCGACGACGCCGACGGCGAGCGGAACGAGGATGGCTTGCGCGGTGGCGCCGCGCGCGCGGATCGGCATCGTGGTCATGGGTGTTCTCCTTGTGCGAGCGTCGCGAGCCAGGCCCATGCGCGCGCCGCCGACGATTCGAGGTTGATTGCCGCGAGGCGCGCGTCCAGCGCCGCGCGACGCGCTTCGAGCACCGCGGCGAGCGCGCCACCGCCGCCGCGGTACGCCGCCATCGAGGCCTCGATGCGCCGCTCCGCAAGCGGGACGAGCTCGTCGCGCACGCGTGCGGCCTGCGTGCACATCGCCTGCCACTCGGCGAGCACCTGGCGCACCTCGCTCTCGCGCACGCGCCGCAGGTCTTCGCGCTGCGCGCGCGCCGCGTCGCGCTCCTTGAGCCGCGCCGCAAGCTCCCGGTCCTGGCGCGTGGACGCCGACCACGGCAGGTCGACGCGCACCATCAGCGACACCATGTTGCCGAACTCGCGGCGGATGCCGTAGGTGAGCTCGGCGCTCCAGTCCGGCTGCTTCGCGACGCGCGCGATCTCGGCGTCCGCGTCGAGCAGCGCCTCCTGCGCCTGCGCGAGCCTGAGCTCGGGCTGCGTGTCGACGTCGAGAAGGTGCGCGACCACGTCGGGCAGCGCGAGCACGTCGGGCGGCGCGGCGAGCGGCCGGTCCGCCTCGGCGACGCCGACGTAGCGCGCGAGCGTGAGCCGGGCGCGCTCGGCGGCAAGCGACGCCTCGGTCGCGCGATTCTCGAGCTCGATCACGGTCGCCTGCGCGGAGAGGAGCTCGCCTTGCGGCGCCCGCCCGGCGCGGTATTGCGCGGCCGACGCGCTCGCCTGCAGGCGCGCCTCGTCGGTCTGTGCGGCGATCGCGCGCGCCTGGCGCTCGACGTAGTGGCGGGCGAACCAGGCGGTGGCGACGTCGCGCCGCACCGCGAGCTCGGCGACCTCCGCAGCGACGTCGCCGCGCGCGGCGTCCCGCGTGGCACGTTCGGCGCGGGTCCGGCGCTTGTCGCCGCCGGGGAATTCCTGCATGAAGCCGATGCGCGCCATCGTCATGGGATCGCGGTCGAGCCGCCATGCATCCGCGCCCTCGGTCGGCACGTTCTCGAAACCCGCGATCAGCTTCGGATCGGGCAGCGATCCGGCCGGCTGCACCATTTCGCGCGCCGCGTCGGCGAGCGAGCGCTGCGCGACGACCTGCGAAGAGCGGTCGAGCGCGAGCTTTTGCGCGGCGGCAAGCGTCAACGGAACTCGCGACTGTGCGGCGATCGGCGACGCGAACGCCAGGACGGCAAGCGTGACGATCGCGCCAAGGTACGGCGGGCTCCCGGGGCGCGCCCCGGGCGGAACGGATGCTCGATGCATGGGACCTCCGGACGTGACAGGACCGCGCCGGCGCGCAACGCGCAGGCGGTTCGACACGCGGGGCCTACAACTGGAGGCGGCAGTAACGCTCGCGCGCAGGCGGCGCGGCGCTCTTGGCGACGGGCGCGCGCGCCGGCACCCCGTCGTCGACCGGGACCGGCATGCGGATCGCCCAAGCGTCGCCTGGCGGCGGCGCCGTCGCGACAAAGCCCGGCGAAGGCACGGGGGTGGCCTGGCAATGCACTTCGCAAAGGTTGTCGCCGCCATCCGACGTGTCGGCACCCGGGGCCCGGTGCCCCTCGCAAGGCGCGATCGGCGTGGACGCCATCGGCGTCGAGGACTCGCTGCGCGTGCATGCGTACGCGGCCGCCGCGGTCTGGCCGACGGTGAACACGAGCGACGCGACGAACGCGAGGAGACGGCGGGAACGGCGGTGGGTCACCCTGCGAGTATGCACCGGCCCCGCCGCGGGCCGCCATCGACGGACGTGCCCCGGTTGACCCCGATCAAGCGGCATCGCCGGGGAACGGCCCGGGGCGACCGCGGACCCGCGCCGGCGGCCGATCTGCGATCATGGCGCCCGGGCCCGACCTCGGGCCGTGGGGAGGACGCGCGTGGGCCATCGGACGTGGCTGTCGCCGGGCGAAGTCGCTCGCCGCGCCGGCACGCGCGTGCCCGCCCGTGCCTGACGCGAGAATGGACGTTCCGGCGCCCTCGGCCGACGCCCCGCGCGGCGCGGACGGCGCCGCGGCGCGCCCGCGCCGGCCGGGCACGAGCCGGCTGTTCCGCAAGTACTTCGTCCTGATCCTCGCGCTGGTCACCGGCGCGCTCTTGATCCCGTCGACGATCTCGTACTACTTCAGCCGCGGCGAGACGCTCGAGGCGCTGCACCGCGTCCAGCGCGAGAAGGCGCTCTCGGCGGCGAGCCGCATCGAGCAGTACATCGCGAACGTGCAGAACCAGCTTCGCGGCGCGGCGCTTCCGCAGCTCGGCGCCGAGGGCTCGGAGCAGCGCCGGCTCGAGTTCCTGAAGCTCTTGAAGCAGGTGCCCGACGTCACCGACATCGCGTACGTCGGCGCCGACGGCTGCGTGAAGCTCGTCGTCTCGCGGCTGCAGATGGACCAGGTCGGCGAATGCCTGCGGGATGCGCCGCGCGACGCGGCGTACGTCGAGCCGACCAGCGCGCGGCCGTGGTACGGGCAGGTCTATTTCCGCAAGGAGACCGAGCCGTACATGCAGATCTCGGTGCGCTCGGGCGGCCCGGGCAGCCCGGTGACCGTCGCCGACGTCAACCTCAAGTTCATGTGGGAGGTCATCACGCGCATCCGCGCCGGCGACAAGGGCAAGGCGTACGTCGTCGACTCGGCCGGCTACCTGATCGCGGATCCCGACATCGGGCTCGTGCTGCGCAAGACCGACCTCTCGGGCCTCGCGCACGTGAAGGCCGCGCTCGACGGCAGCGCGCACGACGACGCGGTCGTGCTCACGCGCGACGCCGCGGGCGTCGAGGTCCTGACCGCGCACGCGAACGTCGACCCGCTCGGCTGGAAGATCTTCGTCGAGCAGCCGAAGGCCGAGGTGCTGGCGCCGCTCAACGCGTCGATCCAGCGCATCGCGTTCCTGCTCCTCGGCGGCCTCGTCCTCTCGGCGCTGGTCGCGCTGTTCCTCGCGCGCGGCCTCGCGCGGCCGATCCGCACGCTGCAGGAAGGCGCCGAGCTGATCGGCGAGGGCAAGCTCGATCACCGGATCGACATCCGAACCGGCGACGAGCTCGAGACGCT
>Ga0207648_10004773_pt1 | contig 13846 bp, 14 predicted proteins | sample KBSMisM32_FD_184310 | JGI IMG/M metagenome (GOLD analysis project Ga0207648, IMG submission 184310) | Miscanthus rhizosphere microbial communities from Kellogg Biological Station, Michigan, USA - KBS Miscanthus M3-2 (SPAdes) (version 2) | ecosystem: Host-associated > Plants > Roots >...
CGCGATCGTCGACGAGGTCGACTCGATCCTCATCGACGAAGCTCGTACCCCGCTGATCATCAGTGGCCGCGTGGCCGACGCAGCCAAGCTGTACTACCGCTTCGCGTCGATCGTGCGGTCGTTGCGACGCGACGTCGACTACGAAGTCGAAGAGGACAAGCGAGTCGTCGTGCCGCTCGAGGCCGGCATCGAGAAGGTCGAGCAGGCCCTCGACATCCCCAACCTCTACGACGAGGTGCAACAGAACCTCGTTCACCAACTGGCGGTGGCGCTGAAGGCCAAGGAGCTGTACAAGCGCGACAAGGACTACATCATCCAGGGCGGCGAGGTGAAGATCGTCGACGAGTTCACCGGACGCGTGCTCGAGGGCCGGCGCTGGAGCGAGGGCATCCACCAGGCGGTCGAGGCCAAAGAAGGCGTCAAGATCAAAGAAGAGAACCAGACGCTGGCGACGATCACCCTGCAGAACTACTTCCGCATGTACGACAAGTTGTCCGGCATGACCGGTACCGCGGCCACCGAAGCCGCCGAGTTGATGAACACGTACGGCCTGGCGGTCGTGCCCGTGCCCACCAACAAGGCGGTGGTGCGCGCCGACCAGGCCGACCTGATCTACAAGGGCGAGCAGGCCAAGTTCGGGTCGGTCGTCGACGACATCTCGGAGAAGTACGACCGTGGCCAACCGGTGCTGGTCGGTACGGTCAGCGTCGAAAAGAGCGAGCACCTGTCGCAGATGTTGCGCAAGCGAGGCATCCCCCACGAGGTGCTCAATGCCAAGCAGCACACTCGTGAAGCGATGATCGTCGCCCAGGCGGGGCGGCTCAACTCGGTCACCGTTGCCACGAACATGGCCGGTCGAGGCGTCGACATCATCCTCGGTGGCAACCCCGAGGGCCTGGCCCGCCACGAGGTCGTCAAAGAGGGTCACGACCCCGACGTGATGGTCGACGACTTCGCCTTGCCGCTGCCGCTCGACGAGATGCCCGACGAATTCAAGGCGGCGCGCACGGCGGCGCTGGCGCGCTACGACCAGCTGCTCGCCAAGTTCAAGGACGAGTGCCGCATCGAGGGCGACAAGGTTCGTTCGCTCGGCGGTCTGTACGTGCTCGGCACCGAGCGCCACGAGAGCCGCCGCATCGACAACCAGTTGCGTGGTCGTAGTGGTCGTCAGGGAGATCCCGGCGAGAGCCGCTTCTACCTCAGCCTCGACGACGAACTGATGCGCCTGTTCGCCACCGGTGCGCTGTCGTGGGTCATGGGTCGCGCCCTGCCCGACGACGAGGCCATCGAGGCGAAGATGGTGACGAAGGCGATCGAACGGGCCCAGACCACCGTCGAGCAGCGCAACGGCGAGATCCGCAAGAACGTGCTGAAGTACGACGAGGTGATGAACGAGCAGCGCAAGGTGATCTACAAGCGCCGCGATCAGATCCTCGAAGGCGCCGACCTGAAGACGGCGGCGATGGAGTACCTCGCCGAAGCCGTCAACACGTTGATCGAGACGCACTGCGCGAGCGTCGCCAACGACGAATGGGACCTCGACGGCCTCGTGTTGGAACTGAAGACGTTCTGGCCGAGCGACATCACCGAGGCGCAACTCGAGAAGTGTCACGAGACCGACGAGATGTACGACCTCGTGATGTCCGACGCATCGAGGTACTACGAGAAGCGTGAAACCGAGCTGACCTCACCCGTGATGCGCGACGTCGAACGACAGGTGATGTTGCGGATCATCGACCAGCGCTGGCGTGAGCATCTCGAAGAGATGGACTACCTGCAGGAGGGCATCAACCTCCGTGCGGTCGGCCAGAAGGATCCGCTCGTCGAGTGGCAGCGCGAGGGCTACGAGATGTTCGGCAGCTTGATGAAGGGCATCGCCCAGGACTTCGTCAAGTACGTGATGCACGTGCAGGTCATCCGCAACGACGCGCCGGCGCCCACGGTGCAGAACGTGCAGCAGACGTCGAGCGACAACGTGCAGCCCGGCGGGTTCGCCGCCGCGGCACAAGCGGCTGCCGCGAACGGCGACATGGATCCGGAGGCCGCGGCCCAGGCCGCACCCGCACCGGTCAAGCAGCAGACGATCGTCAAGGACGAGTGGTCGAAGACGCCGCGCAATGCGCCGTGCCCGTGCGGCAGCGGCAAGAAGTTCAAGATGTGCCACGGGGCAAACTCGGGGGCGTGACTCTCCCGTCTCATGCGTGATTTTTCTGACGATCTGAAAGAGCTGCGCCGCCGTCTCGGCGAGGCGGAGGGATACCTCAAGATCGACTCCAACCGCTCGAGACTGACCGAGCTGGAGCACGAGATCTCCCGGCCCGACCTGTGGGACGACCAGGACGAGGCCAAGAAGATCAACACCGAATACGCCAACGTCAAGACCGACGTCGACCTGTTCGACGCACTGTCGGGGCAACTCGAGGATGCCGAGGTGCTGCACGAGTTGGCCCGTGAGGTCGACGATGCCAGCCAGGAACCCGACCTCGATGCGGCAATCGCTTCGATCACCCAGCAACTCGACCAGCTGGACTTGCGCAGCCTGTTCACCGGCGAGCACGACGAGGCCGATTGCATCGTGCAGATCAACGCCAAAGACGGCGGCGTCGATGCTCAGGACTGGGCCGAGATCCTGCTGCGGATGTACGGCAGATGGGCCGAGCGGCGCGGCTTCGGCTACGAGATCGACGGCATCAGCGAAGGTGCCGAGGCGGGCATCATGTCCGCCGAGTTCACGTTGACGGGCCGTTACGCCTACGGACTGATGACGTCGGAACGCGGCACGCATCGACTGGTGCGGATCAGCCCGTTCGACAACCAGGGCCGCCGACAGACCAGCTTCGCCGCCGTGCAGGTGTGGCCGGTGATGGACGATCCCGATCTCGAGGTCAACGAGGCCGACATCCGCATGGAGGTGTTCCGGGCCAGCGGCGCCGGCGGCCAGCACGTCAACAAGACGTCGTCGGCGGTGCGGCTCATCCACGAGCCGACCGGATTGATCGCCTCCTCGCAGGAGGAGCGCAGTCAGCTGCAGAACCGTGAGAAGGCGATGAACCGGCTGCGCACGATGATCGCCGCGAAGATCGAAGAAGAACGTGAGGCAGAACTCGACAGCATCGCCGGTCAACAGGCACAGGTCGGCTGGGGCAGCCAGATCCGTTCGTACGTCGTGCAGCCGTACCAGATGGTGAAGGACCTGCGTACGGAGGTCGAGTCGGGCAACGTCACCGCAGTGCTCGACGGCGATCTCGACGAGTTCATGGAGGGCTATCTGCGATGGCGACGGCGCGAATCACAATGACGGCAGTAGTGTCGTGCGGGCTCCGGGCAGGGCGGCGGCTGCAGCCCGTGGAGAAACGCGCATGATCCGACTCGAAAATGTCACCAAGAGCTACTCGACCGAGGTCGTCGCGCTGCGCGACGCCAGCTTCGATGTCGCCAAGGCCGAGTTCGTCTTCCTCGTCGGGCCGTCCGGTTCCGGCAAGAGCACCCTGCTGCGGATGATGAACCGCCAGGAGCGTCCCGAGAAGGGCTCGGTCTGGGTCGCCGGACGGAACATCAACGAGATGTCCGACAGCAAGGTCCCGCACCTGCGCCGCAACATCGGCAACATCTTCCCGGACTACAAGCTGCTGCCCAATCGCACCGTGCACGAGAACGTGGCGTTCGCCCTCGAGGTCATCGGTCGACCGAAGCACGTCATCCGTCAACAGGTTCCCGCGGTGCTCGACCTCGTCGGTCTGTCCGGCAAGCAGGAGCGCTTCCCGCACCAACTCAGCGGTGGCGAACAGCAGCGTGTGTCCATCGCTCGCGCCTTCGTCAATCGGCCGCTCATCCTGCTGGCCGACGAGCCCACAGGAAACCTCGACCCGGCAACGGGCGAGGGGATCATGCGCCTGCTCGACCGAATCAACAAGACAGGAACCACGGTGGTGATGGCAACGCACGATCAGCGCATCGTCAACATGATGCGCAAGCGCGTGATCCAGCTCGACCGCGGGATCATCGTTCGCGACCAGGCCAGGGGTGTCTACGAATGATCTCCCGCCTGCGCTACACGATGCGCGAGATGTGGGCCAGCTTGACCCGCAACCTCACGCTGACGGTGGCCGCTGTCATCACGTCGATGGTGTCGTTGTTCCTCTTCGGGATGACGCTGCTGATCCAGCAAGCCTTCGACAACCAGCTGAGTCAGTGGACCGGCGGCGTGAAGATGATCGTGTACGTCAAGAACGGCGCGCCCGATGACGCGGTGTCGACGATCCAAGAGGCGCTGGAGAGTCGCCCGGAGATCATCAAGAACGTCGAGTACTGCTCGATCGATTGCTCGCTGTCGCAAGCCAAGAAGTTGTTCGCCGCCGACCCCGAGTCGTTGAAGTTCCTGTCCGCGGAGAACATCCCGTCGTACTTCAGCGTCGAACCCGTCGACAAGCAGAGCATCGAGCAACTGCTCAGCATCCGACAATCATTTGTTGCGTTGCCGGGTGTGTTGCGCGCCGACTTCCCCTCCGATCAGATCACGGTGCTCGGCAAGCTCAAATCGTTCTTCGGCGTACGGACCTACGTGATGTCGGGCGTGTTGTTGTTCGCCTCTGTGCTGTTGATCTGGAACACGATCCGGACGGCGATGTTCGCCCGCCGGCGCGAGATCGAGGTGATGAAGTTGGTGGGCGCGACCAACTGGTTCATCCGACTTCCGTTCATGCTCGAGGGCCTGTTGCAGGGCCTCGCCGGCGCCGCGCTCGGCAGCATCCTGCTGTTGCTCGGCAACGCCGACTGGACCGCGGGTGTGCGTAAGTTCCCGTCGACGGCAGGTCTCGGCGGGTTCGTCGTCACCGATGGCTACCCGATCCGAGTTGTGATCTTCATGATCTTGCTCGGGGCCTTCGTCGGCGCCGTCGGCTCCGCCACCGCCGCCAGCCGATTCCTTGACGTTTAGCGGGCTCGTCGTCCCGAACCGGGTCGTGGGTGAGACGGTTCGCCGAAGGCGTGCCGGCTCACGCGCTTCCCTCGGCGCGCGTGACCAAGTGCATATAGGTTCGCTTGTATGGACTATTCCCAGATTCTGTATTCCGTTAATGAGCACGTCGCCACGCTCACGCTGAACCGTCCGGAGAAGCTCAACGCGTTCACCGTCACGATGATGCGCGAGATGATCGATGCCTTCGGCCGCGTCGATGCCGACGACGACGTGCGGGCCGTGATCGTCACGGGTGCCGGTCGAGGGTTCTGTGCGGGTGCCGACCTGTCGGGTGGCGGTGAGACATTCGCCCACGGCGGCAGCGACCAGACCGAGGAGCGCGTGATCCGGGACGGCGGTGGCATGGTGTCGTTGAGCATCTTCGAATGCGTGAAGCCGGTGATCGCCGCGATCAACGGTCCGGCCGTCGGCGTCGGTGTGACGATGACGCTGCCGATGGACATCCGTCTGGCGAGCACGTCGGCCAAGATCGGTTTCGTGTTCGCCAGGCGCGGGATCGTGCCCGAGGCCTGCTCGTCGTGGTTCCTGCCGCGCATCGTCGGCATCAGCCAGGCGCTGCAGTGGTGCTACAGCGGGCGGGTGTTCACTGCGGAGGAGGCGCTGGCCGGGGGACTGGTGCGCAGCATCCACGAACCCGACGACCTGCTACCCGCGGCTCGGGCGATCGCTGCGGAGATCGCCGACAACACCTCGCCAGTCAGTGTCGCCCTGACTCGCAAGATGATGTGGTCGATGCTGACGGCAGATCACCCCATGCAGGCCCATCGCGTCGATTCACGGGCCATCAACGAACGCGGACGCAGCGCCGATGCTCGCGAAGGAGTCGAGAGCTTCCTGGAAAAACGCCCGGCGAAGTTCGCCGACAAGGTGAGCGAAGGGTTGCCCGACGTGTTTCCCGAGCCCACGACCCGAAAGTTCTCGTAAAGCCGACCGCTGTCGGTGCCGATGTGACATGTGCGACGGTACGAACCAGGGACGGTCCTTGCTCGTACAAGTGGTGACGGGCAAACCTCAGACAGGACGGGACACATGAACACAACCACGATGAAGCTCCGGGCAGGAGATGTGATCGAGCTGGAGATCGACGGCGACGTCGTATCCGCCATGGTCCTGCTGGCCAACAGCGAGAACGTGATCTTCGATCTCTGCGACGGCCAAATGCCGTACGTGGCACGCCAAGAAGACCTCGCCAACGTGCGGATCTTCGACGGCCTCGCGGCCTGACGAGACGCGCTGCCTGAAACGTGCCGATAGCCTCGGCCGTCGATGACCGACGGTGAACGAGGCGCGGCCACGCTGTACGACGCGGTCGGCGGGATGCCGTTCTTCGAGCGGCTGGTCGATGCGTTCTACACAGGGGTGGCGGGCGACGACATCCTGTTGCCGCTCTACCCCGAGGCACCGGACCTGCGCGGCGCCCGCCACCGCCTGACGCTGTTCCTCGCCCAGTACTGGGGCGGTCCCACGACCTACAACGACGAGCGCGGCCACCCTCGGCTACGGCTGCGGCACATGCCCTTCACGATCGGTCCGCAGCAACGTGATCGATGGCTGACGCACATGAGCGCCGCGGTCGCCAAGTGCGCCCCGACGCAAGAGGTCGCCGATCAGCTGATGGCCTACTTCATCCCGACGGCCGAGCAGATGCGCAACGACACCGGCTTGCCGATCTCGTCGGCGCGTCCGCGTCAGTAGTACCGCGTCAGAACTGCCACGGGAACTCGCTCCAGTCGGGTGGCCGCTTCTCGAGGAATGACGAGCGGCCCTCCTCGGCCTCGTCGCTGGCGTATGCAAGACGCGTCGCCTCGCCGGCGAACACCTGCTGGCCCACCAATCCGTCGTCGATGAGGTTGAACGCGAACTTCAACATCCGCTGCGCGGTCGGGCTCTTGCCGTTGATCTCCTTCGCCCATTGCAGCGCGGTCGCCTCCAACTCGGCGTGCGGCACGGCGGCGTTGACCATGCCCATCCGATGGGCATCGGCGGCGGAGTATTCGCGGCCGAGGAAGAAGATCTCCCGGGCGAACTTCTGCCCGACCTGTCGGGCGAGGTAGGCGCTGCCGAACCCGCCGTCGAAGCTGGCCACGTCGGCGTCGGTCTGCTTGAACCGTGCGTGTTCCTCGCTGGCCAACGTGAGGTCGCACACGACGTGCAGGCTGTGCCCACCGCCCGCGGCCCACCCGGGCACGACGCAGATGACGACTTTCGGCATGAAGCGGATCAACCGCTGCACCTCCAGGATGTGCAGCCGGCCGGCACGCCCCGGCTCGATCGAATCGCGGGTTTCGTCGGCCGCGTACTTGTAGCCGTCGCGACCGCGGATCCGTTGGTCGCCTCCGCTGCAGAACGCCCATCCTCCGTCTTTCGGCGAGGGCCCGTTGCCGGTCAACAGCACGCAACCGACGTCGGTCGTCATGCGGGCGTGATCGAGCGCGGTGTACAGCTGATCGACCGTGCGCGGCCTGAACGCGTTGCGGACCTCCGGTCGGTTGAAGGCGATTCGCACCGTGCCGTGATCCACGGCGCGGTGATAGGTGATGTCGTCGAACGTGAAACCGGGCACCTCGACCCACGCCGCCGGATCGAACAGTTCGGAGACCATGGACCACATTGTGCTGCATCGGGCACTGCTACGTTCAGCCCGTGACCGGCCTGCACATCTTCGGCATAACCGGCATACCCGAGGTCACCGAGGGCACCGATCTCGCTGACGTCATCGTCGACGCGGCAACGGCCGCATCGACACCACTGCAAGACGGCGACGTCGTCGTCGTCACGTCGAAGATCGTGTCGAAGGCGGAGGGACGTGTCATCGAGCTCGCCGACGTCACGCCATCGCAGTTCGCGCTCGAATGGGCCACCGAGTGGGACAAGGATCCTGCGGTCACCGAGGTCGTCCTGCGTGAGGCGAAGCGCATCGTGCGCCAGGTCGGGCCGGTGTTGATCACGGAGACGCGGCACGGCTTCGTCTGCGCCAACAGTGGAGTCGACCAGTCCTCGAGCGGCGCGTCGGGTCGCGTGGTCGTGCTGCCCGATGATCCTGACGCGTCCGCGCGCCGCATCCGCTCGGGATTCGCGCGGCACGGCATCGATGCCGCTGTCATCATTTCCGACACCTTCGGGCGAGCCTGGCGCGAAGGGCAGACCGACATCGCCATCGGCATCGCCGGCATGCAAGCGATCCTCAGCTACATCGGCCAGTTCGATCCGCACGGTCACGAGTTCAAGGTGCAGGCCGTCTGCCTGGCCGACGAGTTGGCAGGCGCGGCCGAACTGGTCAAGGGCAACATCTCGCGCGTGCCGGTCGGGGTGATACGCGGCCTTGACTGGGAGGCGGACGACACGGCGACGATTGCGCCGGTGTTGCGCGACCAGAGCCGCGACCTGTTCAGGTAGCTGAGCGCTCGGCGACGAGCTTCGAGTACTCGACGGCGATGTCGGCCGCGACGGCGGCGTTGTTCTTCACCAGCGCGAGGTTGGCCGCGAGGCTGCGGCCGGCAGTCTGCTCGACGATCCTCGACAGCACGAACGGCGTCACGGCCTGCCCGGTGACTCCTTCGTTGGCGAGGTCGTCGAGCGCGGCGGCGATGACGCCGTCGATCTCGGCAGCGGGCACCTCGTCGCCTGCGGGGACGGGATTGGCGATGCAGATTCCTCGACGCAGCTGCAAGCGGTGCCAGGTGGCGTCGAGGAATGCGGCGGCCTGCCGGGTGTCGTCGAGCCGGCGAGGCGCGGGTTGCCCGCTCGAGCGGCTGAAGAACGCCGGGAACTCGTCGCTACCGAGAACGGCGACCGGTACGCCGAGCGTCTCCAGGTGTTCGAGCGTCGAGGCGATGTCGAGAATCGACTTCACGCCGGCGCACACGACCGCCACCGGCGTTGCCGCCATCTCCGTCAGGTCGGCCGAGATGTCGAACGACGTCGATGCCCCGCGGTGCACGCCGCCGATCCCTCCCGTGGCGAACACCCGGATGCCGGTCATCGCCGCGAGGTGCATCGTCGCTGCCACCGTTGTGGCACCGGTTGCCTCCGTGGCGACGAGGAAGGGCAGGTCGCGAGTGGTCGCCTTCAGCACATCGGCGCGGCGGGCCAGCGACTCGATCTGTGTGTCGGTGACCCCGATCGTGCACACTCCGTCGAGCACTGCGATCGTCGCCGGCGTGGCACCGTGGCTGCGAACGATCGACTCGACTTCGCGGGCCATCTCGACGTTTTGCGGATAGGGCATGCCGTGGCTGATGATCGTCGACTCCAACGCGACGACGGGCTCGCCGGCGTGCACCGCCGCCACGACCTCGCTGCTCACCCTCACGGAGTCGGTCACGGCACGGTCGAGGTCGTCGGCGCCGTCGCGCAGTTGGCATCGATGTACGCCAGGAACCGGCGCTGAGCGTTCTGATAGTCGGCACTGGAGAAGGTCTGTCCCAGCGCGGTGAACTCGGGTGTCGTGGTCATCTTGGAGACGTCGTAGTTGCTGGCTCTGACGACGGTGAGCAGTTGTTGCGCAGCCGCATCGAGCACGTCGACGTCGCTCTTGATGTCGGCCGGCGCCAGCGCCGCCATCTCGGCGAAGCGGTCGGCGAACTCCTCGACGACGGCTTGGACCGCCACCGCCGGGGGAGGAGTCGTTCCGTTGAAGAGCTGTTGTGGAAGCTGAGACGCGACGTTGGCCGTGTTGGCCGCCTCGCAGAAGGTCGGCGGAGTGCTGGTCGTGCTGGGGTCGGTGCCGCTGCTGCTCTTGCTGTCGCCGCACGCGACCACCGTCAACAACAACATTCCCGCTGCCGCCCAGTGGCTCCGATTCACCACGTCCTCCTCGTCGAGCACCTACGGTACCGACTGTGCAGACCAACGAGATCCGCGTCGCGCGCCAGGGCTCGGTCGCCACGATCTGGCTCGACAGGCCGGCCAAACGCAATGCCATGAGCTACGGCATGTGGGTGGATCTGGAGGAAGCCGCAACGCAGCTGGCAACGGATCCCGACGTGCGAGTGGTCGTGCTGCGCGGTGCCGGCGGGCACTTCTGCGCCGGCGCCGACATCACCGAGTTGCGAGCCGAACGGGAGGCGGGGGAGCGCTCGTTCTCCGACGTGAACGGCGCGGCGGAGACGGCACTGGCAATGCTCCCGAAGCCGACCATCGCGTACATCGAGGGCGACTGCATCGGTGGCGGTTGTGCGATGGCGATCGATTGCGACTTGCGCATCGCCACCACGACGGCCCGGCTCGGCATCACGCCCGCCAAGCTCGGCGTCGTCTATCCGAGTGCATCCATCGAACGAGCCACGTACCTGCTGGGTCCTGCCGTCGCCAAGCGACTGCTGTTCACGGGCGACTTGATCGACGCGACCGAGGCGTTGCGTATCGGCCTGGTCAACGAGGTGGTCGACGCGGACGGCGGTGAGCATCGCCTGGCGTCGCTGACGACAGAGCTCGGCGAACGATCGTTGTTGACACAGGCGTCGACCAAGGCGATGGTGGCCGAGGTGATGGCGCGCGGCCACGTCCCGCCGGCGGTTGTGGAACATTGGAATGCAGTCGCCGCGGGCGCGTCCGAGCTCGCCGAAGGTATTGCCGCGTTCTCCGAGCGGCGGCCGGCGCGGTTTGGGTGGACCGGTCCGTCGGCCGATTAGCGTCGAGACGTGCCGAACGTGATCGAACGAGTTGGGGTTGTCGGATGTGGCCTGATGGGGTCGGGCATCGCCGAGGTCGCTGCGCGCGCCGGGCTCGACGTGACGGTGACCGAGAGCTCGGCCGCCGCGGCGGAGGCGGGGATGACCCGCGTCGCCAACTCGTTGAAACGTGCGGTCACCTCCGGCCGTCTGTCCGACGAGGATCACGACGCGGCATGGCAGCGGTTGGGGTTCGGTCATCAGCTCGACGCGTTGGGCGATTGCGATCTGGTCATCGAGGCAGTCGCCGAGGACGAGTTCATGAAGATCGAGGTGTTCGGTCAACTCGATGCGGTCTGCAAGCCCGAGGCGGTGCTCGCGTCGAACACGTCGAGCATCCCCATCATGAAGTTGGCCAGGGCGACGCGGCGCGAGTCGCAGGTGATCGGCGTGCACTTCTTCAACCCGGTGCCGGTGTTGCCGCTCGTCGAACTGGTGACTTCGTTGCTGACGTCGGCGCAGACCGCCACCGACATCGAGCGCTTCGCGACCGAGACGCTCGGCAAGACCGTGATCCGCTCGCGCGACCGCGCCGGCTTCATCGTCAACGCGTTGCTGATCCCCTACATCCTCGCTGCGATCCGCATGCTCGAGTCGGGGTTCGCCACCGCCGACGACATCGACACCGGAATGGTCAAGGGCTGCGCCCACCCGATGGGCCCGCTGCGGCTCGCCGATCTCATCGGCCTCGACACCGTCAGCGCGGTCGCCCAGTCGTTGTACGACGAGTTCAAGGAGCAGCTCTACACACCGCCCTCGCTGTTGCTGCGAATGGTCGAGGCCGGCCTGCTCGGACGCAAGGCCGGGCGGGGGTTCTACGAGTACTGAGCAGGACGCGCCAGAGTGCCGGGCTCGAGCCCGATCTCGCGTTCCAGTGACGTCATCGCCCAGTCGAACACGAGGGTCCGCTCGATCAGTCCGGGGTGCGCGGCCAGCTGCATGCTGAGACCGTCCAGCAGCGAGAGAACTCTCCACGCGGTCGCGCTCGGGTCGTCGCAGGACATCGAGTCCTCCTCGATACCCCTTGCAATGGTCGTCGCAATGAGCTGTTGCCAGGCGAGGTTCAGCCGCTGCGAGGTGGCTCCGAGTGCGGGCCTGCGGCGGGCCTCCGCCCACGCGTCGAGCCACAACTGAAAGGCGCTGTACTCGTCGAGCCGGGTGTACGCGGCGAAGAAGGCCGAGAGCGCGTCGGCAGCATTCGCGGAGGTGCCGATCTCTTCCGCCGTGACAGCGAGGTCGTCCCCGGCGGCGTGCTCGAATGCGGCAGCGAGCACCTCGTCCATCGACGAGAAGTAGTGGTGGATCAAGCCGGACGACGTCCCCATCTCCGCGGCGACATCGCGCACGGTCGTGTTGCCGAGGCCTTTCACGGCGGCGACCCGCAACGTGGCGGCGATGATCTCGTCGCGACGTGCGCTCGGGCTGAGTCGTGGCATCGCTGGAAGACTAACTGTTATTGCGCGATCGTCCAATAGACGTCTACGCTCCTCGCATGGTCATGACCACGCCGTTCCATGAGCGGCTCGCTCCGCTGAACGAGACCCACCTCTGGTCGCACTGGTCGGGCTACCTGTCGGCAGTGAAATATCAGATGGCGGACAAGTTCGAATACTTCGCGATCCGCAACGCCGCCGGCCTGATCGACACGTCGCCGCTCTACAAGTACCGCATCGCCGGCCGCGATGCGGCCAAGTTCCTCGGCGCAGTTCTGGCTCGCGACATTGGAGCCTGCCGCGACGGCCAGGCGCAGTACACGCTGTGGTGCGACGAGCGCGGGTATGTCGTCGAGGACGGCGTAGTGATCAGGTTCGCCGCCGACGACTACATCCTCACGTCGGCGGAGCCCAACCTCGCCTACTTCCAGAAGCTCGTCGGTTACGACCAGGTCGAGATCACCGACGTTTCCGCGGACTATGCGTCGTTGGCGGTGCAGGGCCCGCGATCGCGCGACATCCTGGCCGGGCTCGATCCGCAGATCGCGACGCTCGGATTCTTCCATCACACGCCCGCGAAGATCGGCAACGTACCCGTTCACGTGTCGCGCACCGGGTACACCGGCGACCTCGGGTACGAGATCTGGGTCGGGGCCGACGGAGCTGTCGAGATGTGGGATGCGCTGAGCGAGGCGTGCGTCGGCCAAGGTGTGTTGCCTGTCGGGCAGAGCGCGCTGTTGATGACGCGTATCGAAGCGGGGCTCGTGCTGATCGGCGTCGACTTCCACTCCAGCCGTTTCGCGTTCAACGACTACGAGTGCTCGACACCGCTCGAGCTCGGTTTCGCGTGGATGTTCCGGGATCTGGCGAGCTCATCCCGTCGCTTCATCGGGCGCGCGGCAATCGAGCGCGAGATCGCCGACAAGACCTCGCGGTGGAAGATGGTCGGGCTGATGGTCGACTGGCGCGAGTGGGACCGGCACTTCGGCGAGGCCGGATTGATCCCGCCGAAGGACGAGACGCCGGTGGTCTACGAGATGATGCTCTACGACGATGACGGTGCCAGGGTCGGCTACACGACCAGCTTCATGTATTCGCCGATGCTGCAGCGGCACATCGCGATGGCCAGGGTGCAACCGCAACTGGCGGCCGCTGGATCCAAGGTCAATCTCGAGCTGACGATCAACCACCGCTACCACACGGTGGCCGCCGAGGTTCGCCGGCCACCACTGTTCAACCCGGCGAGAAAGACAACGTGACGCGATGACATCACAACGCTCCTACGACGCCATCGTGATCGGCGGCGGTCACAACGGGTTGGTCAACGGCGCATATCTCGCCAAGTCGGGTTTGCGCACGCTCATCATCGAACGGCGGCCGATCGTCGGTGGCGCAGCGATCACCGAGGAGTTGATCCCGGGATTCCACTTCACGACGTTCTCGTACGCCCTCAGCCTGTTGCGGCCCGACATCATCCACGAGTTGGAATTGACGAACCACGGGTTCATGCCCATCCAGATGCCGTCGATGTTCGCCCCGATGGAGAATGGCGACTACCTGTTGATGGGCACCGACCGCAACACGAACCTGAAGGAGATCGCCCGGCACTCCAAGCACGACGCCGATGCGATGGACCAGTACGAGTACGACATGGCGCAGGTGTGTCAGGCGTTGAAGCCGCTGGTCGACGCGGCGCCGCCGAACATCTTCGGCAGCGACCCCGAAGACGCGGCGACCAGGGACGCCGACACGAAGGGACGCCG
>Ga0207648_10004774_pt1 | contig 13846 bp, 9 predicted proteins | sample KBSMisM32_FD_184310 | JGI IMG/M metagenome (GOLD analysis project Ga0207648, IMG submission 184310) | Miscanthus rhizosphere microbial communities from Kellogg Biological Station, Michigan, USA - KBS Miscanthus M3-2 (SPAdes) (version 2) | ecosystem: Host-associated > Plants > Roots > Rhizosphere...
TGGTCAAGGTGAATCCGAACCAGGCGCCGCCCGTCCTCGGCGTGCGCAGCGCGGACATCAACCGGCCCTTCATCGGCGTCTCCCCGCAGCTCCGCGACGTGGGACAGGTCAGCAGCACGGGCTTCCTGAACTACAACGCGCTGCTGGTGAAGTTCCAGCGGCGGTTCGCGAACGGGTTCTCGTTCCTGAACTCGTACACCTACGGCCAGGCCATGGACCTCAACTCCGACAACGACGGCGGCGTGACCCTGGTCAACGTGTACGACCCCGCCTACAACCGCGGTCCCGCGGACTACGACGTCAAGCACACGTTCGTGTCGAACTGGGTGTACGCGCTGCCCTTCGCCAAGGAGAACAGGGTCTTCGGCGGATGGCAGGTGAGCGGCATCCTCTACGCGCGGACGGGGCGGGCCCTGACCATCAACCAGTCGCAGGGTGTGCTCTCGACCGGGACCAACTCCGGCCAGCAGGGCTCCAACCGCCCGAACCGGCTGGCCGACAACATCAACAACTCGGACCAGAACATCGACCACTGGTTCGACCCCACCGCCTTCCAGGTCGTGCCGGAGACGACGGCGACCTACGGCAGCGCCGGCCGCAACATCGCGCGCGGACCGGGCTACTTCAACATCGACATGAACATCATCAAGGTCACGAAGATCGGCGGCACCGAGCTCGAGCTCCGGGCCGAGGCCTTCAACATCCTCAACCACCCGGCCTTCGCGGACCCCAACACGACCTTCGGCACCGCGGCCTTCGGAACCATCACCGCGATGCTGTCGAACCCGGCCTGCTCGCTCTGCGGCACGACGGAGCGGCAGGTCCAGCTGTCGGCGAAGCTGAAGTTCTAGACGAGTCCCAGCACCGCCCCCTCCTTCCCGGAGGAGGGGGCGGTGGCGTACTCCTTCCGGGAAACCCATAGAGAAGAGACGATGCGTGCCAGAGCGACCCTTACCCGTCACGCAAAAACTGATATTTCAGTGATGGAGGATCCGATGTCGATCCCCGCGCCGTTGCGTCTCGTCGCTGCCGCTCTCCTCGTCGCCGCCACCCTCTCCGGCGCCGCCGCCGCGCAGGAGGTCACGGGCTCCCTGTCGGGCGCGGTCGAGGACCAGCAGGGTCAGGCGATCCCGGGCGCCACCGTGACCGCGGTGAACCAGCGCACCGGATCGTCCCGAGTGGACCACACGGACGGCAAGGGCAACTTCCTGTTCACGGCCATGCCGCCGGGCACCTACACCATCCGCGTGGAGATGCCGAACTTCCGCACCGTGGAACAGAAGGGCAACGTCCTCGCCATCTCCACCCGCGTCTCCGTGGGCACGATCCGGCTCACGGTGGGGCTCGGGGAGAACGTGGTGGTGGAAGCCGAGGGCAACCGCGTGAACACGGAAGAGACCCAGCACGCCGGCCTCATCACCTCCAGCCAGATCGCGCAGATCCAGACCAAGGGCCGCGACGTCACCTCCCTCATGCGCCTCGTACCCGGCGTCCGTTACGAGGACACGGTGGAATCGCTGGGGGAGAGCTTCGGCACTCTCGTCCCCCAGGTCAGCGGCATGCGCCGCGACTGGAACCACATCACGGTGGACGGCGTGCTGGGCAACGAGGTCGGGCAGACCAACCGCATGGCCCAGAACATCAACCTCGACGCCGTCTCCGAGATCAAGATCCTCCTCAACACCTTCCGCGCCGAATACGGCCGCACGGGCGGCGCCCACATCGAGATCGTGAGCAAGAGCGGCGACCAGCAGTACCGCGGCAACGCCTACTACTACGGCCGCAACGAGCACCTCAACGCGAACAACTTCTTCAACAACCGCGCCGGTCGCGACCGCCCGCGCTATCGCTTCAACACCTACGGCTTCAACCTCGGCGGTCCCATCCCCGGCCTCAACAAGGGCGGAGAGAAGAAGCTGTTCTTCTTCTATTCCCTGGAGGCGCCCATCACCGAGAAGCCGGGGAACCTGCTCCAGTGGACGATGCCCACCGAACGCGAGCGGGCCGGCGACTTTTCGCAGTCCCTCGACAGCGCGGGCCGCCTCGTCGTGATCAGGGATCCGCTCACCGGGCAGCCCTTCCCCGGGAACATCGTCCCCGCCAGCCGCATCGACCCCAACGGGCGCGCCCTCCTGAACGTCCTGCCCCTGCCGAACACGCTGGACCGCAACTTCACGAGGGGCCAGTTCAACCACCAGACGCAGTTCATCAACGACAACCCGAAGCTCAACAACATCCTCCGTCTGGACTGGAAGCCCTCCGCCAGCGACAGCCTGTACCTCACGGTCAAGGACTGGACGTCGGACCAGCGAGGGGTGGGGGGAACGGGGGGCGTCACCGCCGGTCCCGCCGGCTGGGGCTGGTTCAACGCCCACTACGACAACACCGATCGCACCTATAGCCTCAGCCACACGCACATCTTCAGCTCGAGCCTCGTCAACGAGGCCCAGGCGGGGGCGCGCCGGCAGAGCGAGAACTTCCGTCCCGTCGGGGAAGAAGACTTCCAGCGCCTCTCGCGACAGGGCGCGGGCTACACCCTCGGGCAGTTCCACCCGGAGCTGAACCCGATCGACGCCCTGCCCAAGGTCACGTTCGGTGGCAGCGCGACCCCCAACCCGCCAACTTCACCTACGACAACCGCATCGTCGGGGACGGCGGCGTGGCCTGGGTCCACTCCTTCAACGACAACCTCACCTGGATCAAGGGCAGCCACGCCTTCAAGGGCGGGGTCTACTTCGAGCACCTCTACAACACGGAGGGCCCGGGCTTCTCCGCCCCCGCCTCATTCGCCGGCCAATACGACTTCACCGTGGACACCAACAACCCGCTCGACACCGGCTATTCGTTCGCCAACGCCCTCCTCGGGAATTACCGCAGCTACAGCGAGATCGACGCGCTCCCGGAGGTGAACTCGCACCGCTACCTCCTGGAGTCGTACCTGCAGGACACCTGGAAGGTCTCGCGCCGGGTCACCCTCGACTACGGGGTCCGCATGTTGTGGTTCAAGCCCTGGTACACGAAGCTGCCCGCGGCCACCTTCGTGCCCGAGCGCTACGACCCCGCGCGCGCGCCGCGTCTCTACCAGCCTGCGCGTGTCAACAACGCGAACGTCGCCCTCGATCCCGTCACCGGCGCCGTCAAGCCCAACATCTACGTCGGCAGCTTCGTGCCCGGCACGGGGGATCCCTACAACGGGATGGTGCTCAGCACGAATGCGAGCTACCCGCAGGGCTTCCGCGAGAACCAGGGCTTGCAGCCCGAGCCGCGTCTGGGTTTCGCCTGGGACGTCACCGGCAGGGCCAAGACCGCGGTGCACGGGGGCGTCGGCCTGTTCCACAACTCCCAGATCACCGCGCGCAGCATGGACCAGGCGGCGACGAACCCGCCCGCCGTGAACTCGCCGCAGTTCGTGTACGGGACGATGTCCACCCTTCTCTCGCAGGCGGGCTTCTCGCTGCGTCCGAGCACGGTCAACGCGCTCGAGCGCGACGCCAAGACGCCGAGCACGTACCAGTGGTCGCTCGGGGTCCAGCAGGAGATCGGCTGGGGGATGGTCGCGGACGTGACCTATGTCGGCTGGGTGGGCCGGCACATGGAGCAGTACACGAACATCAACGTGGTGCCCGACGGGGCCAAGTTCGTGAACCTCCATCCCGAGAACGCGAACCCGCAGAACACCGCCAACGCCAAGCCCGACGACTTCCTGCGCCCGTACCTGGGCTACGGCGACATCATCCTGCGCTCGAACTTCGGCACCGCGAACTACAACGGGCTCCAGTTCCAGCTGAACCGACGCTACAGCCACGGGTTCCAGTTCTCCGTGGCCTACACCTACGCGCGCTCCCTCGGCATCGCGGACGAAGACGAGTCGCAGGTCAGCACCGCGCGTCCCCTCAACGCCTGGCACTACGCGCCGCTGAGCCAGAGCCAGACCCACGACCTCGTCATCAACTACACCTGGGACATCCCCAAGGCGAGCAAGCTCTGGGACAACGCCGTGATGCGGACGCTCTTCGACGGCTGGCAGGTCTCGGGCGAGAACGCTTTCGTGAGCGGGGAATGGGACCGCCTCAACATCTCGACCACGGACAACTTCGACTTCACGGGCGGGACGGGCGGCACGGGGGCCAACATGCCGTCGGCGGGGTCGGGATCCCAGGAGCTCCGCGTGGTACGCCCGAACATCATCGGCGACATCAAGGGCGGCAATCGCAACCCCACGCCCGGCGCGGACGGGTCCTGGATCGACCCCACGGCGGTGGCCCGCCCGGCCCGCGGAGAGTACGGCAATGCCTCCCGCTACTCCTACCAGAACCCGGGCATCAACAACTGGAACCTCGCCTTCTTCAAGAACTTCGGCCTGGGCGGCCAGGGGCGCCGGCGGCTGCAGCTCCGCTGGGAGATGTTCAACGTCCTCAACCACACGCAGTACCTCACCATCGACAACACCGCCCGTTTCGACCCGGCCGGCACCCAGGTGAACGCGAGCTTCGGGGAGGCCAACGCGGCACGCAATCCGCGCATCATGCAGGGGTCCATCCGGCTGAGCTTCTGACCTGCGCTATCATCCGCCCGGCTCGCGGTGGAGGGCCCGTCTCGGGCCCTCCCGAGAGGAGGACGCATGACGCGCTCCGTCGCGCATATGATGGCGACCGGTTCCCTCGGCGCCGTGTTCCTCGTCGTGATCATGAGCAACGCAGACGGCCAGACCCGCCGCCCGACCCTCGGACGCATCGAGAGGCTCGACCCGGCCCTCGACTCCATCGTCGCCCCCGAGGCGAAGATGGAGATCATCGGAAACGGCTTCGACTGGACGGAAGGCCCGCTGTGGGTCAAGGCCGACGGCGGGCAGCTGCTCTTCTCCGACATTCCCCCGAACCGCATCCTGAGCTGGCAGGATGGCCGCGGCACCCAGATCTATCTCGAGCAGAGCGGGTACCTCGGTCCGATCCCGCGGCCGAACAACATCCCGCCCGACGAGCCGGGGTCGAACGCGCTGGGCCTCGATCCCCAGGGGCGGCTCGTGCTCTGCCAGCACGGCAACCGCCAGGTGGCGCGCATGGACGCGCCGCTCTCGAAGCCGAAGGCAAAGTACATCCCGATCGCCGACCGCTACGAGGGCAAGCGTCTCAACAGCCCCAACGACCTCGTCTACAGCAAGGACGGGTCCCTCTACTTCACCGACCCGCCCTACGGCCTGACGCGCAAGATGGAGGACCCGGACAAGCAGCTCGACTTCCAGGGCGTCTACCGTGTCGGCAGGGATGGCCAGATGACCCTGCTGACAAAGGAGCTCTCGAGGCCCAACGGAATCGCCTTCTCGCCGGATCAGAAGACGCTGTACGTCGCGAACTCCGACGCCGCGCGCGCGATCTGGATGGCCTACGACGTGAAGCCGGACGGCACCATCGCCAACGGCCGCGTCTTCTTCGACGCCACGAGCTGGGTGGGCCCGGAGAAGAAGGGGCTCCCCGACGGCATGAAGGTCGATACCCAGGGCCATCTCTTCGCGACCGGCCCCGGCGGCGTCCACGTCTTCGACAAGGACGCGAAGCACCTCGGCACCTTCGCGACGGGCGAGGCCACCAGCAACTGCGCGTTCGGCGAGGACGGCTCGACGCTCTTCATCACCGCCGACATGTACGTCCTTCGCCTGCGCCTGAAGGTGAAGGGCACCGGCTTCTAGGTCCCGGCTCGCCGAAGACCCAGGGAGACTCCTGATGCGCGCCCTCGTCCTCAGCGAATACAAACGTCTCGACGTGCGTGACGTGCCCACGCCGGAGGTCGGGGAGCGCGACGTGCTCGTGCGCGTGCGCGCCTCCGGCATCTGCGGCAGCGACGTGCACGGCTACGACGGATCGTCCGGCCGGCGCCTGCCTCCGGTGGTGATGGGTCACGAGGCGGCGGGGGTGGTGGAGCGCGTCGGCTCCGGGGTGGGGCGCTTCGCGCCAGGGGCGCGCGTCACCTTCGACTCCACCGTCTCTTGCGGCACTTGCGCATACTGCCGCCAGGGCCGGGTCAACCTGTGCGACCGCCGCACGATCCTGGGCGTGTCCTGCGCCGACTTCCGGCGCGAAGGCGCCAACGCCGAATTCGTCTCCGTGCCCGAGCACATCGTCTATGCGGTTCCGGAGGAGGTCCCGCTCGAGCACGCGGCCATGGTCGAGCCCATCTCCGTCGCCGTCCATGCCGTCGGACGCGCCCCCATGCCCGCGCGCCATGCCGTCGTCGTGGGCACGGGCACCATCGGCCTGCTCGTCATCCAGGCCCTCCGGGCGGCGGGGACCGCGCGCGTCATCGCCGTCGACGTCGAGGAGGACAAGCTGAACCTGGCGCGGAAGCTGGGCGCGGACGTGGCCCTCAACCCCAAGGGCGTCGACGTGCCCGCGGAGGTGCGCCGCCTGACCGAAGGCGGGGCGGACGTGGCCATGGAGTGCGTGGGGGCGACGGAGCCGATCAAGACCGCGGTCGCCTCCGTGCGCAAGGGAGGATCCGTCGTGCTGGTGGGGAACATCTCTCCTGCCATCCAGCTCCCGCTGCAGCAGGTCGTGACGGGCGAGCTGACCCTCTTCGGCACCGCCGCCTCCGCCGGCGAATACCCGCGCGCGATCGAGCTGCTGCGCACGGGCGCGATCGACGTGCGGCCCCTGATCACGGCGCTGGCGCCGCTGGAGGAAGGGGCGCGCATGTTCGAGCGGCTCTACGCGCGCGAGCCCGGCCTCATGAAGGTCGTGCTGCAGCCATGAGCGCGCCCACGGACAAGCCGGCGCTCTTCGACCTGCACGGCCGCGTCGCCGTCGTCACCGGAACGAGCCGGGGGCTGGGGCAGTTCCTGGCCCGCGCCCTCGCCCGGGCGGGGGCGGACCTCGTGATCACGGCCCGGCGCAAGGACGACCTGCGCGACTTCCAGCGCGAAGTGGAAGCGCTGGGGCGGCGCGCCCTGCCGCTCGATCTCGACGTGCGCGACCAGGGATCGATCACGAAGATGGCGGAGGCGGCCCTGGCCGGCTTCGGCCAGGTGGACATCCTCGTGAACAACGCCGGCTGCAACGTCCGCAAGCCCGCGCTCGAGGTGACGTGGGAGGACTGGAACACGATCCTCGATACGAACCTCCGCGGCTCCTTCTTCGTGGCCCAGGCCATCGGCCGGCACATGGTGGAGCGGGGGTACGGCCGGATCATCAACATCGGATCCGTGACCTCCGTGGCCGGCTACGCCGGGCTCGCGCCCTATGGCGCCAGCCGCGGCGGCATCAAGCAGCTCACCATGAGCCTCGCCGACGACTGGGGCCCCCACGGCGTGACCGTGAACTGCCTGGCCCCGGGCTGGTTCAAGACGGCCCAGAACGCGCGGATGTACGAAGACCAGGAATGGGTGGAGATGTTGAAGTCGCGCATTCCCGCCCGCCGCCCCGGCCAGCCCGACGACCTCGACGGCGCGGTGGTGTTCCTCGCCTCGGAGGAGAGCCGTTACGTGACGGGGCAGACGCTGCTCGTGGACGGCGGGATCTCCACCGGCGCCGTACGCGCGCTCCCGCGCCAGGCCTGAGCATGCGCCCAACGCAGGGCCGGTGACGGCGGTCCCGGCGGCGGTCCTCGAGCCGCAGCCGCCGCTCGACCGGGGGCCCGCTTCGAACCGCTCGGACCACGCCGACCTCTATCGCCTTCGCCCCGAGGACGTCGTGTCCCCGCCGCGAAGGCTGCGGGACACCCTCACGCGCATCGGCCCCGGCATCGTGCTCGCCGGCTCCATCGTGGGCTCGGGCGAGCTGATCGCCACCACGACCCTGGGCGCGCAGGTGGGCTACACCGCGCTGTGGCTGATCCTCGTGAGCTGCTTCGTCAAGCCCGTCGTGCAGGCGGAGATGGGCCGCTACACCATCGTGACGGGAGAAACGGGCCTCGAGGCCTTCGACCGCGTGCCCGGCCCGCGGCTGGGCGCGAGCTGGCTCGTGTGGTCCTTCGCGGCCATGGTGCTGATGACGATGGTCCAGATCGGAGGGATCTTCGGCGGCGTGGCCCAGGTGATGACCCTCCTGGTGCCGTCGGTCCCGATGCCGGCCTGGATCCTGGGCTTCGTGGCCCTGACCCTGGCCCTCCTCCTCGGTGGCGCCTACGACCGGCTGGAGCGCCTGGCCATGGTGAAGGTCGCGCTGTTCACGCTCATCACTGTCCTCGCCGCCGTCGTCCTCTCGCGCATGGACGCGTATTTCTCCTGGCGGGACGTGGGCCAGGGGCTCTGGCCGCGCCTCCCGCCCAAGGGCCTGGCCACCGCGGTCGCCGTCTTCGGCATCACCGGGGTCGGCGCCTCCGAGCTGTTCATGTACCCGTACTGGTGCGTCGAGAAGGGATACGCGCGGTTCACCGGGCAGCGCGAGGACACCGAGGCCTGGCGCACGCGCGCCGCGGGCTGGATCCGCGTGATGCACGTCGACATCTCATGCTCGCTCGCCGTCTACACCCTGGCCACGGTCGCCTTCTACCTGCTGGGAGCGGGAATCCTGCACGGCATGGGCGTGGTGCCGTCCGCCCGCGACATGATCCCCGTCCTTTCGAACATCTACACCGAGACCCTCGGCCCCTGGGCCCTCTGGCTGTTCTACGCGGGCGCGCTGGTGACGCTCTACGGCACCATCGTGGCCAACGCCGCCGGGCAGTCGCGCATCCTCGCCGACATGGTGCGCGTCCTCGGGGTTTTCCCGCGCTCCGACTACCCTCGGCGGCTGTGGTGGCGGCGCCTCTTCGTCGTCGTTCTCACCGTGGTCCCGGCGTGTCTCTACCTGCTGTTCGCCTCGCCGGTGAGGATGGTGGTGGCGGGCGGGATCGCGCAGTCCGTGATGCTGCCCGTGTTCGCCGGCGCCACCCTGTACCTGCGCCATCGCCGTCTTCCCTCCGAGATGGCGCCGCCTCGCTGGGTCACGGCGGCGCTCTGGGTGTCGGCGACGCTCATGTTCGCCTTCGTGCTCGCGACCGCGGCCATGTCCCTGCATTCGTGAGGAGGCTTTGATGAAGCCGACGCTGCCCTCCCTTCGTCACGCCCTGGCCGTGACCGTGCTGTCCGTGGTGGCCGCAGGCCCCCCTGCCCGCCTCCTGGCCCAGGTGCCGATCCCCGCGCCCACGCCGGACCTGCCTCCCCCCGACGATCTCCCGCGCGCGCAGCGCCTGGCCTGGTTCAAGCAGGCGAAATACGGGATGTTCATCCACTTCGGCCTCTACGCGATCCCGGCGGGCGAGTGGAAGGGCAAGACCATCCCCGGCATCGGGGAATGGATCATGAACCGCGCGAAGATCCCGGTCACGGAATACGAGCAGCTGGCGCAGCAGTTCAACCCGTCGAAGTTCAACGCGGACGAGTGGGTCCAGCTCGCCCAGGACGCGGGCATGAAATACATGGTGATCACGTCCAAGCACCATGACGGGTTCGCCCTCTTCGACTCCAAGGTCAGCACCTGGGACATCGTGGACGCGACGCCCTTCAAGCGCGATCTGCTCAAGGAGCTGGCCGCGGCCTGCCAGCGCAAGGGGATGCCCCTCGGCTTCTACTATTCGCAGGCCCAGGACTGGCACGAGAAGGGCGGCGCCGGCAACGACTGGGATTTCGGTGCCGACCAGGGCCCGGACGGCAAGGAGCTGAAGGACTACGACGGCTACCTTCGCGGCAAGGCGGAGCCGCAGGTGCGCGAGCTGCTCACGAGCTACGGCCCCGTCGCCCTCATCTGGTTCGACACGCCGCGCATGATGACGAAGGAGCGCGGGCAGCGCTTCGTGGACATCGTCCGTCAGATGCAACCGAAGACGCTCATCGACGGCCGCCTCGGCGTGGCCGGCGACTACGTGAGCACGGGCGACAACGTGATCCCGGGCACCGCGCCCGCGGACGCCTGGGAGGTGCCGGCCACCATCAACCACACCTGGGGCTTCCGCAAGGACGACCGGGACTGGAAATCCCCGGGCGACATCACGTTCAAGCTCGTCGACATCGTGAGCAAGGGCGGCAACTACCTGCTCAACGTGGGGCCGATGGCGGACGGCATCATCCCTCCCGCCAGCCAGGAGTCGCTGCGCGAGGTGGGGAAGTGGCTCAAGGTGAACGGGGACGCGATCTACGGCGCGGGCCCCTCGCCGTGGGGTGACGAGGTCGGCGAGCCGAGCGCGAAGGGCACGAAGGACCTGCGCGGCCAGCCGCTGTTCCTGTCGCGCAACGAGTGGCGCGCCACCACCAAGCCGGGCAAGGTGTTCGTCACGTTCTTCACGGAGCCGCGCGTGCCGTTCGCGCTGCCGCCCATGAAGAACGCGGTCAAGCGCGTCTATCGCCTGGCCGACGGCGTGCCCGTCGAAACGAAGGTGGAGGGCGGGCAGACGGCGCTCGTCATCCCGCGTCCGATCCTGGATCCGATGGCGACGGTCGTCGTCGTCGAGATCGAGGGCGACGGCGTCGCGAAGTGAGCGCCGGCGACGGCGTGAACCGCCGGGGGTTTCTCGGGAGTGCCACCGCGGGCGCGGCGGGGCTGATCGCCAAACGGACGGGAACGAAGACGGAGACGGGCACGGGCACGGGGACGGACGATCGTGCGTATTGGGTCACGGTCGCCCAGCGGCTGGCCGAGCCTGTGCTCACGAACCTCGCCGCGGGGACGCTGCGCGCGCGCATGCCCGTGGAAGAGGCGGAGGGCGCCGGGCGTCGCTCCGTCACCTACCTCGAGGCCTTCGGGCGTCTCCTGGCCGGCATCGCGCCGTGGCTGGAGCTGCCGGCGGACGAGACCGTAGAGGGCCGCCTGCGGGCGCGCTACGCCGACCTCGCCCGGCGCGGTCTCGCCGCCGCCGTCGCTCCGTCCTCCGCGGACGCGATGAACTTCACGAAGGACCGCCAGCCGCTCGTGGACGCGGCGTTCCTGGCCCACGGCCTCCTGCGCGCCCCGCGGGCCTTGCGCGACGGGCTCGATGCGGCCACGCGTGCGAACCTCGTGCGCGCGCTGGAATCGACGCGCGTCATCGTCCCCGCCTTCAGCAACTGGCTCCTCTTCAGCGCGACGGTGGAGGCGGGACTGGCCGCCCTGGGCGCGCCCTGGGACCGCGTGCGCGTGGACTACGCGCTGCGCCAGCACGCGCAGTGGTACAAGGGCGACGGGACCTACGGCGACGGGCCCGCCTTCCATTGGGACTACTACAACAGCTTCGTGATCCACCCGATGCTGCTCGACGTGCTGGCCGCGCTGGGTGACGATTCGGACGCCTGGAAGGCCATGCGCGAACCGGAGGTCCGGCGCGCCCAGCGCTACGCGGCCATCCAGGAGCGGCTCATCTCCCCCGAGGGGACGTTCCCCCCGATCGGGCGCTCGATCGCGTACCGGTTCGGCGCGTTCCAGCTCCTGGCCCAGGTCGCGCTGCGGCGCGAGCTGCCCGCGGAAGTGGCACCCGCGCAGGTGCGCGGCGCGCTGACCGCCGTCATCCGCCGCTCGATCGAGGCGCCGGGCACGTTCGACGAGCACGGATGGCTGCGCATCGGGTTCGCGGGCCACCAGCCCGGAGTGGGCGAGCGCTACATCTCGACGGGGAGCCTCTACCTCTGCGCGACGGGACTTCTCCCGCTCGGCCTCCCGGCGTCCGATCCCTTCTGGGCCGATCCGCCCAAGCCCTGGACGGCGCAGCAAGCCTGGTCCGGCCAACCGTTCCCGATCGACCACGCGCTCCCCGACTGACCGCGGCCAGGCCGACCAGGAGCGCGGCGCCGCGTAGCGGCGGCGCAGCGGTGGGGGGTTTCAGGGGGGGAGCTTACGCCTTCTCGAGGTGGGGCGTAAGTTCCCCCCCTGAGATCAAAGACTCTACTGATCGCGCGGAACCCGCAGAACCCGGTGATTCTCGCTGTCCGCGATGTAGAGCGCGCCCGTCTTCGGGTGGATGACGGCGCCGTGCGGCCGGTTGAGCGCGCACTCGAGCGCGGGACCGCCGAGGCCGCCCGCCCCGAGCACGCCGGTACCCGCCACGCGCCGGATGGTGCCGTCGCGCGGTGAGTAGCGGCGGATGACGTGGTTCTCGGTATCGGTGATGAGCACGCTGCCGCTTGGCTCGACGAAGATGTGTTTGGGCCCATTGAGCTGCGCGGACAGCGCGGGGCCGCCGTCGCCGCTCATCCCGGCCACCCCCGTCCCCGCGACCGTGCGGATCCTTCCCGCCGGATCGACGACGCGCAGGGCATGCCCGCCACGCTCGCAGATGTAGAGATTGCCCTTCACGTCCACCGCGATCGCCCGCGGGTCGAAGAGGGGCTGGGCCCGCGCGTCTTCACCGTCCCGCGGCACGCCCTTCTCGCCGTTCCCGGCGACGGTCCGCACCACGCCCGTCTTCAGGTCGACGGCGCGGACGCGCCGGTTGTCGAGGTCGCAGATGTACAGGGTCCGCTTGTCGAATGCGATCGAGAAGATGCCGCCGAACTGGGCGGCCGTGGCCGGTCCACCGTCGCCGCTGAAGCCCTTCTCGCCCGTTCCGGCCACGACCGTGGACGCGCCCGTGCGCAGGTCGAAGCGGCGAACGCGGTAGTTCCAGGTGTCGGTGACGTAGAGCGCGCCGTCCGGCCCCAGGAGGAGGTGGTGCGGCCCCTTGAAGTCGTCGGCGAGGACGCGGCGCGCGCCCTTGGCGTCGAGAACGGTCACGCGATGGCCGCCCATCTCGACGATGTACGTGCGGCTCTCGCGGTCGAACTCGACGCCGAACGGCTCGTTGAGCCCCTCGCCCGCGACGAGCTCGACACGACCCGCGGACGGGGGAGCGGCCCGTGCCGCCCCCGTCAGCATCAGGACGACGGCCGCCCCCCAGGCGGCGCGCCTCACTTGGGCCGCTGCGCCTTGACCTGCGCGGGCGTCACCGCGCTCGCGCCCTTGCCGAAGGTCTTGCGCACGTAGGTCACGATGGCGGAGATCTCGTCGTCGGAAAGGGAATCGAAGGCGGGCATCTGGTTCGCGCTCGTCGACTTGTGCGCGGGCAGCGCCTTCTCCGGGCCGAGGAGCAGGACCTTGATCACGGTGGCGGCCGGCCCGGCCACCACCTTGCTGCCCATGAGCGCGGGCTGGAGGCCGGGCACGCCGCTGCCGTCCGGCATGTGGCAGGTGGCGCAGGCCAGCGCGTAGAGCTTCGCGCCCGGGCTGTCCGCGGCGGGCGTCGCGGGAGGGGCGGCTGCGGCCGCGGGACGCGGCGAGGCGGCCGGCCGGGCGGCGGCGCTGGCCGCCGTGGCCGCGCGCTTCTCGCCCGTGTAGAAGATCCGCCACACGCGGCCCTTCTCGGTGTCGCTGACGTACATCGACCCGTCCGGCCCGAAAGCGAGGCCGGCCGGGCGGTACTTCGCATCTCCCGGCTTCGTGAACTCGGCGACGCCGGGGAAGCCGGAGGCGAAGACCTCGTAGGTGCCGCGCGGCATCCCCTGGTCGTCGAAGGGCACGTAGGCCACGTTGTAGCCGCGCTGCGGCTTCGGGGCGCGGTTCCAGGAGCCGTGGAAGGCGATGAACGCGCCGCCGCGGTACCTCTCCGGGAACTGGGTGCCCGAATAGAACGCCATCTGCAGAGGCGCCCAGTGGCCGGGGAAGGCCACGAGGGGATCGGGGTACTTGCCCGCCTCCGCGCGCTTCACATTGTCGCCCCCGTATTCGGGCGCCACCATGCGCGCCTTCTGGATGGGGTCGTAATAGGTGAAGGGCCAGCCGTAGTTGCCGCCTTCCTTGAGGACGAACATGTCCTCGGACGGCTTCTCGGCGTTGTCCTCGTCCGTGTAGTGCGCGGGATCCACCGTGCTCAGGTTGTCGCGCCCCATCTGCACGACGAAGAAGTTCGTGGACGCGGGATTCCAGGCGATGGC
>Ga0207648_10004775_pt1 | contig 13841 bp, 10 predicted proteins | sample KBSMisM32_FD_184310 | JGI IMG/M metagenome (GOLD analysis project Ga0207648, IMG submission 184310) | Miscanthus rhizosphere microbial communities from Kellogg Biological Station, Michigan, USA - KBS Miscanthus M3-2 (SPAdes) (version 2) | ecosystem: Host-associated > Plants > Roots >...
GCTACGCCGCTCTCGACGATGATCAATGGCGAAAAGAGTTCGACTTAAACCTCTTCCCGGCAGTTCGGCTGGATCGGCACTCAGGAGCTGTTGACGCGCCTCGAGGCCACGCTCGCCACGCTGGGTACGCTGCAGCGGCACCGCGGTCATTTTCTGAACTGGTACGACACGGTGAGCCGTGCGCCGCTGCTGCCGATGTACGTGTCCACGGTCGACAGCGGCAACCTGAGCGGCCACCTGCTCGCGGTGGCACAGGCGTGCCTGGAGCTCGCGCACGCACCGCACGACGACGTGGCCGCGCGCCGCGCCATCGACCTGTCGATGCAACGCTTGAGCCCGATGCTGGCGCGGGTGCCCGAGCCCTTGCAGGGACGACCCGCGCTGGCGCGCGTGCTCGCGCTCGGAGATCCGCTGGCGGCGTGCCGTAGTGATGCGGCGGCCTTCGATCAGCTGCTGGTCGACGCGGGTGAGGAACTGGCTCTGCATTGGCCTGGCGAGACCGGGCAGGCACCGACGGCGCAACCGGCTGAACGCGACACGTTGGGTTGGTGCCTGGCCGATCACGTGGCCCTGTTGCGCTCGGCTCGCCTGGATGTGCGGGCCGCCGCGCTGGCCCCCGCGCAGCAGGGGTCGGGCGAGGAGGGCGCCACGTCGCACCGGTTGTCGACGTTGGCGCGGGCCTGCGAAGCGCAGGCATGGCAAGCCGATTTCAGTTTCCTCTATCACCGCAAGCGGCACTTGTTCCACATCGGCTATCGGGTCGCAGAGCAACAACTCGACGCGGGCTACTACGACCTGCTCGCCTCGGAGTCGCGGCTGACCAGCCTGCTGGCCATCGCCAAGGGCGACGTGCCGGTTGGCCATTGGGGTTCGTTGGGTCGCCTGTTCTTCGCCGTCGGGGCGAAGGCGGGCCTGCGTTCCTGGTCGGGCTCGATGTTCGAGTATCTGATGCCCGGTCTGGTGCTCGACGAGCCGCACGGCAGCGTGTTGCGAGATGCCAGCCGCGCGGCGCTGGACGAACAGTGGGCGTTCGTGCGCACGCAAGGCATCCCGTGGGGCATCTCGGAGTCGGCCTATGCCGGCAGTGACCACACGCTGGCCTACCAATACGCACCCCAGGGCGTCCCCCGGCTCGCGCTGCGTCGCACACCGATCGACGAACTGGTGATCGCACCGTATGCCACCGCGCTGGCCACGCAAGTCGCACCCCACCGCGCCTGTCTGAACTTCGCAGCGATCGAGGCACTGGTGCCGCGCAGGCAATATGGGTTCATCGAGGGGCTCGATTTCTCACCGGCGCGTCAGGTCGGTACCGAGCTGTTCACACCGGTGTTCACGTTCATGGCGCACCACCAGGGCATGACCATCGTGGCGCTGGCCAATGTGCTGCTCGATGGGGTCGCGCAGCGTTGGGGCATGGCCAACCCGCAGATCGAAGCGGTGAGCTCGCTGTTGCACGAACGCGCGCCGCGGGAAGTGTCGACGCTGTACGAGCCGCCCGCCGGGCCGCCGCCACAGCCCTTGCAACGGCGCGCGCCCGGGTTGCTGCGCGAGGTGCTGCCGGGCTCGACGGCGCTGGAGCCCACGCATGTGCTGTCCAACGGCCGCTACAGCGTGTCGCTGCGCGCCAACGGCGCCGGCGCCAGCCGCTGGCGCACGTCGGGCATCACCCGCTGGCGCGACGATGCGTTGCGCGATGCCTATGGCAGCTTCTTCTATCTGCACTGGGACCAGCAGCCGCACCTCGTGTCGATCACCCAGCATCCCGCACCCGACCCGGCGGCCCACTACCGGAGCGTGTTCCACGCCGATCGGGTTTGCTTCGATGCAGACTGGCCCGACCTGCAGGCGCACACCACGGTGTGGGTCAGCCCGGAAGACGACATCGAGTTCAGGCAGATCGAACTGCGCAACTTGAGCGAGCGCACGCTGGACATCGAACTGATGTCGGCGTTCGAGTTGACGCTCGCCGATGCGCGCGCCGACGAAGCCCATCCGGCCTTCTCGAACCTGTTCGTCAGTGCCCGGTGGTTGGCCGCTCAACAGGCGCTGGTGTTCGAGCGCCGGCCGCGCCTGGCCACCGAGCAGGAACTCCACGTCGCGCACTTCCTGGCCGACACCGATCCGCAGGTGACAGCGCTGCGCGTGCAGACCGACCGGCAACGTTGGTTCGGCCGCAACCGCAGTGCCAGCCGGCCGTTGGCCTCTCTCGACGTGGCCCCATCCGCACGGCTCGATGACGACGCCACCGGTGTCGCGCTCGACACCGGTCTCGACCCGGTTTGTGCGCTGGCCGTGCGCCTGCGCATCGCGCCCAATGCCAAGGCTCAATTGACACTCGCCACGGTGGCCGCCGACACCGGCGCGGTGCTGCGTGCGGTGATCGACAAGTACCGCCAGAGCAGTCACGTGCAACGGGCGTCGCTGATGTCGGCCACGTTGACCGGCATTCGTCTGCGCGCGCTGCGCATCAGCGCCGAGAATCTGGCTGCCGTGCAGGTCTTGACCACGGCCGTGCTGCTTTGCCTGACGCGACCGCAACTCGCCTCGGCGCCGATCGTGGACGGCCCGATCGAGGTCTGCGACAGGCGACTGCTGTGGCGCTTCGGTATTTCGGGCGATCGACCGCTGATCCTGGTGTCGGCGGGGGTGACGCAGAGCGTGGGGCTGTTGCGCTCGCTCGCGCAGGCGCTGCGCTGGTGGTCGTGGGGCGGTGTGGCTTGCGATCTGGTGGTCGTCAGCACCGAGGTGGCGTCGTACGAAATGCCGCTGCAGCGCGAGATCGCCGCGTTGCGTGAGCGCCATGCGGCGGAGGTCGGTTCGCTGCCGGGTCCGGCGACCACCGGCTTTCACTTCCTGCGCGCGGGCGAGCTGTCGACGGACGAGCTCAGCACGTTGCGCACCGTGGCGCGCGTGCGCCTGCAGGCCGATGGCCGCCCGCTGCTGCACCATCTGCAGGAGTGGGCAGAGCTGCACGAGGAGGCCCTCGCATCGCGGCACGACACGTCGACAGCGGTCGTGGCCGCGGGTGCTGCCGGTGCGGTGTCGACACGCGAGCCGGTCGGCGACTTCGCGGCGCGATCGGGCGAGTTCCGCTTCGAGGTCGGCGCCGGCTCGCGCCCGCTGCGGCCGTGGATCAACGTGCTGTCGAATCCGGCTTTCGGTGCACAGATCTCGGAGGCCGGCGGCGGTTTCAGCTGGGCCGTGAACAGCCGCTTGAACCAGCTGACGGCATGGTCGAACGACCCCGTCGCAGACCCGCCTTCCGAATGGTTCTTGATCCAGGACCGCCGGACGCTGCAGGTGTGGAGCGTGTCCCCGTCGGCCTGGAGCGACGATGCCTTGACCTACCGCGTCTCGCATGGGCAGGGCTACAGCGTGGTCAATCATCGCCGGCGCGATCTGGAGGTGAGCGCGTCGTGGTGTGTGGACACGCAGACATCGGTCAAGCAGGTGCGAGTGCGCCTGGTGAACCAGGGTCAGAGGACGCTGCAGCTGCGCGTGATCGCCATGGCTGAGTGGATGATGGGTGCGAACCGCGCCGACCGTTGCACCGTGCACACGGCACTGGTTCGCCAACGTCTGAGTGCATCCAGCACTGCGGGGCAGTCCGAGCTCGACGGCCGGCCCGCGCAGAAGCTCACGGCCCTGTTGTGTACGCAGCGCGATCGCACGGCCGGGTACGGCGGGGGTACCGCCTTTCTGGGCCTGGCCGATGCGGCCGACGAGTCCGAGGACTGGACTTGCGACCGGCGCGAATGGTTCGACGCGCGCGGCTGCCTGGTGCTGCCCGATCACTTCGGCCAGCGCAGCGGCAGCGGACTCGACCCTTGTGCTGCACTGTCGACCAGCCTGTCGTTGGCAGCCGGCGAAACAGCGGAGCGGGTGTTCCTGCTCGGCTATGCCGGCAGCTCGGAGGCGGCACGCGAACTCGCCATCAAATCCGCGGTGACGCCGCCAGCCCGACGCATCGAGCAGGTGCGCACGATGTGGGACCAATTGTTGGGTGCCGCCACCGTGCAGACACCCGACCCGCTGCTCGACGTGATGGTCAATCGCTGGCTGCTCTACCAGACGGTGTCATGCCGCGTCTGGGCCAAGGCCGGTTTCTATCAGGCCGGCGGCGCCACAGGGTTTCGCGACCAGCTGCAGGACACCATGGCGCTGGTCTGGGCCGCCCCCGCCATGCTGCGCGAGCAGATCGTGTCGAGCGCTTCGCGCCAGTTCGCCGAGGGTGATGTGCAGCACTGGTGGCACGCGCCCACCGGTGCCGGCGTGCGCACCCATTTTTCCGATGATCTGCTGTGGCTGCCGCACGCCTGCGTGCACTACGTGCGCGCGACCGGCGACGCGGCGCTGCTCGATGTGCAGGTGCCGTTCATCGAAGGGGCCCCGATTCCGGATGGCGCCGAAGACGTCTATGACACGCCGCGCGCCAGCGCTCAGGCTGCAACGGTGTACGAACACGCCGCGCGGGCGCTCGATCGCAGCCTGCGCGTCGGTGCGCACGGTCTGCCCTTGATGGGCAGCGGCGACTGGAACGACGGCATGAACCGCGTCGGGCACGAGGGTCGGGGCGAGTCGGTGTGGCTGGCTTGGTTCCTGTGTGCCCTGGTGGCCGACTTCGCGCCCTTGGCGCGTGACCGCGGTGACGCGGCGCGCTCGCTGCGCTGGGAGCAGGCGGCTGCGGGCTGGCGCATCGCGCTGCGGGACAGCGCCTGGGACGGGCAATGGTTCAAGCGCGCCTTCTTCGATGACGGCACGGCGTTGGGTTCGCACGTCAACCCCGAGGCCCGCATCGACCTCATCGCGCAGGCCTGGGCCGTGCTGTCCGACGCCGCGCCGCGCCCGCTGCAGCGCATCGCCTTGGCGGCGATGGAGGAACACCTGGTAGACCACGACACCGGATTGATCCACCTGCTCGATCCGCCGCTGGTGCACGCCTTGCCCAGCGCCGGCTACATCCAGGCCTATCCCCCCGGCGTGCGCGAGAACGGCGGACAGTACTCGCACGCCGGCGTGTGGGCCCTGATGGCGCAGGCCGCTCACGCAGCGACGCTCGACGCACCCGGCAGCGCGGCCGATCTCGCCTACCGCTACTTCACCTACCTGAGCCCGGCGCACCGCGCGCGCCACCCCGTCCATGGGCCCGCATACGGGATCGAGCCCTATGTGATGGCCGGCGACGTGTACACCCAACCCCCGTATGTCGGGCGCGGCGGCTGGAGCTGGTACACCGGTGCTGCCGCGTGGATGCACCGCGCAGCCGTCGAGTCGATGTTCGGCCTGCGCTTGGGCTCGCACGACCTGTCGTTCGCGCCCTGCCTGCCGTCTCACTGGCCGCAGGCCGAGCTGACGCTGCGCCGCCAGGGGCGCAGCATGCGCTTCATCCTGAAGCGCGCCAGCGCGCACGAAGCGCTCGCATCGACGGCATCGATGGGCGCTCAGCTGCTGCGTCCCGGTCAGGTTTTGCGTTGGACCGAGCTGGCCGACCACAGCTGCTTCGTGGTTCCATTGAGCGAGCTGCACGAGGCTGCGTCAGCCGACGCGCGGGTCCACGTGCCGAGCTGAGCGACCGCTCTCGCAGCGCCCTCAACGGTGGCCGGTCGAACGGTGCGGGTGCACCGGCCGCCGCGCGACGCACCCGTCAGTGGTGCGGTGGCGCACTGCGCAGAATGGTGAGCAAGCGGTCCGCGTCGACCGGCTTGTGCAGGACATGACCGAAGACTGTCGATGCGAGATCGATGCGGTCGACGTTTCCGGACACCGCAATCAAGGCGGGTGTCAGTTCACCCAGTGCCTGCCGGATGGCGCATGCCGCTTCGATGCCGTTCATGCGCGGCATGTCGATGTCCAGAATGACGGCATCCGGATAGGGTGCCCGCGTGGCCATTCGCAAGGCCTGCAATCCATCGAAGGCGACGAAGATGACCATGGGGGTGGGGCTGATCAACTGAAGCAGCGCAGACAGCGTCTCCGCGGCGTCGGCGTGGTCATCCGCAATCAACACGCGGGTATGCGGTGATTGCGTGGCCATCCAGAGATGCGGGCAAGCCGCGTTCCGTGAACGCATCGAATCCTTCGCAGTACAGAGCAGGGCCGATTGCCCGCATTGCAGAGGACCAGATCGCATCGGACTCCTCGCGGCTCACGTCGGCCACGCGTCTGCGGATTGGACGAAAGGATCAGGGGTCCGCACGAGGAAGCCGAGCCTGTGCGGCGTCCACTCTCGGCCCGGCCGTCGCGGCCCAAAAGCGCGCCGCGCTCAGGCCGCGCCGTCTCCCATCGTCATGCAGTGGAGGCGACGCCGCGCGCGCGCGGTGCCATGAACGCTGGCGAGCAGATCGGCGAGGCTTACCGGCTTCGCGACGTGAGCGGTAAATCCGCGCTCGATCGATCGTTCGCGGTCGCGCTCCTGACGTACCCCGAGGGCGCGCTCATGGGCCATGGATTGCGGGCCTGGTGTGGCGTCACTTTGATTCGACGGACTCGGCCCAGATCTCGGTGCCATCGGCGCAGCGCTCTTGCGTCGGACGGTAGGTGACCCACGCACCGAACCGGTCGGCGCTGTTTGCTGGCAGGGTGGTCTGCGTGTGCTCTGGATGGATCTGGACGCGCTTGCCATGCGCGGGGCCGCCGCGCAGTTCGATGGTCTTCTTCTCGCTCTCGTCGGTCATGTCACCAGTGAGGAATGGGTCAGCGGCGAGTCTAGGTGCCAGTTGCTGGACACCGGGGCCGACCGGCTGCCGTCAAGGCTCTTTCTTTCGCGGCGCCGAGCCAACAACTGCCAATCTCGCCATTGCGACGTCGCACTTGGCGGGTGTGGCTGGCGGCGTGACCGCCAGCGGAGGCGTCCTCGATCGCGCAGGCTTTGACCGATCTCCCTGGATTCGGGCCTCGCCTCGCCGAAGTGCTGCCTCGTTCGTGTGGAGCGAACGACGTCTGCTCGCGCGGACTGCTGCCGTGCCACTGTGCCGTGCGTTTGCCACACCCGGGCGAGTCGCACACCCTTGAGGGCCTTCAAGTCAGGACGACGGCCTGTATCTTCGAAAGGCGACCACAGGGTCCAAAGTCGTGGAGGTCTCGTGAAGACAAGTGGGGTTCGGTCCAGGCTGGAGGGCGCTGATGCCTTGGCGCGGTTGCTCGAGCGAATCGAGGCCGGCGCCGTTCGTGCCGGCCCCGATGGCTATCGACAGGTGGTGAAGCAACTGCAAGCGGCACTGTCCGAAGAGCTGCCTGCCGACGCACTGCGGGCCATCCTCAGTGCCTATCCGACTGCCGCCGAGGTCTACGAGAACCTGCACTACGAGCGCTGCGGGCTCGCGCGCGCACCCTTGGAGAGGTCGGTGGCCGCGCAGCTGCTGGCCAGGCAAGCGATCGCGCGAGCGGCTTCAGGCCGTTGACAGTCCGCCGGCCACGCGAGGGAACGGCCGGCGCCGACCCAGAGCGCCGAGCTTCCTGCCTTCATGGCGCCGGGTGCGCGCGATCATCAAGTCGCCCGACCCGACGAGTTCGAACGCGTGATTGGCGATCGGGCTCATGCGCGGGCAGAAGCGGACGCCCGGAATGACGTGCCTTCGGAGGTAGCATCGACACGATGTGCTACTCCGCTCGAATCCTTGCCGACTACCGTCGGTACGTGCGCATGTTCGGCGCGAACGCCAGCCTGCGTGACTTCGTCGACCTGTTCCTTCGACGCCAGAGCGACCCCGAAGCGCGGATCGTCATTCCCAAGGGCGTCGAAGAGGCGTTCGCTGATCCTCAAAGCGACGCCGAACGCGCGGCCAAGCAAGCGATCGACGCATTCCGAGCGCAACAGGCGACGAAGTTCGAACAGGAGCTGTTCAAGCAGCGCAAGCGACTGGCCGACGCTGAACGCACGCTGGCAACCAAGACGACGAAGGCGGCCCACCAAAGCAAGCGCATCGCCGGCGAAAAGGTCGAGTGGCTGCTGGGCAAACTGTCCAGCCTTCGAAGTCCCGATCTCGACGACGACGATCTGCGCATCTTCCCCGGCCACTACGCACCGGTGATGGTCGTCGAGGACGGCCGGCGCGTCGTCAAGCCCATGCGCTACCAGTGCCGGCCCCCAGGCAAGCCACCGAACTGGGATTCGAAATACCCCGGCACCTACAACGCGCGTCGCGACAACCTGGAGGGCGAGTTCTGGCGCGGGCTGTTCGGTCGCTCGCACGGCATCCTGGTGATCCAGGGCTTTTACGAGCACGTCAAGCGCGACGGTGAAAACGTCATCCTCGAGTTCCACCCGCGGCCGGATCAAGACATGCTCGTGGCGTGCCTGTGGTCAAGGTGGACTGCGCCTCGCCAACCCGAGCTGCTGTCCTTCGCGGCCATCACCGACGAGCCACCGACCGAGATCGCTGCCGTGGGGCATGACCGCTGCGTGATCCCGATCCAGCCCGAGGACGTCGATGCGTGGCTGAACCCCGACCCAGCCAATCTGGCTGCGAGCTACGCGATCCTCGACAACCGGCCGCGGCCGTACTACGAGCATCGCCTGGCTGCATAGCGGTTCGGTTCGAGGTCGCTCGGTCTCTCGATGGAGCCTGCGCGTGCGCCATGCAGGCGTCCGCCGTGGTGCGGTTAGAGTCGGGAGCAGATGATCGCCACACTGTCCGCCGTCACGCGCGAACGACTGCGGCGATTCATGCGCATCGTGCGCATGGCGGCGGTGATCGGTGTGGGCGTCGGTGCAGTCTACGGCGTCGCGATTGCCGGGCCGGGCGCTCGCGCGCTGCTCGTCTCCCTGCTGATCTCGATACCGATCGGTGTCATCGCCGCCCTGCTCACGGCTTCGTGCATCGCCGGCATCGAGATCCTCCTGCTGCCTCGCGCATCGATGCGATGGCTCGACGCGCTGCCGTTCGCCGCCGTGTTCATCCTGAAGACGCTCGTCTATGGCGCGATCGCAGGCGCTGTCTTCGTCGGTCAGCCGGGACAGCGCCTGTTGGGCGTCGTCACCGTCTACAACGCGCGCACCGCGCTGATTGCGGTTTGCCTCTCGCTCGTGGCCGTGGCCGTCTTGGTGATGATGTTTCAGGCCGCGGGCCTCGTCGGCTATCGCACGTTCAGGGCCCTCCTGCTTGGAAAGTATCGCCGGCCCTACGCGGAGCGACGCTTCTTCCTCTTCGTCGACGTGGTGGGGTCAACCGCGATCGCCGAGCGGCTCGGGGCCCTGGAGGCCCATCGCTTCCTCGGCGCGGTGTTTTCGGCAGTCGCCGAACCAATCGAGCTGTGCCACGGCGAGATCCACCAGTACGTCGGTGACGAGATCGTCATCACCTGGGTCGAGGCCGACGGCGTTGCCGATGCGCGGGCGTTGCGCTGCTTCTTCGCGATGGGCGCGGCGCTCGCCGCGGACGCGCACCGGTTCGTTGAACGCTTTGGCGTGCAGCCGGCGCTGCGTGCGGCCCTGCATCTGGGCGAGGTCATCACCGGCGAGGTGGGCCAGGTGCGCCGTGCGATCGTCTTCCATGGCGACGTGATGAACACGACCGGGCGCCTCGAGCAGGCGACCCGCGAGCTCGGATGCTTCTTCATCGCATCAGCGCAAGCCCTTGCCTCCCTGGATCCGCCGCCCGACATCCGTACCCGGGACCTTGGCGCGCTGACGCTGCGCGGACGGGTCGAGCCCATCCATGCGTTCTGCGTCGAGCATTCGACAGGGGCGCTTTGAAGAGCGCATGAATGCCGTGCGAACGGAAGGCGTTCTCTTCTGGCGTACGGCTTCAAATCCGAAGAAGTCGAGCATCAGCTCAGTCGAAACTGTGTCCACTTGTCAACGTATCGAATTTCGGGTGCGGACGGCAACTCTTCCTCGGCGTATGCCAGCATCGGCACGGTAGCAGTCCAATCGAAAGGCAGTGGGCCCGCGCCGAGCGCGGTGCCAACAGAGGCGTGCCCAGTGATTCACCGCGACCGGAGCCCAGAAATGGCGGCCGCATCGCTGAAAGCTGACTACGGCAGTTGACCAGTTCGCCTCCCACTCCTGGCAAGCCTACCGACGCTTGCACTACTTCCGCCACTGAGTGCGCTAGCGCACGGTCCTTCGAGGCCGGGCACGAGTAGTCTTTGCCGTAGACGTTTCCGCCGGCCGGCCGCCGCAGCTTCCGCAGAGGGCTATGGATGCACGCTTTCCTGTTCAACAACCGCGACGAATTGATTGCGCGGTGCAAGGCAAAGGTCGCGCAGCGGCCTAGAAGAGCTGCCACCGCGGAGCAGCTTGCCAACGGCGTTCCGTTGTTCCTGGAACAGCTCACGAAGACACTCGAGGCGGAAGAACAGGGCGACGTCGGCACGAGCCTGAGGATCTCCGGCGCCTCCGGCGGGGGTGCAACGGCGCTGTCCGAGATCGGCATCGGTGCGGCCGAGCACGGCAAGCGACTTCTCGAGTTGGGATTCACCGTCGACCAGGTGGTCCACGACTACGGCGACCTTTGCCAAGCCATTACAGACCTGGCAGTGGAGCGCGACGCGCCCTTCTCGGTCGATGAATTTCGCACCCTGAACCGATGCCTGGACAATGCGATCGCCGACGCCGTGACCGAATTCAGCGTCCAACGGGATGCGACCGTTGCGCGTCGGCAGTCCGCCGAGGAGCACGAGCGTCTGGGTGTTCTCGTGCATGAACTTCGCAATCACTTGAACACTGCAGCGCTGGCGTTCAGCGCCCTTGAGTCGGGGACGCTGCCGATTGGTGGGTCTACCGGAGGTGTCTTGAAGCGCAGTCTGGCTTCGCTATCAGCGCTGCTGACCCAGGCGCTGACTGAGGTGCGGTTGGCGGTGGGCACGCCGGTGCAGACCGAAGCGTTCTCCCTTGCGATGTTCGTCGACGATGCCCGCAATGCTGCCTCGCTCTATGCGGACGTCAGCGGCTGCGCGCTTGTGGTGCCCGAAGTCGATCCGCTCATCGGCATCACAGGAAACCGGGAGCTTCTATTGGCGGCAGTGGTCAACCTGCTTCAGAACGCGTTCAAGTTCACTTGCCCGAGCACCGAGGTCACGTTGAGTGCATATCCCGACAGGAACCGCGTCCTGATCGACGTCAAAGACAACTGCGGAGGACTCCCCGCAGGAGCCGTAGGGATGATGTTCAAGCCGTTCGCGCAGGTCGGCAACAACAGGAACGGCCTGGGACTCGGTCTTTCCATCGCGAAGAGAAGCGTTGAGGCGTCCGGGGGTGCCCTGAAATTGCGCGACGTGCCCGGAGTCGGGTGTGTTTTCACAGTGGACCTTCCTCGTCAGGAGCTGCGATAGCGCTTCGTCAGGTCGTTCAGGTGGTGACAGCGACGGCCGCGAGTCGGATGACCTGCGCAGCACGGCGGGCTTCCACTAGGCACACGTGACCGATCCAGACCCCTGTCCATGCTCCGGTTTGGTTTGCCGATCCGCGTCGTGCGCTCCCGCACAGACTGAGCACCGCAGAGCGACTAGTCTGGCTCGAACGAGACCCCGCACAGGTCTCGACGCCAGGGCCATCCGCACGCTGGATCAGTACTCGTAGGAGAAATCATCGTGACCATGCGCACTACCGTCGCAGCCGCGCTTGCCGCCTTTTCGATCTACGGACCTCGATAGGAGATCGTCATGCTTTACACCATCGCCGTCGTACTGCTGCTCCTTTGGCTTGTCGGCCTGGTGACTTCGTTCACCGCCGGTGGCTTGCTGCACGTCCTGCTGGTTCTTGCCGTGATCGCGGTGGCGTACCAGTTGTTCACGGGCCGCCGCGTGGGGTAGTGCTCGCAATCTCGCTGTAGGCCCAGGCGTCGCCTGGCAAACAGCGTCGTTTGCTGTTGGCGCTGGCGGGCGCCGCCTGAGTCGCGCTCAAACGAGATGCGGCAAACGGCGGGCAAAAACGCGCAGCGCCGCGATTCCACTGCACTCGGCGCGCGCGCGCCAGGCACGCAGCTGCTCCAACAACTGGACTGCGGACAGAGCGGCGCTGGATCGGCACCGATGTGCGGTCAGCTCCTGTCCCAGAAGTCGCTGCCGCGTTGCGCCAGCCCTCTGACTCGGTGATTGCCGAAGCCAGTGCGCGTCGATACTCTGGTGGCGCGGGCATAGTTCAATGGAAGATCCACAGCTCAACAGGCTGTTGACGAAGGTTCGATTCCTTCGGCCCGCACCAAGCGCTGCCTGAGCACGCGGGTCGTGCACGCCAGCGGCCTGGCGGCTATCTGACGCGATAGACCAGCACCTCGGCCGATCGACCCGGCCGCGCCGGTGCCGCCACGAACAGCGTGTTCATCGCGGGGACGTACAGGCCGGTGCGCGCACCGGGCGCAGTGTCAATGCGGTCGGCCACCTCGTAGCGGTCTGGATCGAGCTGGCGCACGACCTCGACGCGTCCCTCGCCACACACCGCGTACGCCTGCCGCCGCTCGGCGTCGAAGAAGAGGTCGTCCGCGTCTCCGCACAGCGGGATCTCGGCGATTCGCCTCCCGCTGGCCGTGTCGTACACCTGAAGCCTGGCGGGCCGTCGGGTGGCGACCAGCAGCCGCTGAGCGGTTTCGTCGAGCGCCATCGGGAAGTTCTGTGCTGCAGGCGAGACATCCCACGTGGCGGTGATCCTGCCGCTTCGACGATCGAGCACGATCACGCGTCGTCCGCTCGGTACGTTGATGTAGACCTCGGGGCCGTTGGTCGCCAGTTGGAACGACTCGGGGTGGCCAGGCAGTGCGAACCGATCGACGAGGCGCACGTGGACCGGATCCACCACAGCCAAGCCATCGCTGTAGCCGGCGTAGAGCAGGCCGGCTTTGCCATCGAGGCGAAGATTGTCCACGTCGGGCAGGTCCGCCAGCCCGCCTTTGCGCTGGCCACCGACGAAGACGTCGATGCTTCCATTGCCGCCGTTGGCGATCAGCAGGTGTTCAACGGAGGGTAGATAGGCGAGTCCCTGTGGCTCGCGGCCGCGCAATCGCAGCACCCGCTTGCGTTCCTGGGTGTCCACCACCTCGACGGCGTCCGCCCCGAGCGCGGCGACAAACAGCCGGCGACCTTGAATGTCGATGGCCAGATGATCCAGCCGACCCGTTGAGCCGGGCAGCTCGATCCGGTCCATCAACTCGATGGCAGCCTGCGCATGCATCGCTGGAATCGTGAGAGCCCCGGTCACGACCAGCAGCTTCAAGCATGCAGTGGCTCTCGCAACGATCATGCACTCAGCCTAGGGGCAACGTGATCTCGCAAGCGCGCCATGGGCTTTCGGTCTATACCAAACCATCTCGTCGGGCCGAAACTGAAGCTCGGCTGAATCCAACATGCAATCGGCCGCCACGCCCACTGCGCATTTGGCGTCTCGCCTCAAACGCCGGCGTGCGGCGCACTCGCCACACAAGGAGACCACGATGCCTCGTTCCTCTCACCTCGGAATGCTGTTGGCGGCAGTCGTCGCTCTCTCACCTCAGGCCGGAGCTGCCGGACCGACGATTGACGGCGCGACCATTGAGTCCGTGACAGGCCTCAAAGGGACCTACAACAAGACCGAGAACGTGTTCAAGGTCAGCAAGCCGCGCGATGACGTGAAGGTCAACGTGGATCGGTGGGCGATGCCGCCCTTCATGGGACTCACGTCGTGGGCTGCGTTCACGCCGATGGGCAAGCAACTCATGCTGATGGGTGACACGGTTCTGTTTGAGGACGAAGTCAACCCGGCCATGAGCGCCGCACTCGACAACGGCCTTGAAGTGACCGCACTCCACAATCACTTCTTCTTCGATCAGCCCAGGGTCTACTTCATGCACATCGGCGGCATGGGTGACGCGCGGCGCCTGGCCACTGGCGTGAAGGCGGTCTACGAGCGCATTGCGCAGGTCCGC
>Ga0207648_10004776_pt1 | contig 13840 bp, 9 predicted proteins | sample KBSMisM32_FD_184310 | JGI IMG/M metagenome (GOLD analysis project Ga0207648, IMG submission 184310) | Miscanthus rhizosphere microbial communities from Kellogg Biological Station, Michigan, USA - KBS Miscanthus M3-2 (SPAdes) (version 2) | ecosystem: Host-associated > Plants > Roots > Rhizosphere...
CCAGCTCACGCCAAGGCCGAAAGCCCGACCCCCGAAAACCACGACTACGAGTACGACGAGGCCCACGACGTGTCGGCCTTGCCGTTAAGTGGGGCTCGCTCGCCGCATCCTGTCCATGCCCCACCGACAGTGAACCTCGTCCAGGACGGGGGCTACGGATACGACGAGGCTCACGATTTCGGCACCTCCTGAACAACGGAGACCTGACATCGCCTAGACATCGGCGACGCCGCCTCGGTGACCTCCGTCAGACGTCGGTCGTGCTGTACCTCGTCTTGACGGGGGGCACCGCGAGAAGTGGTGGGAGCTCGGTCAGTCGACCTTCGCCGGCACGAAAGCTGCGGTAAGCCTCGTCCTGCTCGACCGTCTCCCAACGTTCGTAGATAAGCCAGTGCGCTTCGTCGTCCTCATCGACGAGCACGTCGGTTCCGAGATTTCCGTCGAATGCCCGGGTGTCTTGAAGCGCTCGGCGCATGACATCGCGCGCCGCAGGCACGGACTCGGGCTTGAGCCTGAGTTCAAGTATCACCGTCACTGGCATCGTCATCTCCTCCATCAGGGTCGTGCCGCTCGCAGATCTCCGCCAAGGTAACTCTGACGTGCTCGGTACTATCTTTCCGGGTATCAGTAATCGAAGGTTGTGTTGTCGAACGGAATCACATGAGTGCACGCGTCGAGCAGTTGGAGTTTCAGGCAGAGGCGCGCCAACTGCTGGATTTGATGGTTCACTCCGTCTACTCGAACAAGGATTCCTTTCTGCGGGAGCTGATCTCGAACGCCTCCGATGCATTGGACAAGTTGCGGCTTGAAGCCTTCCGGAACAAGGACCTGAACGTCGACACTTCCGATCTACACATCGAGATCGAGGTGGACAAAGGTGCGCGCACCCTGACCGTTCGCGACAACGGCATCGGTATGACGCGCGACGAGGTCGTGGGCCTGATCGGCACCCTCGCCAAGTCAGGCACGGCCGAGCTGCGTCAGCAATTGCGTGAGGCCAAGAATGCGGCCGCTTCGGAGGAACTGATCGGTCAGTTTGGGATTGGTTTCTACTCGACCTTCATGGTGGCCGACACGGTAGAGCTGCGCACGCGCAAGGCGGGCGAGAGCGCGGCCATCCGGTGGGAGTCGAGCGGCGAGGGCACCTACACGATCGAATCCGTCGACGATGCGCTGCAGGGAACGTCGGTCAAGTTGCACCTCAAACCCGAAGACCCCGAGGACGAGCTGCACGACTACACCTCGGACTCGACGATCAAGGCGCTCGTCAAGCAGTACTCCGACTTCATTGCCTGGCCCATCCGGATGGAGGTCGAGCGACGGACCCCGGCTTCCGAGGAAGGTGGCGAAGACGTCGTCACCGTAGAAACCGAGACCATCAACTCGATGAAGGCGCTGTGGGCCAGGCCCAAGGACGAGGTCTCCGACGAGGAGTACAAGGAGTTCTACAAGCACATCGCGCATGCGTGGGACGACCCGCTCGAGGTCATTCCGATGAAGGCCGAGGGCACCTTCGAGTACCAGGCCCTGCTCTTCATCCCGTCGCATGCCCCGTTCGACCTGTTCAACCAGGACTCCAAGGTCGGGGTGCAGCTGTACGTCAAGCGAGTCTTCATCATGAGCGACTGCGATCAGCTCATGCCGCACTACCTGCGCTTCGTCAAGGGAGTCGTCGACGCACAAGATATGTCGCTCAACGTTTCCCGGGAAATCCTGCAGCAGGATCGACAAATCAACGCGATCCGTCGTCGTCTTACCAAGAAGGTGCTCTCGACGATCAAGGAAATGCAGTCCGGGCGGCAGGAGAACTACCGCACGTTTTGGACCCAGTTCGGCAGGGTCCTCAAAGAGGGCCTGCTGTCGGACTTCGAGAACCAGGACACGTTGCTACGCATTTCCTCGTTCGCTTCGACGCACAGCGAGGAGAAACCCACCACCCTCGCCGGGTACATCGAGCGCATGAAGGACGGTCAGGAGCAGATCTTCTACGCAACCGGCGAATCGCGTCAGCAACTGCTGAACTCACCGCACCTCGAGGCGTTCAAGGCCAAGGGCTACGAGGTGCTGCTGCTCACCGACCCGGTCGACGAGGTCTGGGTGGGATCGGTGACCGAGTTCGACGGCAAGCCGCTGCAGTCGGTAGCCAAGGGCGAGGTGGACCTCGACTCCGGGGATGAAAAGACCGCGCACGAGGCCGAGCGCCATGACCAGGAGCGGGATTTTGCTGACCTGCTGACCTGGCTGAAGGAGACCTTGAGTGATCATGTCAAGGAAGTGCGGTTGTCCACGCGCCTGACGGAATCGCCGGCATGCCTGATAACCGACACATTCGGCATAACACCGGCGCTCGCGCGCATGTACCGGGCTTCAGGACAGGCGGTTCCGGTCGGGAAACGGATTCTCGAACTCAACCCGAATCATCCGCTCATCACCGGCCTGCAACAGGCGCAGAAAGCGGGTGGTGACGATGCCCAAATGCGCCGACTGGTCGAAACCGCCGAGTTGCTTTACGGCACAGCCCTACTCGCCGAAGGCGGTGCACTCGAGGATCCGGCGAAGTTCGCCGGACTGCTCGCGGACCTACTGGCTCGCACCGTGTAGGACACGCCACCGCAGCCTAGATCACGCGTTCTGCTCGCCGATAGAGTCCCGACCTCGTCGTCGCTGAGTGCGGAGTCGGTGGCGGCGACGTTCTCCCCTAGGTGCGCCACGCTAGTGGTGCCCGACAGGATTCGTACCTGAGACCTCTGGGTTATGAGCTGACCGATCGCGGTTTCCCCCAAATACGTTGGGTCTCATAGCTGCAGGCATTGCTCGTAATCACCGGGCTCGGCGTGGTTGTCACGGATCTTGCGTCGTGGGCACGAATCCCAGGGGTGCGCCGGCCGGTATGAGTGGCTCACGGCGCACGCTCTGGCGGTAGTCGCCGAGGATCCGGCTGAAATGCTGCACGGTCCACGAGTGCAGGTAGGTGGCACTAATGGGTTCCCGTTCTTGGGGATCAGTGACCAGATTGATGATGCGGGGCGAGGCGAGTTTGCCGATCGGATCGGTAGAGTATTTCTGGGCGATGAGGGCAAGTTTGAAGTCTCGCCATTTCACACGTACATTTCTGCGCCCATCCAGTAGATAAATCCGTCACGCTTCGAAAATGGTTGTTCACCGGTGAGCCAATCGAGTTGGTTTGACGCCGTCGATGATGCGATCGGTCGGCTCGGTGAGGCCAGCGGCATGCACGATGGTGGTGATCCAGTCGGTGATGTGCATGATTTCGTTGCTGACCTCGCCAGCCTTGATGTGTCCCGGCCACCGGGCAGCGGTGTTCTGACGTTTCCTTCACCGCCGGCGAATTAGGAGCCTTCCCAGTACCCGGGGGTGCCTCGCCAGGTGAGTACTTCTTCCGGGCCGTTGTCGCCCGCGAAGACGGCCATGATGTTGTCCGTAACGTTGAGCTCGTCCAGCAGGTCGAGTAAGGCGCCGAAGTCCCCGTCCAGTTCGAGCAGGCTATCTGCCCAATCTCCCTGCCCGGAAATACCTTTGAACTCTTCACGAGGGATGACCGGCATGTGCATCAGTGAGTGGTTGAAGTAGACGAAGAACGGTGTGGCGTCGGCACCGCACAACGGATGAACGTATCCGCTCGGCGGAGGTATTCGACATCGCAGTCCGCCGTACGTCGAGGGTCAGCTGCTCACGTTCAGTGACTTCGGTGTCACCGCGTTTTATCTCGAGCATCCGCGAGACGCCATCTCGGTGCGGGTCGTACCAGGGGTCGGTAGCCCAGAGCGCCTCGTCGTACGTGCGCGCCGGCCCGTACCACTCGAGGAATCCCTTATCGGGCGGCCAGCGTCCGCGACCTTCCCCGACATGCCACTTCCCGTACGTCGAGCATGCGTACCCAGCCGAGGACAATAGGTCGCCGAGCGTTTTCTCCCACTCGACCAGTCCCCACCCGCTGCTTGTTCCGAGCGGCACACTATATCTGCCGGATCGCACAGCATGACGGCCTGTCAGGAGCGCCGAACGAGACGGGGTGCACTGCGCTTCGGGAGCGTAATTCGTGAGCCGGAATCCTTCCTCTGCGAACTGGTCGATACGTTTGGTCCACGCGCCGCGGAACGGGCCCCCGCTGTAGCAACTGAGCTAGGCCAAACCCGAGATTGTCGACGTGAAAGAACAACACGTTCGGCCTATCCGCCATCTGATCTTCCTCACTCCTAGCGGGGTCTCGGCACGAGAATCGATCCGACTCCGCTCCTATGGTCGTACCGGTCCGATCCGCGAGACATCACTCCAATCGGAGGGCACGTTCGGCCATTGCGGTGATCGTCCGGCTCGTCCCGGACGACGGCGCGACTGGTCAGGGTGTTCGCGGCAAGCCGACGGTCCGCCTCCGCGCCGTTGTCGAGGCTGAACGCCTCGACCGCGATATCGCAAATGCCTTGGTGCGCAAGCTCGATCAACTCGATCAGTTCGCTGCGGCTACCGCGCAGCCAAGAACGTCTCGGGATCTGCGTCGGTCTCTATCTGCTCGAAGTCCGGCAACGGCCAGGACCGATCGAAGTAGCCCTCGGTCGGCTGGTAGAAGCGGAAATACGCGAACCAGTTCTTGTCGGGGACGGTCGGGATCCAGTTCTTCTCGAAGCCGGCGGGCGCCTTCGGCCCGCAATAGATGTCCACCGAGCCGTCCTGGTTCTTACGCAGGTCCATGCGCGACGAGCGGTCGGCGATCTTCTGCTCGTTCAGGATCAATGCGCGCGTGTCGACGTCGTACACCGTGACCGACCAGAACAGCTTGACCGGCGGATGGGGTGGAACCCGGAGCCGATACGACGTGCCGCCGTCCAGCCACTTGCCGCCCTTGTCCTTGTATGCGCCGAGGTATGCGGATGAAGGACCGGGACGCTTGGGCGCCATCGCCGCTCCGGCGCCGACCGCCTCGTAGAACCAGGAGGCGCGTTCGTCGAGCAGGTTCCAGAATGCATCGGGATCGTCGGCGTCCAGCTGCAGCGCGAAGTCCCAGTGCGCGTCGGATCGGTATTTGACGCCCGCAAAGCGTCGGTCCGCAGAGTTGGCTTTCGCCATGGCCTCACCGACCAACGCGGCGTCGTCCAGGGTCTTCGTCTGCCGCGGGTCCGGTTTGAAGGGTTTGCCCTTTTCCAGACCGAGCGGCCGCAACATGGCATGGAAGAAGATGTCGCGCGGCTCGATTGGCTCACGCTGGATCACGTCGTCGAGCCGCTGCCAGTACTCCATTCCGCGCGGCGGTACGCCGCTCCATGACGTGGTGCCCGCGTCTAGGATCTCCATCTCCGGCGGATTGTCACGTTGGGTGTAGGGATACATTTTCAGCTGCGCCAGCGCCTGCTTCGCGCTCTCTGGATCGGCGTCGATCAGTCGCACGCCGAGAAAGATGTTGACGGTCGGTGAGTGACACACGACGTAGCCGACGACGTTGTCGGGCACCTTCTCCCCCGGCGCCAGCATGAGATACCTGCCGGGCGCATCGGTCCCCGGAATGGCGTTTTGCCACGAGTCGTTCATCGCGCCTTGCACGCCGCGCGGCGGCATCTCCAACACCATCGGCCCGGAGGAGAGATCGGCGAAACCGAGGTAGTACGGGGTTGTGGCATTGGCGGTCAGGATGCCGCGCCTGGCCTCGTAGGACAGAACGGCGACGATCTGGCCGTTCTTGGCGCCGAGCTCCTTCGTGACGCCGTGCTGCCACGCCGTGAACGAGACCGCCGGAAGGGACCAGAGGTAGGCCTGACAGGCGCGTTGAAAATCACGCTCGTCATAGAGCTTCTCGATGGTTGTGTCGGTCGGAAACCCGTTGGCGAAGTCGTGCGTGAACTCGAGCGTGCCGATGCGCGCCTCGATCCTTTGCGGTTTGCTCTGGAGTGTTGCCAATGCGATCACCCTCTCAATCACACGGTTAACTCAAGTCGTCGGCGCCCCGGACGGGCGGCGGCGCCCATTCCCTCTGCACCACTTCTTTTGGCACGTAGGTACGGAACGTCAGCGAGAACGGCTTTCCCTCGGCGGAGGGCAGCCAGTTCGATTCCGGGACGCCCAGGACGGGCCTCGGCCCGATGGCGATTTTCAGGGAGCCGTCGGGATCGTTTTGCAGAGCGGACTGATTGTTGAAGTTGTAGCGCTTGAGCGCGTTCGGCACGACCCGGTAGTCGGGAACACTGACGAGGATGATCGACCAATAGGCATTGACGACCGAATCGGGCAGGCCGTCGGCGGGAAAGTGGATGACGTAGCTTTTGCTGCCGTCCAGAGGCCGCTCGTTCGCATCGCGGAAGGCGCCGAAATATACAGCTTCCTCGCCGGTGTTTGCCCAGATGCCCATCAAACTCACCATTGTCCGCAGCCGGTAGTTGGCGCCGTAATTGCCGGAAGACCCCCCGCCCAGCCAGTGATTGCGATAATCCGCAGCCTTCGTCGTGGCGAACACTTTGAATTCCGGAATGACTTTGTCGCGCAGGAGACTGTCCACTGCTGCGCGCCCATCCTTCCCGGACGCAACGTGCGCCACGACCGCGCGGACCTGCTGCTGCATCCTTGCGGCGTTGGGGGCGACGTCGAGCGCACTGGCGAGAATGGCTTCGGCCCGCTCGAAGATCTCCACCCCGATGAGACCGTTGTTGTCGAACATGGACAGCGCGACCGCCGACTCGATCTCGGGTGTCCCGGTCACGCTGACCTGGAATGCCTTCTGCAGGCGCACCGCGCCCTCGGGATCGCCCTTCAGTTCCACCCGCGCCAGCATCTTGGCCTTGCTCGAGTGCAGCTCGATGCGGCCCGCGTCGGCGGGCGGGACGACCTTGGATCCCGGCTTGACCAGAAAGAACTTGCCGAAGGGCTTCGACCGGAAGGATCGCTCGTTGATGTTCGCGATGACCTCGCCCCACTCATCGATGATCTGCGCGGTGTAGTAGCGGCCGCCGATTTCCGGCACCTCAAGCACCACCGGCGTTTTGTCGTCCACCGCGAACCACGCCTCGAGGTAGGCGACGTCGAAATTCGGGTTGACGAAATCGGCGGAGCCGAGTGGGTTGTACTTGATCGTGTTGTAGGCGGCTCCGGTCTCCTCGAGATCGATGTGCTCCTGACGGATGACGAGGGCGCGGCCGAGCAGATAGACGTAGGCCTCGGTGATCGTCTCCTCGTCAAGCGCCTGCGCAGACGTCCCGCCGAACACGGTTGCGCTCATGTCATCACCTCGATGTCCGGCAACCGCCATGTCTTATCGAACAGCGGTTTCTCGGGGCCGTAGAAGCGGAAGAGAACCTCGAACCCCCCGTCGGTGCTCGTGGGAACCCAGTTCGATTCCTTGCCGTCTGGTGCTTCTGGCCCGAAGTAGATATCCACTGACCCTTCAGGGTTCTCGTGCAGTCCCGGCGTCTGAGACGAGCGGCTCGGCCATCGGGCATTCCGGATAGGCGCATGGGTGGCGCGGTCATAGACGGTCGCTGACCAGTATTGCCTGACCGGTGCGTTCGCCGGCACTACGAGGCGATAGGTCGCGCCACCGTCGAGGAGCTGGCCATCCTTGTCGGCGATGGTCAGCAGATACGACGAACCGGCGCCCAGATGCTTAGGGGTGAAATAGGCGTAAGAAAATGTGACGCCGCGTGCGTCGACCGGGTAGACATCGGGCTTGGCGAAAAACGTCGCCTGCCCGTCGAGCAGTTCGCGCGATCCCGGCAGCGCCCAGCGGCCACCTTCGTAATAGGGCGACGAAAAGGACGCCTCGTATCGAGCGACGAGCCAGGCGTGCGCTTCACCGGCCGCGTCGTTCAGTACGTCTCGCGTCCTTGGATCGGGACTGAAGGGTTTGCCCTTCTCAATGCCGATCGACGTGAGCCGATCGATCATCGCCTTGTCCCGCTCCAGCCACGGTTCCGCCTGCACGATGCGGTGAAGCGACTCGAAGAACCGCAGGTCGTAGGCGATGGTGCTGTCGTACACGACGTCGACCACGTCGACGAAGGTCGTCGCCGGCGGTGTGGCCGCATCTGAGAGGGGATAGAGCTTGATCCGTTTGCCGTAGGAGACCGCCTTGGCCACGTCGGGCTCGCTGCCACTCCTCGGAATGGAGCGCAGCAGCGCATAACCCTCGTACGTGTCCGACGGCAAAGCGATGTAGCCGTCGGGCTCCTTGTCCTTGTAACCCGGCGGCAAGATGAGGTACTTGCCGCCCTGGCCCTTGTCCACGCCGGCCGGCCCGACGTCCTCCAGGGCGCACTGCCAGACATCCATGACGGTGCCGGTGATCGACCCCTCCTCGGCGGGCGGAATCTCAAGAACCATCGGCCCCACGACCTTCGTGTTGATGAAGGGCATGAGGTAGATCGAATCGGGGTTTGGAGTCAGAGTCTGGATCTTCCAGTCCGGAAGGCGCGACCAGTAGATGACCTGGTTGAAGTCGCCCTTGGCCACACGGACCGCCGCCTGGTACATGAGGTCGTAATTGACTGCCGGCATTCCCCAGATGACGGCCTCGATCGCCCGGCGGTGCAACATCCGCTCATCTAGCTCTGCGGGTGTGAGTCCCATGTGGCCTTCCTCCGTCGACGGAGATGAAGACTGACGGCGACATCGTCCCACGTCACTCAGGTGAGCAGCAGTCCTCCGTCGACGACGAGCTCGGTGCCGGTGATGTAGCTGCTGGCGTCGGAGAAGCAGCTGACAGAAAACGGCCCCGCAGAAATCTCCGTCGGCTTTCATCGCGACCGCGGCGTCGCTCGTGCTCAACTTGTCGGGCGTGTCCTCGAGCAAGTAGCGGTTTCGCTCCAGTAACTGGGACAGGAATCGAAGAGCGACGTCAAACCTTTGGGCGCTTACCCGCCGTCGTGATCGCGGCGCGGATACGCTGACCTGGTGGAACTCGGCGGTGTGCCGCCGACTGGGAAACCGTGGTTTGGCATACTCGGTCCGCTTAGCGCCGCTGCCGACGGGGGGCAGGGGCTAGAGCTTGGCGGGCACAAGCAGCGCGAGCTGCTTGCCTTCTTGCTGATCAACCTCAATCGGTGCGTTACAGCGACTCGGATCGCGGATGCACTGTGGTGCGGTGCGCCACCCGCAGGCGCGGATGTCACGTTGCGCACCCATGTGTCTCATCTCCGGCGCTGGTTGGCCCGCATGGGGGCGCGGGATGCGCTGGTTACCCGGCAGGCCGGCTACGGGCTGTTCGTCGAGCCCGACCAGGTCGACGCCGCCCAGTTCGAGCGTCTGCTGGAACGTGGCCAAGAGGCGTTGGGGCTCGGTGACGCTGAGCACGCGGCCCGAGTGCTCAGTGAGGCGCTCAGCCTGTGGCGGGGATCGGTGCTCGACGACCTGGGCCCGCCCGAGTTTGCGAGTACCGAGGCAGCGCGGCTGGAAGAACTCCGTATGGTTGCGCTGGACCACCGGATTGACGCCGATCTCGCCTTGGGCAAGCAGCATGCCGTGATTGCCGAACTCGAGCGATTGGTTCTCGCCCATCCGTTCAACGAACGGCTGCATTGCCAGTTGATGCTGGCGCTGTACCGGTCGGGGCGGCAGGCTGAAGCGCTCGCGGTCGCCTCGTCTGTGCGCCAACGACTCGCCGAGGAACTCGGCGTCGACCCCGGTCCGGCACTTCGAGATCTGGAGACCGCGATCCTTCGGCACGACCCGGCGCTGCTGCCCGCCGAACAGGAACGCGGCGAGCCGGCACTGCTCGGCGTGCCGCCCGGTGCGTTGACCAAGTACCACCCGCCAACCCCGACGCGCTCGCTGGTCACACGCCATCGCCTCACCGACCGGTTGCGCGCCGGTGGTCACCGGCGGCTGATCGTGATCCACGGACCTGCGGGGTTCGGGAAGACCACGCTCGCCGCGCAGTGGCGCGAAGTCCTTGCCGACGAGGGCGTCACGGTCGCGTGGCTGACGATCGACAGCGACGACAACAACGTGGTCTGGTTCCTTGCACACCTCGTCGAAGCCGTTCGCAAGGTGCGACCTACCTTGGCCGAAGGCCTGCAGCGGGCGCTGGAAGCGCGCGGCAACGAGGCCGGGCGCTACGTGCTGGCGTCGCTCATCAACGATATCCACGAAAACGGCGACCGGATCGCCATCATCATCGACGACTGGCACCGGGTTACCGGTGCCGCGACGATCGAGGCGCTGACGTACCTGCTCGACCGCGGCGGTCACCTCCTCCAGGTTGTGGTAACCAGTCGGACGCGCGCCGGACTACCGATGAGCCGGATGCGCGTTCTGGACGAATTGATCGAAATCGACGGCGCTGCTTTGCGTTTCGACCTGCCCGAATCACGCTCATTTCTGTTGGACGTGGGCGGGCTGGCACTGGACGACAGGGATGTGGCCCACCTCGAGCAGACCACCGACGGCTGGGTCGCGGCACTGCAGCTCGCATCGCTGTCCCTGCGTGACTGCGTTGACCCCGCAGGCATGATCGATCGAATGTCGGGGCGCCATCACGCAATCGACGAGTATCTGGCCGAAAACGTCCTTGATTCGCTCGAACCGGAGATGCTGGATTTTCTGATGGCGACGTCCATCACCGAGCGGGTCAGCGGTGATCTTGCGTCCGCGTTGGCCGACGTCGGTCACGGGCAGGCGCTGCTGGAGCAGGCGGAGAGCCACGACCTCTTTCTGCGTCGACTCGATGACGAACGTGAATGGTTCTGCTACCACCACCTTTTCGCCGAGTTCCTGTTGCGGCGGCTCGAGCGAGACCAACCGGAACGCATCGTGCGGTTGCACGCGACCGCCTCTCGGTGGTTCGCCGCGCACGACCTGATGCGGGAGGCCGTCGACCACGCGATCGCGGCAGGCGAAGACGAGCGAGCGGTCGAGCTGATGGAACTGCACGGCATCGATCTGACCCAGCGCGGCAAGACGTCGACGTTGCTGGCACTGGTTTCCAAGCTGCCATCAGACGTCGCCGCCCGCAGTCCCCGGTTGCAGCTCATGGCCGCATGGGCGAGCATGCTGCTGCAGCGCCCGGCAGCCGCGTTCGCCGCGCTGGATGCATTCGAATCCGCCGCCGAAAAGCACGCGCTCTCCGCGCCCGAAGTTCACGACATGCGGGTGGAGGCGGACGTCATCCGCGCGGTCATGGCGTGCGGCGCCGACCACACCGAGCGCGTCGACGAGCTGATTTCCGAATGCCTTTCGAGGCCGGAGACATTGGCCGCCGATGTGGTCGCATCGGCCGCACTTGTCGCCTCGTTCCTGGAGCTGTACCGGTTTGATTTCGACGCTGCACACCGGTGGCAGGACTGGGCGGATCCCTACCATCGACGCGCCAACGGTCCATTCACCCTGATCTATCGCTATTGCCTCGCCGGCATGGCCGCAAACGAAGAGCTTGAAGTCGCTGCCGCAGAACGCTGTTTCCGGAAGGCGCTGCAGGAGGCGGAACAGTCCGAAGCCACCGCTTCACATGCCGCGCGGCTTGCCTACGCCCTCCTTGGAGAGCTGCTGTACGAGCGGGGCGAGATGGACGAGGCGGAGCGGCTGCTCGGCGAGAACTATCAGTTGGGAACGGAGGGAGGCGTGGTGGACAACATGATCGCCCGCTACGTCATCGGTGCGCGCATCCAGGCGTTGCGTGGCGATCGCATTGCCTCGGCTGGTCTCCTCAACGACGGCGCGGACGTCGCCGTCGCCCGCGGCCTTCCCCGGCTACGCGCCCACGTGGACAACGAGCGGACGCGACTGGGGCTGCCGATTTCGCCATGGGGATCCCGCGACCACGCTCTCCCAGACGGCGGGCTCGGTGAGATCACGGCCCAGCTCCGTGACGAGACCGAAATTCGCGCGCTCGTCGCCGATGACGCCGGCGCGGCATGCGAACGCGCCCAGGCCTGGGTGCAGCGGCTGGAACATCAGGGCCGGCCGCGGGCGCTGCTGCAGGCCAACCGACTGCTCGTCGAGTGTCTGAGTGCGGCAGGCCGAACCGACGAAGCCAAGGAGACACTGGCGGGCATCGCCGCGCAGTGCGCAGCGCACGGCATGGGCCGCTACCTGCTGGACGGCGGGTCGCGGGTGGTGTCACTGCTGGCCGAGCTGCGCGATGACCTCTGCTGCGGTCGGTGGCACCAGTCGTGGAGCCCGATTTCGGCCGCCTTCCTCGACAACATGGTCAGCCAAGCCGAAAGCCCCGCCGTTCAACCCGCCGGTCCGCAGTAGGGTCACAGCGTTTCAACAGAACTTCAACAGCAGTCCGCGATCGTGGACGCATGCACGCTTTCCCCACACACATCATCCAAGCGCTTGATGGATCACGCGGTCCCCAACGCCGAGTCGAAAACAATCCTCGCCGGCGGACCCGCCGCGTTCGTAACACCCGCCACTAGTACGGGCTGCGCCCGGCGGACTCACCGCCGGTCACAGCGTTCGACTGGCGTCGGCATGTTTAGCCGGACGCCGACGCTCGATGTGTCGTTCCAGTTGCCGCGCGATTTGGGCTTTTCCGAAGAATCGTGAAGTCTCCAGTGCCGACGGCGATCCAGCGAGCGGATCGGCACCCGCTCGCAGCAGCAGTTCCACGATCGTCGTCTCGTTCTTGAAGACGGCGCCCGCCAACGGAGTCTGCCCACGATTGTTGTGCCGATCGACGTCGGCGCCACGCTCGATCAGCGCGACGACCGCCCCCTCATGTCCGTAGTAGGCCGCCAACATCACGAGGGTGTCCCCGTTGGTGTTGGTGAGGTTCACCGGTACGCCCGCGTCGAGGTACGCAGCCAAGGTTGCGGCGTCCCCGTCGCGAGCCATATCGAATAATCGCGACGCAAGGTCCAGGACTTCGGGCTCGTATCTGCGCGCCTCAACGATGTTGTCTGTCACTGGAACTCCATGCCGGTGGTGTCGGTTGTCCGTGACAGCGCGCCGAGGGCCTCGCACGCCTTGCGCACGCCTTCGCCATAGGCGGGGTCGGCCTGGGTGCAGTTCGCGATGTGCGTCTCGACGGTTTCGGGCCGGGCGCCCTTGATGGCGCGTGCGGTGTTGTCGAAGAGCCGCTGCTGCTCATCGCCGGTCATGAGCCGGAACAGGTCACCGGGCTGTTCGAAGTAGTTGTCGTCGTCTTCGCGGAAGTCGAAGTGATCCGCGGTGGCCCCGATCGACCGGGCGGGATCGGCGTAGCCGGGCTGCTCGGCCCACCGGCCGAAGTTGTTCGGCTCGATCCCTGCGACGCCACCCTGGTTGCCGTCGACGCGCATGGCCCCGTCGCGGTGGTAGGTGTTGACCAGCTTGGCGGCACGTGGGTAGTTGACCGGGATCTGGTGGTGGTTGACACCCACCCGGTAGCGGGCTGCGTCGCCGTAGGAGAACAGCCGGCCCTGCAGCATCTTGTCCGGGCTGAACGAGATCCCCGGGATGAGGTTGGCCGGAGTGAACGCGGCCTGCTCGACGTCGGCGAAGTAGTTGTCCGGGTTGCGGTTGAGCTCGTATTCGCCGACCTCGATCAGCGGGTAGTCCTTCTGGCTCCACACCTTGGTCAGGTCGAACGGGTGGAAGCGGTAGGTGGCGGCGTCTGCTTCGGGCATCAGCTGGATGTATACGGTCCATTTCGGGTAGTCGCCGCGTTCGATGGCCTCGAACAGGTCGCGGCCGTGGGACTCGCGGTCGCGGCCGATCAGTTCGGTGGCTTCGGCGTCGGTGAGATTTTCGATGCCCTGCTGGGTGCGGAAGTGGAACTTGACCCAGTGCCGTTGGCCTTCGGCGTTGATCAGGCTGTAGGCGTGTGAGCCGTAGCCGTGCATGTGCCGGAAGGAGCGGGGGATGCCGCGGTCGCTCATGGTGATGGTGACCTGGTGCAGCGATTCGGGCAGGTTGG
>Ga0207648_10004777_pt1 | contig 13839 bp, 9 predicted proteins | sample KBSMisM32_FD_184310 | JGI IMG/M metagenome (GOLD analysis project Ga0207648, IMG submission 184310) | Miscanthus rhizosphere microbial communities from Kellogg Biological Station, Michigan, USA - KBS Miscanthus M3-2 (SPAdes) (version 2) | ecosystem: Host-associated > Plants > Roots > Rhizosphere...
CTCCACTGGCTGGTCGAGGGCGTCATGTCCAGCAGGTAGCCGCTGTCGGGATCGCCGTCGGTCACCTTGTGAACGAGCACGCCCGAAAGCACGTTGAAGTTGGACGCAAGGAAATTGTCGTAGCCTTTCGCCTGGCGCGATTCGACGTAGAACCATTCGGTCGCGACGCCGCACGCGGTGACGCGCGGGATCTTGAGCGCGCGCGGCTTGCTGCTTCGCGGATCCTCGAGCGCGCCGATGTCGTAGGTCGCGGTGCCCACCACGGCCGGTACGGTCGTGATCGGCGGCGACACGCCGTCGTCGAGCCAGCCGAGGCGCTCCTTCTGGTGCGCGCTGTAGTGCCCGCCCGTGTTGTTGCCCATCAGGTCGAACACGTCGCCGTACTCGGACGGCGTGCAGCCCGTCGCGGCGAGCGTGCTCGTGCCGCAGTCGAGCGAGTGCGCGTGATAGAGGCCGAGGTTGTGCCCCATCTCGTGGCCGACCACGTTGAGCGACAGGCCGAACTTGGTGTGGATCCACGCGTGCGACGGGTTCCCGCCGACGGTGCCGAGGCCCCACCACGAGCACGACGAGGCCGGGAAGATGTAGACGAACCGCTGGTAGCCGGACAGCACGTAGCCCGCGTTCTGCGCGGCGGCCTGCGCCTGCGTCATGATCCCCGCGTAGTCGCAGCTGGCGCTCGAGACCGGGATGGTGAACCAGCCGGCGACGTCGCCGGTCACGGTCGTTTGCTGGTAGCTCGCCTCGTAGTCGAAGGCGCTGGTCGTGCCGAACATCAGGTTCTGGACCGTCGCGATCGAATAGGGCTGCGTCGGAGCGTTCTGGAAATTGACCAGGATCGCGAGCGTCTTCTGCGGACCCGTCGTGTTCGGCACCGCTGCGGCCTTGTCGACGAGCACGTCCGCGGCGCCGGTCACCGCGATCGCGGCACCGATGCGCACGCCGCGAACGTTCAGGCGGCTGCCGGTCGGCGCTTCGGGAACGGCACCGGCGAAGTGAAGCGAATAGCGCCCGGCGGGCGTGACGAGCGTGTGGACGTAGTGATCGAACGCTGAGTCGGCGTGATCGACATGCAGCACCTCGAGCTCGCCGGCAGCCTCGACGGTTTCCTCGACCAGGTCGCGGACTTCCGCCGGGAGGGACTCCCGGACCGCGGCCGGCACGGCGACCCGCAGGACCTCGGAAGGGTCGTGCGCGACCAGCGCGGCAAGGTGGTCGCGCCGCGCCCGCGCGGCGTCGACCAGCGCGCCCCGCGTGACGGACTTGAGGCCGCCCCGGCGATGGGCCTCGACGCGACCGAGGAGGTCGATCGTGAGGTCCTGCGCCGTCTTGGCCGCCGCGCTTCGCTCGGCCGACACCGGCCGCTCGATCGATTCGACCTGATGCGCCACCCCGTGGGCCGCGACGCCGGCGCTGAGCGCCAGGCCCACCAGCAGGCCGGCGACTCGGAAGCTACGTGCCCGGAGCGACGTTGTAACGCACAAACGATCCATGGTTTGTTGTGATTCGCAAGCCGTAGGACTGCCGATGTAGGCATCTTTCGTGCCGTTTTCGGCGGGTCAGGCGAGCGTCGAGGGCGGGGCGGGCGCCAAGGGCGTCCGGCGGGGGCGGCCGCAGCGCGCCGGCGCGTCGCTGTCATAGCGGAATCGCCGCCACGAGCGAGGTTTTGGGAAAGGTCCCGCGCGGTGCGCGGGAAGGCCCGGCAAGCCCCTGATCTGACGTGCTGCGTCAGCTCGGGGCGCGCGGTCGGGCGCCGGACGGCCGGTCGAACGCCTGTAGGACCGTTTAGCTCATATTGTCACGTACAACAATGCGAGCGAGTCCTTACTTCATTGAGGGCTGAAGAGATCAGTACTCGATCGCAACCGGATCGAGCGCGCGCCAGAGGTACCAAGTCGCGGCGCTGCGCCAGGGACGCCAGGACTCGCCGACGGCGCGGATCGCGTCGAGGGTCATCGGCTTGCCGCCGCCGTAGTGCTGCGCTACGGCCTTCCGCAGGCCCAGGTCGTCGACCGGGAAGACGTCCGGTCGCAACTCGTGGAACATCAGGAACATCTCGGCCGTCCAACGCCCGATCCCGCGCACGTCCACGAGCGCCGCGATGAGCGCCTCGTCGTCGAGGCGCTTCCAGCCCAGAGGGTCGAGCTTCCCGGACACGAAATGCGCCGCCAGGTCCCTCACGTACGCCGCCTTGCGCGCCGAGAACCCGATCGCGCGGAACGCGTCGGGCGCGAGCGCGACGACGCGCGAAGGCTCGAGGCGCGGGAACGCGCGGCGCACCTGCTCGGGCGCGGCGGCCGCGACGAAACGGCGCCAGATCGCGTCGGCGGCCTTGACCGAGATCTGCTGCCCGGTGATCGCCCGGGCGAGGGCGGTGAACGCGTCGCTGCGTCGCTTGAGACTCGCGCCCGGATAGCGGCGCACGAGCCGGCGCATCAGGCGGTCGCGGCGGGCGAGCTCGGCGGCGGCCTCGTCCCACCAGCGTGGCTTCATGCCGCGCTCGCACGCTCGCGTGCGCGCCGCCGCCACGCGGCGACGACGTGCCAGCGCCACGCGAGGCGCACCAGGCAATACCCGGTCGCGGCGAGCGTCGACGCCAGCAGCGCGATGCCGAGCGCGAGCGGCTTGCCGAGCTCCTTCATCCACATCCACACGGCGTGCGGGTACGTCGTGACGCTCTCGAATGCCGGCGGCATCGCGGCGATTGCGTGCGGCGCGTCCGGGAAGAACAGCCGTCCGTACTCGTACGCGAGCACGTAGAGTGGGACGATCGTGAACGGATTCGTGTACAGCGTCGTCAACGCCGCGAGCGGGAAGTTCGCGCGCCACAGCAACGACAGTCCGATCGCGCCGGCGACCTGCAGCGGGCCGGGCACGAGCCCGCAAAAAAGTCCGACCGCGACGGCGCGCGCCGTGGAGTGCCGGTTGAGGTGCCACAGGTCCGGATCGGACAGCGCGGGGACGTACTTCACCACCCACGGATGGCGGGTGATCTTGTCGACCGAGGGCTTGAGCCGCCCGATCCAATCGCGCAGGACCTGCCGGGGCATGGGGGAGGGAAATGAAAATGGTACTATGCGCGGCTTTTTTTTCAGCGGGCAGTCCATGAACCGTCGGTTCGTCGCGCTCGCCCGGGCACTCGTCGCCGCGGCGGTCGCGCTGTCGGCGACCGCGGTCCCCGCGGCGGATATGTCGAAGGTCTATCACCTCGCGTTTCCGACCGCGGAGACGAGCTTCGACCCCGCGCGCGTCTCCGACCTCTACTCGAACACGATCAACGAGGCGATCTTCGACCGCCTGCTGACGTACGACTATCTCGCGCGACCCGCGAAGCTGGTGCCGATGGCGGCCGAGGCGATGCCGGCGGTCACCGACAACGGCCGCACGTACACCTACAAGCTGCGCAAGGGCATCTACTTCACGCCCGATCCCGCGTTCAAGGGAAAGAAGCGCGAGCTCGTCGCCGCCGACTTCGCGTACATCATCAAGCGCCATGCCGATCCCAAGAACCGCTCGCCGTGGGCATTCATGGTCGAGGGCAAGATCGAGGGTCTCGACGCGCTGATCGCGCAGGCGAAGAAGAGCGGCACGTTCGATTACGACGCGAAGCTCCGGGGCCTCGAGACACCGGACCCGTACACGCTGGTCGTGCGCCTGACCACGCCCGACTACCTGTTCAACTACACGGCCGCGCACATCCCCTACGGCGCGATGGCGCGCGAGGTCGTCGAGGCCTACGGCCAGGAGGATGTCGGCGGGCACCCGGTCGGCACCGGGCCCTACATGCTGAAGGAGTGGAAGCGCGCCTCGCGCATCGTGCTCGAGGCGAACCCGGATTACCGAGGCTTCACCTGGGACTTCGCGCCGAGCGCCGAGCCGTGGGACGTCGACGTCATCAAGGACATGCGCGGCAAGAAGATGCCGCAGATCGGGCGCGTCGAGGTCTCGATCATCGAGGAGGACCAGTCGCGCTGGCTCGCGTTCGGCGGCAAGGAGCTCGACGTGCTGAACCTCCCGGGCACGTTCCGCCCGCAGGCGGTCGGTCCGGACGGCAAGCTGCTGTCGCGCTGGACCGGCGAAAACGTCAGGCTCTTCAAGGCGATCGACCCGGAGATCACGTACACGTTCTTCAATACGCGCGACCCGGTCGTCGGCGGCTTCGATCCCGCGAAGCTCGCGCTGCGGCGCGCGCTCATCATGTCGTACAACAACCGCGAGGAGATCGAGATCGTGCGCAAGGGCCAGGCGGTCCTGGTCGAGATGCCGATCCCGTCGGGCGTGGTGGGCCACGACCCGGCGTACCGCACGCTGAATCCCTACAACCCGGTGCTCGCGAACAAGCTGCTCGACCACTACGGCTACAAGAAGGGTGCCGACGGCTGGCGCACGATGCCCGACGGCAAGCCGCTGGTGATCCGGCAGGCGACCGGCACCTCGCAGATCGACCGCACGCACGACGAGCTGTGGAAGAAGGGCGCCGACGCGATCGGCGTGCGCATGGTCTTCAATGCGGGCAAATTCGGCGACACGCTCAAGCAGGCGAAGGCATGCCAGGTCATGATGTGGGGCGCGGCGTGGGGCGCGGACTACCCGGACGGCGAGAACTTCATGCAGCTCCTGTACGGGCCGAACACCGGCCAGAGCAACAACGGCTGCTACGAGTCGAAGAGCTTCGACGCGCTCTACGACAAGATGCGCGCGATGCCGCTCGAAGCGCCCGGCCGCAACCTGCTGTTCCTCGACATGTCGCGCCAGATGGACGTCGACGGCGCGTGGGCGCTGCACGTGTCGCGCGAGCGCAACCAGATGATCCGGCCGTGGGTGATGGGCTACAAGAAGCACCCGATCCTGAACGCCGAATTCCTGTACATGGACCTGGCGCCGAGGACCTGATGCCAAGAACCCTTGCAAGTCTCCGCGCCGGCGCGCTCGCGCTGGCCGTCGCATTCGCCGCGCCTGCGCTCGCGGCGCCGGACATGAACAAGGTGATCCGCGAGGTGTTCCCGGTCGCCGAGACCGGCTTCGATCCCGCGGCCGTGCACGACCTTTACTCGGGCACCATCGTGCAGGGACTGTTCGAGACGCTCTACACGTACGACTACCTCGCGCGGCCCGCGAAGGTCGTGCCGCTCGCGGCCGACGGGATGCCGCAGGTCACCGACAACGGGAGGACCTGGACGGTCAAGCTCAAGAAGGGCATCCGCTTCGTCGACGATCCCGTGTTCGGCGGCAAGCCGCGCGAGCTCGTCGCCGAGGATTTCGTGTATTCGCTGAAGCGCCTGATCGACCCGCGCATGCGCTCGCCGTGGGCGTTCCTGGTCGAAGGCAAGTTCGTCGGCCTCGACGATCTCGCGGCCAAGGCGAAGGAGGCCGGCAAGTTCGACTACGACACGAAGATCCCCGGTCTCGAGGCGGTCGACAACTACACGATCCGATTCCGCCTCACCGGCGTCGATTACAACCTGCCGTACGTCCTCGCGCACGAGCCGACGTCGGCGGTCGCGCGCGAGGTGATCACGAAGTACGCGGAGTCGGACGGGCGCGCGCAGGCGAACCCGGTCGGCACCGGCCCGTACAAGCTCGTTCGCTGGGTGCGCAGCTCCAAGATCATCCTCGAGGCGAACCCGAGCTACCGCGGCTTCACCTGGAACTTCGCCTCCGACGATCCGGCCGACGCCGCGGTGATCAAGGAGATGAAGGGCAAGTCGATGCCGGCGATCGGCCGCGTCGAGATCTCGATCATCGAGGAGGACCAGGCGCGCCTGCTCGCGTTCCAGGGCGACGAGGTCGACCTCATGAACATGGAGGGCCCGCTCGCGCCGCGCGTGCTCGACGGCGCCACCCTCAAGCCCGAGCTCAAGGCGAAGGGCGTCAAGCTCGCGCGCATCATCGATCCCGAGCTCTCGTACACGTACTGGAACATGCAGGACCCGGTCGTCGGCGGGCTGGGCAAGGAGAAGATCGCGCTGCGCCGCGCGATGGCGATGAGCTACGACGTCGCCGAGGAGATCAAGGTCATCCGCAACGGCCAGGCGGTCGAGGCGCGCTACCCGATCCCGGCAGGGGTCGTCGGGCACGACGCCGCGTGGAAGGGCGGGATCAGCTACGACCCCGCCGGCGCGAACAAGCTGCTGGACGCGTTCGGGTACAAGCGCGGCGCCGACGGTTGGCGTACGCTACCGGACGGCAAGCCGCTCGTCGTCAAGCTCTCGTCGCGTCCCGACACGCTCGGGCGACAGCAGGACGAGATCTGGAAGAAGTCGCTCGACGCGATCGGCGTGCGGATGGACGTCCACAAGGACAAGTTCCCCGAGCTCCTGAAGGCCGAGAAGCAGTGCAAGCTCCAGATGCGCGTGGCCTCGTGGATCGCCGACTATCCGGACGGCGACAACTTCATGCAGCTCCTGTACGGCCCGAACACGTTCCAGAGCAACAACGCCTGCGCGCGCATCCCGGAGTTCGACAAGCTCTACGAGCGCACGCAGAAGATGCCGCCGGGGCCGGAGCGCGACGCGCTCTACCGCGACATGACCAAGCTGATCGAGGCGTACGCGCCGTGGCGCCTGATGATCAGCCGGTACCGCAACATGCTGGTCCAGCAGCGCGTGCTGGGCTACAAGCGGCACCCGATCCTGCATGCGCACTGGCAGTTCATCGACGTCGCGCCGCAGGGCAAGAGCAAGTAGGAGGAGGGGAGTGAGGAGCCCGCGCGGGCGGCCGATCCTGGCCGCTGGGGCCCGCGCGAAACAAGAGGCAGGCCCGCCGCGCGGCGCGACGACGTCGCGCGGCGCGGCGGGCCGCGCCGAAACGGCGAAGTGCCGCGGCGGGAGCGCGATCCGCGCTCGTCGCGGGGAGGGAAAGCGATGACCGCCTACATCATCAGGCGACTGTGGCAGATGCTGCCGACGCTCCTGGGCGTCGTGCTCCTGGTGTTCTTCCTGTTCAACTGGGTCGGCGGCGATCCCGCCTACGTGCTCGCCGGGAAGATCAGCAACCAGGAACAGATCGACAACATCCGGCGCCAGCTCGGCGTCGACCAGCCCTACTGGGTGCAGCTGTGGATCTTCGTCAAGCAGATCCTGAGCGGCGACTTCGGGGCGTCGTGGAGCACCAACGAGCGCATCAGCTCGATCATCCTGACGCGCCTGCCCGCTTCGCTGACGGTGCTCATCCCGCTGACGATCCTCGACGCGCTGATCGCGATCGGCCTCGCGCTGGCCGTCGCCTACGTGCGCGGCTCGCTGACCGACCGCATGGTGATGATCCTGTGCACGGTCGGGCTGTCGATCTCGATCCTCGTCTACATCATCGTTTTCCAGTACGTGTTCGCGTACAAGCTCGGCTGGTTCCCGGTCCAGGGCTGGGGCGACTCGTTCTGGGAGAACCTGGTCCGCTACTCGTCGCTGCCGATCCTGATCGGGCTGGTCGTCTCGATCGCGCCGAGCCTGCGGCTCTACCGCACGTTCGTGCTCGACGAGATCAACCAGGACTACGTGCGCACCGCGCGCGCGAAGGGCCTGTCCGAGAACCGCATCATGTGGCTGCACGTGCTGCGCAACGCGTCGATCCCGATCATCACCAACATCATGGCCTCGCTTCCGGGCCTCCTGATCGGCGCGTTCCTGATCGAGCGCTTCTTCTCGATCCCGGGCATCGGGCGCGAGGTGATCCTCGCGGTCGAGCGCAGCGACTTCCCGGTGATCAAGGCGATCACCGTGTACGTCGCCGTCGCGACGATGGTGTTCAACCTGCTCGCCGACCTGATGTACAAGGCCGTCGACCCGCGCGTGCAGCTGCGCTAGGAGAACGCCGATGGCCACCCCCAGCGCCACCCTTCCCCGCGCGGCCGACGGCACGCGCGAGATCCCGCACACCGTCTCGCCGGGCCTGTGGACGCTCGCCTGGCGCCGCCTGCGCAACGACCGCATCGGCATGGTGTCGCTCTACCTCGTCGCCGCGTTCCTCGTGCTGATCCTGCTTTCCGCAACGGGCCTCATCGCGAAGGACTGGTCGAAGGAGGTCGGCGTCAACTACGCGCCGCCGTCGTTCGTAGGCGCCGACATCGAAGCGGGCACGCCCGCGGGACCGGCGACGCCCGATGCGACCGTCCCCGCGAGCGAATACAAGTCGTCGATCGTGGACCCGCTCGGCGACGTGATCGCCGAGCTCAAGGGAGAAAAGGCTGCGCCGCCGCCGGCGGGCGCGGCGCCGGCCGAGGGAAAGAGCGTCGATCCGCTCGCCGACGTGATGGCCGACATCCGCGCCGGCAAGGGCACGAAAACCGACACGACGCCGGTCGAGGCGCGTCGCGCGACGCTTCCGTTCGGCGGCGACAAGTGGGGCCGCGACATCGTCGCCAAGACGATCAAGGGCTCCGAGACGTCGATCTTCGTCGGCATCATGTCGGCGGTCGTCGCGACGGCGCTCGGCACGCTGTTCGGCGCGATCTCCGGCTACTACGGCCGCTGGGTCGACGACGCGTTCAACTGGTTCTACTCGGTGTTCAACTCGATCCCGTACCTGCTCCTGATCCTCGCGGTCGCCGCGGTGCTGCAGCAGAAGGGGATGCTCACGATCATCCTGATCCTCGGCCTCACGGGCTGGACCGGCGTGTTCCGGCTGATCCGCGCCGAGTACCTGAAGCACAAGTCGCGCGAGTACGTGCAGGCCGCCGACGCGATCGGCGCATCGAACGCGCGGCGCATGTTCATCCACATCTTCCCGAACATCTCGCACGTGGTGCTGGTGCAGCTGTCGATCCTGACCGTCGGCTTCATCAAGGCCGAGGTGATCCTGTCGTTCCTCGGGTTCGGCGTGCCGGTCGACGTCGTGTCGTGGGGGTCGATGCTGAACGAGGCGCAGAACGAGCTGATCCTCGGCAAGTGGTGGCAGCTCGTCGCGGCGACCGTCGCGATGGCGGTGCTGGTCACCGCGTTCTCGCTGTTCACCGACGCGCTGCGCGATGCGCTCGATCCGAAGCTCAAGGGACTGAAAGGACACTGACATGGCGGCCGATTCGAAGCATGACGCCGGCACGCCGCTGATCCAGGTCCGTGACCTGCGCGTCGGCTTCCGCCTCGGCGAGAACCAGACGTTCGAGGCGGTCAAGGGCGTGTCGTTCGACATTCCCGAGAACAGCACGGTCGCGCTGGTCGGCGAATCGGGCTCGGGCAAGAGCGTCACCGCGCTCGCGATCCTGGGCCTGCTGCCGCCCGAGAACTCGATCGTCGACCCGGGCAGCAAGATCCTGTTCCAGGGCCGCAACCTCGTGGGCCTGCCGTTCCGCGAGATGCGCGACCTGCGCGGCGCCGACATCTCGATGATCTTCCAGGAGCCGATGACGTCGCTGAACCCGGTGTTCACCGTCGGCTACCAGCTCACCGAGGTCCTGACGCTGCACCGTGGATTGTCGGCGGGTGCGGCGCGCAAGCGCGCGATCGAGCTGCTCGAGGAGGTCGGCATCCCCGATCCCAAGCGGCGCATCAACGCCTACCCGTCGCAGATGTCGGGCGGCCAGCAGCAGCGCGTGATGATCGCGATGGCGATCGCGTGCGAGCCCAAGCTGCTGATCGCCGACGAGCCGACGACCGCGCTCGACGTCACGATCCAGAAGCAGATCCTCGACCTGATCGCCGAGCTGCAGCGGCGCCACCGGATGAGCGTGCTGTTCATCACGCACGACCTCGCGGTCGTCGGCGAGATCGCCGACCACGTCGTCGTGATGCGCAACGGCGAGATCCGCGAGAAGGGCACCGCGAAGCAGGTGTTCGAATCGCCGCAGGATCCGTACACGAAGGCGCTCCTGATGTGCCGGCCGGAACCGAAGCACCGGCCGATGCGCCTGCCGGTGATCGAGGACTTCATGGGCGGCCGCGGGCCGCAGCACCTCGAGGAGCGCAAGCGCGGCATCTCGCCGACCGACTCGGTCATTCTCGACGTGAAGAATCTCGGCAAGAGCTTCTACGTGCGCGATGGGTTGTTCGGCCGCAAGGAGTTCAAGGCGGCTGCGGACGTCTCGTTCAAGCTCCGGCGCGGCAAGACGCTGGGACTGGTCGGCGAGTCGGGCTCGGGCAAGACGACGGTGGGGCTCACGCTGATGCGGCTGCACGAGCCCACGAGCGGCCAGGCGCTGTTCGACGGCAAGGACATCCTCGCGATGAGCAACCGCGAGTTCATGCCGTACAAGCGTCGCGTGCAGATCATCTTCCAGAACCCGTATGCGTCGCTCAACCCGCGCTTCACGGTCGGCCAGATCCTGACCGAGCCGATGCAGATCCACGGCATCGGCGCGAACGCGCAGGAGCGCACCGACACGGTGTTCGAGCTGCTCGGCAAGGTCGGGCTGCCCGACGTCTCGTTCTACAAGTACCCGCACGAGTTCTCGGGCGGCCAGCGTCAGCGCATCGCGATCGCGCGCTGCCTGACGCTCAAGCCGGACATCCTGATCTGCGACGAGTCGGTCTCGGCGCTCGACGTGTCGGTGCAGGCGCAGGTGCTGAACCTGCTGCAGGACCTTCAGGACGAGTTCCAGCTCTCGTACCTGTTCATCTCGCACGACCTCGCGGTGGTCAAGTACATCTCCGACGAGGTGATGGTGATGAACGAGGGACGCGTGGTCGAGATCGCCGACGCCGACACGATCTACCGTCACCCGCGCGAGCCGTACACGCAGAAACTCCTGTCGGCGATCCCGAAGGGCTGGCAGGGCGAGCGCAAGATCGCGTGAGCGGTCCCGATGCCGAGCGCGCGCGGCGCGAGTACGCCGCGCACGCGGCGCGGTACGACGAGTCGGCGCGGCGCACGATGCCGCTGCGCCTGCGCACGATCTCGAAGCTCGCGCTCCGGCCCGGCGATGCCGTCCTCGACGTCGCGTGCGGCACGGGCTTGAGCTTCGCGCCGATCGTCGCGGCGATCGGCGCGTCGGGGCGCCTGACCGGCGTCGAGCTGTCGCCCGAGATGGCCGGGCTCGCACGCGATCGCGTGGCGCGCGAAGGCTGGCGCAACGTGCGCGTCGACGTCGCGGACATGGCGTCTTCGCGGCTCGACGGGCCGTACGACGCGGTGCTCTTCCATTTCACGCACGACGTGCTGCGCACGCCCGGCGCCCTCGAGGCGATAGTCGCGGCCTGTCGTCCCGGCGCGCGCGTCGCCGTCGCAGGCAGCAAGCTCCTGCCTTGGTGGCTCTCGCCGCTCAACGGCTGGGTCCGCCGGATCAACGCGCCGTACATGACGACGTTCGACGGCCTCGAGCGCCCGTGGGCGCCGCTCGAGCGCTACGTGCCCGGCATGAGGCGCGAGAGCGCGCTCGGGGGGATCGCGTACGTCGGCTGGGGAAGCGTGCGGGCGTGACGCCGATTACAGCGTGAACGCGATCTCCTTGACCAGCGCGCCGGGCAGCCTCGCGCTCGCGAGCCGACGCGAGCGGTAGCTGTCGGGCGAAAGCATGAGCTCGGGCTCGCGCGTCAGCGCCTCGAGGTTGCTTCCGAGCAGCCGGTAGACGCTGTCGTCGAAGCGCAGCACGTCGACCGGCGCGACGATGCGCCCGCGCTCGACCCAGAACGTCGCGAAGCGCGTCATCCCGGTGATCCGGCACGCCGGCCGGTCCGAGTAGTTCGCGTACCAGAGATTGCCGATCCACAGTCCGGTGTCGAGCGCCGCCAACGCGTCGCGGGCGTGCAATTCACCACCCTTCATCGCGATCGCCTCGGGCATCTCCTGCGCATTGGCGCCGTTCGCTTCGAGCGAAAACTCGCGCGCGGTGCGCGGCGACGTCAGCGCGCCGACCAATTCGCCTTCGCGCACGAGGCCGACGCTGTCCGGGCGGGCGAAGCCTTCCGCCTGGAAGCCGGGCGCGACGCCTTCGGCCGTGTCCTCGGCGATCGACACGCTCGCATCGAGCCGCTCCTTCTCGCGCATCCGCGCGAGCGGGCTCTGGCGCGTCTCGAGCGCGCGCGCCGAGAACCCGCCGTACCCGAGGATCCCGACGATCTCGTCGAGCGCGGACGGTTCGAGGTACGCGCGGTAGCGGCCGGGCGCGAGCGTCTTGGACGGCCGCGCGACCAACGCGAGGCGCTCGCGCGCGGCGGCCATGCGCGTCGCGAACGCCGCGCGGTCCCAAGCGAAGCCCGCGTACGCGCTCTTCACCGCCTTGTCGGCGCGGTCGTAGAGGCTCCATTCGAGGTTGAACGTCGCGGCCGCGTGCCAGTTGCGCTGGCCCTCGCTGTTCGCGAAGCCGCGCCACATCGGGCCGGACGCGTAGAAGCCGACCAGGTCGACTCCCTGCGCGGCATCGAGCACTTCGTCGACGACGGCTTCGGCGGCCGGCAGCACGCCGCCGCGGTCCGTGCGCGAGCTCTCGACGCCCTCGGGCAGCAACAGGTGCGGATCGTCGGCGAGGTCGGGCAGCACCGCACGCAGGCCCGCGACCGCGTCGGCGATCGCCGCGCGGTCGTCGGCCGCGTTGCCCGACATCGCGAGCGTGTGCTCGGCGTGACGCGCGCCGCGCACGAGACGGATCGCGAGCTCGTCCTGCTCGACGCTGCCGGCCTGCCGCACCTTGCCTCGGTTCAGGCGCGCGAAGTCGGTCGACTCGCCCGCGAGGTTCGCGACGAACCGCTCGCCGGGCGCGAGCGCCGCGCGGAGCGCGTCGACCCACGCATCGAAACGCTGCTCGGCAGCGAGGCTGGCGTACCGTTCGGGCGAGTTCATCAGCTCTCTCCCCCGAAGACGTCGACCTCGGTGAATACGCACGCCGGCGACGCGTGCCCGACCCAGATGATCTGCGCGGGCTCGCCCTTGCCGCAGTACGGCGTCCCGAGCACCTCGAGCGTCGAGGCGTCGCCGACCGCCGCGAGGCTGCGCCAGAACGACGACGAAACGCCGCGGTAGTTCGGATTCTTGACCACGCCCGCGAGCCTGCCGTTCTCGATCATCATGCCGCGCTCGCAGCCGAACTGGAACTTGTTGCGCGAATCGTCGATCGACCACGACGCGTTGGTCTGCATGAACACGCCGCGCTCGACGCGCGCGACGAGCTCGCCGAACGACTTGTCGCCCGGCTCGATGTTCAGGTTCGCCATGCGGTCGATCGGGGGCCGGTTCCAGTTGTCGGCGCGCGCATTCGCGACGCCGGGGAGCCCGGCGCGCTGCTGCGAGATCGCGCCGCCGAGCGGACGCTCGAGGATGCCGTCGCGGATCAGGAACGTGCGCTCGGCCCGCGTCCCCTCGTCGTCGTAGCCGTAGCTCGCGAGCTCCTCGGCGCGCGTCGGGTCGAACGTCACGTTGAGGAGCGGCGAGCCGTAACGGTACGAACCGAACATGTCCGGCGTCACGAAGCTCGTCCCCGCGAAGTTGCGCTCGTCGCCCAGGATCCGGTCGAGCTCGAGCGGATGCCCGATCGACTCGTGGATCTGCAGGACCATCTGGTCGGGCGCGAGCAGCACGTCCATGCGTCCCGACGGGCAGTTGGGCGCCAGCACGATCTCGAGCGCCTCCTCGGCGACGCGACGGCCGGCCCCGACGAATCCGAAGCGCGCGAGCACCTCGGGCCCGCCCTGCTGGCAGATGCCTCGGTAGCCGTTCAGCGTGCGCGTCTGGGTGTCGCCGTCGGCATGCGCGGTCGCGGCGAGTCCGGGAAGCATCATGCGGTAGCGCTGGACGATGTCGCCGCCTTCGCTGGTCACCAGGCGATGCGTCGCGTGACGCACTTCGATCGACGCGGACCAGTCGACGATGCGCGGGTCGATCGCGGCCGCGGTCGACTCGGCCATCAGGAGGTCGTACCACTCGCGCGGCGCAGGCTCGGGCGCGTCGACCGACGGGGACGCGTAGTCGCCCTTC
>Ga0207648_10004779_pt1 | contig 13836 bp, 10 predicted proteins | sample KBSMisM32_FD_184310 | JGI IMG/M metagenome (GOLD analysis project Ga0207648, IMG submission 184310) | Miscanthus rhizosphere microbial communities from Kellogg Biological Station, Michigan, USA - KBS Miscanthus M3-2 (SPAdes) (version 2) | ecosystem: Host-associated > Plants > Roots >...
CTGCGCGTTGCCGGAGAAGATCAGCGCCTTCTCGTCGGCGGTCAGCGCCGCGCGCTTCACCGACTCCACGGTCGGCACAATCGACTCGGTCGGCCCGCTGTCCGACCCGAACAGGATGCGATCGGCGCCGAACACCTTGGCGGCGAGCGCAATCCCCCGCGGCCCGCGGCCGCTCTGGCCGGTGTCGAGATACACGCGCGTGAAGCGCTGCCCGGGCACCGGTTTGCCCGCTTCCTCCGCCGCCATCTGGATCTGCTCGGACACGTAGGAGATGGCGCCGCCCATCATCGCCACCTGCACCGACACGTCGGGGTAGGCATCGAGGAAGTCGGTGAGCGCAAGCGTGATCACGCCGGTGGCCAGATGCGCCGCGGTGATGAGCAGCGCGCGTGCCTGCGGGTTGTCACCGGCCTCGGCGGCGGCGGCGTTCGCGCCGCCCTGGCCGGCCAGCCCGAAGTACGCATTGGTCGCGCCGTTCTCCGGGTGCTGTCCCGGAATCGCCGGCGCCGCGGCGCCGCGGTGGACGAAGATGTGGCTGCGATGCTTCTGCGCCACGGCGAACACCGGCGCCAGCGCGCGCGCGCCGGCGAGGGTCACGAACGCGTCGAGCGGCAGCACCGCGCCGATGAGGCCAAGATCGCCGTGCGCGCGTTCGAGCTCCTCGGCGGCCCACGTCACGTTCGCCGTCGGCAGCGACGCCAGGCCCGAGAAGCGCGCCGGATGTTTCTTCACGACCGCGGATACGTTGTCGTTCTGCGCGCGCCAGAGCGGACGCGCCTCGTCCGGCGTCAGCGCGCCGTCGAATGCGGCGCCGACCCACGACAGCACCTGCCGCTGCACGCCGGCCTCGTCCATCCGTTTCAGGCGCGCGTCGATGTCGAACCAGCCGGCGCCCTGCGGCGGGCGGGGCGATGGCCGCGCGGACAGAAGCTCGACCACACGCGGTCCGACCCAGTGCGCATGCCAGTCGACGATGGGAGGCGCGCCGCCACGCGGGGACTGGCCCGCCGCCGCGGTCGCGGCCGCGCGCGCCGGAGCGGACGCCGCCGCCGCGCCGGCCGCCGCCGCCTTCAAAAATTCGCGCCGTGTCCTCATTTTTTTCCGCCTTCCCCGGTATCTTTGCTACCGGCCGCGCGCCCCATGGTGTAAAACTCCGCATTCGGTTTCAGCGCCATCAGGTTGGCGACACGGTTCGACAGCGCAAAGAGCGCCGTGATCGATCCGATGTCCCAGATGTCGTCGTCGCTCAGCCCGTGGTGTTTGAGCGTGGCAAAGTCCTCGTCGTCGACGCGGTGCGATTCGCCCGCGACCTTGACCGCGAAATCGAGCATCGCGCGCTGGCGCGGCGTCAGGTCGGCGTTGAGGTAGTTGACGGCCACCTGATCGGCGACGAGCGGCTGCTTTGCGCGAATCCGCAGGATCGCGCCGTGGGCGATGACGCAGTAGTGGCAATGATTGAGGCTCGAGGTGGCGACGACGATCATCTCGCGCTCGGCCTGGCTCAACCCTCCGTCTTTGTCGAGCAGGGCGTCGTGGTAGGCGAAGAACGCGCGGAACTCCGCCGGCCGGTACGCCCAGGCGAGAAAGACGTTGGGGATGAAGCCGGCCTTGTCGTGAACGGCGACAATCCTCTGGCGGATGTCGTCGGGCAGCGTGTCGAGCGCGGGCACGGGGAACCGGCTGATGGCGTGCATCGCGCCAGTTTACCCGCATACGCTCCAGCTTCGCCGCGCGCATCAGCCCGCGAGATCGCCGTGCCTCTGGTCGGCAATTTGCACGCGCGAATCGCCGTGCGCTGCACCGCCGTCCTCGTGATTGCGGCCGCGCTGGCCGCGACCGCGTGCACCAGGCCGGTCGTGTCGCCGACTCCGCACCCGACGCCCTCGGACACTGTCGACGTCCTCGATTACATCATCGGCCCTGCCGATCAGTGGCCTCGTCTCGGCGATCAGCCGCAGCATCAGGTCGTCGATTGGGACACCCGCCAGATCTGCTGGGTGAAGTATGCGAACCCGAACCGGTTCGAGTGCTGGGGCTGGGACGATCAGTGGGTCTATCACCAGGTCGATCACGCGCTCGACGGCAACTCGTCCGAATCGTACCGCTTCACCGACGGCCGCTGGATGCCGCGCTTCATCTCGCGCATCGAGCCGTGGACGCTCGACTTCCCGGCCAACCGCATCAGGTGGTTCACCGCCTCGTGTGCCGAGGTGCGCGGGCCGCAGGGCATCCGCATCGACGACGGCCCCAACCTCTATCCGATGTCGCAGCGCGCGTGGTTCGAAACGCTCGACGCCGGCCTGCTCGGCATCCGCGACGTGCTGATCCTCGCGTCCGCATCATTCGCGCCGGGCAAGGCGCCCGGCCCGCCGGAGAAGTTCTACTTCGCGCGCGGCGCTGGCTGGTACAAGTGGGAGAGCGTGCGCGGCATCGTGCGGTTCGATCGCCGCGGCGGTCCCGCGGTTCCGATCGGCCCGGGCTGCGGCCGGTAAAACAGAGGAGCCAGTCGCCAGTCGCCAGTCGCCACTCGAGAGTCGCAGTCCAGCCCGTACAAGAAAACGGCCGGGGTTTCCCCCGGCCGTCCGTCGAACTTGGAGGGTCGTTTAGCAACGACCCCCAATAGTGTCTGCCATGCATGCACCTCCCGGCCGCGACCAAGTTGGCTGGTGCCCCGCGTGACGCGAAGCGTGGTCGCTAATGGGCCTTTTCGAGCGGCCGCTCGTGACGCTGCGACCGAAGCATCAACTGTAACACAGCGTCACGTCCCTCAGAACCAGAAGTGGAGCTGAGCGGCGACGAGGTTGAGCCGATCCACCGGCCCGGCATCGCGGACGTTGTACTGATACGCGAGCTTCAGCAGCAGGTTGCGCTGCAGCGAGTAGCCGCCGCCGATCTCGGTGCGCGTCACCGGCGCATCCCACGTCTCCAGCCCCTGGCTGCCGGCGATCTCGCTGAAGCCGAGGCGATCGAACCGCGCGGCCGCATAGAAGCCGGGCGCGATCTTGTACTTGGCTTCAACCGAGGTGGCGGTCGCGCGCAGCGGCATGCGCGCCGCCGGCGCCGACGCGAGCGGGATCGTCCAGTCGCTGACGAGCGTCTCGGCGCGCAGCAGGTAATGATCGCGCGAGTACTCGATGTCGGCGCCCCACGCGGTCTGGGTGAACTCGCCCTCGCGATCCTCGCCGAGCGCGCCGCGCGCGACGCTGCGGCTCAGGAACGGACCGCGCGATCCGGACGCGCCGATGACCAGCCCGATCACCGGGCGCGCGGCGACGCGGCCGGCGACGCGTTTGCGATCGTTGTCGTCGCGCCAGATCGGATACGACAGCGCCCCCGCCGTCACCGAGAGCGTCGCTTCCACCGCCGTCGTCTCTGAATGCAGCTGCACACCGGTGTCCCAGCTCGAGGGGCTGGCGATGGCGACGCCGTGCTCGATGTCGTCGTTGCCGACCGAGAAGCGCAGGTGCGATCCCTGGCCGCGCTTGCGCAGCAGTTCGTCGGCGTCGGCCGGCAGCGAGTCGCGCCGCAGCGAGGTCAGGTACTGATACGCGATCGGCACGCCGATGAGCGGGTTGTCGGCGGCGTAGGCGCGGCGCGAGAACGCGCCGAAGGTCGGCGGGATGCGGCCGGCCTGGATGTCGAACGGCCGCTCGGTCCACGGCCGCACACGCACGTACATCGCCTGCGCGCGCAACCGGCCGCCGTTTTCCGCACGCAGCGCGCCGAGCACGGTCACGCGGTCGCCGATCTTGATCGACGCGGCAAGGTCGCCGCGAAACAGCCGCAGCATCGACTGCTCGTAGTCGGTGTAGTTGAAGTAGCCGGGATCCGACGGCCCCATCGTCACCGACAGGTCACCGCCGAGCGTCACCTGGCCGTCAGCCAGGGCGATCGGGCGGGAGGGCAGCGTCTGCGCGCCGAGCGGAGCGGCCGCTGACAGGACGATAACCGACGCAAGAGCGATGAGGCTGCCGCGTAACACCGAATTACTCATTGCCGTGACAGACAGAATCACCCATACGCGAACACCATGACAGGCACTTCGGTGGGGACTGTCATCATACTTTCGTACGGACGCCCGCCGCATGCCACTTTCGTAATTTTCACGTGGCGCGCGGCTTGCTGCCAACCAGCCCGACTGGTCACGCATCGGTCTCTTGAATCACCCGAGATCGTCAACATACGCGCGGTTCTGCCGTGCGGCGCCGCTTGACAGGAGGGTCGATGTTCCGGATCAGCGTGGTCGATCACATCCGTCTGAATTTTGATCGGACGAGCCAGAATTACACGCTCCACGCGAAGGCTGCCGAGCGTCTCGCGGTGACCACCGCGCGCATTCGCATCGGCGTGCTGATCCTGCTGGCGATTGCCGCCGTCGCCGCGGCGACCAGCCTGGTGGAACCGGGACGGCCTTTCCAGATTGCCGCCGCCATCGCCGCCGGCGTCGCGTTTGCGGCGCACGCGGCGTATCTCGCGATCGGCGTTGAAGGACGTGTGCACGCGCACCGCTCGTGCGCGCAGCGGCTCTGGCTGGTGTGCGATCGCTACCAGTCGCTGCTCAGCGAGATCGAGGACGGGCTGCTCGATCGCGCCAGCGTGCTGCAGCGGCGCGATGAGTTGAGCGCGCAGGTCCACGCCGCCTACGACCAGGCGTTCTCGCTCGATCAGAAAGCGTACGAAGGCGCGCGCCTCGCCGGCGATGCGATCGTCGCAGACCAGGTTCGCGGCGACTCGGCTGACACCGACGTGCTGCCGTCGTCGATCGCGGAGGGCGAGGAAACACTCGGCAACCGTCCCGCGCACTGATCGTCCGTCCGCCTGACCATTGATCGACGATCAGCAGCGAACGCGCGCCAGCTACTGGCGCGTGAAGTCGATGTGCAGCGCAAACGGGTTCGCGGTCACGATGATCGTGAGCTTGCGCTCGCCGCCCGCCGCGCGCCTCACCAGGAGATCGTGGGTGCCGATCCGCACCGGAACGCCGTTGAGCGGCGTTTCCCCGATCCGTTCGCCGTCGAGCCACACGGCCACCGGCTCGCTCGACGTCAACGTCAACGACGAAGGCGCCGGCGTGATGGTGAGGTTGGTCGCCTCGCCCGGCTTCAACTCCACCTGATGAACCGCATCGTAGGCGAGCGCCTTGTTGACGACGCGCACCTGATGGGGCCCGGGCGGCAGCATCACCTGGCCGCGATCGTCGAGTGTCAGCGCGCGGCTCCCTTCGCTGAGGACGACGTCGAACGGCGCGCGGACGGTGAGGAAGCCCGAGAAGATCGACTCCTCCAGCTGCGCCGTCTGGTCTGCGGCAATGGTGATCGTCCGCTGCACGCTGCCGGCATCGCTCTTGAGCTCGACCGCATGACGACCGGTGGCAAGGTCGGAGATGGTCAACGGCGTGACGCCGCGCGACTTGCCGTCGACGAACACCTGCGCGCCGGAAGGGCTCGAGCTCACGGCGAGGCTTCCGGTCGCGCGGCGCCTGCCCGTTGCCGGCGCGGCTGCGGCGGGCTTCGGGGCGGGCGCCGGCGCCGCCGGTTTTTCTGCGGCCGGCCGCGGCACCGACGGCAGTTGTTTGGGGATTTTGCTCCAGAGGTACGGGCCGCCGTAGACGACGGCGCCGCCGACCGCCGCGACGGCAGCGATGCGCGGCAGCCATTCGAGCAGCGGCCCGCCAATCGCGCGGGCGCCCTCGGCAGCTCGCGCGGCCAATGACGGCCCTTCGGCGCGGGGCGGGGCCGGCGCCGCGCTCGCCGCAGGCACCGGGATCGGTTCGATCGCCGGCAGCGGCGGCGGTTCCTGCGCCTGGCGCAGGAGTTCCTCGATCGGCGGCGGCATGTCCGCCGGCGGTTCGGGACGACCGCGACGGCGCCGGCCCTTGGCAACAGCGGGCAGAGGGGCGCTGGTCCACGTCGCGCGTCGCGCGCGCGCCCAGCTTGCGACGGCGCGGGCCGCGGCGACGACATCCTCGCGTTCTTCCGGCAATGTGTCGTTCGGCGCCACTGACAAAAACTATAATCGCTCCCGGGCCGACGAGATGAGTAAACCCCAAGCCGCTCCTCCCGGAGCCGAGGTCTCACCGGGCGCTCGGCGGCGGGCTCTGGCCGAGGCCGCCCGCCGCGAGCTCGATGGCCTTCGTGCGTCGCTCGATACCAAGCTGGCCGAGCTGGAGGACGCGCTCGTCAATCCCGATCCCAACACCTCGCTCGAAGAGCTTGTGCTGGAGCTGGCGCGGGTCGCCACCTCCGAAGCTGATGCGGCCGCCGCGCGCGCCGTGCTCGAGGCTCAGCTCGAAGCGCAGGAGCGCGCCGAGGCGACCACCGCTGACGCGACGCGGCAGGCGGAAACCGAGCGCGCGAACGCCGCGGCGCTGCGGCGCGAGCTCGAGCAGGCGCAGGCCGCAATCGAAGCCGAGCGCGAAGGGGCGGCGCGAACGCGCAAGGAAGTCGCCGAAATTCGCAAGGGGGTCGAGGCCGAACGCGCCGCTGCGGTGGCCCGCGATCGCGAGCTCGAACGTGCCCGGGCCGCGCTCGCCTCGGAGCAGGACGCCGCGGCCGCGCGCGGCCGCGACCTCCAGCAGATCGAGCGCGAGGTGGAAGCCGCCCGCGCCCAGGCCGAGCAGTACGCGGGCGAGCTCACCGAGCACCGCAACGCGCGCAACGAGCTGGCGAAGAAAGTCACGGCGCTGCAGCGCGACCTGACCGCGGCGCAGGCGGCGGGCGAGAAGGCGCAGAAGACGGCGGCAGAAGCGGCCGAGAAAAAGCGCGCGGAGCTCGATCGCGCGCGCGCCGATGCGGTGTCGCGCGCCGACACCGCGGTTCGCGAGCGCGATGCGCTCGCCTCGCAGCTGAAAGCCGCCCACCAGGCGTCGGAGGCGGCGCAGCGGCAGGTGCAGGCGTCGCAGGCCGAGCTCAAGGCGGCGCGTGAAGAAGCGGAAACCGCTCGCGCGACGGTGAAAGCCTCTCGCGGCGAGTTGCAAGCCGCGCGCGACGACGCCGAAACCGCGCGCGAGGAACTGGCGGCCGCGCGCGGCGAGGCCGAGTCGGTGCGCGAGGAACTGGCCGCGGCGCGCAGCCAGGCCGACGCCGTGCGCGGTGAAGCGGACGCGGCACGCGGCGAAGCCGCCGCCGCGCGCAAAGAGCTCGACGCGCAGCGCCACGCGGTCGCGGCGCTTCAGCAGGAACTGGAGACCGCGAAAAACGAGGCGCTCGCGGCCCAGGTCGCCGCCGACGCCGCGCAGGCCGTGGCCGACGACCTGCAGGCGGCGGCCGACGCCGCCCGTGCGGCCGCCGAATCGGCGACCGCCGCGACCAGCAGCGCGCGCGGCGAAGTCGATCGCGCGCTTCACGAGGCCCAGGCTCGCGCCCAGGAGGCGATCGCCGAACGCGACCGCCTCGCCGCGGAACTCGAGGAAACGCGCCACGTCGCCGCCGATCACGATCGCCTGCTCGAGGAGCTCGATCGGCTGAAGCACGAGGTGCAGGGTGCCGGCGGCGAGATCGATGCGCGGCTGCAGGAGCTCGAGGCGGCGCGCGCCGAGGCCGAGCGCCTGCGCGAGGAAGCCGAGGCGCGCGCCGAAGAAGCGCTCGACGAACGCGACGCGCTGATCGAGCAGCTCGAGGCGGCGAAGAAGGCCGTGCAGGGGATGCAGGCGGCGGTTGACCAGCGGCTCCAGGCGATCGACGCCAAGCGCGGCAAGTCGACGCAGGCGTTGAAGGACGCCGAAGCGCGCGTCGCCGAGTTGACGCGCGAGCGTGACGGCTTGATGGAGGAGGTCGCCAACGCCCGCCGCCTCACCGACGATGCCGCGCAGTACCGGCACTGGCTCGAGGCAGCCGAATCCCGCGTCCGCGCCCTGGAGCTGCAGCTGTTCGGACGCGAGCGCGACCCGCAGGAACGCGACATCGAGTTGTCGTCGCTGCTCGACGCGCCCGGGGCGCCCACCGAGAAGGCGATGCGCCGCGCCACGCGCCATCGCTTCGGCAAGACGATCAAGGTGCAGCTCGATGGCAACGCCGGCGAGCTGGTCGATCTGTCGATTGGCGGCGCGCAAGTGCTGTGCGCGAAACAACCGGACGTCAACGCCAACGTCACGCTCGCCGTTTCCGCCGACACGCCGCTCTCGTGCCAGGGGCGCATCGTCTGGGCGATGCTCGAACCGCACTCGAAGGGAAAGCCGCTCCGCTACCGCACCGGCATGCTGTTTACCGGCGCCGACGAGGCGGCGATCGAGGCGTTCATCGCGAAAAATCCGGCCGGCTGAACCCGGCGCGGCTTTTGCCTCGTTCCGGCCCGGTAGCTGGAAATGGCGGCAATGCCGAGCCCCTCGCCCTCTGTCGATTACGAACGTGATCCCCGGCCGGACAAGACTGCACGTCCGTCGGCGGCCGGCGCCAGGGGGGGCGACGGCCGGGTGAAGGCCAAGGCGGCCCCGGCCAGGCCGGACCAGGCCGGCCTGCGGGGGCACGATTTCGCGGCGGTCGAAGAGTTTCTGCAGCTGCTGGCGCGCGCCGTGCGCCAGTTCCACACCTATCCCGCGACCAGCCCGTTGTGCACCGAGGCGATTGCCGCCTGCCACAAGGTGCTGGCCTCGCTCGAGACGCGCGACCGGCTGTCGCTCCGCGTCACGCCGAGCGAGCTCGTCGTCGACCATGTCGCCACCGGCGCCGCCACCGTTGTCGAGCACGAGATCGTGCGGCGGCTGCACCGCGGGCACGTCGCCTCGATCGACATCGACCGCGGCGCGTCGCAGCGCGACCTCTCTCGCTTCTGCAGCGCGATGCTCGGCTGCGACGATCAAGCGACCACCAAGACGACGCTGGCCGAGCTCCTGGTCGAGCACGGCGTCGAGACCATCGTGGCGCAGATGGCGCTGCGGCCGGAGGTGCTGCACGTCGGCGCGCCGCAGGCGGGGCGCAGCGATCTCATGGTCCGCGAGCGGCGCCGCCGCCAGTCGGCCGCGGTCAGCGGTCCGCCGAGCTATCTGTATCCGCCCGACAAGGGCTGGGTCCGCCTCGATCCGTCGGCGTCGCTCGACACCGTGTCGCTCGTCGATCTGGCGATTCTCGTCGACGACCCGGGAGAGATCGCGTCGATGCTGCTGCGGCTCACCGACGACGAGGCCGCAGCGGAGTCGCGCGACAAGGCACTGCAGCAGAAGTTCAGCGACGTTGCGACGCTGCTCGGATCGCTCGATCCGCAGCTGGCGCGGGTGATGTTCTCCAAGCTGGCGCGCGCGGTGCTGGATCTCAGCGCCGACCGCCGCACCGATCTCCTGCGCCGCACCATCCTGCCGGGCCTGCTCGACGGTCGCGCCGAGGGCACCGTGCTGCGCGACTTTCCCAACGTCGACCTGGCCGAGTCGCTCTGCCTGCTGATGGACCTCGAGACCGCCGCGCCGGAGCTGCTGACGACGGCGATGGACCGGCTGGAGCTGACGCCGGAGCGGCGCGAGCAGGTGGCGCCGCTGATGGAAGCGCGGCTGCGCGAGGGCGCCGAGGGGCGGAAGGCCGGCGCCGACGGGCGCGGCACCGACATCGATCGCCACGCGCGGCGCCTGATCCAGGTGACCGCCACGCAGGGCAAGAGCTTCGCTGAATTCTCCGCCTTCGACCTGTCGATCGACAGCCAGACGACGGCCGCGCTCGACCAGGCGCGCGACGCGGTGGGCGCCACCGACCTGCCGGTCGTGCAGCTGCACTTCCTGCTCAATCTGGTCCGGCTCGAACCAAACCCTGCGCTGGTCGAGGCGTTCCTGCGGCGCAGCGTGATGGCGCTCGTCGAGCTCGATCGTGCGCGCCGTCCCGAAGCGGTGGCCGCGTGGGCGGGCGAGTACCGCCGGCTCGCCGAGACGCTGCGCGAGCCGCGGCCCGACGTCGCCGGAACGATCGTCGCCGCCCTGGCGTCGTTCTGCACGCCCGCGCGCGCGCAGGCGCTGTCGGAGGTCCACGCGACCGGCGCCGCCGGCCGGACGCGGGCCAACGCGGTGGTCGAGGCGTTCGGCGACGCGATGGCGCCGGCGTTCGTCGCGCTGCTCGACGATCCGGCGGCGCGGAACAACGCGCGCGCGCTGGTGCCGATGATGTGCGAACACGGGCGCCAGCTCGCGCCGGCGCTGGTCGCGCGGCTCGCCCAGGCGGGCCCGGGCGCCAACCGCGCGATCATCAAGGTGCTCGGCTTCGCCGGCCCCGGCTACGAAGGCGTGCTCGCCGAGCAGCTCGAACATGGCGACGAGCACACCGGGCGCGAAGCGGTGCAGGCGCTGGCGCACATCGGCAGCTCGAAAGCGGCCGCCATCGTCGGCATCCACCTGCGCAAGGGGAACAACGCCGTGCGCGCGGCGGCCGAAGAAGCGCTGCGCCACTTTTCGCCGGCGGCGGCGTCGGTGGCGATGCGCGACCTGCTCGGCAACCGTGAGTTCGTTCTGCGGCACCCGCAGATTGCGGTGCGGCTGATCGAGCGGGCGGATCAGGCGGGCATGACACAGCTCGAGCCGGCGCTGCGCGCGCTGGTGCCGTTCCGCTATCGCTTCTGGAACCCGGCGCTGGTTCGCGTCGCGCGCCGCGCCAGCACCATGGTGGGACGCCGATGAGTGCCTCGACCCCCGCGCCGTCCACCACGCCCGGCCCGTCGCTCGATCCGGTGAACGTGCTGAAGGCGTTCGCCAGCCTGCGGCGCCTGCTCGGCACCTATCCGTCAGGCCACCCGATGATCGCGCAGAAGCTGCACGAGCTCGACGATCTGGTGCGGCTGCACCTGCGCCGCGGCCCCGCGCTCGAGATCGACGTCATCGACGGCGACGTGCGGCTCGACGGCGTGTCGTTCGGCGGCGATCGCCAGGCCAACGCCCAGGCGGTGCGCGAGCTGTCCGATCTCGGCATCGACAGCATTCACATCCGCGAAGGGGTCGAGATCGAGGAGCTGCGCGCGACCGCCGAGTTCCTCTGGCAGTTCAAGGACACGGCGTCGGGCGACTCGCTCGAATCGCAGCTGGCGCGGCGCGGCGTCCACCATATCAGCCTGGCGCGGCTGGTGCGGCTCGACACGCGCTGGCGTTCGCATCAATGGCCCGACGCGCCGACCGGCCCGCTCGATCCGGCCTATGCCGAGTCGCTGGCGCTGGCCGAGCAGACCTTCGACACGGTCGCTTCAGGGCGCAAGCTCGACGCGATGACCGTGCGCGGTCTGGTGGAGCTGTTGATCTACCGCGTGGCGCGCAGCAACGCGGCGCTGGGCCAGATTCTCGCGGTGAAGCAGTACGAGAACCTGACCTACTGCCACTCGGTGAACGTGTCGATGCTCAGCCTGCTCATCGGCAAGCAGATCGGCCTCGACGACGGGGCGATTGCCTCGCTGGTCGAAGCGGCGCTGCTGCACGACATCGGCAAGACCAAGATCCCGCTGGACGTGGTGAAGAAGCCGGGGGCGCTCGAGAAGCGCGAGCGCAAGATGATGGAGGCGCACACCACCTTCGGCGCCGAGATCCTGGTGCAGACCGAGGGGCTGCGCCCGATGACGCCGATTGTCGCGCTCGAGCATCATCGCAGCGTCAAGGGGACCGGTTATCCCGACCTCGGCGACGCGATCCCGCACATCATGAGCCAGATCGTCTCGGTGGCCGACATCTACGAGGCGATCACCGGCGCGCGCACCTATCAGGCGCCGACGCTGCCCGAACGCGCCTGCCTGGTGCTGGCGCGGCTGGCGGGCGAGAAGTTGAACAGCGCGATCGTCAAGGCGTTCGTCAACGCGATCACCTTCTTCCCGCTCGGATCGATGGTGCGGACGACGCTCGACGAGGTCGCGGTCGTGGTCGGCATCAACCCGTGCGATCCGCTGCACCCGCAGCTGGCGCTGGTCGACGAAGCTGGCACCGGTCCCGGCACGCGCATCGACAGCAGCGCGCGCGACGCGAGCGGCGCCTACCTCCGGCACATCGTGGAGACGGTGCTGCCGCAGGGCAACAGCCCCGACATGACGAGCTTCTTCGCGGCCGCGCCTGCATAACGAGCGCGTCCACACAGAGACTCTGAGAATCTGAGAATCTGAGACTCTGAGTCTCGCTTACCTCTGAGCCTCCGTGCCCGTCGGCGTGACTACTCCATCCAGATCCAGCACCGAGAACCCGTCCGAGCGCAGGCGGTCGACGAAGTCGTCGATGTAGCCGTACTCGACCACCAGCGCGCGCCCGAACCAGTGCGCTTCGGGATCGGTGTGCGCCACCAGCCAGTCGTAGGCCTTCGCGTTCGAGCTGCGCAGCAGCAGCAGCGTCCCCTTGTTCTCGACCGTGTAGTCGGCGGCGGCCATCGCCTGGCGTTGACCCGGATCCGGCATCGGCTGGACCGGGCGGCCGTGCAGCATGGCGGCGGTGGACCGGGTCGACGACTGGCGCGGCACGAAGGGAAGGACTTTGGACATGGTTCACTCGGCCAGCAGGGAATGCGCCCATAACGCCCGCGAGGCGGAATGCCACACGAGGCTCTCGAACAGATTGGTCGCGTACGGTCCGCCGCGCTGGAACACCAGCGCCGGCAGGAAGGTGACAAACGCCAGGCCCGACTCGGGGCGGTGACACCAGGCGCCGAGCTGATGGCAGTCGGGCGACACGGTCTCGGCGACGTTGAGAAAGTTGGCGGTGCGCGCGTCGAACTCGCCCGGCAGGTGCAGCAGCATCAGCGCGCCGGTGCCGAAGATCGGGCTCGGCTTGTCGGTCCACGTCTGGAAGCGCGCGCGCGGGTAGTCGTCGCCGTGGCGGCCGAAGTCGTCGGGCGTGAACGGCAGCTCGGCGGTGAACGAATGCGTGCCTGCGGTCGCGGCCAGCCAGCAGCGGTTCGGCGAGGTGGCGACGGCAATGAAATCGATCGGCGGTGACCAGACGCCCTCTTCGCGCTTGCGTTTGTAGAGCAGCGCGACGCCGAGCATCTCGTCGGGCGCGCGGCGCGACCCGCTGACCGGATGCTCCGACACGTCTTCTTCCGCCGAGAGATGCTCGCTCAGCCACCGCGCGACGCGCGGGGCGTCGGCCGCCTGCAGCGACATCGCGTGAATCGCCAGCTCCTTGGCGAACGGCAGGTTGTTCTCGGTGACGCTGACGCTCGCGTGCAGCCGCACGTAGCCGTTCTCGAGCAGGCAGGCGCTGAAGGTCGCGAGCCGGTTCAATTCCGCCAGCACCGGAAAAGGGTCTGGCTGCAGCCGCACCTCCTTCACCAGGTCGGTCTCGATGTGCACCTGCCACACCGCGTCGCCGCAGCGCTGCTCGCCGGCCGACGCCCAGACGCGCTGCGCCAGCCGATCGCCCCACCACGTGAACCCGCGCTCGCGGCGCACACTCCACAGCGGATCGATCTGCATCTGATCGAACAGGTGCGCGACGACGGCGAGACCTGGGTCACGGACCGATAGCCGTGCCTTGGAAATATCGGTCATGGAATTGGGCGTTGGCCCTCCCTTCCCGCAAGCGCCGAGCCCACTTGGCGCAAATGGCGTTAGTTGATGACGTGTTGGGACTTAGTGGGAGATGGCAGTCGGCGAGCCCCTCGGTTAGTCGCCGCCGGCGCAGACTTAATCGACGCGCGGGTTTGACTTTCACGCCGCGCCGGATTCGTCAGCGCGATGCCAAAAGCGAGGGCACCGACACAGTTGAGTTCCGGGTGTGAGGTCGCGTCGATCGCGAGAACTCTTTGACGAGATTCACGTTCGATGATCGCCAACCGCGCGGTCGCGCGTGGCGGGGGCTTTGCGATTTCCCGCGGTTATGGCTACTTCGCGATTGGTTGGGACCCTTGGGTTCGTCAGCGTCCAGGCCCGGGTGAAGTGGATGAGCGCGCTGCTCGTGATCGC
>Ga0207648_10004783_pt1 | contig 13831 bp, 9 predicted proteins | sample KBSMisM32_FD_184310 | JGI IMG/M metagenome (GOLD analysis project Ga0207648, IMG submission 184310) | Miscanthus rhizosphere microbial communities from Kellogg Biological Station, Michigan, USA - KBS Miscanthus M3-2 (SPAdes) (version 2) | ecosystem: Host-associated > Plants > Roots > Rhizosphere...
CCGCCCTGGATTTCCCAGCGCAGCAGCATCGCGTTGTCCTCGTGCATCGTGTTGTGGCAGTGCTCCATGAACATGCCGCCCCAGTCGCGGAACTGCATGGTGATGGTGATGCTGCCGCCGGGCCGCAGGCGATAGACGTCCTTGCGCCCCTTCTCCCACGGCGGAACGTTGGCCGCGCTGCCGTTGCGCGCGAGGACCTGTCCTTCCTCGAAGTGGATGTGAATCGGGTGATCCCATCCGCCGCCGTCGTTGACCAGGTGCCACACCTCGCGGGTGCCGAAGCGCGGCGCCGCGGAGACGCGGCCGTAGTCGGCGGCCAGGCCCGGCCCGCCGTCCGTCTTGATGCCCCACGGCCCGAAGAACGCGGTGTTCGGGCTGGTGCCCGGCTGCTGCGCGTCGCGGCCGAACACGAACGTCCGCTCGCGGGCGATCGGGATGTTCGACAGGTCCGGGTTGGGAATCATCTGCGTCGGTACCACGCTGAGGTCCGGGTACGACGCCGGCCGCACGACGCGGAACTCCAGGAACCGTCCGACGCACGGGTCGGGCGACGTCCCCGAAATCGCTTCCGCCATCGACAGCGTGCGGATCGGCTTCTTGCCGTTGAGCTCGCCGTTTTCCGGATCCCAGTGCTCGAGCAGGTTGACCAGGTGCAGCTTGTCGCCGATGTTGTAGTTCGAGAAGTCGATCACGATGTCGTAGCGCTCGGCGATCCCCTGCTCGTCGAGCGCGCCGACGAACACCGGCTGCGGCAGCAGGTTGCCGTCGTTGCCGATCCACGTGATCAGCTGCGTCTGCCCCGACGCGTTGGCGAGCGCGACCTTGAAGAAGCGCGACACGCTGGCGTTGAGGATGCGGAAGCGGTACTTCCGTTTCTCGACCTCGAAGTACGGGCTGGCGGTCAGGTTGACCGTCATCACGTCGCCGATGAAGCCGTCGAAGTTGAAGATGTCGAAGAACAGCTGTCCGTCTTCGTCGAACGCCTTGTCGGCGAGCATCAGGTTGACGTCGTAATCGAGGTTGCCCCAGCTCTTGCCGCTGCGCGCCGCGCTGCCGCTCGGCAGCTGCAGGTTCACGGTGCTGCGCGAGCCGTCCGGGTTGACCACCTCGTCGACGACGTCTTCGGCGCCGCGATCCATGCCGCTGTAGATGTTGAACATCGCGGCGTTGCCCTTGTACACGTTCTGCGCCGTGAAGCTGAACATGTGATCGTGGAACCAGTGCGTGCTCATCGTCTCGCGCCAGTCGCCCGGCACGTAGTTGAGGCCGCCCGAGTCGTTCGGCGAGCTCGCCCTGGGATCGGTCGCGCCGGTGTTGATCGTGAAGTGCCCGGCGAGCACGACCGGCCAGTGATAGTCGTAGAACTGGCCCGGGAAGAAGAACGCGCCGGTGAAGCCGTCGTTCTCCGCCCCGTGGTGGCCGTTGTGCTCGTGCGTCGAGATGGTGTGCCGTCCGAACCCGAAGTTCTGGGTGACGTCAGCCGGCAGCCCGTTGTGGTGCCGGAACAGCACCGGCTCGCCGTAGCGCGCCTGCACCAGCTTCGGCGGAATCGTGCCGTTGAACGTCCACACCGCGTTCTGGTGCTGGACCGGCAGATCCGGGTGGAAGCACAGCGGCATGCCGTGCGTCGGATCGATGCCCGAGTTCAGGTGCGAGCCGCAGCCCGGGTTGTAGACGTAGTTGGTGCAGCCCGACGCCTGCGTCATCTCGACGGCGACCTGCGGGAAGAACTCGTTGAAGCGCTGGTGCGCCCACACCGGGCCTGGCGGACGGCCCTCGCGCGGGCCGGTCCCGCCGCCGAGCGCCGGATCCACCGGGATCCGATCCTCCTCGTTGACCTGCGCCACGGGCGCCGGCGAGAGGCAGGAGATCGGGTTGCGCTGCATGACGTCGAAGCGCGGCATCGGCGTCGTGAACTTCTGGCAGCCGAACAGCGGACTCGGCGGAGCACCGGTCGGGTGCGCGAGCACCTGCGCCTTGGCGCTGGCGACGAACGGATTCAGGCCTCCGATCGGCGCGAGCATGCCGGCGCTGGTGAACAGCCCCATCTTGATGAGCTCACGGCGCGAGACCCGGCCCCAGGAGAGCTCCCTTACAATCTCGGCGCGGTTCCGGCGCGCCTGCTGCGCGGCGCGGATCGCAGCCTTCGATGCATTCTTCGGCAGAAAGATACTCATGAGCGTTCTCTCCTCAGTGTGCGCGGCGCCCCCTGGCGCCGCGCGACCGTGACTGCTACCGCTTGATCTCCACGATTGCGAAGTTCCACTGGTCGGTGGTCGGCGCCGTGTCGTTCAGCGTCGCCGTCACGCCCGCACCCGAGGTCGTCGCATTCAACATCTGCATCCACATCGTGTCGCCGCTCGGCGCGAGGAACTCGTGGACCTTGGTCTGGCCCGCCGGAACCGTGCGCGCCACCGCGCGATCGAAGTCGATGCCCACACCGTAGATGGCCGAGGTCGCCGCCTGCGCCACCAGCGACACGCGCGGAGCGCCGGTCGCGCCGTTGGCGACGGCCGAGGCGCCGATGCCCGAGGCGCCGGTGAACGCGATCACCGTCAGCGACTGGTTCACCGGGAGGCCGAGCACGCTGGTCACCGACTGGGTGCTGGTGACCGTGACGTTGCTCAGCGCCGCCGGCGCCGTCGCCGTCCAGATCTCCGCGACGCCGCGCTGCACCGCCGCGCGCTGCACGCGCGTCCAGGTCAGGCCCGCGCCCGAGACCGTGATGTTCTGGTTGTTCGCGCCGCTGGTCGGACCGTCGGACGCGACGAGCGCCACCAGGACTTCACCCGGCGTCGTCGTGCTGAAGGCCGGCGTGGTCTGCGGTCCCGTTCCGTCGGCGGAGACCGTGACCTGCGCTGCAGGGCCTGGAGCCGGAGCGCCGCTCGACACGACCAGGGCCACCGCGCTGCCCGCCAGGGCGCTCGAGCCGCCTGCGGGGATCTGGCTGATGACCGAGCCGGCCGGTACGGTTACGCTCGTCGCGTTACTCACAGTAGAGGTCAGGCCGACCGCGGCGAGAGCCGACTGCGCGTTCGCCTGCGTCTGGAGGGTCACGTCCGGAACGGTGACCGACGCCGGCGGCGTGCCGCTCTTGATCTCGACCGCCGCGAAGTTCCACTGGTCGCCCGTGGGCGCCGTGTCGCTCAGCGTGGCGGTGGAGCCGGCGGCGCCCGTCGCCGCGCTCAGGCCCTGCATCCACATCGTGTCGCCGCTCGGCGCGAGGTACTCGTGGAGCTTGCTCTGGCCGGCCGCGACCGTGCGCGCAATCGCCTGGTCGAAGTCGATGCCGACGCCGTAGACCACCGAGCCCGCCGACTGCGTGACCAGGCTGACGCGCGGTGCGCCGGTGGCGCCGCTCGCCTTGGCCGAGGCGCCGATGCCCGCCGAGCCGGTGAAGGCCAGCACGGCCAGCGACTGGTTCGCCGACACGCCGTTGATGACCGCGTTGGCCTGCGTGCTCGTCACCGTCAGGCTCATCGCCGCCGGCGCCGAGGCCCACCAGATCTCCGCGTCGCCGCGCTGCGTGATCGCGCGCTGCAGGCGCGTCCACGTCAGGCCGCCGCCCGAGATCGTCAGGCTCTGCGTGTTGGTGCCCGCCGGCGGACCGTCAGACGCCGCCATGGCGACGAGCAGCGTGCCCGGCGTCGTGATCGTCATCGCCGCGGTCGAGATCGGGCCGGCGCCGTCACGGTACGCGGCCGCCACCAGCGCGAGGCCGGACGGCGGAGGCGGCGGAGGCGGCGGAGCGTTGTTGACCGTCACGACCACCGCGTTCGAGGTCGTGGTGTTGCCCGCGGCATCGCGCGCCACGGCGGTCAGCGTGTGGCTGCCGTCGGCAACGGTCGTCGAGTTCCAGATGGTGCTGAACGGCGCCGAGGTAATCTCGACTCCGATCTGCGCGGCGCCGTCGAAGAACTTGACGCCGGCGACGCCGACGTTGTCATTCGCGGTCGCGCTCAGCGGGACGTTGCCCGAGACCGTCGCCCCCGGCGAGGCCAGGCTGATCGTCGGCGCGATGTTGTCCAGCGCGACGGTGATCCGCACGATCCCCATCGTCGCTTCGCCGGCGGCGTCCTGGATGACATAGGGGAAGAAATCGGTGCCGGTGAAGGCGGCGGCGGGAGTGTAGACGTAAGGATCGCTCCCGGTGATCGTGCCGCCCTTGGCCGACGTCGGGCCGACAGACCGGACCGAGAGCGCGCTCGGGCCGGTGTCGTTGGCCAGGAGCGTCGCGCCGGAGAACGTCTTCGGCCCGGTGGTGGCGCCGAGGATGTCGGTGCCGGCCACGGGCCAGTGATCCGGCCCCGCCGGATCTGGAGGCGGTACGCACTGCGGCAGTACCGGCGGTACAGTCTGCGCCTGCAACGGCGCGGGCGCGGCCGTGAGGCCGAGCAGCAAGGCTGCCGCGCTGACCGCAGCCTTACACATGGAAGATTTCGTAGGACGACGGTCAGGCAGCATGCTGCGCTCCTCGTAATGTCGAACCCGCCGGCAATGAATTGGAGAACTTCGGCAAGACAATTTAGGAAACTGGTTACGAACTGTGAATGGCTCGACGGTGCCCCCGACATTGGTGGAAGTCGCCCGGGGCCGGTACAATGGGGGTTTCCGGCCGCTATGTTGACTGTCAACGAGATCTTTCACTCCATACAGGGGGAGTCCACCCACGCCGGACGCCCCTGTGTGTTCGTCCGCCTGACCGCGTGCGACCTGCGGTGTTCGTGGTGCGATACCCCCTACGCCTTTTACGAAGGACGTAAAATGAGCGTCGACGACGTGATCGCCGGCGTCGAGCAGTACGGCTGCGACGTGGTCGAGATCACCGGCGGCGAGCCCCTGCTGCAGAAGGAGGTCTATCCCCTGATGCAGCGCCTGCTCGACGCGGGGCGGACGGCGATGATCGAGACCGGCGGGCATCTCAGCGCCGACGCGGTGCCCGAAGGGGTGATCCGGGTCATCGACGTGAAGTGCCCCGGCAGCGGCGAGGCCGAACGGATGCACTGGCCCAACCTGGATCGGCTGCGCGCCACCGACGAAGTGAAGTTCGTGCTGCGCGATCGCGCCGATTACGACTACGCGCGCGACGTCGTGGCCCGGCACCGGCTGGCCGGGCGGTGCGCCGCGGTCCTCTTCTCGCCGGTCCACGCCGTGCTCGACCCGCGCCAGCTGGCCGAATGGATCCTCGCCGACCGGCTGCCGGTGCGCCTGCAGCTGCAGGCGCACAAGTACATCTGGGATCCGCAGACCCGCGGCGTGTAGTGCGGGCGGTCCTTCTCCTCAGCGGCGGCCTCGACTCGTATACCGCCGGCGCGATCGCCGGCGGCGACGGGTACGAGCTCTATGCGCTGACCGTTCGCTACGGCCAGGTCCACGAGCGCGAGGTCGAAGCGGCGCGGCACGTGGCGCGTGCGCTCGCCGTCACGCGCCACCTCGAGCTCGACGTGCCGCTCGCGAAGATCGGCGGGTCGGCGCTGGTGGGCGAGGGGGATATCCCAAAGGATCGCGTCCTCGACCGCGAGGCGGACGCCGGCGGCATCCCGTCCACCTACGTCCCCGCGCGCAATACCGTGTTCCTGTCGCTGGCCATGGCGTGGGCGGAAGTGATCGGCGCGGAGGCGATCGTCATCGGCGTCAACGCGCTGGACTACTCTGGATACCCGGACTGCCGTCCCGAGTACCTCCGCGCGTTCGAGCGCGTCGCCGCGCTGGCGACCAGGGCGGGGGTCGAAGGGCGTCCGCTGCGCATCCTGGCGCCGCTGCTCGAATGGTCGAAGGCGCAGATCATCCGCCGCGGGCTGGACCTCGGGGTGGACTACGGGCTCACGTGGAGCTGTTACGATCCGTCGCCAGGCGGCGCGCCCTGCGGCCGATGCGACAGTTGCATCCTGCGCGCGCGCGGGTTTGCGGAAGCGGGAGCCAGAGATCCGGCAGATCATGACTGAACGGCTGTATTACGCCGATCCGTACTTGCGCGAGTTCGACGCGACCCTGGTCGACACGGTCTCCCATGACGGGCAGACCGCGCTGGTCCTCGATCGCACGGCCTTCTATCCCGACTCCGGCGGCCAGCCGTCCGACGCCGGCGCGTTCGGCGACGTGCGGGTCTTGGACGTCGTCCACGTCGAGGACGGCCGCATCCTCCACGTCGTCGATCGCGCGCCCTCGGCGACGGCCCTGCACGGCACGATCGACTGGACGCGGCGGTTCGATCACATGCAGCAGCACACCGGCCAGCACGTGCTGTCGGCGGCGTTCGCGCGCCTGCTCAGCGTCAGGACCGAGAGCTTCCACATGGGCGTGGACTACTCGACCATCGATCTGGCGCGCGAGGTGTCGGCGCAGGAGATCGCGCGCGCCGAGAACGAAGCGAACCGCATCGTGTGGGAGGACCGTCCGGTCAGGATTCGCTTCGCCGACGCCGAGGAAGCGGCGTCCATGGGGCTGCGCAAGGAGTCGAAGCGCGACGGCACGCTGCGGCTGATCGAGATCGAGGACTTCGACCTGTCGGCGTGCGGCGGCACGCACGTGGCCCGGACCGGCGCGATCGGGATCATCGCGGTGGCGGCGAGCGAGCGGTTCCGCGGCGGCTCGCGGATCACCTTCCTGTGCGGCGGCCGCGCCCTGGCCGGGTTCCGCGCGCTGCGCGACAGCGTCGCCGGCAGCGTGCGCGCGCTGTCGGTGCTGCCGGCGGAACTGCCGGCGGCCATCGAGCGGCTGCAGGCGGAAGGCAAGGAGCTGCGGCGGCACATCAAGGAATTCCAGTCGAGAGTCGCGGCCCAGGAAGCGGACGCGCTTGCGGCAGCGGCGCAGCCGTCCGGCGACGTGCGGCTCGTCCTGACCGCAATGCCGGGCTGGGATGCGGCCGGCCTGAAGACGGTCGCCTCGCGGATCGTCGAGCGGCCCGGGCACCTCGTCGTCCTCCTCGGCGATCCCCCGACGGTTCCGATCGTCGTCGCGCGCTCTTCCGATGTCGCGCACGATGCGGGCGCGATCCTCCGGAAGATCGTCGAGCGGCACGGCGGCAAGGGGGGCGGACGGCCCGAAATGGCGCAGGGCGGCGGCATCACGGCGCCGCCCGCGGCTGTGCTCGAGCACGCGCGCGAACTCGTAAAATAGTGACGTGAGGCCGTTCGTGGCGCTCTTCATCGCGCTCGTCGCCGGGATGGGCGCGGCTGTCTGGTATTACCGCGCCCCGCACGGCGGCAGCCCGGCGGCGATCACCAGCGTCATCCCCCGCAACGAGGACCGCTGGCTCGACGACCTGCAGAGCCGCTCGCCGAAAGACGTCGAGCGCGGCACCGCGGATCTCGAGCAGCGCGGCACCGCCGCGCTTCCGGTGATCCGCCGTACGCTGCAGGACGCCAACGCCGATGCCGCGAAGCGCCGGGCCGCGCTCAAGGCCGCGGCGATCCTGGGCCCGCGCGCGGTCGAAGCCATCCCCGACGTTGCCGACGCGCTCGACGATCCCGAGTACGCGCCCGAGGCCGCGCTCGCCCTCAGCTTCATGGGCTCGGCCGCGGTGCCGACGCTGCGCGAGGCGGTCAAGGCCGACGATCCGGCCGTCCGCCGCGAGGCCCTGCGCTCGCTCGGCAAGCTGCGCGAGCGCGCCTCGATCGATCCGCAGATCGTGGTGCCGCTGCTCCTCGACGCGCTTGGCGACGCCGACGCCTCCGTCCGCAACGTGGCGGTCACCTACCTCGGCATCGTCCGCGACAGCCCGGAGAAGGAAGTGGCAGGGTTGATCAAGGCGCTCGCGGATCCGGAAGCGGGCGTGCGCCAGGCCGCCGCGGTCGCGCTCGCCGCCTATGGCACGCTGGCGGAGCCCGCCATTCCCGCGCTCCGCAAGGCCGCCGGCGACCCCGACGACGAGGTCAAGCGCGAGGCCGGCCGCGCGCTCGTGCACCTGGCGGAGTTGAAGGGGAAGAGCTGACTTCCGCCTGAAGGCGGAAGCCACAAGGGCGCCACGTGGCTTCCGCCTTCAGGCGGAGTACTGTGGCTTCCGCCTTTAGGCGGAAGTCTCAGCGAGCGGAATAACTCGCAAGCGCGACGATGGCGCGATCCGTGAGGCCGTTGACCGTTACGCCGGGTGCAGTGAAGTTGTTCGCGATGATCGAGAACACCAGTGTCTCGCCGTCCCGCGTGCGGAGGTAGCCCGAAAGAGCGCGCACGTTCGCAATCGACCCGGTCTTGGCCATCACGTTACCTTCCGCCGGCGTGCCCTTCAGCCGATTCGAGATCGTCCCGTCCCTGCCGGCGACCGGCAGCGTCGCGACGAACGGGTCGTGGTGCGCCGGATCGCGGAACATGTGCTCGAGCAGCATGACGATCGTGCCGGCCGTGACGTAGTCGTAGCGCGACAGGCCCGAGCCATCGGCCTGCACGTAACCGTCAGCCGGGATGTTCCAGCGGTCGAAGATGGCGCGCGCCGCGGCGCGCCCGGCCTGCGCCGTGCCCGGCGCCGCGTTCGCCGCGCCGATCGTCTTGAGCAGCGTTTCCGCGTACAGGTTCTGGCTGACCTTCATCATCGTCGTCGCGATCTGGCGCAGCGGCGGCGACAGCGTCTCGTGCAGGACCCGCCGCGGCAGCGGGGGGACGACGTTGCGGAAGTCGGGGAGTTCCTTCGGCAGGCCGTGCACCGCGATGCCGCGCGCGGTCAGCGCGTTCACCAGCGCGTGCGTGAAGAACAGTGTCGGGTTGGCGACCGCGACCTCGCGCGTGACCGGTTGCGCGTCAGCCGCGATCGATCCCGTGACGTCGAGCCAGCCGCCGTTCGCCTGGCGATTGATGTCGATCCGCGTCGCCGATCCCGGCTCGCCGGTGACGACGTGGTGCACGAGGCCGAGGCCGGTGCTGGGCGGCAGCTCGATCGAAGCGTCGTCTCCCGCCTTGGCGCCGGGGCGCACCAGCAGCGTCGCGGTGTTCTCGTTGAACTCCAGCGCGCCGGCGCCGGCGGCGTAGCCGAACTGGAGGTAGTCCCACGACCAGCCCTGGCCAAGGCGGCTGTCGAGCGCGCTCGCATCGCCGATCACGTTGCCGTCGATGCGGGAGATGCCGGCGTCCCTGAGTGCCGCCGCCCACTCGTCGAAGACCGCGTCGGCGCGCCGCTCGCGGGTGTTGATGGTCGGATCGCCGCGCCCGACGACGATCAGATCTCCCCTGAGTGCCCCGTTCTCGATCTCCGCCGACGTCTCGAGCGTGGTCCTGAACCGGTAGTCCCAGCCCAGCGTCTCGGCCGCGGCGGCCAGCGTCAGGATCTTCATGTTCGACGCCGGCATCATCAGCGTGTGCGCGTTGCGCGAGAACAGCGTGACCGGGCGATCGAGCGAGCGCACCTCGACGCCCCAGAGGCCGTTCCGCGTCTCCGGCGCGTCGAAGATGCGGCCCAGCTCCGCGGCCAGCGCGCGTTCCTGTTTGAGGTTGACCGGTGGAAAGGCCGGGCGCGCGTGGGCGCACCCGGCGGCAATCGAGAGCAGGCAGACGGCGATCGCCGCACGCGCGCGCGACCGTGCCGTCACGACTACTTCAGCGCGTCGAACGCCTTGGCGATGCCGTCCAGGCTGGCGGCGTCGATCTTCGCGGCGCCGGGATCCCCTTCACGCCGGGCGAAGGCGTCGGATCCCTTCTTTGCGAACGCGACTTTTTCCTCTTTCTTGCCCTCCTCGAACTTGACCGTGACGGTCAGCTCCGGCTTGTCGAGGCCGGTCTCGGCGACCTTGTCGGTGAAGCCGGTGGCGCGGGTGTTGGTCAGCGCGGTCAGCAGCGCTTCGACCTTCGCGCTGTCGGCCGCCTTCGCCGCGGGCGTGACCTGCTTCCAGGCATCCTTGTCCTTCTCGAACGCGAGCGTCTGGCCGCCGCGCGCGACCTCGATGCGCGTGGTGTTGAAGGCGCGCGCGTCGAACAGATCCTTGACGCGGAAGTCGTCCACCGGCTTCTTGAGCTCGTCGGCGAGCGCCTGCTCGACGGTGAAGACCATCGGCCGCGACAGGTCCCTCGCGTACACCACGCCTTCGCCCGCGCTCTTGCCGACGACGAGCCCCGCCTGCGAGCTGCCGGCGTTGACGTGCACCGTGGCCGACGGCTTGTCGAAGCCGTATTCCTGCAGCGCCTTGGCATCGCCCGCCTCGGCGGCGACGATCGACTTCATCGGCGTCGCGTTGAGCCGGCCGAGGATCCCTTCGATCGCGCCGAAGTCGGCGCGCGCCTGGACCGGCGTGGTCAGCCGCCAGTCGCTGTTCTGCTTGACGAACGTCGTCGTCCGATCCGGCAGGACGATCTGCATCCCGTCGATCTTGTCGCGCTCGACCTTGAGGATCGTCTTGTCGCGGAGGTCGAACGTCGACTTGTTGAACATCGACTCGAGATACGAGGCGACCAGGAAGACGCGGGGCTTGTCGGGCACCTTCGCGTAGAGATCCGATCCCGTCGGCGTCTTCTGCCCGAGCAGCAGCTTGCGTTCCTTGCCGCCGCTCGTGAAGCTCACCTCGATGCGCGGCGGGTCGAGGCCGTAGTCCTTCACCGCGGCCGGCTGCTCGTCGACGACGCGCTGCACTTCCAGCGAGGCGAGGTTCGAGGTCATGCCCGAGATCTCCGCCTCGTCGGCGGCGGCGGCGGCCGGCTGCGTCATCTGCCAGCCGGCGCCCTGCTTCTTGACCGTCGTCTGCTCGCCCGACGCCGCCTTGACCGTGACCTGGTCGATCTTGTCCGACTGGACGTCGGCGAAGACCTTTTCCTGCTTCGTGGCGCCCTCGCCGGGCTCACGCTTCGAGTCGTAGTAGACGTAGCCGCCGAGCGCCGCGGCGAGCACCAGCAGCACCAGGAACGTGCGTACCCCTCGCACTAACGCCTCCGCCACCAGGTCTGGACGCCGGCGAGGAGTACCAGCCCCGGCACCACGAAGATCGTCATGATGCGGATGAACTCCGCCTGGCGATCGGTCAGCGTGATGCGCCGATCCGCCGGATCCCGCGGGCGGATCGAGATCAGGTTCTCCTGCTGCGCCAGCCAGTTCACCGTGTTGAGGAACAGGTCGCGGTTGCCCTGCACGCCGATGGCGCCGTTGCCGGCGAAGTCGGAGTCGCCGAACGCCACGACGCGCGTCTCGGGCGTCTTCGGCGCGTCGCCGTTGGCCGGCTCTTTCGGCGCCGGCGCGTTCGCCGCCGGCGCGCTCACCGCGACGCCGAGCGAGACCGGCCCCTTCTTGTCCTGCCCCTCGTCCGGCTTCGCCGGCTGGCCGCTGGTCAGCCCCTTGATGTTCGTCTCGCCCCAGCTGTCGCGGCTGGTCTGGACGACGCTCTGCGCGGTGTGGCCGTTGACGCCGCCTTCGATCGGCGACATCGATCGCGCCAGCGGATACGCGGTAAGGAGACGGAAGTTCTCGGTGATGGCGTGCGCCGGGTAGATCGCGGCGACCGGGGTCGATTCGTCGCCGCCGAACACCTGGCCGATGCCGCTGACGTCCACGACCAGGTCGTTGCCGGCCTCGATGCCCCAGTCCTTCAACAGCGCCTGCAGCAGCGCCGGCTGCGGCTGGTCGGCCTTGAGCACGGGATCGAGCATCACGAACAGCTTGCCGCCGCGGGCGAGATACTTCTTGAGCAGGTCGATCTCGGGCTGCAGGAAATCGGTCTTCGGCCCGGCGACGACGATCATGTCGGCGTCGGCCGGGACGTCGGCGACCTGCGCCAGCACCAGGCTGTCCACCTTGAAGTTGTCGGCGGTCAGCGCGTCCGAGATCGCCTTGTAGCCGGTGCGCTCCCCGCTCGACGTGTCCTTCTCGCCGTGCCCCTGCGTGAAGTAGACCTTCGGCGTACGGCCGGTGATGACCTTGATCAGCGCGTTGGTCAGCTCCTGCTCACCGTCGGAGGTCGCCCGCTCGGTGCGCCCCTTGTATTCGAAGAGCACGGTGTTCAGCTGCGTGATGCCGGCCTGCTGGGCGACGGCCGGCTTCTTGTCCGGGTCGATGTACTCGACCTTGAGCTGCTTCGACTCCGAGGCGTACTCGTCGAGGCGATCGCGGAAGCGCGGGAACTGGTCGCTGACCGTGAAGACGCGCACGGTGACCGGTTCCTTCAGATCCCCGAGCACCTTCTTCGTCTGATCCGAGAGCGAGAACTGCTTCGCCGCGGTGAGGTCCCAGCGCTTGTTGTGGCGGTTGCCGAGGTAGTTGATGGCGCCGAGGATCGCGACGACGACGAGGATGCTGGCGGCGGCGAGGGTGCCGAACCGCGCCTGGCGTCCGGAGAAGGACTCGCCGATCGCCCGCCATTCGCTGAGCACGTAGAGCAGCGTGCAGATCAGGCCGGCGATGGCCAGCTTGCTCGAGTGCGGGCTCAGGAAGGTGGGCGGCCCCCAGACCGCGAAGACCGCGGCAAAGACGAGCGCGACGCCGAGCCAGCCGAGCAGGCCGAGAATCCGTTTCAGCATGGCTAGCCTCGCCACCTTTCCGTGTCGACCGACTTGGCGGTGAGGAACAACCCGAAGGTGATCAGGCTGACGTAGTAGAGGACGTGCTTGGTGTCGATGATCCCCTTCGAGAAGTCGTCGAAGTGCTCGGTGATCGACAGCCACGACGTGATCGGACCGATCGTCGGGCCAGCCGAGTCCGCGAACCAGCCGACGATCCACAGCAGCAGGAACACCACGAACGAGATCACGCCGGCGACGATCTGGTTGTTGGTCGTGCTCGAGATCATCAGCCCGAGGGCGATGAAGGCGCCGCCCATCAACAGCAGCCCCAGGTAGGCCGCCAGCAGCGGCTTCCATTCCGGGTTGCCGTAGATGAAGAGGATCGCCATGTAGACCAGCGTCACCGCCAGCATCACGACGTAGAGGCCCAGCGCGCCGAGGAACTTGCCGAGGATGATCTCGGCGTCGGTCACCGGCGAGGTCAGCAGCAGCTCGATGGTGCCCGAGCGCTTCTCCTCGGAGTAGGTGCGCATGGTGATCATCGGCATGATGAACAGGATGATCACCGAGGCGTTCTGCAGCACGTAGCGGATCACCTGCTGGTTGATGTTCAGCGCGCCGCCGAACTGCCCCGCCCCCATGCTCTGCTTCAGAAACTCGCGCAGGTAGAGGTAAAAGAAGACGCCGAAGGGGAGCAGGAAGAAGCCGATGATGATGTAGGCGATCGGCGACGAGAAGTAGGAGCGCAGCTCCTTGCCGGCGATTGCGAGGATGTTACGCACGGGGCCCCTCCTCCATCGTCGCGGGAGTGGCCGGCGGCTCGGGCGCGGCCGCGTCTACGGGCGGCGGCGCGTCGCTCGCGCTCTCCTCGGTCGTCACCTGGAGGAACACTTCCTCGAGGCTGACGCGCATCGGCCGCAGCTCGAGCAGCCCCCAGCCGCGCGTGACGATCTCGCGCGCGAGATCGCGGCGGATGTCGCGTCCGCGCTCGCTTTCGACCTCGAACGCGCCGGAGCCGCTGCGCATGTCGGCCGCCGCGACGCGCAGCACGCCCGGCAGCAGCGACAGCGCCGCCGGCACGTCGGCGCCGGCCGCGTCCACCTGCACGAACAGCGTCTCCGCACCGCGCAGCCTTGCCGTCAGGTTGTCGGGCGTGTCCACCGCCACCACGCGTCCCTTGTTGATGATGACCACGCGCTGGCAGGTCTGCGAGACCTCGGGAAGGATGTGCGTGCTGAGCACGATCGTGTGGTCGCCGGCCAGGCTGCGAATCAGGTCGCGCGTCTCGATGATCTGCTTCGGGTCGAGACCGGCCGTCGGCTCGTCGAGGATCAGCACCTCGGGGTTGTGGATGATCGCCTGCGCCAGGCCGACGCGCTGCCGGTAGCCCTTGGAGAGCTTGCCGCAGTGGCGCGTGGCCATG
>Ga0207648_10004785_pt1 | contig 13827 bp, 11 predicted proteins | sample KBSMisM32_FD_184310 | JGI IMG/M metagenome (GOLD analysis project Ga0207648, IMG submission 184310) | Miscanthus rhizosphere microbial communities from Kellogg Biological Station, Michigan, USA - KBS Miscanthus M3-2 (SPAdes) (version 2) | ecosystem: Host-associated > Plants > Roots >...
GCCCTGATCGACCAGGAGGGCGTCGTTCTGGACCGGGTTCCCGTCGACAAGATGCCGGACCTGCCGCTGCTGATTGGTCCTGGCGCCAATGGCCAGGAACAGCAATTGAGCCGGATGATGGCCAGCGTTCCGTCGTTGAAGCCGCAGCTTGCATCGGCGACCTGGGTTGGGTCGCGCCGCTGGGACCTCAACTTCCAGTCCGGCGAGGTCGTGTCGCTGCCCGAAGGCGACCGCGATGCCGAGTCGGCGCTCGTCAAGTTTGCGCAGAACGACCGCTCCAGCGGCCTGCTTGGCCGCGGCATTCTACGCTTCGACCTCCGCAACTGGCCGCGCACTCACAACATGACCGTCAAGCTGCCGCGCGCGCCGGGCGAGCCGCTCGCGCCGTCGCCAACTCCGGAGGGGTAGTGGCCCAGGTCACCGATCTCCCCCCCATCGCCGCCCTCGATATCGGGTCGTCGAAGGTTAGCGCGATTATCGCTGCCGCCGACGACGACGGTCGCCTGACGGTGCTCGGCACCGGCCAGCGCGAAAGCCGGGGGGTCAAGCGCGGCTTCATCACCGACATGGCCGCCAGCGAGCATGCGGTGCGCGAAGCGGTCGAGCTCGCCGAGCGGATGGCCGGCCAGACGGTCGAGGAGGTGTGGGCCAGCTACGGCGCCGGAGGCCTCGTCAGCGATGTCGCCAACGTCGAAGTCGAGCTCGGCGGCCATGCCGTCGAGCAGGCCGACATCGATCAGCTGATGGCCGCCGGCAAGGAGGCGATCGACCGCAACGGGCAGGTCGTGCTCCATGCCCACCCGGCGCTCTACACGATCGACCGGGCGCAGGGTGTCCAGCAGCCGATCGGCCTTCACGCCAGCCGCCTTGGAGTGGACATCCACGTCATCGCCGCCGAACCGTCGCCGCTGCGCAACGTCGACACCGTCATTCGCCAGGCCCACCTCGGCGTTCGCGCGATCGTCGCCTCTCCGGTCGCCGCCGCGCTCGCCTGTCTCAGTGACGAGGAGCGCGAACTCGGCGTCGCACTGGTCGAGCTCGGCGCAGAGGTCACCAACGTCTCGCTTCACTACGGGGGTATGCTCGTCGGGCTGCGCTCGATCCCGCTGGGCGCGCGCGACATCACGAACGACATCGCCGCGGCCTTCGCCGTCCAGCGGCGCGACGCCGAGCGGCTCAAATGCTTCTACGGCTCCGCGATGACCAGTCCACGCGACAATCATGAGATCATCGAAGCTACGCAAATCGGCGCCGAGCAAGGAGCCGAGCCGATGAAGCTGACCCGTGCCCAGCTGATGATGGTCATCCGCCAGCGGGTCGAGGAGCTGACCAGCGAGATCGAGGCAGCGCTGAAGGGTCTCGGCTTCACCGGCCCCGTCGGCCGCCAGGTGGTGCTGACCGGCGGCGGCGCCGACCTCAAGAATATCGCCGACTATATGCAGGGCGTCCTCGGCCGCTCCGTGCGTGTCGGCCGGCCGAGGCAGCTGACCGGCCTCCCGGACGCCCACAGCGGCCCGGCATTCTCGACCCTGGTCGGGCTCGCGCTGCTTGCCGCGAGCGGCCGCGGCGACATCCGCGACATTGCCGGCCCGGTGATCCGGACGACACCGCCCAAGGGCATGATCGGGCGCCTGATCCAGGCCATGAAGGGCGACTTCTAGAGACTTTCCGGTCATGCTAAGCTCGTCTTGAGGGGTAGCGATGGCGTCGATCGCACAACCGCGGGGAAGCAGTATCACGACAGCAATTGTATTGCTGCTCGGCCTTGCGATCCTGCTCAACTACATCGACCGGGGAGCGATTGCGATTGCGGCCCCTCGCCTTAAGCCGGAGCTCGGCCTCAGCGCGACCCAATTTGGGCTCGCCGTCTCTGCTTTCTTCTGGATCTACGCGCCGGTTCAATATCTCATTGGCTGGGCCTGCGACCGGTGGTGCGTCTATCGATTGCTCGCCGCCGGCATCGCGCTGTGGGCGATAAGCACCATGCTGATGGGCCTGGTCGGCTCGCTTGCGGCGCTCGTTTTCTTACGCCTGCTGCTCGGGCTCGGCGAGAGCATTACCTTTCCGGGGGCTTCAAAGGTTATCGCGCGTCACGTCGAGGCGAGAAATCGCGGCATGGCCAACAGCGTGGTCGCAATGGGCATAGCATTGGGGCCGGTTGTCGGCACGTTGGCTGGAGGAATGATCGTCGCTTACCAGGGTTGGCGCCCGATGTTCGTGATTTTTGGCGGCTTGACCCTTCTCTGGGTGCTCCCTTGGCTCTCGGTCGCGCGGCAACTGCCAAGTTTTTCTGATCGGTCTGGGGAGGGGCGTTTACCAGTCGGTCGATTGCTACGCCGGTGGCCTTTGTGGGCGATGGGCATCGCCCATTTTTGCCCGACCTACACGCTTTATTTCGTAGTGACCTGGTTGCCGCTGTATCTCGTTCAATCGCGCGGTTTCACTATCCAGCACATGACCTGGCTCGCGACGCTCGGATTTCTTGCGCAGGCCCTTACGGCCTTCCTCACCGGTTGGACGTCCGACCGGTGGACCCGTTCGGGACGCGATGAGGCGACGTGCCGGCGCTGGATGATGATAGTTGCGGGGCTGCTCGCCGCTGTCGGCGTCATCGGGCTGATGACCGCCGGGACAGGCGCTCTGATAGCCTTGTGGCTGATGATACTTGGCGTTTCGAGCGCTATTCCGGGAGTGAATCTGTACGCCGTCGCTCAGATGTTCGCAGGTCCACGCGCTTCGGGCAGTTTCATCGGTATCCAGAACGCCACCGGCAATTTTTCCGGCATCATCATGCCGGTCGTGACTGGGGCGATCATCGATCTAACCGGTCTCTACGACAATGCCTTCATGCTGACGGCGGCTGTCTCATTATTCGGCAGCTTGTGGTGGGCCTTTGGCGTTCCGAAGATCGAACAGGTCGCGCTCGACTAGCGCTCGGTCCCGTCGCCCTTGAGGTAGTCCGGCGCGACGACGTTGTGCGCCTTGGTCGTCGGAGCGGGCGGCTGGAGCAGCTTGAGGTCGAAGCGCTCCATGAACTGGCAGCCGAACTGCGTGCCCTTGGTCCAGCGGACCTCGGCGTCGATCATTCCGCCGGCCGCGAAGTCGAGCTTGATCTGCGCACCGACCGGCAGCTCCTCGCGGCATTCGACGAGCGCCCCGCCCGCCGAGATATTGCGCAGCCGCGCGCCCTTCACCTGCCCCTGGTAGTGAAGGAGGGCAGCGCGGATGATGCGCATCCGGGGCTCGCGCGGCGGAAGCGCCGCGGGCAGGGTCGCAGCGCCCTTGGCGGCCAGTTCCCTAGCCTCCTCGGGCGGCATCGGCCGGCCAAAGATATAGCCCTGGACGAGCGAGCAGCCGAGGTCGCGGACCAGCTGCAGCTCCTCGGGGGTTTCGACGCCCTCGGCGGTGGTCTGCATCTTGAGATCCGAAGCAAGGCCGACCATCGCCCGGATCAGCGAGGCATTGCGGCCGGCGAGGTCCGATGCCCCGGTGACGAACGAACGGTCGATCTTGATCTTGTCGAACGGAACGCGCTGCAAATAGCTCAATGACGAATAGCCGGTGCCGAAGTCGTCGAGCGCGAGCTTGACCCCGATCGCCTTCAGGTTGGCGATCATCTCGTGGACATGGTCGTCGTTGCTGAGGAACACGCCCTCGGTGATCTCGAGCTCGAGCCGCTTGGCCGGAAGCTTGCTGTCGCTGAGTACCATTCGAACGAGCGTCGGCAGCGCGTGCGACTTGAACTGAACCGGCGACAGGTTGACGGCGACGCTGATCCCCTCGGGCCACTTGGCCGCTTCGGCGCAGGCCGTACGAAGGACCCATTCGCCAATCTCGTTGATGAGGCCGATTTCCTCCGCGAGCGGGATGAACTCGACCGGGCTGATCGGCCCGCGCTCGGGATGCTCCCAGCGGATCAGTGCCTCGAACCCGGTGACCGCTTCGCTCGAAGCGTCGACGCAGGGCTGGTAGACGAGGCGCAACTCCCCATTTTCCAGGGCGACGCGAAGGTCCGATTCCATCAGCTGACGCTCGCGCGCGGCGTCGTGCATCTCGGGTTCGAAGAAGCGGAAGCAGCCCTTGCCGGCGGCCTTGGCGGCGTAAAGCGCAAGGTCGGCGTCGCGCATCAGGTCGTCCGACGTGCGGTCGTCATAGTCGGACGTGACGATGCCGACGGACGCGCCGATCGACACGGCAGTGCCGTTGATCGTGTAGGGGCGCGACAGGCTGTCGATGATGCCCTGAGCCAGCTTGGAAAGCTCGGTCTTGTCCGAGGTGGAGGGAAGAACAACCTCGAACTCGTCGCCGCCGAGGCGGCCGACCTGACCAGCCTTGCCGATCACGTCGCGGAGGCGAAGGGCGACCAGCCGCAGCAGGGTGTCTCCCGCCGGGTGGCCGAGCGTATCGTTGACCGCCTTGAAGCGATCGAGGTCGAGCAGGAACATCGAGCAGCGGTGCTTGCGGCGGACGGCGCTCACCAGCGCGTCGTCGAGCGCGCGGCGAAGCGCCTGGCGGTTCGCAAGACCGGTCAGCGCATCCTGCCGCGCAAGCCGATCGAGCTCGACCTCCGACTGGCGCATCTGGGTCAGGTCGGAGGCGAAGCCGCGGAAGCCGAAGAACCGGCCGATCTCATCGTGGACGGGCCGGCCGGAGATCGACCACCAGGTCTCGTTCTTGGTCTTGGCTCGAACGATCAGGTCCTGAAAAGCGACATGCGACGACAGGTAGAAGCCGAGCGTGCGTTCGGAAGGCGCGCCGCCGTCACTGCTTTCAGAGGAAATCAGGTCTGTGAAGGGGCGGTCGATGAGGTCGGCCGGCTCTCGCCCTAGGGCCCGCGCGACGCTGTCGCTGATATAGGACAATTTGCCTTCGCGGCTTGTCTCCCAGAACCAGCCTCGCCCGCTGCTTTCGAACTCCTGAATCAGTGCCTCGGCGCGCGCCTCGTCCGGGCGCGACTCTTGCTGGGCCGAATTGCCCCCCGACCGCCAGATTCGCCTGAGACCTTCCAAGTGCGGCTCCGTCCGAGGCCTGATTGCGGCAAATGTGGTTTAAATTCCGTTAGGTTGCCTCGATGCGGGGTCCGCGGCCTGTGGATAAGTGAGTCTTTCAAGCGACACTCATCCCCACTTTTTTGGTCCGCGTTAACTTTTCTGCTTGGCTTGCGACTCGCAATGATTCAAAGATTCTCCTCGAAGGCTCAACGCGTTGCAGTGTTTGGGGGAGGTTTAGGGACATGAGCATCGATTTCATCCGGCCCGAGGTGGACGAGCTTCGTCCCCGGATCAGCGTCATCGGAGTCGGCGGCGCCGGCGGCAACGCGATCGCCAACATGATGCGCGCCGACGTCCAGGGCGTCGATTTCGTCGTCGCCAACACCGATGCGCAGGCACTCAACAATTCTGAGGCCGACCGCCGGATCCAGCTCGGCCTCAGGATCACCCAGGGCCTTGGCGCCGGGTCGCGGCCCGAGATCGGCCGCGCCGCCGCCGAGGAAACGCTCGACGAGATCATGGCCGCGCTCGAAGGCGCCCACATGTGCTTCATCGCCGCCGGCATGGGCGGCGGCACCGGCACCGGCGCTGCCCCGGTCATCGCCAAGGCCGCCCGCGACAAGGGCATCCTGACCGTCGGTGTCGTGACCAAGCCCTTCGCGTTCGAAGGCGCTCGCCGCGGCCGCTCGGCCGATTCGGGCATCTCCGAGCTTCAGCAGCACGTCGACACGCTGATCGTCATTCCCAACCAGAACCTCTTCCGGCTCGCCAATTCGGAAACGACGTTCAAGGAAGCGTTCGAAATGGCGGACGAAGTCCTCCAGCAGGGCGTCCGCGGGATCACCGACCTGATGGTCATGCCCGGCCTCATCAACCTCGACTTCGCCGACGTCCGCTCGGTGATGAGCGAGATGGGCAAGGCGATGATGGGAACCGGCGAAGCCGACGGCGACAACCGCGCGATCGAGGCCGCCGAGAAGGCCATTTCCAACCCGCTGCTCGACGGCGTCAGCATGAAGGGCGCCAAGGGCGTCATCATCTCGATCACCGGCGGCGAGGACATGCGCCTGATGGAGGTCGACGAGGCCGCCAGCCACATCAAGGAGCTGGTCGACCCCGATGCCAACATCATCTGGGGTTCGGCATTCAACAACGACCTCGGCGGCAAGATCCGAGTGTCGGTCGTCGCCACCGGCATCGAGGCCGACGCGATGGCTTCGCCGCAGCCCGGCAAGGTGTTCAGCTTCCCGGCGCGCCAGGCCGCGCCCCTTCCGGCTACCGAAACCGTCGAAGCGCTCGAGCTCGAGGACGAAGCGATCGAGACGACCGCGGAAGAGGAAGAGGACGAGCTGGTGCTCGGCGCCGACGACATCCTCACCAGTCCGGTGAGCTCGGCGCCGATCGCGCCGCCCGAGGACGACGACACGGGCGATACGCCGACGGCCAGCGGCGGGACGCTGTTCGAGCGCATGTCGAACATCGCTCGCGGCGCGCCCAAGGCCCAGATCGAAGAGGAAGAACCCGACCATAAGCGCGATCCGATCGACATCCCGCGCTTCCTCAACCGGCAGAACAACCAGTAGCCAGGAGCTATTGTGAAGAAAGGGCGGTCCGCCGGGCCGCCCTTTTTCCATGCGCAAAGCACCCCCTGCCGCCTCGTGCGCACAGCTCACCGTAAACCCTCTAGCCAGAAACTTCTGGGCAAGATTCTGTGCTGCACGGGGAAGGGAATGATGCGGGGATCGATACAATTTCGCTTGGCGGGCGCGCTTGTCGCCTGCGCCTGTGCGCTCGGAGCGGCGCCCGCTCAGGCGCAGGGCAGCTACTCGCCTTATGACGAGAGCCCGGCGGCTGCGCTGGCGCGCTACGTCCGCACCCTTGCCTCCGACCCCAAGGATTTTCAGTCGCTGATCGGCGCCGGCAAGGCCGCGCTTGAGCTTGGCGATGCCCAGGCGGCCGGCGGCTTCTTCGCGCGCGCCGACGAGGCCAATCCCCGCAGCCCGCTTCCCCAGGCGGGAATGGGCGCCGTCGCTGTCGCCAACGGTGACCCCCAGGGGGCGCTGCCCTATTTCCAGCGCGCGCAGCAGCTCGGTGCGCCGGTCGCCATGTTCGCCTGCGACCGCGGGCTCGCGTACGACCTGCTCGGCCAGCAGGCCAAGGCGCAGGCCGATTACCGGATCGCCCTTGGCGGCCGCGATGGCGACGAGGCCCGCCGCCGCCTTGCGCTCAGCCTCGCGATTGGCGGCGACCGCAATGGCGCGCTGCAGACGCTGGCTCCGCTAAGCGCTCGAGGCGATTCCGGCGTTCCGCGGGTCCGAGCCTTCATTTTCGCGCTGACCGGCGACAGCGGAGCGGCGATGAGCGCGATCAACGCGGCGATGCCGGGCAGCTGGTCGCGGATCGCGCCATTCGTCCAGCGATTGCCGTCTCTTTCCGCCGGCCAGCGGGCCGCGGCGGTCAATCTCGGAATCTTCGCCGATAGTGGTCAGCCCACCTACGCCGCCGCGACTCCGTCGGCCCAGTCCGTCGACCGGCTCGCCGACCTCGATGCATTGCTGCGTGCCGGCCCGGCGCCGCAGTCGAGCCAACCGGCGGTGGCTCGGCAGACGGTTCAGCCTCCCCGGCCGGTTCAGGCGGCATACTCCCGCCAGGTCGTGCTCGCGTCGAGCTTCCAGCCGAAGATCTGGCTGCAGCTCGCCAGCGGCTCCGACGACGAGGCACTGTCGGACCAGTTCGAACGGCTGAAATCGAAGAACCCCGATCTCTTCGACGGGCTGACGCCCTATGTCGCGCGGACCCCCCGCGGCGCCCGTCTGCTGGTCGGCCCGTTCCGCGGCCGGTCCGACGCCTCGATCCTGGCCCAGGATTTCGCGACGGTCGGCATCGACGCTTCGAATTTCACCAATTCCCAAGCCGACAGGATTGCGCCACTTGCCGCGGAATGAGACTTCCGCCGCTCGTCGCCGCCAGCCCCGACACATCGCGCGGACGGCTCCACCCCGAGGATAACAGCGGCCCGCGCGGCCCGCGTGACATCTTCCAGCGCGACCGCGACCGGCTGATCCACTCGGTCGCCTTCCGCCGCCTTCGCCACAAGACCCAGGTGTTCGTCGCTCCGGACGGCGACCATTATCGCGTTCGGCTGACGCATAGCCTGGAGGTCGCGCAGATCGGCCGGACGATCGCCCGCGCGCTCGGCCTCAACGAGGACCTGACGGAGGCGCTGTGCCTTGCCCACGACTTCGGACACCCGCCGTTCGGGCACGCGGGAGAGGACGCGCTCGACGCCGCGCTCGCCGAGGCGGGAGGCTTCGACCACAACGCGCACACCATTCGCATCGTCACCCGGCTCGAGACGCCGTATCCGGACTTCGACGGCCTGAATTTGAGCTGGGAAGCGCTCGAGGGGCTCGCCAAGCACAACGGGCCCGTCACAACGCCGACCTGGGCGATGGCCGAGGCCAACGCCGATTGGGACCTCGAGCTCACTAGCTGGCCGGGCCTCGAAGCGCAGGTCGCCGCGATCTCCGACGATATTGCCTATGACAATCACGACATCGACGACGGGCTTCGCGCCGGGCTGCTCGACATCGACGAGCTCATCGAACTGCCGCTGGTCGGGCGGCTGTGGGACGCGATCGACCTTCGCCACCCCGGACTGTCGGCGGACAAGAAGCAGCGAGCCCTGGTGCGCGACATGATCGGCTTCATGGTCGGCGACGTCCTCGCCGAAACCGGGCGGCGCGTGCGCGACGCGGGGGTCGAGACGATCGACGACGTTCGCTCCGCCGCGAGGCCGCTCGCCGGCTTCTCAACGGCGCTCGAGGCTGAGGAGCGCGAGCTCAAGCATTTCCTCTATAGCCGCCTCTATGACCTGGCTGAGCTCAAGCCGGTCAGGACCGAGGCCGAGCGCGTCGTCGCAGGCCTCGCCGAAGCCTATCGCGCCGACCCGGCCCTGATGCCGCAATCGTGGCAGCGGGGCGGGGACGGAGTCCGGCAGCTGCGCACCATCGGCGACTTCATCGCCGGGATGACCGACCGCTTCGCCATTGCCCGGCACGAGGAACTGGTCGGGCCGGTGAACCTGCCCGCGAGCCGCTTTTAGGGTCTGCAATTCCGGCCAGGATCGCCTCTGAACCATTCAAGCGGTTGTATTTTCTTAACTTCCGACGCCGATCCTCGGGGCATGGTGTTTGGGCGGCAAATTTGGCGAATGGGCGCGGGAATCGCGCTCCTGGTCAGCGCTGCGGCCGGCATGGCCGAGCCCCCCGAACCCCTGACCGTCACCCGGCTTGCGGCGTCGGAAAGCAAGCTCCTGATATCGACGGGGTCCACTGATACCGCCGGCTCCGAGCGCGCCGCGAATGATTTCAGCCGCGCCGTCGGCGAGGCGGTTCGAATCCAGCGGCAATCGATCGAAGCCGAGTGCCAGTCCGCGGACCGGGCGACCGGCCAAGTCTCCGCCCGCTGGGCGTGGGAAGCCCGCTGCCGCTACAAGCGTTACTGATTTATCAGTCGTTCGGAATTGATGCCTTCCCATAGCGCGACGGGGCCGCTGACGATCGTCGGCGCGTCGATCCGCTGCTGGCCGAGCAGGATGGCGCCGGTAAAGCCCATGAGGAACCAGACGGCTATCGCACCGAGGATATACGGCTTCATGACAGGCCTCCCAGCTCGATCTGGGGCCGGGAATAAGGCCAAAATGCTTACCAACCGGTGTCGATTACGATCAACTTGCGTATTGAGCGGACGGCGTTGACCGCGACAGCGCTCGTTCGTCATCGGTCATCTCTTCTTCGATGCCCTCGAACAGCGGCGAGCTGAGATAGCGCTCCCCAGTATCTGGAAGCATGCACAGAATGACGGATCCGGCGGGAGCCTTGTCAGCGACCTGGCGAGCAACGGCAAACGTCGATCCGCCCGAAATGCCGGTCAAGACGCCCTCTTTCTCCGCCAGTGCCCGAGCCCATTTGACGCCCTCTGCGCCGGCGACCGGAACCACTTCGTCGTACAAGCTTGAATCAACGCCTTCCTGAAGAACGAACGGGATGAAATCGGGCGTCCATCCCTGAATCGGATGGGGCTCCCATGCGGGATGGCTCACTAGGGGAGCACCGTCCGCCGCGCGTTGCTGCTGAACTCCGCTGCCGAGCAACTGGGCATTCGCCGGCTCGCTCAAGACGATTCGAGTTTCCGGTCGTTCGCGCCGCAGCACTCGCCCGACGCCGACGAGTGTTCCACCAGTGCCGTAACCGGTGACGAACCAGTCCAGCCGCTTGCCGGCGAAATCGGCGACAATCTCGCGCGCCGTCGTGCTTTCATGCATGTCGGCATTAGCCGTGGTCTCGAACTGGTGGGCGAGAAACCAATCGTTCGCCTCCGCAAGTTCGACGGCTTTTCGGTACATTCCGTAGCCCTTCTCCGCCCGCGGCGTGAGGACCACCTTCGCGCCGAGCATTCGCATCAGCTTGCGGCGTTCAACCGAGAAGCTGTCGGCCATGACGATGACCAGCGGATAGCCCTTCTGAGCGCAGACCATAGCGAGGCCAATGCCGGTGTTGCCGCTGGTCGCCTCGACCACCGTCTGGCCCGGACGGAGGGCGCCGGTGCGCTCGGCTTCTTCGATGATGTTGAGTGCGAGCCGGTCTTTCACGGAGGAGGCGGGATTGAAGAACTCGGCTTTGACGTAGATCGTCACGCCATCGGGAGCGAGATTGTTGATCCTGATCACCGGCGTGTCGCCGACGGTGTCGAGGATGCTTTCAAATAGCTTACCGCGACCGTTCGTGGATCTGATCGTCCCCGCCATTAAACTCTCCTGCTATGGTAGATCGGCCTCAGAAGCCGAGCTCCGATAGGGCACCGGTCACACGCTTCCTTACCGGGCCCTCACGGAACGGAAATGACGTCAGGAAAACGTCGGCCGTCAGATTGGGATCACGTTCTCTGATGTCATTAGCCCAATAGTTTGCAGCGGGCTTGTTGCCGGCCCATGTGTGGGAAATGGCCGCCATCGCGGCGATCATGACATGGGCGCGAGGCTCGCGGGCCGCCCGGTCGACAAGATTTGCACCTTCAGCTTCATCCCCAAGGATTGCCTGGTTGAAACCGGAGCAGGAAAGCATCGCGTAGCGCAGCGGGTCGATCGGGCTCCGGCGGAGCGCCGCATTGGCCTTTTCCTTGCCCGAATTGGAATCGCCCATGAGCATGTGGGTGAATGCGCGAGAGTAGATCGCCTGCGCGTAATTGGGGCTAAGTACGATGGCCCGGTCCAGCCAGGGTACGCTGCTTTCCAGCTCGTCTTCCAGCCACAAGGCGCGACCCATCATCAGGTTCGCGGTCGGATCCTGCTCATCGAGCTCGACCGCCGTCTCGGCGGAACGGTGGGCTTGCGCCACCTCCGTTTCCACGTCGTCGGAATATTGCATGAAGGCGTTCTGGAACCGCGCGAAGGAAATGCCGGCATGGGCCTGGCTGAAGTCGGGGGCCAGGGCAGCTGCTTGTTCGAAGAACTTGAGTCCCTGGGCATTGTCCCCGCGGTTGAATCGGAAGACGTGCTGCAGACCGAGGTGGTAGGACGACCAGGCACCGAGATCCTCGGGCGCCCGCAACCGCGCCCTTTCCGCCTCATGGTGGGAGATCTGCAATTCGAGCGCGCAAATGACTTCCACGAGGACCTTCTCCCGAACCTCGTGAAGCTTGTCGATCTCCCCCTCGTAAAAGTCGCCCCAGATGGCGATGCTGGTTGCAACGTCGATCAGCTCAACGGCGACGGCAACGCGATCGCCCGCGGCGTGGACCGTACCTGTCAGGCAGTAGGCGACACCCAAGGTGGCGCCGACCTGCGAGAGGTCCCCCGACCATCCACGAAAGCGGAAGGATGAGCCGCGTGCAATCACCATCAGGGAACGCAGCCGGCTCAGCCCGACGATCAAGTCATGCGGAACGCCGTCCGAAATGATCGACAGGTGCGGGTCAGCGCAGTCGAACGGGAGGACGGCAATCGACGGCTTTGCATCCACGGCATCGAGCGTGCGAACGCTAGCGGCGACTTCACCCTCCGCAGACACGTCTCCGACGAAACGAAACCCTCTCCCGTGGACGGTCCGGATCAGCCGCTGCGCCTCCCCGTCGTCACCAAGCAACTGCCGCGCGCTCTTGATCCGGCTGGAAATCGCGCTGTCGCTAACCGCTCTGCCACCCCAGATCGTGGCTACCAGCTCATCCTTGCTGACAAGACGGTCGCGGTTCTCGACGAGCAGAAACAGCAAGGAAAGGACCTGCGGCTCGGCGGAAAGCAGGCAGTCATTCTTGCGCAATTCAAACTTGCGCAGGTCCAGGACATGCTCGCCGACACGGTATCGCATGGCGCCAGACCGTAGCACGACCCGCATTCTCCACGAAATCTCCAACTCTTCTCCAAGCTTTGGCACGCGCCGCCGCGTAATTTCCCCCGTTACTGAGTGATCGTGGAGGGCAGGATGCGCGTTTCGGACTTTCGCCCGGTGCTGCTGGCGACGGTGTTCGCTCTGTCTGGGTGCGGCGGAGGCGGTGGGGCTTTGGGCAGCGCCTCGTCGCTACCTCCGCCAACGACGCCAGCGACGCCGGCATCGACGGCGATCATCCCCGCGGCAACGACGAGCCAGCAATTTGCGGTGATGGGGGAGACTTATATCGACGGCCCAGGAATGACTTTGGACCCGAACGCGCAGATCAAGCTTCGGTACGACGCGTCGTCCCAGTCCTACGAGGCTATGCTCCCCGACGGACAAGACTGGCAAGAAATTCATCAGTCGGGGACCTCGTATCAAGGCGCATCGTTCCTGCTGTGGCTGGGGAAGGGAGACTACCAATATTCCCGTCTTTTCGCGTGGAATGACGGTAATAATTCAGGAATGGATGCAGCGGGCATCGCGACGCCGACTGGCGGCATGCCGCTCACCGGAACGGCAAGTTATCTCGGCCAAATCATCGGGCTCACATCCGAGCATCATGGTCAAGACTTCACGGTCGACGGCTCGATTCGGTTTTCGTTCGATTTCGGGGCTGGGACCCTGTCCGGGGGCATTACTCCACATTTCTATCAGGACTTCGAACCGGACGCGCTGGGCACGATCAGCTTCCGCGACACCGTCTATGCGACCGAAAGCACGACCTTCTCGGGCAAGTTCGACACCAACTCCGCCGGCGTGAACAGCTTCAGCGGCCTGTTCACCGGGCCGAACGCCCAGGAGCTGATCGGCAATTTCGCCTTTCCGTACAAGTCGCCGATCGATGGCCTGACCTACCAGGCTGACGGGGCCTTCGTGGGCGGGAAGTGAGCAGGCCTCGTGCGCACGGGAACTTGCGGCAAGCGGAGGGCATGATGCGGAGTTCGACACTCCTTCCGATACTACTGGCGGCGACCTCGCTTGCTCTCGCCGGATGCGACGGCGGCGCCGGCTACGGTGTCGCCTCTCCGCCGCCTCCGCCGGTGACGCCAACGCCAACGCCAACTCCGGCAGGGCCTCCCCCGATCATCCCTGGGGCAACCACGAGCCAACAGTTCGCGGTCGCGGGTTCGACCCATTCTTATGCTGGAATCCAGGCGCCCCGGTTGGACGCGGCCGAGCAATTGCAAGTCCGCTATTTTCAGTCGACCAACTCGTATGAGGTGCAGCTTCCCCACAGTCAGGCATGGAGCGGCATTTCGTTCGCCACGCCTGGGTGCGGCTGCGAAGGGTATGGCGGTGACACTGCCTTCATGTCGCTTCGGTCAAAAGGCTATCAATATTCGCGTCTGACCGATTGGTCCGACGCGTTCATGACGAACCACGGCTATGAAGCCGTTGGCCTT
>Ga0207648_10004790_pt1 | contig 13815 bp, 10 predicted proteins | sample KBSMisM32_FD_184310 | JGI IMG/M metagenome (GOLD analysis project Ga0207648, IMG submission 184310) | Miscanthus rhizosphere microbial communities from Kellogg Biological Station, Michigan, USA - KBS Miscanthus M3-2 (SPAdes) (version 2) | ecosystem: Host-associated > Plants > Roots >...
GCGCGGATCCCGCGCCGACTGCCAGTAGTCGAGGGCTGCGGACGCCGCATCGCACAACCCCCAGAGCACGACGTGCGCCACTGCCGGACAATTCGCCCGCAACGCATCGATCGCCGCCGCGATGTCGGGGCCGCAATCCTCAAACGTCCGCGCGGCGCCGGTGCTGTCGCCCATCCCCCGATAGTCGAAGCGCATGGCCGGAATGCCGGCGGCGGCAAGACGGCGCGAGAGATCCACGAACTGGCGATGCGCGCCAGCGCGATATTGCGGTCCGCCCACGATCACGAGGACGGCGACGCGAGACGCGATCTCGGGGACGGCAACGATGCCGACGAGCCGCTCGCCCTCGCAATCGAACAGCACGGGGCGCTCGACGAAAGGCACCGCAGCCGCTTCGTGCCCGGGGCGGCCCGCGGCGCTCATGCGCACCACCGCAACACTGCGCTCGTCGTCGCGTCGATCAGAGCGGGACACTCGGCGATCTCCTGCGTCTGCCAGAAGGGGAGACCCGCGACCGCAACGGGTCTCACATCACTCCCCGCGGCTTGCCACGCGCTCACGCGCATTCGCGCGGCGGGGGATAGCTCGGGAGGCTCGGCCGACGACACTTCGAGCCACGCGACGCGGACTCTCGCCGGCAGCGGCGCGAGATCGGCCGCATCGAGCCCCATGGCCACGCCGGGGACGAGCGCATAGCCCGCGATGTCGAGCGTCGCGCCGCTTTCGAGCTTCGCGCGAAGCTCGGCGGTCCCCGTCCGATCGGCGCCCGCGCGGCCGATGAGCTCGCCCGCGACGCGAAGCCTCAGGAACTGCTGCAAATGCTGCCGGCCCGAGATCACCGGCTGCCAGAAGACGAGATCCGGCGCAGATTCGAGTGCCGCGACCGCCGCGACGGCAAGGAGGCAGCCGGACCGGAGGCCCCAGACAAAGGGGGCGAAGCCCGTGCGCGCCCGAAGCCACCGCACCGCCTCTGCAACATCGGCCACCCAGATCGGCCACGTCGCGTCGCCGAAGTCGCCGGCGCTGTCGCCGCATCCCAGGAGGTCGATCTGCAACACCGAAATGCCGGCCGCGGACAACGCGCGCGCCTGCAAGGCGGCCATCCGCCGCGACTTGTTCATCTCCTCCGCGAACGGATGAACGTAGACCGCGGCTCCTACCGCGGCCGACGGGCCGGCAGCCGGATGAAAGATGCAGAACCGCCCGCCGCCCGCGAGCGGCAGCATGAAGCCCTCGTGCGCGCGCACGGCAGGATCGCCGTCAGGCGCCAAGCTTGGACTTGACGAATGCGACCAGCGATCCGACCGTCGCAAACGTGGACCCGTCGATCTCGTCGTCGGCCACGATGAAGCCGAAGCGTTCCTCGAGTGTCGTGATGACGGTGACCACAGCCATCGAATCGAGCTCGGGAATCGCACCAAGCAAGGGCGAATCCTCCGCCATCGGTGCGCCGCCTGGCTTCAAGCTCAGGGTGTCCCGCAGCACCTTCACCACTTCCGAATGAACGTCCAAACCCGATCCCTTCCTGTCGACCACAACTTGCGGGGGCCCGCGCGAGAAGCGGACGAAATGCAGCCACATGCGCCGCGCTTCGTCCGGAGGCGCAAGTATAACGAGTCGTGCGGAATGAATTGGAGCCGGGAATGTTCCTTGCTTGAGAATTGTCCCCATGCGATCCTCGACGCTCCCCATGTTTCCGGGCGGTTCGATGCCGCGCTCCGACATCTCAATCCACCGCCTGCCGCGCCTGCCAACCTTCGGCTGGGCAGCCTTCACCGGCCCGAGGCAAGCGGACCTGCCCTGCATCCTCGATCATCCGAACGTCGTGTTCACGAGCAGCGGCCGCGCCGCGATCGCGCTGGCGCTGCGTGACCTCGGCATCGGTCCTGGAGATCGCGTGCTGGTGCCGACCTACCACTGCCCGACCATGATCGCCCCGGTCGCCGCGACCGGCGCACGTCCGTTGTTCTTCCCGCTCGACGACAGGGGAACGCCGCGTGTCTCCGAAATCGACACGTGGGACCTTTCCCGCGTTCGGGCGATGATTGCGGCCCACTACTTCGGGCTGCCGCAACCCATGGCGCGGATGCGTCAGTTCTGTGACGAGCGCGGCATCGCGCTGATCGAGGATTGCGCGCACGCGATGTTCGGAGAAGCCGATGGCCGGCCGATCGGGTCGCACGGCCATTACGCCATCGCGAGCCTCACCAAGTTCCTGCCGACGACGGATGGCGGCTGTCTCGTGTACGGCGAGCCGCCAGCGATGCCGCCTGAGCTGCCGGCGCGACCCGTCACCGACCAGATCCGCATTGTCGCCAACACGGTGGAAACGGGAGCGATGCACCGCCGGCTGCCCGGAATCAACGGCGCCGTCAAGGCCGGCTTCGCGGCCGCCAATGCCTTGCGCGCACGGCCGCGCCCCGCCACTATCGGGAATGGCAACGGGAGTTCCTATTCGATCGCGTCCGGCATCGCCGAATTCGCACCCGATTCGAAGCTGTGGTCTCGGGCATCGCTGTGGTCGCGGTGGATTGCGCGCACCGCCCGCCGCGCGCGGATCGTCGCCCGCCGGCGCCGGAATTATCGTCACCTCGCCGCGCTCCTCGCCGACCTGCCGGGCACGCGGGTGATGCGCCCGGACCTTCCGGAGCACGCGGCGCCGTACGTCTTTCCCCTGTGGGTCGAGGCTCCGGCGCGGATCTACCAGCGAGTGCGCAGCGCCGGCGTTCCGGTCTTCCGCTGGGACGATGTCTGGCCGGACATACCGATGATGCCGGGAGACACGGGCTCCGACTGGGCGGTGCACGTGTTCCAGCTCGGTTGCCACCAGGATCTCGAACTGGACGATCTCGCCGTCATGGCCGATACTTTGCGCGAGATCCTGGCCACGGTGGAAGCATGACCGGTTTCCGCTGGGAATTCCAACCGGCCGGCACTTTCTCGGACATCGGAGCCGCCTGGGACGAATTCAACGCAGCAACGTTTCGCCTGCCGCTGCTTTCGGCAGCATTCACCGGGGCGGCGCTGCGGCATTTCGGCGCCGGCGACGAGCAGCTGGCCATTGCCTACGACGAGAGCGGAACGGCCGCCATCGGGCTGCTGCGGATGCGCGGCGCGTCGGTCGTCGAGACGTTCCAGCCCTCGCAACTCCCCGTGGGTCCCTGGTTGCAGCGGCCCGGCCTCGAGCTTTCCGAGCTCGCGGACTCGCTCGTCCGGCAACAGCCGGGCCACATCGTCCTCGCATCGCTCACGCAGCTCGATCCCCTGCTCGTGACGAGGCCCAAGGACGGCGCCCTTCTTCGCTCGCTGCGGTACATCGCGACTGGAACGATCGAGCTTCCGCCGTCGCTCCCCGAATACCTCGCGGGCCGCAGCGAGAACCTGCATGCCAACCTGCGCCGCCGCCAGCACAAGATCGAGCGCGAGCATGGGCCCGTGACACTCGAAGTGCACGACGCCGACGGCGGCGTGGCCGCCGGCATCGGTCACTATGCCGATCTCGAAAGCGCCGGCTGGAAAGCGAAGGGCGGCACGGCGCTCGTCCGGGGCAATCAGCAGTGGCGCTTCTATAGCGAGACCATGGAATCGTACTGCCGCGACGGGAGGGGGCGAATCTACGTGCTGCGCTTCGGCGACGAAGTCGCCGCCGCCTGCCTCGCCGTCATCGCCGACAACACGGCCTATCTCCTCAAGACGACGCACAACGAACGGCTGCGCAGCGTGGCGCCCGGGATGTTCCTCAGGCGCCACTTCATCGAGTCGCTCTACAGCCGCGAGCCGAACGTGAAGCGCGTCGAGATCTACGGCTCGCTCAACGAGTCGCAGCGGCCGTGGATCACCGGCGTGCGCGAGATGTACCACGCCAACGCTTACCGCGGCTCGGTGATCGCCGCGCTGCATACGCTGTCGAGGCGCGTGAAGCACCCCTTTCGCGCACTCGGGGAAGGGAGCTTCTGACTGTTTCCGCGCGACTCCCCGCGCTGCGCCGTTGCTACGCGGCGCCCTTGGCCGCGCTTTCGTCCGACATCGCCTCGGGAGCGCGCTTGCCGGCGTGCCCGAGCGCGAAGCGCAGCCGCTTCAATCCGCTCCAGCGGTAGCGATTCAAGTGATAGAGCGTCCGCACGTCGCTCGTCCAGCGCAGGTGCCATTCCATTGCCTTGCCGTAGAACTCGACGCGCGTGATGCGGCCCTCGTCGAAGAGCTTATCCATGATTTCATATCGCATCAGCGTCGCCGGCGACACCACTTTCACCTTTTCGTCGTACGTGGTCTTGAGCACGACCAGCACGCCTGCGCTCTCGATGCAGAGATCCATCGCGACGACCTGATCGCCGAAGAGATAGCGAAAGATCCGTCCCTTCCCCATCCGGCAGTAGGTCTCGAACACGCTGCAGTAGAACCGGCCCTGCGCATTGTCGAGGGCGACCGCCGTCCCCCTGAGCGCCTTCCATCCCGAGCCCTCGAGCCGCCCATAGTCGGCAATCGCCGCCGCGACGCGCTCCGGCGTGTCGATCACGTCGAGCTTGAGCGGCACCGACTGCTCGTGGAGCTTGGCTTTCTGCCGCTTGACGTTGTGGCGCAGGTTCTTGCCGCGCGCCGCCCAGTAGTCGTCGAAAGTCCCGCCAAGCGTCAGCGTGGCTGTTTCGATGTAATCGAGCGTTTCGACGAGCAGCGAATCCGGCGGCCGTCCCACGAGCGCCGGATCCTGCTGGGTCAGCGCCACCGCCACGGCGAGTCCCGGCAGCGAACGGATCAGGCTTTCGAGGATGCCTTCGACGGGCGTTCCGTTGCGCAGCAGGAAAGCGCCGAGCGGCAGCTGCGAGGGCTGGAACGTTTCCCACATACCCGGCCGCACGCGCCTTAGCATGCCCATCGCGGAGTAATTGCCGTCGCCGGGACCGAACGTCGCCAGCATCTCGCTTCCCGTCCCGAATTCCCGCAACGCCGGAACCAGGAACTCCGAGCGCAGGAACGGCAGATCGCCGGAAGTCGCGTTGAGCGCGTTCCAGTCCGACGTCAGGCGATCGAACTCGCTTATCGGATAGACTCGCCAGCGCATGGGGAGAGGGGTGGGCAAATTGCGTCAACGGGCGGTATGCTCGCCGCGACGCAGTTTCATTATGGCATTAAGCGACGCCATTCCGGTGGCAGCGCGGCAGCCACGGAAGTTGGCCCAATCCTTGCTTCGCCTAGCTTTCGTTCGCCCTGTGCGACCGACCCCGCCGATTCGCTTTCGCGTACCCTCATGACCGAAGCCACGCTGCTCCACCAACTCGTCACCGCCGGAGCGCTGCGCGCGCCTCAGCATACGGCGCTGACGCTGGGCACCGAGGCGGTGGATTACGCCACGCTCGCTCAGCGGATCGACGCTTTCGCCTCCGGCGTGCTGGGACAAGGGCTGCGCCGTTCCGATCGCGTCGGCATCTACCTCGACAAGCGCATCGAGACCGTGGTCGCGTGCTTCGGCGCCGCGGAAGCGGGATGCGTTTTCGTCCCCCTCAATCCGCTGCTCAAGCCGGAACAGGTCGGCTACATCCTGCGCGACTGCAACGTGAGGCTTCTCGTGACGTCGCCCGAGCGTCTCGCTGCCCTCGTCGCCATCCTGCCCGAGTGTCCCGAATTGCGGCACATCGTCGTGACGGGACAGAAGACGATGCTTACGGCACCCGCCGGCGTCGAGCTCATCGACTGGAGCGCGCTGCAGGACGCCCCCCGCCGCGCCGGTCATCGCATCGTCGACGTCGACATGGCGGCCATCCTCTACACCTCCGGCAGCACGGGCAAGCCCAAGGGCGTGGTCCTCTCGCACCGGAACATGGTCGCCGGCGCGAAGAGCGTGGCGTCCTACCTCGGCAATCATTCCGACGACACGCTGCTGGCGGCGCTGCCGCTGTCGTTCGATGCCGGATTCAGCCAGCTCACCACCGGGTTTCACGCCGGTGCGCGCGTCGTCCTCATCAACTACCTGCTTCCGCAGGACGTGATCAACGCCCTCTCGCGCGAGCGCGTCACTGGTTTGACGGCGGTTCCCCCGCTCTACATCCAGCTGTCGCAGCAGAAGTGGCCCGAGGCGATCGCCGATCATTTGCGCTACTTCGCGAACACCGGCGGCCGGATGCCGAGGGAAACGCTCAATGCGTTGCGCGAGAAGGTGCCGCGCAGCCGCCCTTATCTGATGTACGGGCTTACCGAAGCATTCCGCTCGACCTTCCTGCCGCCCGAGGAGGTCGATCGGCGTCCCGATTCGATCGGCAAGGCGATTCCCAATGCCGAGATCCTGGTGCTGCGCGAAGACGGGACGCCTTGCGCGCCCGAAGAGTCCGGCGAGCTCGTTCATCGGGGCGCGCTCGTCGCAATGGGGTACTGGGGCGACCCGGAAAAGACGGCGGAACGCTTTCGGCCGCTGCCCGGGCGCGAAGCCGGTCTCGTGCTGCCCGAGATCGCTGTATTCTCAGGCGATACGGTGCGCATGGATGCCGACGGCTTTCTCTACTTCATCGGCCGTCGTGACGAAATGATCAAGACATCCGGTTATCGCGTGAGCCCCACGGAGATCGAGGAGGTGCTCTACGCGACGACATTGGTCGGCGAGGCCGCGGCGTTCGGCGTTCCGCATCCGACGCTCGGGCAGGCAATCGCCGTCGTCGCGACGCCGGTTCCCGCGAGCACGCTCGATGCCGCCACGCTCCTGAAGGAGTGCCGGGAACGTTTGCCCGCGTACATGGTGCCGGCGAGCATCGACATCCGCCCGGGACCCCTGCCGCGCAATCCCAACGGCAAGATCGACCGCAAGGCTCTTTGCGCCGAATTCACGGAGCCGCGAACTTGAGCGTACCCAAGCACTGCGCGCGATCCGGCTGGTCGGTCGCCGACGATTGCCTCGAAGTGGGCGGGGTGCCGCTCACGCGCCTCGCCGAGACGATCGGACGCACGCCGTTCTATGCGTACGACCGCCGCGTGATCGCGGACGGCATCGCGGAGCTGCGGCGGCACGTTCCGTCTGCGGTCAAGCTCCATTACGCGATGAAGGCGAATCCGATGCCGGCGCTCGTCGCCTTCATGGCAGGCATCGTCGACGGGATCGACGTCGCCTCCGGTGGAGAGCTCAAGGTTGCGCTCGATGCCGGCATGACGCCGCGCGAGATCAGCTTCGCCGGCCCCGCGAAGAGCGAAAGCGAGCTCTCGCAGGCGCTCGCGTCCGGCATTCTCGTCAACGTCGAATCGTCGCGCGAGGTCGACATCCTCGCGCGCCTGTCGCACGAATCCGGTGTTGGCGCGCGCGTCGCCGTTCGCGTCAACCCGGACTTCGAGTTGAAGTCGTCCGGCATGAAGATGGGCGGCGGTCCCAAGCAGTTCGGCGTGGACGCGGAAGTCGTGCCGGCGCTGCTCGAGGAGATCGGCCGCCGCGGCCTCGCCTTCGAGGGCTTTCACATCTACAGCGGCTCGCAGAACTTGAAGGCCGAGTCGATCTGCGAGGCTCAGCGAAAAACCGTCGAGCTCGCGATCCGGCTCGCCGCGGCGGCGCCGGCGCCGGTGCAAGTGCTGAACGTCGGCGGCGGCTTCGGCATCCCGTACTTTCCCGGCGAAGAGCCGCTCGCACTCGCCCCGATAGGCGCGAATCTCGAAGATCTCGTGGCCCAGTGCGCAAAAGCGCTGCCGCAAGCGCGGCTCGTGATCGAGCTCGGCCGCTATCTGGTCGGACCTGCCGGCATCTACGTCTGCCGCGTCATCGACCGGAAAATTTCGCGCGGCCACGTATTCCTCGTGACCGACGGCGGCCTGCATCACCATCTCGCGGCGTCCGGCAACTTCGGCCAGGTCATCCGCAAAAACTATCCGGTCGAAATCGGCAATCGGATCGTAGGCGCCCGGCGGGAGACCGCGTCCGTCGTGGGACCGCTCTGCACGCCGCTCGATCTCCTCGCCGACCGGATGGACCTCGCGGAAGCGGAGCCCGGCGACCTCGTCGTCGTATTCCAGTCGGGTGCGTACGGGCTCACCGCGAGCCCGCAGGGATTCCTGAGCCATCCTGCGCCTGCCGAGGTGCTGTGTTGAGCGTGGTGACGATGCTGCCGGGAGCCCCCTCGCGAAGGCGCGCGCGAGGCGCGCAATGCTGACCGGTGGCGTCGCGCAGGGTCAGCGCGAACTCGTGCTCCGAGCGGCGAACACGCTGGCAGCGACCATCGACCTCGAGCATGCGGGATCGGCCGGGGCGATCGAACGCGCGACGACGGATGCCGCGAGCTTCAATGCCGTATCCGGACCGGGCATCGCCCTCGCGGTTTCGGGTCGCTACGGAAGCCTTCGCCGCGAGGGCGCCCTGCTGTGTGCGGCGGTCGGTGTTCCGCGGTTCGATTCGCGCGCCGCGGCCAACGCTGCCAAACGCGACGGCGCCGCTGCAGGATGGATCGAAGCCTGGCGCGAGCGTGGACCTGAAATGTTCGCGCTCGCTCACGGCGCCTGGTCGGTCGTGCTCGTCGATCTCGCGCAGAAGCGGGCGATCGCCGCCGTCGATCGCTTCGCCATGCGACAGCTTTGTTTCCGCGCGAAGGACGGCGTCATCTCGTTCGCGAGCCGTGCCGACGAAGTGCCCGGCGCCGACGACACCGACCCGCAGGCGATCTTCGACTATGCGTATCACCACTTCATTCCGGCGCCGCGCACGATTTTCAAGGGCGTCTCTCGTCTCGACGCCGCGCACCGGGTCATCGCGACCGCGGAGACCGTCAGCGTGGAACGCCACTGGCAGCCTCGCTTCGATCTCGTCGCGTTGCCGTTTGAAGATCGCAAGGAAAAATTCCTGGGCGCGCTCACCGCAGCGGTGTCCGACCAGCTCGAAGGCGAATCGATCGGCTGCTACTTGAGCGGTGGAACCGACAGCTCGACGGTTGCGGGCATGGTCAGCCGCGTCACGGGCCAGCCGGTGAAGACGTTTTCGATCGGCTTCGATGCCGCCGGGTACGACGAGATGGAGTATGCGCGGATCGCTGCGCGGCGGTTCAACACCGATCATCACGAGTACTACATCACGCCCGACGATCTCGTCGAGCGCATTCCCTATGTCGCATCGTCGTTCGATCAGCCGTTCGGCAACTCGTCGGCGCTGCCCGCGTTTTTCTGCGCGAAGATCGCGCGGGAAGCGGGCGTGACGAGGATGCTCGCCGGCGACGGCGGCGACGAGCTCTTCGGCGGCAACTCGCGCTACGCGAGCGACAAGCTCTTCATCGCGTACGAGCACGTCCCCGCCCTCGTCAAGCGCGCGCTGATCGAGCCGGTGGCGCTCGGCTTGCCGCTGTCTTCAGTGCCCCTGCTCCGCAAAGGCGCGCGGTATGTGGAGATCGCGCGGACGCCCGTCCCGGGGCGGCTGCAGCTCTACAACCTGCTGACGCGCATCGGCCCGTCGAGCGTGTTCACGCCGGAGTTCATGGCAGGCGTCGATCCCGCCGCGCCGCATCGCCACGAGCTCGCGACCTTTGCCGCGACGCCGGAAGGAGCGACGCTCAACCGGACGCTCGCCTACGAGTGGAAGTACATCCTCGCCGACAACGACCTGCCGAAAGTCACCGGAACGGCGTCGCTCGGCGGTGTCGACGTGGGCTTTCCGCTCCTCGACGACAGGCTGCTCGACTTCTCGCTCGGCTTGCCACCCGGGGAAAAAGTTCGCGGGCGCAAGCTCCGCTACTTTTTCAAGGAGGCGCTGCGAGGATTTCTGCCGGACGAGATCATCGCCAAGAAAAAGCATGGTTTCGGTCTGCCGTTCGGCGTCTGGCTCATGCGCGACCGGGCGCTCTCGGAGTTCGCCCGCGCGTCGGTCGACGCCCTCGCCGCCCGCGGCATCATCCAGCCCGCGCTGTCGCGGGCGCTGTTCGACGAACGCATCGGTGAGCATGCCGGTTATTATGGCGAAATGGTGTGGATCCTGATGATGCTCGAACAGTGGCTGGACCGGCCGCCGCGAGCCGCCGGACTTCCGGATGCCGTTGCTTGAGCCCGGAGCGAACGTCACGACAGTGAATGGCTCGACCTCAGGGACGGCGCCTCCGCGTGCCTCCATCGTGGTCCCGTGCTTCAACGAGGAAGACGTCGTCCCCGAGACGGCCCGGCGCCTCGGACTGGTCTTGAGCGAGCTCGAAGCGCGGGGCAAGCTCGCCTCGGGAAGCGCAATCTATTTCGTCGACGACGGCAGCGACGACCGCACGTGGACAATCGTCGAGGCGCTGGCGGGCGCGAGCTCCCTCGTCCGCGGCATCAAGCTCTCGCGCAACCGCGGTCACCAGAACGCGCTTCTCGCCGGGCTGTTCTCCGCCGAGGGCGACGTCGTGATCACCATCGACGCGGACCTCCAGGACGACCTCGGCGCGATCGAGGCGATGCTCGCTGCGCACGCGTCGGGAAGCGACATCGTATACGGCGTACGCAAGAGCCGCGCGACGGATACGTTGTTCAAGCGGCACACCGCCGAAGGATATTTCAGGCTGTTGCGGCTGATGGGCGTGGAGGCGATCTTCAATCACGCCGATTACCGGCTGATGAGCCGGCGGGCGATCGCCGCGCTGGAGGAGTTCACCGAAGTCAACCTGTTCCTGCGAGGCATCATTCCGCAGCTCGGATTCGCGAGCTCGATCGTGACCTACGACCGCCAGGAACGGTTTGCCGGCGAATCGAAGTATCCGGTGCGCAAGATGCTGACGCTCGCGTGGCAGGGCATCACGTCGTTCTCCGCGGTGCCGCTGCGGTTGATCACCGGCATCGGAGTCGTGGTTTCGCTCGGAAGCTTCGCCGTCGCATTGTGGGCGCTGTGGATTCGGGTGTTCACCGAAGATGCAGTCCCCGGCTGGGCGTCGACGGTCCTGCCCATCTACCTCCTGGGCGGCATCCAGCTCCTGTGCATCGGCATCATCGGCGAGTATCTCGCGAAGATCTACATGGAGACCAAGGCGCGCCCGCGGTACGTGATCGAGAAAACCGCGGGGGCGACGGCGCGCCCCCAGGGCGAGTCGACGCATTGAGCCCTCGCCGGTCGAGAGGACCGGCAATCGCCCTGTCAGGCGACGAGGTAGTTGGGATCCTTCCGCAAGAGGTCGCGCATCAATTCCGCCATGGGCGCTGCCTCGACCAGGAGCGACGTGCTGGCCGCGACTTTGCCTCGCCGCAGGATGCCGTTCTGGGCGAGGAGATCGGTGGTTGCCGCGAAGCGCCGGTCCGGGCCGCGCGCATGACGCCGGAACGGAGCCTCGCGTGATCGGCCGTTGGCGTCCGTCACCGCGAACACCTCGCTGTCGCCGCGCATCAGATAAGGCACCGCCGCGAACGCCTCGAGCGTATGGAACATCGTGTTCTGGTCGAGAGTCGCGCCCAGGAACAGGATCTGCCCGCCGTCGGCAATGATTTTCGCGTAGGGGGTGCCTTCGCCGCACGGCGTCGACGCGAGCTCGTGGTCTTCCGTCATTGCTTTGGCGCGCGGACCGATCGCGGCCACCGAATGCGTGGGATGCAGACTTCGGGTCACGCCAGGCATAGTTCGGAAGGCCTCGGAAATCGCACCGACGCAGCTCGGCGTTTGCAGGAGGTCGAACGTGAAATCGCCGCTTCCTGCGCGCTCCCACGAATGCGTCGGCAAGACGAGCGTGCCCTCGGGTCCGATGACAGCGCGCAGGGCCCGGATCACCGACGCCGCCCCGCCCACGACGAATCCCAACGACGACAGCGAGCTGTGCACAAGGAGTGTCGCGCCTTCGCGAACGCCGAGGGAACGCAGGTCCTCGGCGATTCGATCGGCAGAGCTCCATCCCTTCGACGCGGCGCGGACCACGAACTTCGCGGTTCGCTTCAACTGCCGGACGGCCTCCATGGGAAGCGGCGGAATCGAAGGGAGATCGAAGCGCGAAGCGACCGTCAGGACGGCCGGTTTTCGACGCGCTTCGGCAGATAGCCTTCGCGCGCCCCCGTCGGACGTGCGTCGCTCGCCTTCGAGGCATCGAGGAGCTTCGCCACGGCGTTCGCGACTCCATCCACGTGGCGGGCCGTGAGGCGGCTGTTCCACGAAAGGATGATCTGGCGGCGGAAGAATTCCTGCAGACCGGGCAGGTCTTCGATCTTCGGCGGCACGTAGTCGGTCGCAGCGCTGTACGGAAAGCCGCTCGTCCCGAACGTGTTGCGCTTGGCGATCACGTCCTCCTCGAACAGCGGGCGGGGCAGGTACTGCCGCATCGCGGGCACGCCCTCCATTCCCAATGCGTCGCAGAAAGTATCGGCGCTCACGCCCACCCGCGGCTCGTCGATCAGGAAGTTGTACAGCCACCACGAGGGATTGGTCCCCGCCGGATCCTCCGGCACGATGATGCCGGGCAACTTTCTCAATCGCTCCGACAGCGACGTCGCTGCGTTCCGCCGCGCCGCGATCAGGCCGGGACCCTTGGCGAGCTGCGCCCTCGCCACCGTTCCCTGCAACTCGGTCATCCGGTAGTTGGCGCCGAGGAAGAGGTGCACGCGGCCCGCCTTGCGGCTCCGGCCCTTGTCGATGAACAGGCTCGCGCGCTCGATCAGGTCTTCGCGATTGACGAGCGTGAGGCCGCCGTCGCCGCAGGTGATCTGCTTCGATTGCTGCAGGCTGAAGCAGCCCAAGTCGCCGAACGTCCCGATCTTCTTGCCGCGGTACTCGGCGAAGTGGGCCTGCGCACAGTCCTCGATCAGCGCGATGCCTTTCGGCCGCAGGAGATCGACGATGGGACCGAGGTCGGCCGGCCGGCCGAACAGATGGACGACGATCACGGCGCGCGTGCGCGGGGTGATCTTCCTCGCGATGGTTTCGGCAGTGAGATTGCCCGTGATCGGGTCGACATCGGCAAAGACCGGGATGCAGTTCTGCATCAGGATCGGGATCGCCGTGCCCATGTCGGACATCGCCGTGGTGATGATCTCGTCGCACGGATCGGGATTGACGGCGGCAACGGCGACATGGATCGCCGACGTTCCGGACGTGGAAGCGACGGCCTTCGGCGCGCCGTAGATCCCGGCGAACTCGCGCTCGAGCGCCGCGACCTCGGTGCCGCCGGTACAGCCTAGCTGCTTCGACATCATGACGCGGGCAAGGCCCTTGGCCTCACCCGAACCGAAATGCGGGGCCGACGACGGCCAGGCGGCGAGCGCGGGTCGACCGCCGTCCATCGCGAGCCTTGCGTCGCGCGCGATGGGCCGGGTCACGACCGCGGGACCGCGATCGATGACCGTCGGCTCGATCGCCTCGGGATGGCCGAAGAATTCCCTGATGACGTCGCCCTTGTCCGCCAGCGGCAGCTCCACGGGGGCCGCGCGGCGCCCCGACTCGTACATCGCGAGCGCCAGCTCCGCCGAGCGCGCGCTGGAATCGGCATTGGCGCTGTAAGACGCGCTCTTGCCCGTGGTCCACTTGACGAACTCGGTGAACTGCGCGCGCCGGCACGCGTACCACGCGGCATCCGCGTCGTGCGCCAGCGCGACCTTCCCGTTCACGCGAACGCCCTCGAGATCGACCTTCAGCGATCCCTTGTCGCCGACGACTTCGATTTCGAAGAAGGTCGGCGAAAGATCGCCGAGCGCGACCTTGGCGACGAGGCCGCCGTCGAAAGTGACCTCGCCGCGAGCGCCGTCCTCGACCGGCCAGCCGCGATTCTGCTTGTTCCCTGCGCGCTCGAACGTCGCGGCCACTCGTGCGACCGGCCGGTCGGCCAGCAGAAAGCGGATCGTGTCGAGCAGATGCGGCCCGTTGTTCGCCACCGAGTCCTTGATGTTTCCGCGCACTTCGGAGAGCTTGCCGAGCGCGCCGCTCGCGACTAC
>Ga0207648_10004791_pt1 | contig 13811 bp, 13 predicted proteins | sample KBSMisM32_FD_184310 | JGI IMG/M metagenome (GOLD analysis project Ga0207648, IMG submission 184310) | Miscanthus rhizosphere microbial communities from Kellogg Biological Station, Michigan, USA - KBS Miscanthus M3-2 (SPAdes) (version 2) | ecosystem: Host-associated > Plants > Roots >...
CTCGTCGCCTCCGAGAATCCGGCGACGATCTTGCCTTTGGCCGGCCACACCCAGTCCACCTTGTCGTCGCCGTCCGCAGGCTCCGCCGCGGGTCTGGGGTCGACACGGGCGACCACCGGCGGCGGTTCAGCCGCAGGCGGCGGAGCGGGCACCGGTGCAACTTGCGCCGTTGCAGCAGTTGCGCCGCGCTGAACTTCGCGCAATGCGTGCTCGGAATACGGTTCCTTGATCGCCTTGGGCTGGGTCTTGTAGGTCTCGGTGTTGCGGGCGCCCGGCGTGGGGGCGGGAGTCGCGACTGCAACCGACGGTGCGGTTGCGGAAGGCGGCGTGGGTGCCGCCGATTCCGGCGCGCCTGGCGGCGGTACCGTGCGCAATGGCGCCGTCTGCACCCCGGCGGCTGTGGAAGCAGGCGCTTCGGTTGGCGACGACAAACGCAGCACCTGACCTACGCGGATCGAGTTGAGGTTCTCGATGTTGTTCCAGGCGGCGAGCTCGCGGTAGTCGAGGCCATGGTTGAGCGCGATCACGTACAGGGTGTCGCCGCGCTTCACTGTGTAGGTCGGGGGCCGCCAGTCGGTTTCCGGTTTCGGAGCCGCCGCCGCGCCCGTTGCCGGCTCCGCCGCGGCTGCGGGCGGAGATGAAGGCCGCGTCGTCCGCTCTTCGACGGGCGCGGGCTTCCGGGTGGCGCACGCCCCGACGAGGAGAATCAGCGCCACGACCGCAACGAGCCTCGGCGCTGCCGCGCGAACGACTTCATGCAAAGAGCATTCGGGCGGCATCGATGAGAACGTCAGGCGAGTCCCGGCAACAACGGAACAAATCTTACCGCATCGTACGTGTGCTCCCGGCGGCCATCGGGCGTGACCTCGATCACCGTCAGCCGCTGCACGCCGTCGCCGCTCGCGCCGTGCTGCGCGAGCGGAAGCACCATGCGGCCACCCTCCTTCACGTACTTGAACAGGACGTCGGGCACGCGCGGCGTCCCGGCGGTGATGACGATCGCGTCCACCGCGAGATCCTCGCCCAGGTCCGCCATGCCGTCGCCGTGCATCAGCCGCACGTTCTTGACCTTGAGCGATTGGAGGTTGCGCCGCGCCTTGGCCACGAGCGCGCCGATGCGCTCGACCGTGTACACCTCTCCGGCGATCCGCGCGAGGATCGCCGTCTGGTAGCCGCACCCCGTACCGATCTCGAGGACCCGCTCGAGCGTGCGTCCGTTCCTTGCAAGCTCGGTCATCCTCGCGACGACCCACGGCTGCGAGATCGTCTGGCCGCTTCCGATCGGCAGCGGCACATCCTCGTACGCGCGCGTTGCAAGCGCTTCGTCGACGAAGATGTGGCGCGGCGTGGCGTTCATCGCTTCCAGCACGAGCTCGTCGCGCACCCCGTCCGCGCGCAAGCGGTCGACCATGCGGTTGCGCGTGCGCGTGGACGTCATTCCGATTCCCGACATCTTCTCCCCGAGCGTCCCCATCGCTCCCCCTTCGAATCTCAAATCATTGTGCGAGCCACGCACCGATCCGTGGCAGCGCATCGTGGTTCGTGAGGTCGATCTGCAGCGGCGTCACCGAAGCGAAGCCCTGCTCGACCGCATGGAAATCGGTGCCGGCGCCGGCATCGGCGGCGGCGCCGGCTGCACCCACCCAGTAGACGATCTCGCCACGCGGATTCGTCGTCTTGACGACGTTCTCGGCCTTGTGGCGGCGCCCCAGGCGCGTGATCCGATATCCCTTGAGCATCGTGCGCGGCATGTCGGGCACATTGACATTGAGGAGATGCGCGCCGAGGTCGCCACGCTCGTGGCAGTCGAGGAGCTCGAGTGCCACGGTGGCCGCCGTTTCGAAATGATTCGCCTCTTTCGACGCGAGCGAGATGGCAATCGACGGAATGCCGAGGAGGAAGCCTTCGGTCGCTGCGGCGACGGTGCCGGAGTAGATCGTGTCGTCGCCCATGTTCGCGCCGCGGTTGATGCCGGAGATCACGAGGTCCGGCAGTTCGTCGAGCAGGCCGGTCACCGCGAGATGAACGCAGTCGGTCGGGGTTCCGTTGACGAACAGGAATCCGTTCGGCGCGCGACGCACCATCAGCGGCCGGTCGAGCGTCAGCGAGTTCGAAGCGCCGCTGCGATCGGCCTCCGGCGCGACGACGGTGACCTGGGCGCGCGGTGCAAGCGCCGCGGCGAGTTGCTCCAGACCGGGAGCGAAGTAGCCGTCGTCGTTGGAAAGCAGGATGCGCATGGGACGCGACGATTATAACCGTCGCGACCCGCTCGACCCGCTGAGAGCCGCCGATGCCCCGACTATAATCGTCGCATGTTGCATCGAGACGATCTCGCTGCCCCTGCCGATCTCGCCCAGGCCCGGCGCGCCCTCGCCGGCACGACGCTCGCGGAGCTCTTTGCGCGCGACCCCAACCGGTTCCAGCGGTTGTCGTTCGAATGGGATGGCTGGCTCCTCGATCTTTCGAAGGAGCGGCTCGGCGAAGACACGCTCGCCCTCCTCGTCGCGCACGCAGACTCGGCGGGCCTGCCAGGCTGGATCGCGGCGCTCCTTGCAGGAGAGAAGGTCAACCAATCCGAACGCCGCCCCGCGCTCTACACCGCGCTTCGACAAACGGGCGACGCTCCACTCGTGGTCGACGGCCGCGACATCATTCCCGACGTCCGCGCGGCGCAATCGCGCATGCGCACGATCTCCGCGCAGATTCGTGGCGGGCTGCGCGTCGGCGCCACCGGACGCCCCATCCGCTCGGTCGTCAACATCGGGATCGGCGGCTCGGATCTCGGCGCTTACCTCGTGTGCTCGGCGCTTGCCCAGCCGCCGCGCGCACGCGGCAGCACCGGGCCGCAAACGCAGGGCGTCGACGTCTCGTTCGTCGCCAACGTCGATCCCGAGCACCTGACGCGCGCCTTGGCGCCGCTCGAACCGGCGACGACGTTGTTCGTCATCACGTCCAAGTCTTTCGCGACGCAAGAGACGCTCGCCAACGCAGCTAGCGCCAAGGCCTGGCTCGTCGCAGCGCTGGGCAAGGGCGTCGACGTCAACTCTCACTTCATGGCCACCACGGCGAACATCCCGGCCGCGCGGGCGTCCGGCATCGCTTCCGCCGACATTCTTCCGCTCTGGGACTGGGTGGGCGGGCGCTACTGTCTGTGGTCGGCCGCGGGACTGCCGATCGCGCTCAAGATCGGCTGGGAGCGCTTCGAGAAGCTCCTTGCCGGTGCGGCGAGCGTCGACGCGCATTTCAGGAATGCGCCGCTCGATCGCAACCTGCCGGTGCTCCTGGGGCTCGTGGGGTGGTGGAACGCGACGCACATGAAGCACGTCGAGCGCGTCGTCGTTCCCTATGCGCAGGCGCTGTTTCGCTTGCCCGCCTACCTGCAGCAACTCGTTCTCGAAAGCCACGGCAAGCGCGTGGGGCGCGACGGCGGCGCGCTGACCGAGGCCCATTCGCCCGCTCTTTGGGGCGAAGTCGGAAGCAACAGTCAGCACGCATTCTTCCAATGGCTGCATCAGGGGCCGCGCGAAGCGCCGGTCGAGTTCATCGTGCCCGTCGACGCCATGCACCCGCTCGCCGACCAGCAGGCGCTGCTCGTCGCCGGCGCGCTCTCCCAGGCGCAGGCATTGATGGTCGGTCGTCGCGCGGACGGCATCCGGACCGAGCTCGCGGCACTCGGCCTTTCCGGGATCGAGCTCGATGCAGCGGTCGCGGCCCGCGTGTGTCCCGGCAATCGCGCATCGACGATGCTGCTGATGCCGGAGCTTTCCGCCTATCGTCTGGGACAACTCCTTGCCCTCTACGAGCATCGGACCTTCGTCGAGGCGATGCTCTACGGGATCAACCCGTTCGACGAATTCGGCGTCGAATACGGCAAGACGCTCGCGAAGCCCATTGTCGCGGCGCTCGCCGACGGCGCCCCGTTGCCGCCCGACACCGACGGCTCCACGCGCGGGCTCGTCGCGCATTTGCGCACACGGATCGGTCGCGCCGGAAGCTCCGCAACATCCGATTCGTGACGGCGACGCGCCGCTGCCCCAGAATGGCGGCATGTCGGCGTCCGTCACACTGTCGATTGCGACCAATTCCGTGATTGCCGCGGCCAAGGGCTTCGGCTACCTCGTCACCGGATCGCCCACGCTCTTCGCCGAGACGGTTCATTCGCTCGCGGACGTGGGCAACCAGGTGCTGCTGAAGGTCGGTGAAGTGCGCGGGAAGGCAGGCCCGGACGCGCTGCATCCGTTCGGGCGCGGCCAGGAAAAATTCTTCTGGGCGCTGGTCTCGGCGGTAAGCGTCTTCTTCATCGGCTGCGGGATCAACGTGTATCACGGCGTCGCAGCGCTGCTCCAGGACGAACCGGTCGAGCCGTTCACGCCGCTGGTGATCGGCCTCCTCGTGTTTTCGCTCGCGCTGGAGTCATGGACTTTCCGCGTCGCGTTCAAGGAAATCGGCGGCGTCGAAGGCGCGCGCAGGAACCGCCATAACGTCACGGTCCTTGCCGTGCTCCTCGAGGACGCCGTGGCGCTGCTCGGCATCCTGCTCACCTTGCTCGTCGCCGGCGTGTCGTACGTGATGGGACCGCGCCCGGAATTCGATGCGTTCGTTGCCATCATCGTCGGCGTCCTGCTGGGCGCGATGGCGCTCGCGCTCGCGGCAATCAACCGCAAGCTCCTGATCGACACTTCCGACCCCGAGCTCGACGCCGCGGCGACGCGCTGGCTGGACTCGCGCGGCATCGCAGGGAACGTGCAATCGCTCGTCCTCGACGTGGACAAGGCCGTCGTGTTCGTTGTTGCGGGGAAGGAGGTCGCCGACTCGTTCGCGCTGGGCGATGCGCTCGCGGCGCATTTGCGCGACGCGCACGGCAAGACGGTCGATGCCGTCTACTGGCAGTTCCATACGGCGTCCCGGCGCTAGGCGGAACTGCACCCGGCACGCCGACTGCCAGCGCGCAGATTCCCGGCCGCTACCGCGACCTTCGCGGAACCATGTCGTCGGACGCAAGCTCCACCTGCTTGCGCAGGAATACGTGCGCCGCGTCGGTATCCCGCGACGCGTGCCACACGAGCTTGATCGGCACAGCGGCTTTCGGCCCGACCCGCATGGGTCGCAAGCCGAACGTATCCTGCGCAAATTTCGTCATGCTGGTGGGGATGAGGCCGAACAAGTCGGATTGGCTCGCGACCATGAAGATTTCGAGAGCTTCGGACACCATGAGGGCATAGTGGAGCTTCAGGCGCCGCCATTCCTGGATGCCTGCGACCGGATGGGCCTCCCCCTCGACGCGCGGGCGCAGCCCCACGAATGCGCCTTTTTTCAACTCGGCAACCGAATGCGGCCGCTTGAGCGCCGGGTGCCCGCTGCGCGCCATCGGCACGAGCGAGTCCTCGAACAGTGTCAAGTCGCGGAACCGGCCGCGGGGCACGAGCCAATCGACCGCGGCGTCGAAGCGGCCCTCGAGCATTGCCCTCTCGATCTCGATCGGGCGGGATCGGGTGGAAAAGGCAATCTCGACCTTCGGTGCGACGCGGGCGAGACGTTCGGAGAGGCGCACCGCGATCATCGGCCCGAGCGGGTGCGAGACGGCGACGAAGAAGCGCCGCCGGGAGACCTTCGGATCGAAATCCCGCGTCTCGGTGACCGAATCGCGCACGGCCCCGAGCGCGTCGCGCAGCTTGCCGTAGATCAGGTGCGCGACCGGCGTCGGGATGACTCCCCTGGTCTGCCGGACGAAGAGCTCGTCCTCGAACACTGACCGGAGCCGCGTCATCGCGTGGCTCACCGCCGGCTGGGTCATCGCGAGCCGTTGTGCGGCCCGCGACAGGCTGCGCTCCTCGTAGGCGGCCTCGAACACCGGCAGGAGGTTCAAGTCAATGGCGCGCAGGTTGAGCATCGTGCATATCACACTTGCGAAATATTCAGCGGATTCAACATGCCATCTGCCCTAGCATAGCGGATTCGCGCGAAGTTCGCGTGCCCCTTTTCGCAGTCCGGCGCCTTGGTGCGTTATCTGGCACCGCACGGCTGGAATCCTCGTCGCCGGACTGCTCCTTTATCTTGTATGGATCTTTCCTGGATATTGCTGGGCCTGATCGGGTGGGCCCTCGGGCTGCTGCTGCTCCTGATCCTGATGCGAATGGCAAAGGCGCAGGATCGCGCCGCTCGCCACGCGCAGAAGCGCCTCGATCCTTTTACCGAAGTCACGATCACGCAGCTCGGCGAGCCTCCTCAAGAGGACAACTCCGCGCCGGCAGTGTCGGATTGCGCTGACAGACAATCGCCCCGCTAGCGGGCAGACTCCTCAAAGCGCCCCTGCCGGGCGAGGGAGTTGCTTGTCCACTGTCAGGTCTTCAAGCCGCGTTGCACCGCATACGCCCGTGAATCCAGCGAATGCGCAGGAGACGGACCCGGCGAGCGCGTCGGCCGCCGACGTTGCGAGTACTTCGGCGTCTGCCGCCCGAAGCGATGATCTCGCCCGGTGTGGCGCCCACCTGCAGTCCTCGATCTTCGCCCCCGGCCGCAACTGCTGGCGAATCGAGCGCGCGACGCGCGTGGCGTTTCTCGTCGACGGTGAGGAGTATTTTACCGCCGTCCGCGCGGCCCTCGCCAAGGCGCAGCGCTCGTTCTTCATCCTGGGATGGGACATCGACAGCCGGATGCGCCTCATTCCGGGGGGCGCGAAAGACGGCCTGCCGGAACCTCTTTGCGAATTCCTGAACGCGCTGGTCGAGGCAAGGCGGGGACTGCGCGGCTACGTGCTGTCGTGGGACTTCGCGATGCTCTACGCGCTGGAGCGTGAATGGCTGCCGATCTTCAAGCTCGACTGGCGAACGCACCGCCGGATGTCGTTCCGGCTGGACGACCAGCATCCCGCCGGGGCATCCCATCACCAGAAGGTCGTGGTGGTCGACGACAACGTCGCGTTCGTCAGCGGCTACGATCTCACCCGCGTACGCTGGGACACGTGCCAGCACCAGAAACACGAGCCGCGCCGGGTCGATCATCTCGGGATCTCGTACCCGCCGTTCCACGATGTCGGGATCGCGGTAGGTGGCGACTGCGCCCGGGCGCTCGGCGACCTCGCACGCGAGCGGTGGCGTCGCGCCACCGGAAAATCGCTGCGTCCCGTGGCCGCCGACACGTCGTCCGATGCATGGCCCTCCGGCGTCCTGCCCGCGTTGACCGACATCGATGTCGCGATTGCCCGCACCGAGCCCGGCTTCAACGGCTACCCCGCCGTCGGCGAAATCAGGCAACTCCATCTCGACGCGATCGCGAGCGCCAAGCGCCGGATCTTCGCGGAGAACCAGTATTTCACTTCGCGCTTGATCAGCGACGCTTTCGCGGAGCGGCTGCGCGAGGCCGACGCGCCGGAGATCGCCGTGATCTCGCCCTTCAAGCAGAGCGGGTGGCTCGAGATCTCGACAATGGGTGTGCTGCGCGGCCGTAATCATCGCCTGTTGCGCGCCGCGGACAAAAACGGGCGTTACCGCCTCTACTATCCGACGCTGCCCTGGCTGGATGCCAAGGGCGAATGTCTCAACATCCACAGCAAAGTGCTCGTCGTCGACGACGAATTCCTCATGATCGGCTCCGCCAATCTCGCGGACCGGTCGATGGGCACCGATACGGAATGCAACCTCGCGCTCGAGGCGCGCGGGGTGCCCGAGGTCGCGCACGCGATCACCGGTTTGCGCGACCGGCTGCTCGCCGAGCACCTCGACCGGTCGCCCGCGGAAATCGCGGAAGCCACGGAAGGCTCGCGAAGCCTGCATGAAGCGATCGCCGCGTTGGGCCAGGACGGGCGCCGAAGCCTGAAACCGATCGAGCCGGAGCTCGATCCCAAGCTCGACGCCCTTGTACCGGACCAGCAGGTGCTCGACCCGGAGCGGCCCATCGATCCCGACACCATCGTCGCCGACCTCGTGCCGCGCGAGGAAGCGCGGGGCAGCGCGCGCACCCGGTTGGCGATCGTCGCAATCACCGTCGTGGCACTCGCGGCGCTGGCCCTCGCATGGCGCTACACGCTGCTCTCGACGTGGCTCGAGCCCGCCCGACTGATCGAGGTCGGCGAATCGCTGCGCGAGAGTCCGTTGGCGCCGCTGATCGTCCTTCTCGCCTTCGTGGGCGGAGGATTGATCCTCTTCCCGGTGGTGGTGCTGGTGGCCGTCACCGCCGCAGTCTTCGGTCCGTTGCTGGGCGGCCTCTACGCGTTGATCGGCGCAACGCTGAGCGGCGCATCCACGTTCGCGATCGGCCGCCACTTGAGCCGGCAGACCGTGCGCGGGCTTGCGGGACCGCGGTTGAACGATCTTTCGCGGCGCCTGGGCGAGCGCGGCCTCCTCGCAATCGTGTTCGCGCGCGTCGTTCCGGTCGGCCCGTTCTCGGTCGTCAACATCGTCGCCGGCGCGTCGCACATCGGCTGGCGCGACTTCCTGCTTGGCACGGTGATCGGTCTTCTGCCCGGCGTCACCGTCGCGTCGATATTCGTCGATCGCGTGGCCGCGGCGATCCGGGAGCCAGGCACTCCGACGTTTGCCCTTCTCGCCGTCGTGGGCGCAATCCTCATCGCGCTCATCTTCATTATCAGGCGAAGGCTCGGCGCGCGGGCCGAAGCGCGGCGCGAACTGGCGCCGGCCGTGCATGGCAGCTGATGCCGGGCGTTCGCGATGACCGGACTTCCCAAGGCTTCGCGAAGAGCGCTCTGCGCCGTCACATGGAACATCCACGGCGCGGTCGGATCCGACCGCCGCTACTCGTCGGCTCGCATCATAGACGTGCTGGGTGAGCTCGAGGCCGACCTCGTGGCACTGCAGGAAGTGCCGGTGCAGGGACCCCACGACGACTTTCTCGCCGAGGTGGAGGAAGCGACCGGCTATCACGTCGCCGCGGGACCACTCTTCGCGCGTCGCGGCACCGAATTCGGCAACGCCGTGCTCTCGCGCCGCGCCTTCAGCCGCGTCGAGCACGTCGATCTCACGGTGGACGGCTACGAGCCGCGCGGCGCGATCGACGTGGGGCTCGATGCCGGTGAACGGCATACGCTGCGCGTGCTTGCGACTCATCTGGGTCTGCGCCCCGCGGAACGGCGCCAGCAGGTGAAACGCCTTCTCGCGGCGGTCGAAAGCGACAGCCCGCAACCCACCCTTCTGATGGGCGATCTCAACGAATGGTACTTGTGGGGCCGTCCGCTGCGCTGGCTGCACGCGCATTTTCAGGAGAAGCCTGCCGCGCCCCCCACATTTCCCGCGCGGCGACCGGTGTTCGCGCTCGACAGGATCTGGATCTCGCCGGCGGGATGCCTGCGCCGGTTGCGCTCGCACGCGACGCCGCTCGCGCGCGCCGCTTCCGACCATCTGCCGCTCATCGCGGAGATTGTCGTCTGAGAGAGCGCGGGAATCGAAGGGCGGAACGCAACTGCTGGACCGCCAGCGCGGGAACGCAAGAACTTATGCCGCGCCGCTTCAGACCCTGTCGCGCAGCCCGCTCACCCCTTCCCCTTCGGCGCAGTGATCGCAGCAGAACATCCGGCCGTCCTTTTCGAGCCCGTGGCCGACGATCTTCACGCCGCAGTGCTCGCACGACGGCGCAAGCGCGTGGATCGCGCACTCGAAGCTGTCGAAAACATGCGCCTTGCCTCCCATCACCACCTGGAACGATTTGTCGTATTCGTTGCCGCAGCCTTCGCACTTCTGCATGAGTGTCTCCTGTTCGCGCCATCGTTTTGTGTCGACGGCACATGATTGTCGGCACCGCGACGCGCCGCGGTCGGTGCGCCAGGGCACGAACGCGAATGGCCCAGCGAGGGGTCTCCGCGGGCGCCTGAGTTATGAAGCCCGAGGAGACTCCCGCTGGGCCGTTCGGGAAATGCGCCGCAAGTGGATCACGTTGCGCGGGCCCGGCGCATTGACCGACGTCGCATTCTCGAGCGGAACGGTCTTGAGGGAGGGCGCTGCCGCCCCGCCGGCGCCGTGACACGCTTCGCAGGTTGCGAGGTAGATCTCCTCCCCTTCCGCGATCGGCGCGGCAGCGGAAACGCCGGCGATGACACCGCGAACGACAGCGGTGCGATCGAACTGCGACGAACGGTCACGTGCGGCTTCGATGGAGCCCGCACTCATGGCAAACAGCGCGACGCCCGCCAAAGCGAGCGCCAGGACCGCGATGCTCGCGGTCGGGCGACCCGTGGGAGCCGAGCGAGGACTCGCGTCCTCCTCGCCGGGACCCATCACCACCACTCGTCGACGAACTCGTTCTTCTCGAGGGGCTCGTCGGGATCCGGACCGTGATCTCCGGGCGGCGGTTCGTCGGGCGGTTCCCGTCCCGGCCTGGGTCCGGCATAGGCGGGGCCGAAACCCGCGCCGAAGTAATTGGCGATGCGTGCAACGCCTTCGTAGCGAGCGACATCTCTCGGGTCGGTCATCGCGATTCTCCAACGGCTTGAAGGACGCCCCTATTGGGCACGAATTCGCCGGTCGTGACCGTTCGCTATCGAACAGACCCCCGCTCGTCGCGCGAACAGAATGACTCATGCGGTCAACCCGGATTCGACAATGTCCCGTGCGGCGAAGTGGATCGGCTGGACCGTCATTGCACTCGTCCTGCTGATTCCCGCAGTCGTCGTGCTTGTCGACGCGAACCACTTCCGGGGGACGCTCTCGCGGGTCGTGACGGAAAAGACCGGTCGCGAGCTCGCGATCAAGGGCGACCTCCAGTGGAATCTCGACTGGCCGCGGATCCACCTGCATGCCGTCGACGTGACGTTCGCGAATCCGGCATGGGCGCAAGAGAAGCTGATGATCGACGCGCCCGGCGCGTTCGTATCGGTCGATTTGCCGCGCCTTTTCGCAGGGACCGTATTCCTCGTCGAGGTCGAGCTCGAGCGTGCTGCCGTGTTCTTCGAAGTCGCCGCCGACGGTCGGAAGAACTGGCTGCTCGACCGGGAACAACGCGACGAAGGCGCGCGCGCCGCGGTCGGCCGTTTGCAGCTGCGCGAGGGTCGCGTCCACTACGACGACCCGACCGCCGGCACCTCGATTGTCGCCGAAATATCGACGCCGGCGACACGCCCGGGAACCCGCGGAGAGAACGATCCCGGCATCGCTTTCGACGCAACTGGAAAGTACCTGGGACTCCCCCTTTCCGCGAAGGGCACGGGCGGTACGCTCCTCGGAATGCGGGACGAAAGCATACCGTTCCCGCTGACGGTAGCGGCAACCGTCGGGCCTACGACGTTGCATTTGCAAGGCACCGTCGCGGACGTGTTGGAAAAACGGGTGCTCGACGCGACTTTTGCATTGCGCGGGGCGAGCCTCGCCGAGCTCTTCGACGTGCTCGACCTGCCCCTCCCGGAGACGCGGGCGTACACCATCTCCGGGCATCTCACGCACGACGGAATCGAGTGGCGATACCAGAAGTTCACCGGACGGATCGGCCGCAGCGACGTGGCGGGCTCGCTCGTCTTCACCGAAGGCCCCGCCCGTCCGCTGGCTAAGGGGGAAATGATGTTTTCGACCCTCGATCTTGCCGACCTGGGTCCCGTCGTCGGGAAGAATGCGGCGGGTGAGTCCGCCAGTCTGCGCGGCCGGAAAGCCCCGGAGCCGAAGGGCGGGTCAGCGACGCGCACGCTGCCTGCGCGCCCGTTCAACCGCGATCGCTGGACCGACGTAGATGCCGATGTGCAACTCAAGGCGCAGACGATCTTGCGCCCGCAGGCATTGCCTCTCGAGCGCCTCACGACGCGGCTGCGCATGCGCGAATCGGTGCTGACACTCGATCCGCTGGATTTCGGGGCCGCAGGCGGCTCGCTCGCGGGGTCCATCACTCTCGACGGGCAGCAGGAGCCGATTCGCGCGCACGCCAAGCTCGCCGTTCGCAAGCTGCTTCTCGCGAAGCTGCTGCCGACGGTGCCGGGCGCCGAAAAAAGCGTCGGCCACGTCAACGGCGAAATCGAGTTGGTGGGTCAAGGCGACTCCGTCGCCCGGATGCTCGGCACAGCCGACGGCAAGGTGGGCCTCGTCGTCGACGGCGGGAGGGTCAGCAAGCGCCTGTTGGAGCAGATGACGCTGCACATCCCGGAGATCCTGCTGCAGCAGGTCGCAGGCGATGAGCTGGTCGACATCCGCTGCGGCATTGCCGACTTCGTCGTCGAGGACGGCGTGATGCAGGCGAGGAGTTTGGTGCTCGACACCGATGTGGTCAAGGTCAGCGGGACCGGCAGCACCGATCTCGCGAAGGAAACGTTGAGCCTGACCCTCGTTCCCCGGCCGAAGAAACCAAGCCTCTTCGCGCTGCGCGGAGCGATCACCGTGCACGGTCAACTCGGGGCACCCGAGGTTTCAGTCGACACGAGCCGCACGGCTGCGCGCGGGCTTGCCGCGCTTGCGCTTGCGGCGATCAATCCCGCGCTGGCGCTGCTGCCGCTCGCCGACTCCGGGTCAGGCAAGGACAGCGATTGCGTCGCGCTGACGCGGCAAACGCAAGCGCCGTGGCGCAGTACAGCGGTGACACAGAAGCCCCAAAAGCGCACGCCCGGCTGATGCCGGGCGTTGCCGTGCTAGGCGGGCTGGGCGATCAGCGCCGGATAGTGCTGCTGCGGCGATTGTCGCGCTCCGGCTCGGACGTGAGTGGCAGGCCGCTCAACGGATCCGAATGCGTTCCGTACAGCCTGCGCTCGCGCTCCGCTTCATCGGCCGTGTATGGCGGCGCCGATGGATTCCAACCTTCCCATCCCGCTTCGCGCCAACGGGAGACGCGTTCATCGAGGTCGATCGCGCCGTTCACTCGCATGATCTCCGCGGCGCGGTCCGCGCGGCTCTCATCGACCTTCACAGTGACGAGGGCGCCCCCGCGGCGCACGGTCTCCGCGTAGTAGTTCGCGTTTTCCTCCGGTACCCCCGCGTCGGTCAGGGCGCCGATCAAGCCGCCCGCCATCGCTCCGGCGCCCGCACCACTCAGCATCGCCACCAGCGGACCAGCGGCGACGATCGGTCCGATCCCCGGAATCGACAACGCCATGAGGCTCGCCGCCAAGCCGGCCGCTCCACCGACCACTCCACCCGTCAGGGCGCAGTTCGCGGTGTGCGCGTCCTCCTTGGCTTCGCCGGCAGCATCGACGGCACGATAGTCGCCCGCGACATTGCTCGCGATGATTCCGATGTCACGCGACATGTAACCGTCGTCCGTGAGATCCCGCACGACCCGCCGGGCGGTGCGATAAGAGTCGAAAGAACCTACGATGGTCTTGACCACGGCAATATCCTCCTGGCTCTCGGTATCGAAACGGCGCGCAACATCAGATGGGCGTCCGCCTGCTGCCTTCACTGGGGCGCGGGTAGCCGCAGTGACCATCGGCCCACGGCCCCGCCTCCTTCGTCCTGTCCGGACTGCCGGAGGCGGGCCCGTGGGCCTCAACCAGGACTGCGAGCCCACGCCCGCAATCCCCCCGTGAAACGCGTTGGACTGGTCAGCCCGTCGACTTGATCGCCAGATTGTCGACGACCGACCGCACGCCATCGGCGTGCTGCGCGATTTCCATCGCGCGCTCCTTCAGGACCGGCGTATCCACCGTGCCCGATAGCGTCACGACTCCACCCTTCGTGTCGACATTGATCTGCAGTGTCTTGAGGCCCGGCTCGGCGAAAATCGCGCTCTTGACCTTCGTCGTGATGGCGGCGTCGTCGACCACGACAGCGGTCTCCTTCGTCGCGCGTTCGGTCGCCGCGGCAACCTTGTCCGCGCTGCGATCGAGCTTCTGGCCCGCGGTCTCGCCCGGATGACGGTCGCTGCAGCCAGCGCTCACGAGAGCAGTGCCG
>Ga0207648_10004794_pt1 | contig 13810 bp, 9 predicted proteins | sample KBSMisM32_FD_184310 | JGI IMG/M metagenome (GOLD analysis project Ga0207648, IMG submission 184310) | Miscanthus rhizosphere microbial communities from Kellogg Biological Station, Michigan, USA - KBS Miscanthus M3-2 (SPAdes) (version 2) | ecosystem: Host-associated > Plants > Roots > Rhizosphere...
GACAATGTCGAGTGCGCGCTTGATCAGCATCCGATGGTCGTCGGCGACGTGCTGGACCCGCACCGACGGCACATCGTCGTCGGCGTCGGCGTCGAGCGCATGCCTGGCGCGCGAGGTTGTGAAGATGTCGGGGGAATATTTCGCCTCGACGCCGACGCGCTCGCAGACGGCCAGCGCGTGTTCGATCGCCACGTACTGCGACTTCACCGGCAGCGCGATGAGCAGCTGATCGACCGGGGCGCGCGAGAGCACGTCCTCGAGGTTGCTGAGCGAACCGAGAAGTTTGGGCCTGATTTCAGGCGCCATTTCCGCGTAGTCGTACTCGTCCACGAAGCCGGCCACGTGCCAGTCCTGAAACTCGCGGGCCTCGATCGAGCGCCAGAGCTTGAGGGCGCGCTGGCCGCTGCCGACGATCACGGCCACGCGGACGTTGCGCGCCTTGCGCTCGGCGTAGTGCGCGGCGGTCGCGAGCGCGTTGCGGCCCGCGAGCTCGACGACGACGGACACCAGCCAGAACAGCAGCACGACGCGGATGTTGAATGCGCCCGAGTTGCTCACGTTGATGAACAGCGATACGAACCCCGATGCGAGCGAACAGGCGAGCACGATCCGGGTTGCGGCCGACTGAAAGGACCGTACGCGCGCGGCCTGATACAGGCCAAAGGCGGCAAACGAGCTGTGCCAGATGAAAAGCAGCAGCAGTGCCACGATGAAGTTCTTCACCGTGAGCCGCAGTGTCAGAAATTCCTGGAGGCCACCTGGCATTCTGAACACGTTCAGAGTGACGAACGTCACCAACATGACAGTGAGTGCGCACAGCGCATCGAACGCCCGCGCCATCGTGACGGCTGTGGTGCGCACCGCGTGGATCGGTCGGAACGACTGCCGGGCCAGCGAATAGAGAGAGGTATCCTGAGCTATGGCCGACGCCATGCGCGTGACCATGCGAGGCTGATGCCACGTGCCGACGAGTCGGGCCGCGTTACATCGCGAGACCCCGAAGAATTGGGCGTTCCGACGCGCTCGAGTAACGAGCGCATCGCGATCGCGTAAAGAGCACACGGTGACGCTGCAACGCTCGCGGTCAGCGTCAATCACAAGATGTAGTTTTTGCCGGGCATGAACGACGCAGAGACACGCTGTCCCGCGCGGATTCCTTGCGGCGATGCGAGCGTAATGGTCGCGCTGCGACCCACGCGTGTTGACGTACGACAGGAATGCGTTTCTCGATGTCGATTACACACAAAAGAGTGGCCACGATCGATCGCGCGATCGGCGGCCGTCGCTTCTGCTTCAGCTCCGGCCTCACCGCCCGCCGTAAACGCTCGCCAAAGCGGCAATCAGGCAGGGCTACGCGTGTTCACCAAATGGATGGGGCACGTGCATGTCGACGAGCGATCGAACTCCTACAGGCTTGTGCGATGCGACTGGCAGGGCTAGCGAGCGGTCACGTTGACGATCTTCCAGTGGTCGCCCTTGCGGCGGAAGTCCATGTTCCAGGTCATGCGGCGTTGCTGCGCGCTGCTGTCGCCGACCTTCGCCACATAGCTCAAGACGCCGTCGCATCGCGCGACTGCGCGATCCCCGGCCGGCAGCCGCACGTCGCAACGGTCGAACGACACGTTCTGGTGGCTGAGGCTCGAGAACGCGCGACGCAGCGCCCGCTCGTCGGCGCCTTCCCAGATCGCCGAAGCCGACCTGGCGTCGAGGGTGTTGTACGACTTCCGGTAGGCGGCGAGCACGGCCGTGACCGCCGATCGATCCGCGGCGAGCGGATCGACTGCCGTAACCACGGCTGCTGCAGGCTCTGCCACGAGACGAGCCTCGCCCGCGATGGCGCCTGCAGGCGGCGCGGCCACGGGCGCAACCGCGGCCCTCGTCCAATCGCGTTCCGACTCTGAACGGCTGCCGTCAACGGCCAGTGACGGCGTGCGGTTCGGTGACGCCGGCGACGCCGGGGGACGTGGTGCACTCGGGGTCCGCGGCCTGGGAGACTGGACAGGCTTCGGCGCTTGAGCGCGCGCCCGACGCGCGACCGGCGGCCTAGGCACAGCCTTGACCGGCGGCGCGGGCACAGCCTTGACTGGCGCGGGCACAGCGGTGACCGGCGTCGTGGGCGGCGTCGGGACGGGTGCCGGCGTCGGCGCCGGCGGCGTCAGCGATGGCGCCGCGATCGGCGCAGCGGCAATCGGACTCGGAGCAATCGGGGCCGGCACTGGCGGAGGCGTCGAGGGATGCGCAACTGCAACCTCGGCCGAGGCCAGCGCGCGGCGCCGATCCGACGCGACGGCCCGGTTCCAGATTCCGATTACCAGGCCGGCATAGACGAGCACGACCATGAACGCCACCAGGCCTCGCAGCGTGCGAATCTCCGCCGGCGAGAGCGCGTCGCACCAGGCCGGCTGACGAAACAGCCTGCTCATTCGTGCGTGGACGAAGACGGCCCCGCGCCGCAGTGCCGACGAGACGCCGATGACGATCGCGGCGGCGGCCGGTGGCGCCGCGACACCAGCCGCGGACGCGATCGTCGGCTCGACGCTTTCGCGCGCAGCCTCCTCTGTTCGCTCCGAGGTGGCCTCGGCCGCTATCGGTGGGACGGGCGCCCCGGGCCCTTCGCCCTCATCGGCGAACTCGTCCAGCCCGCCATTCTCCACCGTCTCCACGGTCTGCGGCCGTGGCTGTTCGTCATCCCAGGTGTCCATCGGCATCCTCACGATCCGGAGCGCCGCACGTGTTCGGTGAATGGGGCGTGGGAGCAACAAGCGATCCACATCCGCGTCGTTGCGGCTGCGGCCCGCGAGGCAGTAGCTCGGCTAAAACCCTGCGCTCAGCGCGACAGCAGAGGCACATCGCTTGCACCCCGTCCGGCCGCGTGGAGTTCACCATCGCGGGGACGGGCGATGCGGCGCCACAGCGCCGCGACGGTGCCATCGCGGTGGCGCTCGTCGTCCTCGCCGTGCTCAATGTGTCTGGGGGTGTGCTCCTGACACTCGCGCGCGATCAAGTGGCCGACTTGTTTCTCGTGGCCTCGTGGCTGCAGACCTGGCTGTCCGGCGGCCACCTCTACGGACCCGGATCAATCACCGACTACCCGCCGTGGGCCATCGTCACCCTGTCGCCGCTGGCGCTGGTACCGTCCGAATGGCTGGTCGCGGTGTGGCTGGTGTTCAACCTCGGGCTGGCCGCCGTCATCGTGTGGCGACTGGCCACGATCAGCCACGAGAATGCACCGAGCACGCGCAACCTCGCATGGCTCCTGGCGGCCACCGGGACGATCCGCCAGCTCCTGCAATTCAGCCACCTCTCCTACGCGCTGGCGATCGTCGGCGCCTTCACGGCGTCGCCGCTCATCGGCGGGCTGCTGGTCGGCGTCTCGTTGATGAAACCGCAGGTTGGCGGCGTCGTCTGGCTGTGGCTGGTGCTGCGCCGCGACTGGCGGCGCGCGGCGTATGCGCTACCGGTTCCGTTGATCTTGACCGCCGTGTACATTGCCGTTGCTCCGATCGGCGTGCGCGATCTGGTGGCTGGGTACCGCACGGCCATCACTTCGCAGTACGGCGATCCCACCGAGCTGCCAGGCCAGTCTGATCTTCGCCTCTGGCTGTGGCATCTGTGGCCGGAGCCATCGGTCAATGCGGTCCTCTCGGGTCTCGTGCTGGCCGGGTTGCTGGTGCCGCTGGTCATGGCGGTCGTCCGCCGGCGCGCCGACGGACGACACATGGAGCTGCTCGGACTCTGCGGAGCGATCTCGCTGCTGGCGGTCAGGCACCTGTCCTACGATTTCCTGCTCCTGCTGCCCGTGCTGGTCGCGTGGAGGTGTCCGCCGTGCGCCGCGACCGGACACGCGCCACGCTGGATGTTCTTCGGGCTGGCCGCGCTGCTCGTGGCCGCGGTGCCGTCGTGGGCGAAGCTGGCCCTGGCCCATTCGGCTCCGCCCGCAATCAGCCTGTTCATGGAGCTCGATCGCGTGATGTGCCTCGTGGTGTGGGCCGCGCTCGCGTGGCGCGTCAACCTGCCAACACTCGACTCCACTTCTCCAGTTCAATCGATCGAGCGCTTCACCCGCAGCATCTCGTTGCCGCCTCGCTGGAATTCATAGGGCACACGCTCGACGGTCACGCTGTGGCCGTCGCTCGCCAGCGCCTCTCGCGCCGAGGCCAGGTGCGGAGACGGCTGACCGCCGAGCGCCAGCAACGGAAACACACGGACTTCGCGCGCCACGCGACAGAGTTCCCGCACCGACTGCAGGTGGAAGGCCTCGTCGAGCTGTTGACTGTAGAGAAAGAGGAAGTGCGAGCACAGCGCCAGGTCGAAGGCACCGTCGGCGAATGGCAGCGACGGCAGGCCGGCGTCGAGGTAGCGGCCCTCCACGCGGCCGGTCTCGTAGTCCTCGAGAAACGCCGTCATCGCGCTCATGCGGACCCGCTTCAGCGTGGCGAGGTCTGGAATCGCCTCGTCCCACACGAACTCGTGTGCGTTCCGGCGCGCCTGCTCGAGCACCTCGGCGGCGGTCTCGTCGATGCGCTGCCGGATCTCGGCGGCACTGAACTGATAGAGCGGATCGCACGACACGACCTGCGCCCCGCGCCGCGTGGCTTCGACGTTGAAGCTGGCCGGCCCGTCGCCGCAGCCGAGCACGCGGCCGCGGAGATCGACGTCGGTCAGCGCGAACATGCGCCGGTACTCGTCGAACGAGCGGCCCCAGGGCACGACGGACGCCAGCGTGAACACGGCGTTCAGTATGGAGACTGACGCACGAACTGGGAAGCGGGCACGCGCAGCCACCGCGTGAGGCGCGTCACGAACGGAAACGCGGTGCGTCCGCCGCGCGCCAGCCCGCGCATGTGCGACGCGGGCACTCGCGTCGCCGCCTCCACCTCGGGCCACGTGAGGCCGAGCACCTCGCGCGCCTGGTTCAGCGCCTCGTACAGCTTCCGCGTGTCGACGCGCGGCACGCTCCCGAGGGCGATCTCGGGAAATGCCTCGGCCGCGAGGGCAGGCGGCGAATCGCCCACAAAGCTCTCCGGGGCGCGACCCAGCCAGCGCAGCATCGCCAGCACCCCGTCGGCTTCCGCCAGCACCTTGGTTCGAAGAGTGGTGATGGTTGTCGACGCGACCGGCCGTCGTGAAGGCAGCGGACCGGACCCGCTGATGGCGCGCGTGGCCGCGGCCCACGAGAGCCCGCGCGCCTGCCGCTGCTGGTCGAGCGCCGCGTGCAGCGCTTTCAGATCGAAATCACCATCGCGCATCGGCGCTTCGACGACGTTGTGCGAGCAGCAAGACGGCGACCCCGAGCATGATGGCCATGTCTGCCACGTTGAAGACGCCGGTTCGGAGCGGGCCCACGCCGACATTGAGGAAATCGACCACACTGCCTCGAAGCAGACGGTCCATCCAGTTCGACGCACCGCCCGCCAGAACGAGGCTCGTTCCGAGCAGCAGCCACCCACGCCACCGGAAGCGAACCGCGACTCCCGCCAATGCCAGGAGCAGGACTCCAGTCCCGAGCGAAAACAACGCCGTGCGCGCCGACGGCGGCAACCCGGCCCCCAGGCTGAGGAACCCTCCGGTGTTTTCGACGTACTCGAGGCGAATCGTATCGCCCAGATACGATCGACCCGGTTCACCAGCCAACGCCGCCCTCGCGACGTGCTTGGTCACCCGATCGCATCCGATCGTCGCCACGACGGCGATCAGCACCAGCGCTCGTACGGCGATTCTGGCCATCATCCTCAAAGCATTGAAGACGCTAGGGTACACAGAAAGGGCGCTGATCTGTCGACCAGCGCCCATGTCGTTCTCCAGGGCGGTCTGAAGACCGCCCTCTACATCATGCGCATCAGGCGCAGCCTGATGTCGTACCACAGTTCGAGCACTTGTAGCAGCTGCCGCTGCGGATCATGATCGACCCGCACGTGCTGCACGGCGGCGCATCCGTCTGGTTCTGCATCGCCGCGAACGAGCTCGGCTTCGGCGCCGGCTTCGCTTCCACCGGGGGCGCCGACACGGTGACCTTCGGCGGGGCCGGCGCCTCCACCTTGACAGCGCCTTCTTCAGAGCCCGCGACCGGTTCCTCTCGCATGTTCACGCCGGCGCGGAACTGCGCGTCGGGCGAGAGGAACTTGCTGGCCATCCACCGGAAGATGTAGTCCACGATCGACTTCGCGAACCGCACCTCGGGGTTCTTGGTCATCCCCGACGGCTCGAAGCGCGCGTGGCTGAACTTGTCCACGAGCGCCTGCAGCGGCACCCCGTACTGCAGCGCGTAGGAGATCGCCTGCGCGAAGGCGTCGGCGAAGCCCGAGATGGTCGAGCCCTCCTTGGCCATCACCAGGAAGATCTCGCCTGGCGTGCCGTCCTCGAAGAGGCCGACGGTGATGTAGCCCTCGTGGCCCGCGATGTCGAACTTGTGCGTGATGGAGTGCCGCTCGTCCGGCAGCTTCCGCCGCTTCGGCGTCTCGACGACCTTGATGACTTCTTTCACCACTTCGCGCACCTCGACGGCCGCGCCCGCGTTCCGCGTGTCCGCCACGCCCGCTTTGGACGTGTTGAGCGGCTGCGTGCGCTTGCTGCCATCACGGTAGATCGACACCGCCTTGGCGCCAAGCCGCCACGACTCGAGGTAGGCCTGCTCGATGTCCTCCACCGTGGCGTCGGTGGGCACGTTCACCGTCTTGCTGATGGCGCCCGAGATGAAGGGCTGGGTGGCGCCCATCATCTTGATGTGGCCCATGTAGTGGATCGAACGCTCGCCCTGCGTGGCCTTGAACGCGCAGTCGAACACCGCCAGGTGCTCGTCCTTGAGGAACGGCGCCCCTTCGATCGTCTCGTGCTCGTCGATGAAGTGGACGATCGCTTCGACCTCCGGCTGCGTGTAACCCAGCTTGCTGAGCGCCATCGGCACCGTGCCGTTGACGATCTTCATCAGGCCGCCGCCGACCAGCTTCTTGTATTTCACGAGCGCGATGTCGGGCTCGACACCGGTGGTGTCGCAATCCATCATGAAGCCGATGGTGCCGGTCGGGGCCAGCACCGTGGCCTGGGCGTTGCGGTAGCCGAAGTCCTCGCCGAGTTCCACGGCCTCGTCCCACGCCTGCTTGGCGCCGGCATACAGATCCGCGGGCACGTGCTTCGCGTTGATCTCGCTCACCGCGTCGCGGTGCTTCCGCATCACGCGCAGGAACGACTCGCGGTTGCGCTCGAAGCCGCCGAACGGACCGCCATGATCCCGCGCGATGCGCGCCGACTGCGCGTAGCCCTCGCCGGTCATCACCGCGGTGATGGCGCCCGCGTACGCACGCCCCTCGTCGCTGTCGTAGGGCAGGCCGCGCGACATGAGCAGGGCGCCCAGGTTGGCGTAGCCGAGGCCGAGCGGCCGGTACTCGTGGCTGTTCTTTTCGATGGCCTTGGTCGGATAGCTCGAGTTCGGGACGATGATTTCCTGGGCGGTAATCAGGGTGCGGCAGGCGGCCTTGAAGCCGGCCACGTCGAACTCGCCGTCGTCCTTCACGAACTTCATCAGGTTGATCGACGCCAGGTTGCACGCCGAGTCGTCCAGGAACATGTACTCGGAGCAGGGGTTGCTGGCGTTGATGCGCGCCGTCTCGGGGCAGGTGTGCCATTCGTTGACGGTGGTGTCGTACTGCATGCCCGGGTCGCCGCACACCCAGGTGCCGTAGGCGATCTGGCGCATCAAGTCGCGCGCTTTGTAGGTCTGCACCGGCGTGCCGCCCAGTACCGCCTTCGTCGTCCACTCGCCGTCGTCCAGCACGGCGCGCATGAAGTCGTCGGTCACGCGCACGCTGTTGTTCGAGTTCTGGAAGAAGACCGACGTGTAGGCGGTGCCGGTGAACGAGCCGTCATACCCGGCGTCGATGAGCGCCCACGCCTTCTTCTCTTCTTCGACCTTGCAGTTGATGAACTCGACGATGTCCGGGTGCTCGGCGTTGAGGATCACCATCTTGGCCGCGCGGCGCGTCTTGCCGCCCGACTTGATGACGCCGGCAAACGCGTCGTAGCCCTTCATGAACGACACCGGACCGCTCGCCGTGCCGCCACCCGCCAGCAGCTCCTGGGACGAACGGATCGCCGACAGGTTGCTCCCCGTGCCCGAGCCGAACTTGAACAGCATGCCCTCGGTCCTCGCCAACGTGAGGATCGAGTCCATCGTGTCTTGCACCGCGTTGATGAAGCAGGCCGAGCACTGCGGCGCCTTCTCGAAGCCGCAGTTGAACCACACCGGGCTGTTGAACGCCGCCTTCTGGTACACGAGCAGATGCTTCAGCTCGTGCGAGAAGCTCTGAAGCGCCTCCTCGCTGGCAAAGTACTTCTGGGCACGCGCCCAGCCGGTGATCGTGTCCACGACCCGGCCAATGAGCTGGCGCACGCTGCGCTCCCGCTCGGGCGAGTCCATCTGGCCGCGGAAGTACTTCGAGACCACGATGTTGGTGGCCTGCTGCGACCACGTCTTTGGAATCTCGACGTCGCGCTGCTCGAAGACGACCTTGCCCTTCTCGTTGCCGATCACCGCGGAGCGGGTTTCCCACTCCACCTCGTCGAAGGGGTCCACCCCCGGCAGCGTGAAGTAGCGCGGGAACTCGAGTCCCAGCGCCCTGTCTTCTCCAGAGCGGCTGGCCGGCTCGGCCTGCTTCTTCGCACGCGCACCGGACTCGACCCCTCCTCCGTGGGATGCGGCCTGCTGGCCTGCGGCGACGGCTTCGCGAGCTGGGCCTCTTTCCATCGTTTTCCTCCGAACTCAGGACGCAGCTACCCCTGGACTGCTGTCCCGCACGCGTAAATGTTGTTGTTGCGCTAACGGGCTTGGCTTCTTACCGGACGCTGGGAGGAGCCGGCGTCAAACCTTCGAGCGCAGGCGGCAATCATCAGCGCGTGTGACGGCTTTGTCAAGTTGTAAACCACAAGATATTGCGCTTTTCTTTTCGGGCAATCGCAATATCTAGGACGTAATTGTACCAGGAGTGGGCCAGAAATGGCTCAGGCGGCAACCCTCGGCACGCGAGCTCGGATCCGCGTGCCGAGCCCTACCCCCGTGTCGATCGTCAACTCCCCATGCACCAGCTTCAACCGCTCCTGCATGCTGACGACGCCCAGGCCGCTGCTCGCCACTGCCGAGGCATAGTCGAACCCCACGCCCCCGTCGCGCACCTCCAGCCACACCGCGTCGGCGTCGCCTGACAGGTCCACGCCGAATTCGCGCGCGCCGCTGTGCCGGACGGCGTTGCGGAGCGCCTCCTGCACCACGCGAAAGAGACACAACGACACGTCCGGCCCGAGCCCCTCGACCTCCCCGCTCTCGTGAAACTTCACGTGGACGCCGTGGAGCGACGCCACTTCCGCGCAGTAGCCGCGCACCGCCCTGGCGAGGCTCAGATGCCGGAGGGGAGTGGCGTGGAGTTCGTGCGACAGATCCTGGATGACTTTCTGCACGGTGGCGAGTTGCGTGCGAAGGTCGTCGTAGCTGCCGATGCCCGACTTGAAGTGCCGGTCGAGTGCGACCGACAGCAACGCCAGCCGCTGCCCGACATCGTCGTGCAGCTCGCGCGCCACTCGAACGCGCTCGGCTTCCTGCGACTCGATCAGCCGGCGGCCGAGGGTGGAAAGCGCTTCCGCCGCGTTGCGGCGCTCGGTGATGTCCTGCACCGTGCCGCGCAACTTCACGACGCGCCCTTCCGCGTCCTGCAGGCGCTCACCCCGCGCCAGGAGCCAGCGCGTGCGGCCGCCAGGCAGCACCATTTCGAGGTCGAGTTCGTACCGCCGTCCGCTCTTGAGCGCCTCCTCGACGGCCGACTTCAGGCGAGCCCAGCTCTCGGGCGTGTAGAGGTGTGGGTGGTCCGCGTACGACGCGGCCGGCCCGGACGGGTCGCGCTCCGCCAATCGATACAATTCTTCGGACCAGGTCACCGTATCGGTGGCCGGATCCCACTCCCAGCTCCCGAGTCCCGCGAGCCGCTGCGCCTCGGCGAGCGCGCGCTCCCTTTCCCTCAGGGTCTGGACCACGTCAGGCTGATCCGCCATGTCGAGCTCAGGGCTCATGACTGTAGTGCTGGTGTGATGCAGCTGCAACAGCTATCGTAGGGTGTTCATGCCTGGGCCAGGTTCGTTGGCGAGTGATCGTGCGCGGCCACGGGTGGTCGTTGCCGACGACCACGCGGCCATGCGGCACGCAATCGAGCAGGTGCTGTCTTCGTCGTTCGATGTCGTGGCCAGTGTGGCGGACGGGCGTGAGGCGGTCGAGGCCGCTCACCGGCTGGCCCCAGACGTCGTCGTGCTGGACATCACGATGCCGGTGCTCGACGGCTTCGGCGCCGCGCGCGAACTGGTCGGCCGCGGCACACCGGCGAAGCTCCTGTTTCTCAGCGTGCACGACGGTGACGAGTACGTCGCTGCCGCGGTCGATGCCGGCGTTCAGGGCTACGTGGCCAAGTCGCGACTCGCCACCGACCTCGAGGACGCCGTCAGACACGTCTTGGAGGGCCGGCTTCGCCTGCCGACCTCCTCGTCGCTCTGTGGCCTTGCCGACCCGCGCGCCTTGCACGCCGTGCACTTCGCCGCGAACGACGACGCCAGGGCGCACCAGCTGCACCGGTTCGCAGGACGGGCTCTGAGGCGCGGCGATACAGTCGTGGCCGTCGGTCGCCTCGCGCTGCTGGACCGCCTGGCGGCCCGCCTGACCGACGCAGGGTTCGATCTCGGCGCGCGAGGCCGCTATCAGGCGCTCGATGCGGAGGAGTGCCTGGCGCACGTGATGCGCGGCGACGAGCCCGACGAGGCGGCGCTCCTCGAACTCATGCGCACGATCGAAGACGCGCATGCGGCGTCGGCCGAGCGCAAGGCCAGGAACCTCGTTCTCTGCGGCGAGGTGGCCCCCCTGCTGTTACAGGACGGCAACGTTCGCGGCGCCTTGGCGCTCGAGCGCATCTGGCACAGCCACAGCAGCCGCTTCCAGACGCTCTGCTCCTATCGCAGCGCCGACCTGGAGACATGCGGGCACGAAACCGCCGACCAGCTGTACGCCGTCCACCAGGCGGTGAGCGGCTAGGCAGGCCTGAAGGCCTGCAACTACGAAGCGCAGCTATGTGGCTGCAGGCCTTCAGGCCTGCACTGTCAACGCGGACCGTAATGCGGTAGCGGCTGGCCCGCCTCGAGCGCGCCAAGGTCGGGAGCGCGCCCGGTGAAGCCGTCGGTGATGGTCGGCAGCGCCACGCCTCGATCGATGGCGGCCGAGCCGGCCTTCAGCCGGAAATCGAACTCGTCGGCGCGGTAGATGCGCTGAAGGGTGGCAGCATCCCGCGCGTCGAGCCGGCGCACGTTCTCGAAGACGTCGTAGTCCACAGTGACGCTGTGCTGGTCCTGCCCCGTCGCCTTGCTGTACTCGGCCAGCGTGCGGAACTCGTGCTTCTGGAGAGCCGTCTCGTGGCCGGGGCCGGTCATGTCCGCTTGCGTGAACGGCGGCGGCGCCGCCCATACGAACGACGCGTCCACACCGGCGTTGGGCCGGAAGCCGTTGTAGTCCGACGACGAGTAGTTCGTCATCGTCGCGACGTTGAAGATCGCCGGCGCCGCGTTCTGGCCGAGCAGCAGATTGTTCCGCCAGTGGACGTTGGACGCGAGCTGCGCCTGCGTCTCGGACAGGACGGTGTTGTTGTAGAACACGGCGCCCGACGAGCCGTTGGTGAGCCGCGTCGACCCACCCGGCAGGTTGTAGGCGATGTTGCGGATCCAGTACACGGGACCGCCGAGCGCGGGCTGGTTGCAGAAGGCGTGCGACGCGTGGTTGATGAACATATTCCGCATCACGCGGATGTTGTGCATGCCGCCGTCGGCTTCGATCGGGTTGTCGTGCGAGCTGGAGATGTAGTTGTTGTAGAAGTCGATCGCCACCGGGCGGCGGTCGAAGAACTCGCGCGGCGGATAGTGAGGGCCGGCGGGGATGCCCGGGCCGGTCGCCACCGAGCCGTCCGGGTTGCCGTAGGTCTCCACGTTGATGCCGTCGTGGAAGTCGGTGATCGAGTTGTAGGCCACGACGTGCCCGGGGCCATACAGCTTCACCGCGACGTATGAGGCCATCTTCGGCGGATAGATCTGGCCGTCCACGCCGTTGAACTTCGACCACAGCGCGTCGCCGTTCCAGCCGATCAGGTGCGTCGGGTCGTTGCGGCCGATGAACGTGTTGTCGGCGATGTAGAAGTTCGACGAGCCGGCGAAGTTGGTGAAGATGCCGGAGCCGACGTTGTCGAACCGGCTCCGCTTCACCGTCAGCCCCTTGGCCCCGGCGATGAACTGGGTGCCCGCCAGGATGCCGTATTCGGCGTTGCGGATCGTCACGCCCTCGAAGTAGGTGTAGTCCGCCGCGCGCACGTCGAACACGGCGAAGTTGCCGGCCCCGTCGAAGATCACCTCGCCGTCGCCGGCAGCTTTGATCGCGATGGGCTTGTCGGCGGTGCCTTTGGCGGTCAGATAGTAGGTGCCGTCGAGCGGCTCGGTGCGGTTCACCGACGCGGTGTTCGTGTACTCGTAGCGGTTGTACTTGTAGGTGCCGGCGTGGACCAGGATGGTGTCGCCCGCCTGCACGCGCGGCCGGCCGGACGTCGCCCAGTCGGTGCCCGCGCACCAGAAGTTGTAGGCGCACATCAGCCCTTCGAACGAGGGCTCCGTCTTGGCGCCCTTGAAGCCGTGCGGGTAGACGTGGAACACGCGCCCGCCCGCGGCGGGCTTCGGTTCGGCGCGCGTGCGCACGGTGACGACGCGGCGGCCGTCGCCCTTGACGCCGTCGGGGTCGGACAGCAGCAGACGCACCTCGTACGGCGTGTCCGGCTCGAGGTCGAGCACGCTGCCCGCGAACATCGGCGGCAGCACCACGTCCACGCGCGATTCGGCGTAGATGCGCTCGCCGCCGATCCGCAGCAGCGGCAGCGCCGTCCGCCACTCGGCATCGCCCGTTTTGCGGAACGACATCGACACGGTGGCGTTGCGATTGGCGTCGCCCTGGATGAACCACTCGAACCCGAGGTTGATCAGCGTCGCCGGCTCGACGACGAGTTCCCCGGCCGTGACGCCGTTGGCTGGCCCGTTCTGCGCTACGAGCCCAGACCCAAGGAGCAGAGTGAGTGCGAGAGCGGCTGCGGCTATGGTACGCACGGCGAGAGTATAGGCGCAGGCAGGGCCGGTCTAAAGACCGGCAGCCACGACTAGCCGCCGAGTTGTGCGGCGAGCGTCGCGGCTTTCTCCGCCAGCGTGGTGGCGAACACGAAGTTGCGCTCCTTGATGGCCTGCTCCGCCTGGTCGGCGAAGCGTTTGGCCTGGTCGTACTGCGAGCGCCCTTCGTTACTCAGCTTCCGGTAGTCGATGCGATTGAGATCGCGCGACGACTTCGACAGCAGGTCGCGCACCTGCCGCTCGGCGGCGGCATCGGCAGCCGACGAGGTCGTGCGCAGCTCGCGCCCGGGTTCCGGCTGCGCCGGAGCGGCCACCACCGGCGGCGGCTCGGGCTCGGGCTTGGCGGCTTCGGCGGGCGGGGCCGGTCGGGGCCGTCCTGCGGGCCGGGCGGGCGCCGGCTTCGGCGGCTCCGCATCCGCCACTTCGGGCGGTGGCGCTTGAACGGGGATCGGCTCTTCAGGCGGTGCGAACACGCGATTGGGAGGCGTCGGCATCGCCAGGGGCGGACCGTCGGCCACGGTCACCGGCTTCGCCTTGGCACAAGCACCCGCCACGGCAACGGTGATCGCAAGCGCCGCGCACAAGCGCGCCAGACGAATGAATGGAACAGTCATCACCGGTACCGGCTCACACC